>ERZ724516.890-NODE-890-length-17826-cov-5.650948_pt1 | contig 17826 bp, 14 predicted proteins | sample MGYA00376049_ERZ724516 | MGnify/ENA primary metagenome ERZ724516 (study PRJEB28724, sample SAMN07190886) | activated sludge metagenome | isolation source: activated sludge of sewage treatment plant in Hong Hong | place: USA: Christiansburg, Virginia | collected... | reverse complement strand
GGGCTGGCGATCTTGATCGTCAGCCGCTTGACGAAGTCCATCGCCTTGGCCGCCTCGGCCTTCAGGTCCAGATGGAACGCCCTGGTGAACAGCCCAAGCGAGGACAGCGTCAGGTTCTCGCGGATCGCCATGATCTGCACCAGCCCGTCGCGCTTGCGGTCCTCGGGGATCAGCGCGATGCCCCGCGCGATCCGGCCCGCCACGTCGCGTTCGGTCAGTGGCTCGCCCTCGACAAACATCCGCCCGCCGGACGCGGCATGCTGCGCCATAACGCATTCCAGGAACTCGGTCCGCCCCGCGCCCATCAGCCCGTATAGCCCGACGATCTCGCCCTGCCGTACCGACAGGGTGACATGATCCACCGCGAAGCCGCCCCCGGCGCGCGGCAGGGTCACATCCTCGGCCCGGAATACCTCGTCGCCGAAGGCCGCAGCCTGGGTGCGGGGAAATTCCTTGGTCTTGCCGCCGATCATCGCCCGCACGATCCAGGGAATGTCCACGCCCGCCATCGGCCGCGAGCCGGTGATCTCGCCATCGCGCAGGACGGTGATGTAGTCGCCGACGCGGATCAGCTCCTCCAGCCGGTGACTGATGTAGACGATCCCCACGCCCTGCGACTTCAGTTCCGCGATGACGCGGAACAGCACCTCGACCTCGGCCGCCGACAGGGCGCTCGTCGGTTCGTCCAGGATCAGGATGCGGGCGTCCTGGCTCAGCGCCTTGGCGATCTCGACGATCTGCTGCTGCCCGACGCGCAGGTGGTCCAGAGGCGTTTCGGGCGCGATGTCCTGCTCCAGCCGCGCCATCAGCGCCGCCGTAGCGCGGGCCTGCGCCGTCTGGTCGATGTCCACTCCGCCGCGCACGGGTTCATGCCCGATGAAGATGTTCTCGGCCACCGTCAGGTTCGGGAACAGGTTCAACTCCTGGAAGACGATGCCGATCCCCGCCTTGACCGCATCGGCCTTGGACCGGAAATGGACCTCGCGGCCCGCCATCTCGATGCGACCTTCGGTCAGGCTTTCGACCCCGGCGATGACCTTCATCAGCGTCGACTTGCCCGCCCCGTTCTCGCCCACCAGCACGTTGACCGCGCCCATGCGCAGGTCGAAATCCACGCCCTTCAGCGCGCGGGTGCCGGGATAGACCTTCACCCCGTTCCGGATCGTCAGGCCGATCGGGTGGCCCCCCTCTTCGGTCGTCATGGCGCGACTGCCAGAGTGACAACCGTCACCAGCCAGGGGTCGCCGACGGCCTTCAGGTCCACCGTACCGGTGAAGCTGACGGTCTTTCCGACCAGTTCGCCCTCCGGCACCACCAACCCGGCGCTGACACGGTCGTTCAGCGCGCGGGCCAGCTTGGCAAACTCGATCTGGTCGCGGAAGTCACCGAAGCGGTAGAAGGGCGCCACGTCGCGCAGGGAGGATCCCTTGATCACCGGGCCAAGCTGGAGGGTCAGGTCGGCCGTGCCATCGCCGTCCGTATCCAGCATCGCCTTCCGCGCGCGCGAGGTCAGGTTGGCCTCGACCACCTTCCCCTCGCCCTTCACCGCGAAATTCCAGGCCGCGCCCTCGCCCGAGCCCTTGTTGCCATGTGCCGCGCCCGCCGCCTCCAGCCCGCCCGAAACGGCGCCGCGCAGATCGGCGACCGGCATCGCCTTTGCCGCGACCAGCGGCAGCAGCTCGGCCTCGTAGGTCTTGTCCAGAAGGGCTGCGATGCGTGCATCGTCCCCGGCCTCGCCAGCCTCGGCTGCGGCGGTTTCGCTTCCGGCCACGGTCTTGACGATCTTGCAGCCCGGCAGGGCCAGCGCGGCCACAAGGCACAGCGCGACGGGAACAGATTTCATGGCAGTCTTCCAATGGAATACCCGGCGCGCGACAGGGAGCCCGCGCGCCGGGATGTCAGCCAGACGGGGTCAGGCGCTCAGCGCGAAGGTTTCCAGCTTCGCGGCGTTGTCCGCATTGACCAGCACGCAGTCCATCAACTGCTTCTCTTCCATCCCGGTCGAGCCGCCTGCGATGAACTTGTCCGCCTGCTCCACCGCCATCTGCGCCTGGGCATAGGCCGGTTGCAGCACGGTGGCCTTGATCCCGCCCTTCAGGATGGAATCGCGCACGTCGTTCGATCCGTCGAAGCCGACCACGATCACGTCCGTGCGGCCAGCCGCTTCCAGCGCGGCCCAGGCGCCCATCGCCATGGTGTCGTTGCCCGAGATCACACCCTTGATGCCCGGATTGGCCTGAAGCATCGACTCCATCACCGAATAGGCCTCGGTCTGCGACCAGTTGGCAGTCTGCGACGCCACCATCTTCAGGTCCGGATACTGGTCGATCACGTCGTGATAGCCCTTCGACCGGATACCGGCGTTGGTGTCCGACTCCTTGCCGATCAGCTCGGCGTAATCTCCCGCCTCGCCCATCAGCTTGACGAACTCTTCCGCGCCCAGCTGCGCGCCCTGGTAGTTGTTCGACACGATCTGGCTGACGGCAACGCCGGTCGCGGTGATCTCGCGGTCGATCAGGAAGGAGGGAATCCCCGCGTCCTTGGCTTTCTGGACGGCGGCCACGCTGGCATCGGCGCCCGCGTTGTCCAGGATGATCGCCTTCACGCCCGCAGCAATGGCGCTGTCGAACAGCTCGTTCTGCTTGTTGGCGTCGTCGTCATGGACCAGCACCATCACTTCATAGCCAAGCTCGGTCGCTTTCGCGGCTGCCCCGTCGGCCTCGGCCTTGAAGAACGGGTTGTCGTGGCTGGGGGTGATGATGGCAATGGTGCCCTTGCCTTGCGCGAAGCTCAGCGTCGGCAGGATGCCCGCGACAGCAGCAGTCAGGCTGCCCACGAAGAGGCGGCGGTTCAGAATCATGATGTCCTCCCTTTCAGACGATGTCGATACGATTCGACTCGTTGCGTAATATGCATCCTTCCCCTGCATGTTATTGTCAAATGCTTTCTATTGGTTTCGAATTTTGCGCTTGCAGCATGGCGTCCCTTACCGGAACATCTGCGAAGTGGCGGCTCTGGCACTACGGATCGCCATTGCCCCTTGCGTCATCACACGACTCGCGATAAAACGCTATCAATCGAAAGTATTCGAAACCAACCCGCGAGTCCTCAGATCGGCGCGCAGGCAGGGGAGGAACCCATGAGCACCATCTTCCGGCGCAAGATCAGCCTGGGCGTCGTCATCGGCAGCCGGGCCTTCTTCAGCCCCGCCCCCTGCAAGGCCGCGCGGGACGACGTGCTGGCGCAGTTGGCAAAGCTCAACATCGACGCCGTGATCCTGCCGTTCGAGGCGACTGCGAACGGAGCGGTCCAGTCCATTGCCGATGCCGACCTCTACGCCCGCCACTTCCGCACCAATGCCGAACGGATCGACGGCCTGGTGATCTGCCTGCCGAACTTCGGTGACGAGATCGCGGTCGCCGAACTGGTGAACCGCGCCCGGCTGAACGTGCCGATCCTGTTGCAAGCCTCGAACGACGAGGTGGCGAAGGTCAGCGTCAAGGACCGCCGCGATGCCTTCTGCGGCAAGATCAGCGTCACCAACAACTTCTGGCAATATGGTGTCCCCTTCACCGAAACCACCAGCCACACCAGCGACACCTGGGGCGAGGAATTCGGGGCCGACCTCGACCGCTTCGCCCGCATTTGCCGCACGGTGAAGGGATTGCACAACGCCCGCCTCGGCTCCATCGGCGCCCGCACCGGGGCCTTCCAGACCATGCGCTATTCGGAAAAGCTCCTTCAGGCCGCGGGCGTGACCGTCATCACCGTCGACCTCTCCGAGATGATGGGTGCGGCCTCGGCCATCCAGCCCGACGACCCTGCCCTGCAAGCCACCCTCGCCAAGGTCAAGGGCTACGGCACCATCCCCGCCCATATCCAGCCCGCCCAGATCGAGAAGCAGGCCCGCTGGACCCTCGCCGTCAACCGCTGGATCGAGGAGAACGGCTGCGACGCCTCCGCCATCCAGTGCTGGCGGAGCCTCCAGGACAACTTCGGCTGTGCCACCTGCCTGACGATGAGCATGATGGGTGAGGAGCTGATGCCCTCGGCCTGCGAGGTCGACATCATGGGCGCGCTTTCGATGTACGCCCTGGCCCTCGCCTCCGGTGCCCCGCCCGCGATCCTCGACTGGAACAACAACTACGCCTACGAGGAAGACCTCTGCGTCTGCACCCATTGTGGCAACTACCCCAAGAGTTTCATCGGCGACACGCCCGAAGTGGGCGAGCTTGACGTGCTGGGCGAAACCATCGGCCGGTCGAAATGCTTCGGCGCGGTCAAGGGCAAGGTCAAACCCGGCCCGATGACCTTTTTCCGCCTCTCCACCGACGACCGCCGCGGCACCGTGAAATGCTACCTTGGGCAGGGTGAGTTCACCGACCACCCCTTTGCCATGGACGGCGGCATCGCCACCACCCGCGTCAGGGACCTGCGCAAGCTTCTCCGCTTCGTGACCCAGAACGGGTTCGAGCATCACGTCGCCATGGTCCGCGGCCATCACGCCGATGTGGTGAACGAGGCGATGACCCGCTACCTCGGCTGGCCGATCTACCACCACGGGGGCGAGCCCGAACCGCAACTGACCTTCCCGAACAGGTTCTGAGACCATGCTGACGAACGACAAGCTTCCGCTGATCCGCGAAAAGGCGCTGTGGATGCGCCGCACCGCCTTCACCATGGTCCACCGCGCGCAGCTCGGCCACCCCGGCGGCGACTTCTCCGCCATGGACATCCTCGCGACGCTCTATTTCGGCGTCCTGAACTACGACCCGAAACGCCCTGACTGGGCCGACCGTGACCGCTTCGTCATGTCGAAAGGCCACGCCACCGGCGCGCTCTACTCCGCCCTCTGCGCCGCCGGTTACTTCCCGGAAGACTGGCTTCCGACCTACATGCAGCCGAAATCGCTGCTGAACGGCCACCCGAACCGCAACTACCTCCCGGGCATCGAGACCAACACCGGTCCCCTTGGCCATGGCTTCCCGGTCGCCACCGGCATTGCCATCGCCGGCCAGATCACCGGCGCGCCCTACCGCACCTATGTCCTCACCGGCGACGGCGAGCAGCAGGAAGGCTCGAACTGGGAAGCCGCCATGGTCTGCGGCCACCGCAAGCTTGCAAACCTGACCCTGATCATCGACCGCAACCGCCTGCAACAGGGCGCGGGCACCGAAGAGACCTCCGGCCTCGATCCGCTTGACGACAAATACCGCGCTTTCGGGTTTGAGGTGCATGAGGTGAACGGCCACGATCACGCTGCCCTTCTCGCCACCCTCTCCGCGGCCCCGGGCGACAAACCTCGCTGCGTCATCGCCAACACCACCAAGGGCAAGGGCGTCTCCTTCATGGAAAATGTAGCCTCCTGGCACCACGGCGTCCCGAACGACGCGCAATTCGAACAAGCGATGAAGGAACTGGTCTGATGGCCCACGCCGCCCCCTCCGCCGCAGGCTTCCAGGATTGCCGCAACATCTGGGTGTCCACGCTGGAGCAGCTTGCCGAATCCGACCCCCGCATCGTCGCCGTGGTCAACGATTCCATCGGTTCCTCCAAGCTGAACAGCTTCCAGAAGAAATTCCCCGACCGCATCATCAACGTCGGTATCGCCGAGCAGGTGCTGGTCGGCGTCGGCGCGGGCCTCGCGAACGGCGGACGCATCCCCTTCGTCTCCGCCGCCTCCTGCTTCCTCACCGGCCGCGCGCTGGAGCAGGTCAAGGCCGACATCGCCTATGCCGGTTTCAACGTGAAGCTCGTCGGCCAGTCCTCCGGCATCGCCTATGGAGAGCTTGGCGCCACCCACCATTCCATCGAGGATTTCGCCTGGCTCCGGCCCCTGACGAACCTCACCGTGATCGTCCCCGCCGACGCCTGGGAAACGGCGGAAGCGGTGAAATGGGCTGCGGGCCACGAAGGCCCGGTCTATCTGCGCCTGTCGCGGATGCCGGTCCCCGATCTCGGCATCCTGAACCGCGCCTTCCGCCCCGGTCATGCTGAAACCGTGCGGCAGGGCGATGACCTGACGATCATCGCCTGCGGCACCACCGTCCACCTTGCCGCCGCCGCCGCAGACCGGCTGAAAACCGGCGGCATCGCCGCCCGCGTCCTCAACTTCTCCACCATCAATCCGCTGGACGAAGCCGCCCTTCATGAAGCCGCTGCGACCGGCGCCATCGTCACGGTCGAGGAAGCCAGCATCCGCGGCGGCCTTGGCGGGGCGGTGGCCGAATACACCGCAGCGCACAAGCCGGTCCCGGTGGAGCGGGTCGGCTTCCCCGGCTTCCTGCCGACCGGCTCGGTCGAGTGGCTGTTCCGCGAATACGGGCTGACCCCGGAAGGCATCGAGGCCGCCGCCCGTCGCGCGCTGGCGCGCAAGGCCTGACCGCCAATGCGCGTCCTTGCCATCGACCAGGGCACGACCAACACCAAGGCCGTGGTCTTCGATGACCGGGGCAGCGTCCTCGCCCGAGCCTCGGCGCCCCTGACCACCGACTACCCGCATCCGGGCTGGGCTGAGCAGTCGGCCAAGGCCATCTGGGGCTCGGTCCAGGCGGTGATCGCCGATGTCCTGGCTCAGGTGGGCGTTCCCGACGCCATCGGCATTGCCAACCAGCGCGAAACGCTGGTGGCCTGGGACAGCAAGACCAGCCAGTCGATCTGCCCCGCCCCGATCTGGCAATGTCGCCGCACTGCCGAAGCCTCGGCCCGCCTGATCGCGGAAGGCCATGATCCCTTCGTCATCGCCCGCACCGGGCTTGGCATCAACCCGCTTTTCCCGGCAGGCAAGGCCGCCTGGGTGCTGGAGCATGTTCCCGCAGCGCGCGATCTACTGGCGCAGGGCCGCCTGCGGATGGGGACGGTCGACAGCTGGCTTCTGTGGAACCTGACCGGCGGTGCGGTCTTCGCCACCGACCATTCCAACGCCTCGCGCACCCAGCTGTTCGACACCGAACGACTGGTCTTCACCACGGACCTCGCGCGCCTCTTCGGCGCCGAGATTGCCTGCCTGCCGACCCCCCTCCCCTCGGACAGCTTGTTCGGCACCACGGCGGCAGGGAGCACCGCCCTTCCCGCAGGTATCCCGATCCATGCCATTATGGGCGACAGCCATGCCGCGCTCTACGGCCACGGTATCCGAACCCCCGGCGCCGTGAAGGCGACCTATGGCACCGGCTCCTCGCTGATGACCCTGACACCCGCCCGGACCGCCTCGCAGCACGGACTTTCCGGCACCATCGCCTGGACCGACCGGCACGGCACCGCCCATGCGCTTGAGGGCAACATCACCGTCTCGGCCCAGGCAGCCGCCTTCATGGCCGGGCTTCTGGGGCTGCCGAATGCCGCCGCGTTGTCTGATCTTGCCCAGAGCGTGCCCGACAGCGGCGGCGTGACCTTTGTTCCCGCTTTGGCCGGCCTTGGTGCCCCGCACTGGAACGACGCCGCCCGTGGCACCGTCGCGGGCATGACCCATGCCACGACACCCGCGCATCTTGCCCGCGCCACCTTCGAGGCCATCGCCCATCAGATCGCGGACGTTCTGGAGGCGATGGAGGCCGACATCGGCCAGCCCCTCGTGGCGCTCAGCGCCGATGGCGGGGCGTCCGGCAATGGGTTCCTGATGCAGTTGCAGGCCGACCTGACCGGCCGCGCGGTTCTGGCGTCCAGCGTCGAGGAAATCGGCGCCCTCGGCGTGGCGGGCATGGCAATGGCGGCCCTGGGGCGCGCGCTTCCCCCCGGGCCTGACGCCCGTCGCTTCACCCCGCGGCTTGAACCCGACGCCCGGGCACAAGCCCGCGCGCGCTGGTCCGCGGCCGTCGCCAAGGCAAAGGCCTAGGGGTCTTCGCGCCCGCCCCTCGGGGCCGGGATGGGATGCGGCATTCAGCGATCTGCGGCGCCGTGCCGGGGCATGGCGAACCGGCGCCGTGGAGCCAGATCGCAGACCTTTCCAAATTCCTAACGGCCACGACCAAGCTATTGATATGAATTGCGTTACCAGATTTGTCCACCGTGGACACCTGCCCGGATTTCGCCCCGGGAGGGACAGAATCGGTTGACTTGGCGGGGCAGGTCGAACCTTGTGGCGGCGGATGGAAAGAGGCCCCGGGTCGGACGACAGCGGCGCGCTCGCGGGAGGAATGAACCGCAGATGACCCTGGGAGTGATCGGCGTCGGCACCATCGCGGCAGCCCTGGTCGAAGGCCTTGGCGGCGGCGGCATCCTGTTGTCGCCACGCGGAGCCACGACCGCCGCAAGGCTCGCCCGGCGCCTGCCGGGGGTGCGTGTCGCCGCCAGCAATCAGGCAGTCGTCGACGGCTCAGGCACCATCATCCTTGCCGTTCGTCCGCAAGTGGTGGAGGCGGTGGTCCGCGACCTGCGGTTCCGCCCCGACCAGAAGGTGATCAGCCTGGTCGCCGCCACCGGCATCGACACCCTGCGCGGCTGGATCGGCCTGGACCTGCCGGTCGTCCGTGCCGTCCCCCTGCCCTTTGTCGCCGGTCGGAGCGGCGTCACCCCGGTCTTCCCGCCTGACCCCGAAGCCGAAGCGCTGTTCAACCGGCTGGGCACGGCCATCCCCTGCCAGAGCCAGCAGGAGTTCGATCTCATTGCCGTCGCCTCGGCCTTGATGGGCAGCTATTTCGGGATACTTGAAACGGCGCAGGCCTGGCTTGCCACGCAGGGCCTGCCCGAGGTCTCGGCGCGCACCTACCTGGCGGGGCTGTTCGCGAACCTGGGGCGGGTGGCGACGGACAGCCAGCAGGACTTTGCGGTGCTGCGCGGGGAATACTCGACGCGGGGCGGGCTGAACGAGCAGCTTTTCCGGGACTTCTCGGCAGGAGGCGGCGTTGCAGCGCTGACTCTGGGCCTGGATGGCCTCCTGGCGCGGGTGCGGGGACAGTAGATGGGTTTCTTCGCCGAACAAGGGCTGCCGCATGGCCGGGACCTGCTGGCGGAAGGACGGGCGCTGGCGCGAGACTGGCGGCTTGGCCCCTCGGCCTTCCTGCGCCACGTCGCTGCGACCAGCGAACATGAGTTCAAGCTGGCGCGAATGGCCGACCGCCGGGTCATGCAGCATGCCCAGATCGGCTACCGTGACGTCGCCAAAAGCACGCGCGCCTACGCCGAGATATGGGAGGCCTGCGCAGCAAAAGGCGTGACGGTGGATCGCTACGGCCTCTGCCTCGACTGGTCGATGGCGGTGCCGCGGGCGCGACGCAAGGGGGCGCAGCAGGGCACCGGGATGATCCTGCCGGGGGTCGAGGATTTCGTCCGTCTTGCCAATGCCGCCCCGGTCGCCGCCCATTTCGGCGACTTCGTGCTGGGCTTCCCGGCCGCGGTCGAGAACACGCAGGCCGCCCTTGCGGCAGGCAGCACCGCGATCGGCAACCTCGGCCAGTATTTCACCTTCCGCATTCCCGGCCATGACGACGACATCGCCGCCACGACGCAGACCGTGCGCGCGCTTGGCCTGATTGCCGCGCAGCCGGTCAAGGTCATGGTGCAGTCGAACCTGGATGACGGCTTTGCGGCGCAGTTCACCGATCTTGCCTCTTGCCTTGGCATGGTGCTGGTCGAGCGGCACATCGTGACTGGCATGATCGGGGCCGAGATCGGGCATTGCTATGGCCACCACTTCTCGGATCCGCTCGCTCGGCTTGCCTTCCAGCGCGCGCTGGCACAGCTGGATGCAGCGCCCGGAACGATGATCTATGGCAATACCACGGCCTACCGCGGCACTCCGCCAGCCAACTTCGCGAGCCTTGCCAACTATCTTCTCGTCGATGCCGCCGGGCAGGCGAGCCAGCCCACCGGCCATGCGATCAACGCCGTGCCCGTAACCGAGAACGAGCGCATCCCCGAGATCGAGGAGGTCATCGAGGCCCAGCTTTTCGCCGGGCGGATGGCCGAACTTGCGCCGGGCTGGCTGGCGATGATCGACCCCGGGCCGGTCGACGCACTGGCAGCGCGGATCGTCGACGGGGGACGCGCGTTTGCCGCCGCCACCCTGCGCGGGCTGGAGGAGGCCGGGGTGGACATGACCTGCGCCTTCCAGATGCTGCTTGCCCTGCGCAGGATGGGCGCACGGCGGCTGGAGGCGGCCTTCGGGGCCGGTGTGACCGACCCGGCCGCGCCGGGCGGGCGGCGGCCCGTGGCGCCAGCAACGATCCTGTCGGAGCTGGCGGAAATGGCGGACCATGCCCTGAGAGGTGCACCGGCCGATCTGTCGGGCCTTCGGGTGATGGTTGCGACAAGCGATGTGCATGAACACGGCAAGATGCTGGTCGAGGAAATCCTGCGTCGGCTGGGCGTGACGGTTCTGGACGGCGGGGTTTCGACCGATCCGGCCATTCTGGCGCTCCGCGTGCAGGAGGCGAAGCCCGATGCCGTGGCGATAAGCACCTACAACGGCATCGCGCTGGACTATTTCAAGGCGCTTCGCAGGCATGGCGTTGCGGTGCCGATCCTGATCGGGGGGCGGTTGAACCAGATCCCCGACGGATCGAACAGCAGCCTGCCGGTCGATGTCGGCACGCGCCTGGCCGAGGCGGGTGCGCTGGTCTGCCGCGAGGCGGCTGATCTTGCGCCGACGCTAGCGGCGCTGCGCGGGGCCCGGCGCAAGGGGTAGCCCTCTGCCCGCAGGACCGACGACCCGACGTCTTACCTGCCCTCAAATTCCCATGCATAGTCGCGCTTGGCGCCCTCGGGCGGTGGCGGGAAGGGGGCGGAGCGGCGGATATGCTCAATCGCCATCTTGTCGAGCCGCGCATTGCCTGACCCCTGCAACACCTGGACCCCGGTCAAGCTGCCATCCTTGCCGATCGAGAAGCCCACGACGACAAGGCCCTTTCCAGCGCCCGACTTCCGCTTGGTCGAGCGGACCTTCTTCATCACTGCCTTGGCATAGGCGGCCGGAGACATGCCGCCACCGCTCTTGGCCTTCGTCCCGGCTTTTGGCGCGCTTGCGACTGCATCTTCAGCCGCCTTTGCCTTTTTGGCGGCCTTGGGCTGATCCTCGGCAGGCTCGGTCTTCTTGGCGGCTTTTTCCTTTGCCCTGGGTTTGTCTTCCGTCTTCGCGGGTTTCTTTTTCGGCTTCGGTTCGGGTTTCTTGTCGGGTTCCGGTTCAGCCGTCGCGATCTTCTTGTCGTCAGGCTTTTCCACCGGCTTCTCGGGCGGTGGCGGCAAGGCCAGGTCGGCTGTGACCGGCACTTCCGCCTTGGGTATGCTTACTGCGGAGGCAGTTGCGAGGTCGGGCGCGACGTCAGGGTGAGGCAGGTCCGGGGCGGGTTCGGCGGCTGCGGGATCCTCGGGGGCGGGCGGGGCCTTGTCCACGACCTGCGGTACGGCTTCGGCCACGGCGGCGACCGCGGGGGCGGAGGGGGGCAATTCGGCAAGGTCGAGGACCAGGACCGGCGCCTGCCGCTCGGACGCAAGGGCAATGGCCGCCGCACTCCAGAGGAGGGATCCCGCGACCGTGGCCGACAGGGCCCAGCCCCCGAGCCGCGACCTGGGCTCCCGCGCGGTCATGGCGCCGCCTCCAGCCCCACCAGCGCCACCTTCAGATAACCGGCACTGCGCAGCGCATCGAGCACCTGAATCAGGGCGCCGTAGTCGATGGTCCGGTCGGCGCGCAGGAAGACCGGCGTCTCGCGCTTGCCGCCGGTTTGCGCATCAAGCGCTGCTGCGAGCGCATCGCGCGCGACGGGGCTGTCATCGAGGAGAAGGCTCTGTTCGGCGGTCAGCGTCAGCCAGAGCGGCTCTTCCGGCCGGTCGCTGGCGGGGGCGGACGAGCCCGGCAGGTTCACCGGCACATCGACGGTCGACAAGGGGGCCGCCACCATGAACACGATCAGCAGGACAAGGATGACGTCGATGAAGGGCGTGACGTTGATCTCGCTCAGTTCCGCGTCGCCCTCGTCCAGCCGCAGCGCCATGGCTCAGCCCCCCTGCCCGGCGGTGGCCAGCATGCGGCGGTCAAGCTCGCGGCTGAACCGTGCCATGAGTTCGGCGCGCCCGTCGGCCAGCCCATGCCGGAAGGCCGCGACCCGGCGCATGATGGCATTGTAGAGAAGGACGGCCGGAATGGCCGCCACCAGGCCGATCCCGGTCGCGAGGAGCGCCTCGGCGATGCCGGGGGCGACGACGGCAAGGTTCGTGGTCTTCGTCGCCGCGATGGCGAGGAAGCTGTTCATGATGCCGAAAACCGTGCCGAACAGGCCGACGAAGGGCCCGACCGCCCCGATCGAGGCGAGAAGCCCCGTGCCCGACCGGAGCTGCATCACCGCGCGCGCCTCGATCCGGTCGAGCGCGAGGTCAAGCCGCTCGCGGGCCGAAGCGCGCAGGTCGGAGGTCAGATGGCCGGGCAGCGCCGCGACCTCGGCCTCGGCGGCCTTGGTGCCTTCGGCGAGGGGGCAGGCGCCCGGCAGGCTTGCCAGCCCTTCCGCGCGGGCGAGATCGGCGTGTGCCCGCCGCAGACGCGCGAAGGCCAGGGTGAATTCCACCGCCTTGAACAGGAACACCGTCAGCACGGCTGCAACTGCCAGAGCCAGCAGACACATCACCGCCTGCACCACCGGATGCGCCTTGCGGACGAGGGTGACGAGGTCTGTGTCGACCTTTGCCTCCGGGGCAGGCAGAACGGCATCGGCGGCACCAGGCAACGTCGGCAAGGCCTCGGTCGCCGCCGCGCCTCCAGGCAGGACCGGTGTCTCATCCATGACGACAGGAGGGCTTGCGCCCTCCTGTGCCATGGCCATCCCGGCCAAGAGGAAAATGAAAGCCGTGACAGCGCATCTTACCATGTGAAGTTCTTGCCGATGGACAGTTTCGCGTTCATCCCCTGCGCCCGGTCGAGCGACAGGTTGTTCTTGTAGTCCGCGTCGAAGACGTTCTCCACGGTCAGCGTGACATCCATTCCGGCCAGAGCACCGTCCTCGGGCTTCCAGGTCACGAAGAGATCATGCGTGTCGTAGGCGGGGGTATAGGTCGGCGTGATGACGCCGGTGGAGGTCGATACCGAATTGGTCGTGATCGCATCGTAGTAGTAGGCCGTCCAGCCCACGACGACGCCCCGATCCGGGAACTTCGCCCCGACGGTCAGCGAGACGTTTTCGCCGGGGGTGTCGGCCAAGGTCAGGCCGTCTGCCGAGGGCTGGCCCGCGAAGACCGGCATCCTGCGATAGGCGGAATTGGTGTTGCTGTAGCCAAGCGATGCAAACCAGCGTTCGGCATCGTAGGCCGCTTCCAACTCGGTTCCCCAGATTTCGGAAGACCGCACGTTCAGATAGCGTGGCACCGCCCCGGTCGCGCTGTTGGTGACGATCAGGTTCGACAGGTTGCTGTGGAAGGCCGTGGCCTTGACGTTGAGCGAGTCGCCTTCAGCGAACAGCCCTTCGCGCTGGAAGGTGACGCCAAGCTCGATCGAGTTGGCCGCTTCCTTCTTCAGGTCGAGACTGGGCTGGCGCCCGCCGTCGGTGGAGTAAAGTTCGTCCAGCGTCGGCATCCGCTCGGTGCGGGCGATGGTGCCGAAGACGCCCCAGCTGTCGTTCAGCTTGTAGAGTGCCGAGAGCTTGGGCGAGACGGCCGTATCCTCGACCGCAGTCCCGCCGAGGGCCGCGGTGGCGGCGGACGGGGTCCGGTCGCCGAAGTCCACCCGCAACCCGGGGATCAGGGTCAGCCGCTCGTTCCAGACGAATTCCCCCTGCGCGTAGACGCCCACCTTCTTGTCGGTGCCTTCGGGGTGGAAGCCCAGCGGCCCGAGCGAGGAGGTCGCGGTGCGCTTCTGTTCAGAGAGTTGAACGCCGAAGGTCAGGAAGTTCTGCCAGTCGCCGGCCGAGAGATCGGCGGTGTTCTCGATCTTCAGCGCGGTCGTCGCATAGCCGAAGTCGCCGGGGCACAGCACCTGGAACGTCCCCGGCGCGCAGCTGATCGGGCTGCCGGTGAAATTGTCCTTCGACACGTCGGTTTCGGTGTAGGAGAGCTGCACGGTCAGGTCGAGCAGGTCGTTGGCGGAGAATTCGTTCCGCCAGGTCAGCGTTGCGGTATCGTCGATGGCGTGGATGTCGGCAAAGCCGAAGGTCGGGATGTTGGTGGCCCCGCCGGTCTGGGCGACAGCGGCGTCGTCCAGGTTGGTGTCAGTGCGCGACAGGGCGAGCGTGAGGGTCTGGTCGCCATCGTTGCCGAAGGTGAGAGTCCCCTTCGCAAGGCCTGATACAGCCTCATGCGCCGTGCCTGCGATCACGTCCCCTGCCCCGTCCGTCTTGTCGCCGCCATGGCTCTGGTTCAGCGCGAGAAGGAAGTCGGCATTGCCGACGCGATGGGCGTAGATCACTCCCAGCTTGGTCACATCGCCGTTGCTTTCGTAGCCACCCTTGAAGCGCAGCGCAGAGGTCTCGCCCTCGCCCAGATAGTCGGCCGCGTCCTTGGTGGTGAAGGCCACCACGCCGCCGATCGTGCCCGAGCCATAGAGCGTCGAGGATGCCGGGCCGCGCAGGATTTCCACCCGCTTGAACAGCTCCAGATCGCCGAAGAAGCTGCCCATCCTGTATTGCTCGAAGAACTTCGGCGCGCCGTCGACGACCACCTTGATCCGCTCTTCCGAGGCGGTCTGTTCGCTGTTGCCGATGCCGCGGATGTTGAACGCCATGCCCATCGGCCGGGCCGAGGCGCCTGCGGCTTGCACCCCCGGCACGCCTTTCAGCATTTCGCCGATGTTGCCGGCCTGCTTGCGGTCAAGGTCGTCCTGTTCCAGCGCGGTCACGGCCTGGGGCGTGTCGATGGCGACCTTGGCGGTACCAGTGCCGAAGATGATCCGACCGAGCATCTGGAACAGGCCCTCGTCGGTCTCCTGCGCGACGGCGGGGGCCGCGCCAAGAGCAAGGAGGGTGGCGGTGGAAAGAAGACAGGCGCGGACGCCGGGCAGGCAGCGGGTGGTCATGGTGTCCCTTCGGTTTTTTGTCTGCTGAAGGGCTGGCCATGGCCAAGGCGGCGGGCTGGCTGCAGAAGATTCTGACTTGATCTATCAGGATTTGGCTTCTAGATAATTCCGAGTATTATTGTCAAGTATCTGCCGCTCGTTTCGGGCGACCAGAGAAGATCAGCGCCGCGCCCCCAGCTTTTCGCCAGAGAAGCGCGTCCCCCCGAACCGACAGGATGGATGCCCATGGCCAAGCTCGGCCCCGACCAGATTCGCGCGCTTCGCGCAGTAAACCCCAAGGCGCGCGCACGCGACTTTGCTACCCGGAACGGCCTTGCCGAGGCTGACCTCGTCGCAGCCTTCGTCGGCCATGGCACCATCGCCATCGTGGCCGACCCGGACCGGATGCTGCCCTGGGCCGGGCGCCTGGGCGAGGTGCTGGCGCTGACCCGCAACGAATCCTGCGTGCATGAACGGGTGGGCAACTACCTTGACTATCGCACCGGCGCCTTCGCCTCGATGGTGCTTGGCCCCGAGATCGACCTGCGCGTCTTCGGCAAGCACTGGGTCCATGCCTTCGCGATCGAGGAAACCCCCGATGAGGGCCCGAAGCGCAGCCTGCAGGTCTTCGATGCGGCCGGGGATGCGGTCCACAAGATCCATCTCAAGCCGCAGTCGAACCATGCGCTATGGTCCGATCTTCTGGCCAACATGCGGCTGGCCGAGCAGCACGCGGCGCTGCAGCTTGCCGACCGTCGCCCGGTGGAAGCGGCAAAGGGTGATGCAAACGGGGCCGTCGACCTGCGCGCGGCCTGGGACCGGATGACCGACACCCACCAGTTCCTTGGCATGGTGAAGGACCAGGGCATGAACCGCCTTGGCGCCTATCGCGCCGCGGGTGCGCCTTATGCGCAGCGGCTGGAACCGGAATCCGTCACGCTGACCCTGACCCGGGCTGCCGAAGCCGCGATCCCGGTGATGATCTTCGTCGGCAACCCGGGCTGCATCCAGATTCACGGCGGGCCGATCGAGAAGATCGTGCCGATGGGTCCGTGGATCAACGTAATGGACCCGCGCTTCAACCTGCATCTGCGCGCCGACAGGATTGCCGAGGTCTATGGCGTCTGGAAACCCACCAGGACCGGTGACGTGCTGAGCGTCGAGGGTTTCGCCGCGGATGGCGAGCTGATCCTGCAAATCTTCGGCTACCGCAAGGATACCCCGGCGGAACCGTGGAACGCGCTCGTGTGGGCGCTGCCGCGCCTGCAAGAGGTGGCGGCATGATCCGGGCGCTTTGCCTTGCCTTGGCCGCCTCCGGTCCGGCCTTCGCCGATGATCCGGCTCGCGTCATCACCCTGGGCGGGTCCGTCACCGAGATTGCGGTTGCCCTTGGCGCCGAGGGGCGCCTTGTTGCCCGCGACACCACGTCGAACTGGCCGGAAAGCGTGGGGGCACTGCCCGATGTCGGCTATATCCGCGCGCTGTCGCCGGAGAATGTGCTGGCGCTGGACCCCGACCTGATCGTGGCCGAAGGCGACGCAGGCCCGCCCGAGGCGGTGGACGTCCTGAAGGCGGCCGGAATCCCCTTCGTACTGGTGCCGGAAGCGACGGACCCGGCCGGGATCGTCGCCAAGGTCGAAGCGGTCGGTCAGGCCCTGTCCCTGCCCGCAGAGGGCGATGCGCTGGCGGCCGAGTTGCAGGGCAAGCTCGACGCCGCCGAAGCCCGCGCGTCCGCCGTCACGGCGCCGAAGCGGGTGCTGTTCGTCCTGTCGCTGCAAGGCGGCGGCGTGATGGCCGGGGGTGAGGGCACCGAGGCCGAGGGGATCATCCGCCTGGCCGGGGGCGTCAACGCCGCGACAGGCTTCCAGGGCTACAAGCCGATGACGGACGAGGCGGTGCTGGCCGCGCAGCCCGACGCGATCCTGATGATGGACCGCGAGAGCGACCTCTCCATCGCCGACGCGGATGTGCTGGCGCAACCGGCCCTGTCTCAGACTCCGGCGGCACAGTCCGCGACGCTTATCCGGATGGACGGGATGCTGCTGCTGGGCTTCGGCCCCCGCACTCCGGAAGCGGCGGACCGGCTGTATGCGGCACTTTATGGCAACGGGGGATGAGGGGATGCTCTCGCTTACCGGCCCCGCGGTGAGCAGCCGACGGCTGCCCCGGCTGACCCTGACCATCGCGCTTGCGACACTGGTCCTTGTTGCCTCGGTCGCCTCGCTGACCTCTGGCGCAGCGGGTCTCGGGGTCGGGGATCTTGCTGGGGCGCTGCTGGGCGAGGGCCTTTCCCCGCGCGACCGGATCGTGCTGTTCGACATCCGCCTGCCGCGCCTTGCGCTTGGTCTTGCCGTCGGCGCGTCGCTTGCCGTCTCGGGTGTCATCCTGCAGGGGCTGTTCCGCAACCCGCTGGCCGATCCCGGCATCGTCGGGGTCAGTTCGGGCGCGGGGCTTGGGGCGGTGCTGGCCATCGTGCTGGGCGGACTGCTTCCGTCTACCCTGACCATGACGATCGGCCCCGCCTTGGTGCCCGTCGCGGCGGGCCTCGGGGGCTGGGTCACCACCCTGATCCTCTATCGCGTCGCCACCAGCGGTCGCCGCACCGATGTTGCGATGATCCTGTTGGCCGGGATCGCGCTGTCGGCGCTGGCGGGGGCGGCGACCGGCGTCCTGACCTATCTGGCCGACGACCGGCAGCTTCGCGACCTGACCTTCTGGAGCATGGGCTCGCTGGCCGGGGCGACCTGGGCCAAGTTTGGCGCCGCCCTGCCGCTGATGGCCCTTGCGCTGTCGCTTGCCCCGCGCCTTGCCCGCGGGATGAACGCGCTGGACCTCGGCGAGGCGCAGGCGGCCCACATGGGCGTGCACGTTGAGTGGCTGACGCGGCTGGCGGTCCTGTCCGCCGCCGCCGCGAC
>ERZ724516.889-NODE-889-length-17831-cov-8.075776_pt1 | contig 17831 bp, 16 predicted proteins | sample MGYA00376049_ERZ724516 | MGnify/ENA primary metagenome ERZ724516 (study PRJEB28724, sample SAMN07190886) | activated sludge metagenome | isolation source: activated sludge of sewage treatment plant in Hong Hong | place: USA: Christiansburg, Virginia | collected... | reverse complement strand
CGGTCAATCGCGCTTTCGAATCCTCGCTCAACGAAGGCCTGCTCTTCGAGCGCCGGGCCTTCCATGCCAGCTTCGCCCTGGAAGACCAGAAGGAAGGCATGGCCGCCTTCGCCGAAAAGCGCAAGGCAGTCTTCAAGAACCGCTGAGTTGCACCTCTTCGTCGACATTTCCAGCCACGGCTTCGGGCACCTTGCCATCACGGCGCCGGTACTCGACGCCGTGGCGGAAATAGTCCCGGATATCCGGTTGACCGTGCGCAGCGGCCTGCCGGCAGGCAAGCTGCGCCAGCGCATCCGCACGCCCTTCGAACACATCGCGGCAAGCAGCGATTTCGGCTATGTGATGATCGACGCCACCCGCATCGATCTCGCAGCCAGCGCCGCAGCCTATCGCCACATGCATGCCGACTGGCCGCGCCGCGTCGCCGGCGAAGCCCGCTTCCTCGCCGCACTCGCGCCCGACCTGGTGCTGACCAACGTCAGCTATCTGCCGCTGGCCGGCGCCGCGCTTGCAGGCATTCCCTCACTCAGCCTCTGTTCGCTCAACTGGGCCGACCTGTTTGCACACTTCTTCGCTGATTCGGCGTGGTCAGCACCGATCCACGATCAAATGCTCGCCGCCTATCGCAGCGCGCGAACCTTCCTGCGTCCTGCCCCCGGCATGCCGATGAGCGCCCTTCGCCAACTGCAGGACGTCGGCCCGATCGCCGCCATCGGGCGCCGGCATGACCTCGGGCTGGGCGGGGAGCGCACTGTGCTAATCGCCATGGGCGGCGTCGCCCACCGGCTGCCGGTGGAGAATTGGCCGAGGCTGCCCGGCATCCGCTGGCTGGTCGCCGCCGACTGGCAATGCACGCACCCGGACGCCATCGCCTTCGAGTCCTTCGGCCTCGGCTTCACCGACCTGCTCTGCTCGGTCGACGCGATCATCACCAAGCCTGGTTACGGCACCTTCACCGAAGCAGCCTGCAACGGCACACCGGTGCTCTACCAGCGGCGCGAAGACTGGCCCGAGCAGGACTGCCTGATCGAATGGCTGCACGAACACGCACGCTGCCTGGAAATTTCCCCAGACTGCCTGAGCAGCGGCGAACTCGCAGACAGCCTGGCCGCGCTGTGGCGACAGCCACCGACATCCCGGCCGATTCCCGGTGGCGCTGCCGAGGCAGCGTCACAGATCTGCGGGCTGGTGCCGCGCCGTAAGCTTGCCGGCAAGCCGCTGCCGCATACTGCCTGAATTTCCTGACGTGCCTTGATCGCCGTTGGGCAAGCGAACGGCTATTTGAGACACATTCCCGCATGCAAGAATTCCAGCCGGCCACCGACCACGACAACCTGAGCCGCCTCACCGGCCCCGCGCTGACCGAATTGATCCAGCCCGAGGTGCTGGCCGACCTGTTCGAGGCAACCGCCCGCCGCATCCCCGGGCGAATAGCCCTCGCCTGCGGGGCGCGCACGGTGACCTATGGCGAACTCGATGAACTGGCCGACCGCGTGGCGGCCCGCCTGATCGAGGCCGGCGTCGGCGCCGGGCAGATCGTCGGGCTCTGGCTCCCGCGCGGCATCGACCTGCTGGTCATGCAACTGGGGATCGCCAAGAGCGGCGCCGCCTGGCTGCCTTTTGATGCCGATACGCCGGTCGACCGCATCCGGGTCTGTCTCGCCGACGCCAACGCAGCCGGATTGCTGGCTTGCGCCGCCAACGCCCATTCCCTGTTCGACCTTGGCCGCCCGCTGTGGACGGCCGAGGCACTGGCGGCCGCCAGTGCGCCCGCCGGCTTGCGCCGCAGCGGCGTCCTGCCGACGCACCCGGCCTACGTCATCTATACCTCGGGCTCGACCGGCAAGCCGAAGGGCATCCGGATCGACCAGGGCGCGATCTGCCATTTCCTGCGCAGTGAAAATGCCATCCTCGGCATCCGTGAAGATGATCGTGTCTACCAAGGGTTTTCGCTGGCCTTCGACATGTCCTTCGAGGAAATCTGGATCAGCTATCTGGTCGGCGCCAGCTTGTGGATCGCCCCGCGCGAACTTGCCGCCGACCCCGACGCCCTGCCGCGTGCGCTGATCGAACACGATGTCACCGTGCTGCATGCCGTGCCGACCCTGCTCGCGCTGTTTGCCCGCGACATTCCGAACCTGCGCCTGATCAACCTCGGCGGCGAGGCTTGCCCGGAAACACTGGTCGGCCGCTGGGCGCGGCCCGGCCGCCAGGTCTTCAACACCTATGGCCCGACCGAGGCCACGGTCTCGGCCAGCCTCGCCGAACTGCATGCCGGCCAGCCGGTGACCATCGGCATCCCGCTGCCCAACTACACCTTGCTGGTCATCGACCCGGCTGTGGAAAACGGCCTGCGCCTGCTGCCGCGTGGCGCAACCGGCGAACTGTGCATCAGCGGCCCCGGGGTCGCCGCCGGCTACCTTGGGCGCCCCGACCTGACCGCCGAGAAATTCCTCGCCAACCCTTGGGCGGAAGGCGCGCAGGACGCCCGCCTCTATCGCACCGGCGACCTCGCCCGCATCGCCGCCGACGGCCGCGTTCACTGCCTCGGGCGCACCGACGACCAGGTGAAGATACGCGGCTTTCGCGTCGAGCTCGGCGAGATCGAGGCCGCCCTCTGCCACCAGCCCGGGGTCGGCACGGCCGCCGTTGTGCTGCGCCAGGATGACGGCATCGAGCGCCTGGTCGCCTATGTCGTCGCCGACGGCGAGATGACCGCGACGGCTACCGGACTGCGTCAGGCCCTCGCCGAAACGCTGCCGCCCTACATGGTTCCGGTCCACCTCGAAAACCTGCCCGAAATGCCCCGCCTCGCCTCGGGCAAGATCGACCGCAAGGTCCTGCGCGACCGCCCGCTGGAAATTCCTTCCGGGCTGTCCGCCGCGTCCGACCGGCCGGAAACCCCGGCGGAGGAAGTGTTGTTCGACGAACTGGCCAAGCTCTTCCCTGGCCAGGCCATCCACCGCGTCGCCGATTTCTTTGCCGACCTCGGCGGCCACTCCCTGTTCGCCGCTCGCCTGGCCTCGGCGCTGCGCAGCCATCCCCGCTTCGCCAGCTTCACGGTGCGCGACATCTACCAGCAGCGCAGCATCGGCCGCATCGCCGAAGTACTGGCCGAAACCCCGGACCATGCACCCGCTGCCGTGCGCGACTGGACACCACCGCCGGCCGGCCGGCGCTGGCTGTGCGGCGCCGCCCAGGCGCTGACCATCCCCGGCCTGGTCATGCTGCACATGGCGCAATGGCTGGCCCCCTTCTTTACCTACCATTTCTTTACCGGTGAGCCGGGCGACTCGATTCCACTCGCCATTGCCGTGTCGGTCGTCGTTTTCCTGCTCGCCACAGCCCTCGAATTCGCGATCGCCGCCGCCGGCAAATGGCTGATCACCGGCCGCCTCAAGCCGGGACGTTACCCGCTCTGGGGATCGACCTATTTCCGCTGGTGGCTGGCCGACCGCTTGATCGAGGCAGCGCCGGCCTACATGCTGACCGGCTCGCCGCTCTATGTCGGCTGGCTGCGCCTGCTCGGGACGCAGATCGGCAGCGACGTCGTCATTGGCTCGCTGACCATGCGCGCCCACCATCTGGTCAGCATCGGCAACGGCGTCAGCGTCGGCAACGCGGTCAACCTGGAGAACGTCCGGGTCGAGCACGGAGAACTGGTGATCGGGCGGATCACTCTCGCCGCCAATACCTGCATCGGCTCCTACGCCGTGCTCGAAGGCAATACGGCGATCGGCGAGGCCGGCCATCTCGAAGGGCAGTCGGCCCTCAGCGACGGCCGCGCTGTCCCCGCCGGGCGCATCTGGAGCGGTTCGCCCGCAAACGACGTCGGTGCCTTCGACCCGGCCACGCTGCCACCGCGCCCCGAGGTTTCCGAGACCCGACTGGCCCGCGAGCACCTCTTCTTCCTGCTCGGCGTGCTCGGCACGGCGGTGATCTTCTTCCTCCCCGTCTTTCCGACCTTCATCCTGATCGACTGGCTCGACGACAGCTACCCGTGGATGCAGGGCGACGGCATCGCTTTCCAGCTGCTCAAGTACTTCGTGCTCGCCTTCCCGGCGACCGCCGTGCTCATCGTGTGCACCGTGCTGATCGCGGCTGCCTTGCGCTGGACTTTCCTGCCGCGCCTGCCGGAAGGGCGCTGGCCGATACACGGCAACATCTACTGCAGCCGCTGGCTGGTCAACCAGATTCAGGAATTCAGCCTCAACATACTGCACGGGGTCTACGCGACGATCTACTCGCCGCTCTGGTATCGCCTGCTTGGCGCCAAAGTCGGACATGGCGCCGAGATTTCAACGGCCCAGGGGCTGATTCCCGACCTGCTGACACTCGGCGACGAAACCTTCATCGCCGATGCCGTCATGCTCGGCGACGAGGCGATCGACGGCGGCTGGATGACGCTGCGGCCGACGGTGATTTCGCGCCGCAGCTTCGTCGGCAACGGCGCCTATGTGCCGGACGGCAGCATGATCCCCGAAAACGTCCTGATCGGCGTCCATTCGCATGTCCCGGCCAACGACGCCATGCGCCCGGGCGATACCTGGCTCGGCTCGCCGCCGATCAACCTGCCGGCCCGCGAAGAGACCGTCGGCTTCCCCGAGGCGTTGACCTTCCGCCCGTCCAGGCGGCGCCGGGTCGGGCGCGGCCTGGTCGAGGCCTTCCGCATCGTCACGCCCCATGCCGCGGTAATCGCCGTCGGCTATACCGTGGTCCTCGACGTCATGCCGATCGCCGAAGCCGGACGCTGGGGGGCTGTGGCCTGGTACCTGAACCTAGCCGGCCTGCTCTACGGCCTCGGCGCCTTCTTGTTCGTCGCCATCCTCAAGTGGCTGCTGATCGGGCGCTACGACAGGCGCGCGCAGCCGATGTGGACGTCCTTCGTCTGGCTTTCGGAAGGCGTCACCAGCCTGTACGAAGGGATCACGGTGCCCAACTTCATGCGCTACCTGCGCGGCACGCCGTGGCTGCCGCTCGCCCTCAATATGCTCGGCAGCCGCATCGGCCGCGGCGCCTACCTCGACACCACCGACCTCACCGAGTTCGACTGCGTGCACATCGGCGAATACAGTGAGCTCAACGCCCTGTGCTGCCCGCAGACGCATCTGTTCGAGGACCGCGTGATGAAAATCGACCATGTCCGCATCGGCAGCCGCGTCTCGCTCGGCGCGCGCAGCGCGGTGCTCTACGGGGCGCAGGTCGGCGACAATGCCCGGCTCGGTCCGCTGACCCTGGTCATGAAGGGCGAGAGCATCCCGGCGAACTCGCACTGGCACGGCTGCCCTGCGGCGCCCGCCGGCTAATGTTCGTCCTGACGCCGGCCGACCTTCCCCTGGCGACCGCACGCTCTATCCACTGCCGCGCCATCATCACCCCCGACACCAGACAGCGCACGGTCGCCCGCAGCCTGGTCCGCCAGGCATTACGCGACACGCTGGCCGGGATGTTGCAGGTCGCCCCCGACACCATCACCCTAGTCGATACGCCCGGCCAGCCGCTTCAACTCGCTGCCCCCTGGCATGGCATAGGCCTCTCGGTCAGCCACGAACCCGGGCTCTCGCTGCTGGCGATCAACCTCGCCGGGCCGGTCGGGGTCGACCTGCTACAGCTCGCCACGGTACCGACCGACTTCGACGCGGTAGCCCGTGACTACCTCGGACCGGCCGCCGCCAGTGCCCTTGCCGGTTTGCCGGCCGCGCAACGACAGGTCGCCTTCGCCCGGGCATGGACCCGCCATGAGGCGCAGCTGAAATGCCTAGCGCTTGACTTGCGCGAATGGACACCCGAACTTGCTACCCGGCTGGCCGGCTGCACCGTAACCGAACTCGCAATGGCCGCCGGCTGGATCGCCGCGCTGGCGTTTCCACAGCACTGACTCAGCGCCGCCCGGCCGCCAGCTGTTGCCGGGTAAACTGGCGCAGGGCATTCATGTCCTGCGCGCGCGCTTCGCGGTCGCGGGCATTGAGCACAACCAGCGCGAATACCTGGTCGTCGAACTGCTCGGCCATCGCCAGGCAATAGCCGGCTGCTGCGGTGAACCCGGTTTTTCCGGCCAAAAGCGAGACCGAGCGGTCGTGGGCAAAGCGATTGACGTTCATCTTGCTGCCGACGCTCGGCCTTTTGGCCAGCCCCTGGAACCATGGCGATTGCGACAGCAGGACGAGCAGCACGCCGAGGTCGCGCGCGCTGGCCTTGTTGAAGGCGGAAAGCCCGGACGAGTCACCGAAGTCAAAGCTGAACAGCTGCATTTGCGTGATCAGTGCGCGCATCGAATACTGGAACTCCGGCCAGCCCCCCGGATAGGTCCGCGCAAGCGCCGCCGCCGCCCGGTTGTCCGACGCGACCAGCAGCCACTCGAGCAGCTCTTCGCGCCGCCAGGTCGAGCCGACCGCCACATTCGAGGCGGTCTGTTTCGAGAAGGCGACGTCGGCGTCGCTGATGCGGACCTTCTCGTCGAGCGGCAGCCCGGCGCTGAGGATCACCCAGGCGGTGATCAGCTTGCTGACCGAGGCGATCGGCACCGGCACGTCAGCGTCGATCGCCAGCAGGGTGTCGTTGAGGTTGCCGACGTAGGCATGGCGAGCCGAGAGCCTGGGCGGGCCGGCCCGGGTCAGCGCGGAGACTTCGCGCCACGAGATCAGCGCCAATCCCCCGAGCAGAAAGCGGCGGCGGCCTTCCATCAGCAAGGGTCCTTCAGAAACGCCAGCCGAAACGCTTGAGCAGTTCGCCGGTTTCGCAGACCGGCAGGCCCATGACCCCGGTATAGCTGCCGGCCATGTATTCGACGAACAGCCCGGCGCGCCCCTGGATGCCATAGGCGCCCGCCTTGTCCATCGGCTCGCCGGTCATCACGTAATGGCGGATTTCCTCGTCGTCGATCTTGCGGAAACGCACTTCGCTGGACGACAGGACGTATTCGGTTCTTCCTTCATGGGAAACCGCGACGCCGGTCAATACCTTGTGCGTCCGGCCTGAGAGATGGCGCAGGATGGCGGTGGCATCGGCTTCGTCGACCGGCTTGCCGATGATCTCGCCTTCGAGTTCCAGCGTCGTGTCGGCGGACAACACGGGGCGCAGCGGCAGGCGCCGTTCGAGCAGCAGGTTGATGCCATGCTCGGCTTTGGCCCGGGCGACACGTTCGACGTAGTCGAGCGCCGCTTCGCCGGCATGTGGACGCTCATCGACCTGAGGGTCGGAACGCAGGCCGCTGCGGAAGATGATGGTATCGAACGCCACGCCCATCTGGGTCAGCAGTTCGCGGCGGCGCGGGCTGCGCGAGGCGAGGTAGAGGCGCATCATCCCTCCCGGTGATAGGGGTGATTCTTGAGCACGCTCACTGCACGGTACAACTGCTCGCACAGCACCAGACGCGCCAGGCCGTGCGGCAGGGTCAGGCTGGACAGGCGCAGGCGGTCGTCGGCCTGGCGCTTGAACTCCTCGTCAAGCCCATCGGCACCGCCGATCAGCAGCGCAACGTCGCGACCGTCCTGCATCCAGCCTTCGAGCCGCCGGGAAAGCTCGAGCGTCGTCAGATCGTCACCCTTCTCGTCGAGGACGACGATCCGGCAACTCGCCGGCAGGGCATCGCGGATGCGCCCCTTTTCGGCAACGAGCAGTTGTTCGCGTGTCTTCGAGCCGCGCTGCTCGGGTTTAATCTCGGTGACGCTGGCCGCGAGTTCGCGCGGCATCCGCTTGAGGTACTCGGCGCACCCATCGTCAACCCACCCGGGCTGGCGATGGCCAACGGCGAGCACGCTCAGCTTCATTTGCCGGCTGCCTGCTCCACCGCCTTGCGGCGCTGGGCCGGCGTCGTCTTCCAGAGTTCTTCGAGGTTGTAGTAGAGACGCACGTTGGGCTGCATGACGTGGACCACGATGTCGCCAAGGTCTACCAGCACCCATTCGCCGCCGTCCTCGCCTTCGATCGAGAGCACTTCACCGCCCGCCTCGCGTACCTTTTCGTGGACATTGCGGGCCAGCGCCTTGACCTGCCGGTTCGAATCGCCGGTGGCAATCACCACGTAATCGAACATCGAGGTGAGCTTGGAGGTGTTGATGACTTCGATTTCCTTGCCCTTGATGTCTTCAAGGGCGGAAACGACGATTTTTTGCAGCTTGCGGATTTCCATCAGGGGCTTTTGTAGAGTTGGTTAAGGTTAATGTAGTCGAGAACGCTGTCCGGCAGCAAATAGCGGGCGGATTTTCCATTGGCGAAAAGCTTGCGCAGCTGCGTTGCCGAGATCGCCAGCTGGGTCATCGAGAAGGTGATGATGCCGCCGGCCGGCACCTGCTTGAGATCCCCGGCGTCGGCGAGACGACGACTCGCGAATTCACCGGCGAGTTCAGGCGGCAGGCTGGCCATCTCGACGGGAAACCCCGGGCGGTGCGAAACCGCAATATGCGCCAGGGCGAAGAGCTCGCGCCAGCGATGCCAGGTCGGCAGGCCCCCAAAGGCATCGGCGCCGACCAGCAGCACCAGCGATTGTTCGGTGCCCAGTTCGGCGCGCAGGCGCTCCAGCGTATGCACCGTGAAGCTGGGCGCGGCGGCTTCAACTTCGCTGGCATCGACTGAAAAACGGGCATTTCCGGCAGTCGACCGCAACACCATCTCCAGGCGCTGGCAGGCGGTGACTTGCGGCGTGCCCCGATGCGGCGGCTGCCCGGCCGGAATCCAGCGCACCCCGCCGAGCCCGAGGTGGCCGATGGCCTCTTCCGCCAGCCGCAAGTGGCCGAAATGTACGGGGTCGAAGGTGCCGCCGAAGAGGCCTAGCGGGTCAGTCAACTTCCGGGATGCCGAAGACGTCACGGTAGCTGGCGTAATAGCTGGCGTAGACCGTCGAGGATACAATCAGGGCGATGATCGTCATCAGTGGGATGACGATAAAGACGCTGACGAAACTCGATTCGCCGAGCGGAAACATGCTCATCAGCAAGCCGAGGACCAAGCCCGGGATGATCGCCGCGACCAGGATCATGCCGGCCCCGAAGGCGAGGAAGGCGCGCCAGTTGAGCCAGCAGGCTATCAGGCTGAAGAACAGCGATTTGCCGACGCCCAGCCCGTGCCAGGCGGCGAGAACCGGTGCGAACCAGTAGGCCATGAGGACCGGCGTCATCAGGATCATCACGAACAGCGCGGGAAGCACGAATTCACCGGTGGCGAGCGGCGCCCGGTCGGTCGCCTTGCCTGCCAGCATGAAGTTCAACAACTCGCCGCCGTCGATCAGCGCCGACAGGCCAAGGGCGCCGAGCGTCAGCGCGAGATAGAGCGCACCAAGCGCGAGCAGCGTGCGGGTATTCTGCTTGAGACCGCCGAACAGGGTCTGCAGCCCGACCGGCTGGCCGCGCTCGAGGTCGCGCGCCGCCTGCATGAGGCCGACGGAAAGCCCGGGGATGACCAGCGATGCTGCCAGCGCGCCGATCACCGGCAGCACGTTGAGGAAAACCACGGTGACCCAGTAGCTGATCACCAGCATCGAGAACAGGGGCGGATTGCGCCGGAAGATCGCGAAGCCGGCGCCTATCCAGCGCCAGCCGGCTAATGCCGGCAAGGTTTGCGCTTGCATGCTCAGACGTCCACGAAAATGTCGCGATACGAGGCGTAGGCCGCGCCCGAGAAGATCGGCAGGAACAGCACCAGGCCGAGCATCAGCGGCAACAGCGCGAAGAACAGTGCGACGATCAGGATCAGGCCGAAAACCAGCATCGCCACCCAGTTCCTGGCCCCGGCAGCGAAGCTCGCCTTCATCGCCGGAAGCGGCGCCATGTCATGGAGGAAGACCAGGAAGGGGGCAAACCAGATGGCCATGATCACCGGGATGCTGAGCAGGAAGACGATCACGCCGGCCAGCATGAAGCTGCTGAAGACGATGGCGAAGCCAGCGACGCTGCCGGTGATCGCCCCGCCGAGGATGCCGGTGCTGACCAGCAGCGTGCCGACGAAGGCGACCCCGAAGATTCCGGCCACGTAGAAGACGCCGACCATGACCAGGGGCCCCGCGTTGTGGCGGAAGCCGCCGAAGACGTCGGTTATCTCGGCTTGGGAACCTTCGTGCTGGCGCTTGCACATGAGCACCAGACCGGCGGCGAAGACCGGAAGCAGGACGTTGATCGCAATCTGCCCGAAGACCGGGACGACGCCCATCGCGAAGAGCATGACCAACAGGAGTAGCGACGCGCCGATCCAGGCGCCCGGGTTGGCGATGAACATGGCCCAGCCCGCCTGCAGCCAGAGGAAGCAGGCGCCGGGATCGACCTCGCGGGATTCACCCCGGAAGGCGGCCGGAACCACGGGAAATTGCGTGTTTTCGTTCATAGCACGATGCTAACGGGGCAATCCTTCCTGAGCAAGGCAAAGTCGTTGCAGGAGACGGCCGAAATGGTCCGGGTCCTTGATCGTTACCACAGCCCCGGGCCGTGGATGGTGCCGGACTTCGAGCCGCAGCAGCCAGAAGCGCAGTGCCGCGGCACGGCGCAGCGCCGGCCAGGCCACTTCCTCGGCCGAGGTCAGTGGGCGATCTGTCCGGTAACCGGCGAGCAGGGCCGCCAGGTGTTCGGGCGCGGCGCACCAGTCGTTGGCCGCCACCGCCAGGTCGAACAACAGGCAGTCCTCGCCGGCGAAGTAGAAGTCGAGCACCCCTGAAAATTGTCCATCAGCCTGCCACAGCACATTGTCGCGAAAGAGGTCGGCATGGATGATGCCGCGCGGCAGCGCTGAATAGTCCTGCTGCGCCTGGAAATCGAGCTCGGCGAGCAGTCGGCCGCGCTCGTCGTCGGACAGCAACGGCGCCAACCGCCGGCCGGTCCGCTCGCGCCAGCCGGCGCCGCAGGGATTAAGCAAGGGCGAGGGGAAATCCGCCCCCGCCGCATGCAGCCGCGCCAGCATCTCGCCCAGCGTCCGGCAGTGCGCCGGTGTCGGCACTTCGATGCAGGTGCCGGGCAGACAGTTGAACAGCGCCGCCGGCTTGCCGGCCAGTAGCCGCCACAAGCGTCCGTCGCCGCTTGCCTGCGGGTGCGGGCACGGCACACCACGGGCCGCCAGATGGTCCTGTAGCGCCAGGTAGAAGTCTAGCTGGCGGGGCGCCAGATGCTCGAAGAGGGTCAATACCCAGCGCCGGCCGCCGGCCGTCACGAAAAAATTGGAATTCTGCATGCCGGCCGCGATGCCGGACAACTCACCTGGAATACCGACGGCGAGCGGTTCGAACCAGACCGCTAGCTGGGCCGGGTCGACCGTCGTATAGACCGACAAGCGACTACCAGGTGAAGACCTTCCACGTGGCCGGCGTCAGGACGCTGCCTGGCGCATCCTGCTGCTGGACAAAGTTGCCGTCGCCTTGCTGGTCGACCAGATAGTATTCCGGGCCGACGGCCGGGGTCACCTTGACCATGTAGAGCTTGCCGTTCTGGCGATACTCTTCGCGGGTCTCGGTTTCGGTCTTGACGATGGTTACCTGCGGCTCGAGCGCCGCGTCGAAAGCCTCCATGCCGGGAGGCGGCGGTGGAACGGCGGGCAGCGGCTGCGGGTTGCCTTGCTGGGCCCAGACCGGGAGAGCGGCGAGCAGGATGACGGGTAAGAGATGGCGCATGAAAAGATCCTTGGAAATCTGCCTCTGATTCTATTACAGGTTGAGCATCAACTCACGCTCGCTGGGCAGCGGACCGAACGGACGCGCCTCGTAGTGCTTGAATATGGCCTCGACGACTTGTCCGGGTTCATCGATCAGCTGGATCAGATCGATGTCCTCGCGATCGACCATCTTCTCCTCGACCAGCCGTGTCTTGAACCAGTCGATCATCCCACCCCAGAAATCCGAGCAGACAAGGATGAGCGGAATCCTTCTGGCCTTGCCGGTCTGGATGAGAGTGAGCGCTTCCATCAGCTCGTCGAGCGTCCCGAAACCGCCGGGCAATACGACATAGGCACTGGCGAAGCGGACGAACATGTACTTGCGGGCGAAGAAGTGGCGGAAGGTCTGCGAAATATCCTGATAGGGGTTGGTCTGCTGCTCGTGCGGCAACTGGATGTTCAGCCCGACCGACGGCGACTTGCCGAAATAGGCGCCCTTGTTGGCCGCCTCCATGATGCCGGGTCCGCCGCCCGAGATCACCGAAAAGCCGGAATCGGACAGCAGCCGCGCCGTCCTTTCCGCCAACTCGTAATACGGCGAGCCGGGTGCGACGCGGGCGCTGCCGAAGACGGTCACCGCCGGCTTGATCGCCGCCAGCCGCTCCGTCGCTTCGACGAACTCTGACATAATGCCGAAAATCCGCCAGGATTCCCGGGCCGAGGCAGTCTGCAGCAAGGCCTCGGATTCCATGCCCATCACCAGTTTTTCGCTTTCCGTCACGTCTCATGCCTCTCTTGTTGTTGGTGGACGGCTCGTCCTACCTCTACCGCGCGTTTCACGCCATGCCCGACCTGCGCAACAAGGCCGGCGAGCCGACGGGCGCAATCTACGGCGTCCTGAACATGCTACGCCGGCTGGAAAGCGACTACAAGGCAGACTACAAGGCCGTGGTCTTCGATGCCAAGGGCAAGACATTCCGCGACGACTGGTATCCCGAATACAAAGCCCACCGGCCATCGATGCCCGATGACCTGGTCAGGCAGATCGAGCCAATCCACGCCGCGATCAAGGCCGCCGGCTGGCCGGTCCTGATGGTCGACGGCGTCGAGGCCGACGACGTGATCGGCACACTGGCGACAGCTGCTGCGGTCGACGGCCTGGAGACACTGATTTCCACCGGCGACAAGGACTTGACCCAACTGGTCGGCCCGCGCGTGCGCTGGTACAACACGATGAGCAACGAACTGCTCGACGAGGCAGGCGTCATGGCCAAGTTCGGCGTCCCGCCAAGCGCGATCGTCGACTACCTGACCCTGGTCGGCGACCCGGTCGACGGCGTCCCCGGTGTCCAGAAGTGCGGCCCCAAGACCGCCGTCAAATGGCTGGAGCAATACGGCTCGCTCGAAGGCCTCGTCGCCCATGCCGACGAAATCGGCGGCGTCGTCGGCCAGAACTTGCGCGACCATCTCGGCTTCCTGCCGCTCGGCAAGAAGCTCGTCACGGTCGCTTGTGACCTCGCCAACCTGCCGGCGCCTGGTGAACTAACCACCAGCGCCCGCGATACGGAAACTTTGCGCGAGCTTTACGGACGCTTCGAATTCCGCACCTGGTTGCGCGAACTGGAAGCCCCGGCCGTCGACGCTGTAGTAGCCGAACCGGCGACGGCCAGCCCGCCGCTGCAGGAAGCCATCCCGGTCAGCTATGAAACCGTGCTCACCTGGCCGCAGTTCGACGCCTGGCTGGCGAAGATCGAGGCCGCCGGACTCACCTCGCTCGACACCGAAACTACCAGCCTCGATTCCTTCGCCGCGCGCATCGTCGGCATTTCGCTGTCGGTCAAGGCTGGCGAAGCCTGCTACATCCCGCTCGCCCACACCGCCCCCGGCGTCGCCGACCAGTTGCCGCGCGACGAGGTGCTGGCCCGGCTGAAGCCCTGGCTGACTGCGGTCGACCGGCCCAAGGTGCTGCAAAACGCCAAGTACGACCAGCACGTTTTCGCCAACCACGGCATCGCCCTGGCCGGCGTCGCCCACGACACCATGCTCCAGTCCTACGTACTGGAATCCGACAAGGGCCACGACCTCGGCCAGCTGTGCACGCGCCACCTCGGGCTCGCCACCATCGCCTACGAAGACCTGTGCGGCAAGGGCGCCCGGCAGATCGGCTTCGACCAGGTCGATATCGAGCGCGCAGCCATCTACGCCGCCGAGGACGCCGATGTCACGTTGCGCGTCCATCAGGCGCTGTATCCACAATTCACCGGGGAGCCCGGCCTGTCGTTCATCTACCGCGACCTCGAAATGCCGGTGCGGCACGTGATCTGGCAGATGGAACGCACCGGCATCCTGATCGACGGCGAGCAGCTTGCCCGGCAGAGCCACGAGATCGGCCAGAAGATCATGGCCCTCGAAGCGCAGGCCCATGACTTGGCCGGCCAGCCCTTCAACCTGGCCTCGCCGAAGCAGCTCGGCGACATCCTGTTCACCAAGCTCGGCCTGCCGGTCAAGAAAAAAACCGCCTCCGGCGGCCCGTCGACCGACGAAGAGGTGCTTTCCGAACTGGCGCTCGATTATCCGCTGCCCAAGCTGCTGCTCGAACACCGCAGCCTGGCCAAGCTCAAGGGCACCTATACCGACAAGCTGCCGCGCATGATCAACCCGGCAACAGGGCGCGTGCATACGCACTTCTCGCAAGCCTCGGTGGTCACCGGGCGGCTCGCCTCCAGCGACCCCAACCTGCAGAACATTCCGGTCCGCACCGAGGAAGGCCGGCGCATCCGCACCGCCTTCGTCGCCCCGGAGGGCCACAGCATCGTTTCCGCGGACTACTCGCAGATCGAGCTGCGCATCATGGCCCACCTCTCCGGCGACGAGCGCCTGCTCGAGGCCTTTGCCCACGGTGAGGACGTGCACCGCGCCACCGCCGGCGAGATCTTCGGCGTCACCCCGCTCGAAGTCGGCCCCGACCAGCGCCGCGTCGCCAAGACCATCAACTTCGGACTTATTTACGGCATGAGCGCCTTCGGCCTCGCCCGCCAGCTCGGGCTGGAAAGAGGCGCCGCGCAGATCTACATCGACCGCTACTTCGCCCGCTACCCGGGCGTCGCCCGCTACATGGAAGAAGCGCGGGAATCCGCCCGCCAGCAAGGTTACGTCGAGACCGCCTTCGGCCGCCGCCTGTGGTTTCCGGAAATTCGTTCCAGCAATGGCAGTCGCCGCCAGGGTGCCGAGCGCGCCGCGATCAACGCGCCGATGCAGGGCACCGCCGCCGACCTGATCAAGATGACGATGATCGCCGTCCAGAACTGGATCGAAGCCAGACGATTGAAGTCACGCCTGGTGTTGCAGGTCCATGACGAACTCGTGCTCGAAGTACCGGACGCCGAACTGATGGAAGTCCGAACCCACCTGACCCGGCTGATGAGTCACGTGGCCACGCTCAAGGTGCCGCTGGTCGTCGAGGTCGGGGTCGGTCCGAACTGGGAGGCGGCGCACTAGGCCGATGCTGATCCGATAACACGGTGGCGCCAAAAGTGCTAGCCTGACGCGGCAAACCGGGTCCGGGTTTGGGCCAGCCAGATCCCAAACACGACCATCGCAATCAACGCATGTTCGTGATGCAGGGTCGTGTTGAATACTCCCCCGACGGCAGTGATCACCCAGGCACCCAAGGTTGCACCCCAGAGGGTCTGTTGCAATGGGGTCGACGCACCGGATGGGCGAAGACGAAGCAAGGCCAACCCGATGCCAACTAGAAAAGCCAGGACCGTCAAGAGGCCAACCAGCCCCCGCTCAGCAAGGGTGTTGAAGTACAGGCTGTGGGCGTGAGTGGAAAAATACAGATCTTGCGGATCAAATACCTGGCCGCTTTTCACCTGCCAGCCGGCAACCACCTCCGGATCAATCTTGGCGAAGTTGCTGATGCCGACCCCAAATGTCGGGTACTCCCGAACTGCCAGCAGGGCAACTTTGGCCAATGCCGGACGATAGGAGGCCACCTGCTTGGTCTCGAAATTGAACTTGGTCTTTTCCACCACGCCCGGAACCAGGGCGACGGCCCCGCCAAGCATCAAGACCACCAGCAGAACCGGCTTCCACAATGCGCGCCGCATCATTCCGGCTCGCGCAAAAAGCCACAGCAACACGAAAACCACAACTGGAATCAGCGCACCCCTTGCCCCGGAGACGAAAAGCGAGAGCCATAACATCGCGACGGCAACCCAAAGCAAGGTGCGCTGCCGCAATGAGCCAATCGCCGCACCGGCCCAGGCCAGAGCCATCGAGAAAATGATGGCCATGTAGATCGCGCTGTGGTTCACGTGCCCGACGGAATTAAGCCCGAGAAATACGCGCTTTTTGGTCACCAACAAACCCCAGTATCCATAGAGCAGCGTCAAGAGCGTCGCCATGATCGCCACCGCGAACAAGCGCCAGAGAAATTTTTCCTCGAACCGGCTGCGTCGCACAGCAAGGAACACCAAGCCATAGATCAGCACATCGTTGGCAGCACCCAATCCCTTGTCCGGCCAGAAGGCACCGAAGGCCGCCGAGGCGTACGCGCCACCAATCAGGGCAAGCGCCGTGAAATCCCAGCCGGACCAGGGCCCACCCCACTCCTTTGAGCGCCACCGATTGATTACCCAGAAAACAAGGAACAGAACTACCGCGATTTTCTTAGGTGCCTCGAGGGCGGGCAAGAAGGCGACCATGGCCAACAGCGCCCATTGCTCAGCGGAGTTCAGATTGATCCGGCGCATGATCTGCTCAAAAAATTTTGATTGGAGTCAGCCACTAACAAGCTAATATTTCTGTCGAAGTTAACTGCGTGGCGCAAACGGCAACGAAAATCGGCCCGCTACCCTTACCCAAACTAGGCCTTGCTACCGTACAAGAAGGGGTTCAGGGTTGGGTCGTTGTACATCTTGAACTGGCGATATATCTTGAAATACCTCCGCCCGGCGGCCATGTCTTCCAGCAAGTCATCGAGGCAGGCCGCGAGGTCGGCACACTGCTCGCGCAGACGCTCCAGTTTGAGCCGGCATGCTTCACGATGCTCTGGGCCGGCCTCCACACGATCGGCTTGAGCTCCCATCGCGCGAATCTTCAAGCTCATTATCGAGAGGCGGTCAACCATCATGCCCGCAGTCTCGGAATGCTGGCGTGCTGTCGGAGAGCGATCGACATTGCCCAATCCAACCAGGATTTCCTCGTCGATACGCTCTGCAGCATCATTGCGCGCCTGATTGAAGCCGTCTATAGCGCGCTTGTTCGCAGCAATGTCACTGTCGGGCACCGCACGCCGCCGGGCCAGATCCTCCTCCGCCCACAAGAGGCTGTTGTATCGATGGTTGGCCAAGATCCATTCCCAGACTTTATGCTCACCGGCAGGAAGCGCAGCTTCGTTTTCCGGCCAGTCGGGCTGGGCGAGGCAATGCTGATGAAACGCAGTAACCTGAGAACTCTTTATCATCACTTCTCCCGATCGTTCGAATGCAAAGCAGCGTGCGCGTCCAGCGCTTCGAGCAAACGCGCAAACACGGCATCGACACCAAGCTCGCCCATCGGCGTCTTTTCATCGCACGGACCACCGAGGCGCGGATGCTCAACGAAAAAATCATACGGGTGATCTTGGGCCCCGTAGCACCGATGCGGCAGCTTGCAATGGTAAAGCGCTACAAGAGGAATGTCGAAGCAGCCCATGATGTGGGTTGGCCCGGTATCCACACCGACATAGGCATCAAGGAGGGACATGACACCGGCAGTCCTGCGTAACGACAACCCGGCCAGATCGACGGCCATCGGACCCAAGGCGGCCTGTATTCGCGACACTTTCTCGCGATCGTCGGGTCCGCCAAAAATCACGAATGCGGCACCGGGCTTTAGCGCCAGCACGCGCTTGCAAAGATCGATGAAATGGGCTTCCGGCCAATCGCGATAGGCTTTGGTCGGGAAACAAGCAACCTGAAAGCCGATCAGTGGATGATGGCCGGCCAGAGATTTTGCAGCGATCAGGGTTTCAGCCTCCGCTCGCTCTTCAATACTCAGTGCAAACTGCAAGCGACGCCCAGCTGGCGGCAGTCCGAGCGCCCGAACCAGGCGCAAGGCCGCATCCACAGCGTGTTCGCTGTGCGGCACCGCCTCCTCGACTTCTTTGTACAGACGGGCATTGATATCCTGACTGCTCTGGCGAAATGCAACGACCCGGCGGGCAACACGAAAAGCATATTTCAATAGCGCCTCATCATGCCCGTAGACCAGCGCCA
>ERZ724516.886-NODE-886-length-17880-cov-4.982104_pt1 | contig 17880 bp, 14 predicted proteins | sample MGYA00376049_ERZ724516 | MGnify/ENA primary metagenome ERZ724516 (study PRJEB28724, sample SAMN07190886) | activated sludge metagenome | isolation source: activated sludge of sewage treatment plant in Hong Hong | place: USA: Christiansburg, Virginia | collected... | reverse complement strand
TGAGACGGTCATCTCCCAGATCGCGGACTATTCGCCGGGTTTCCGCGACCGCATCGTCCACATGGAGGTGCGCACGCCGCGCGAACTGGAGGCCGAGGTCGGCCTGACCGAGGGCAATATCTTTCAGGGCGAACTGACCTTCGACCAGCTTCTCTTCAACCGCCCCGTGCCTGGATACGCGCAGTACCGCAGCCCGATCAAGGATCTTTGGATCTGCGGCTCCTCCACCCATCCGGGCGGCGGGGTGATGGGGGCACCGGGGCGCAATGCCGCGGCCGAGGTGCTGCGCGAGGCCGGTGCGAAGGGGGGGATGCGCGATGCCTACGCCGTCCTCTGAGGTTCTGGTCATCGGGGGAGGCGTCAACGGGCTGGCCTGTGCCGCCCGGCTGGCCGCGAAGGGCCGCAAGGTCACGCTGCTGGAAGCGTCCGAGGTTGTCGGCGGCGGAGCGGGAGAGCGGGACTTTGCCCCGGGCTACCATGCCCCCGCACTGGCGCACCTGACGCAAGGGCTGGATACGCGGGTTGTCGAGGCGATGGCTCTCGACCGCCACGGCCTTGCCTTCCACCCTGCGCTGGCGACCACGGTGCTGTCCGGCGAAGCAGAATCGCTGACGGTCAGGGGTGGCAAGACCTCTGGTGTCGACGCTGCGGCCTGGGAGGCATTGCACCGGAAGCTTTCGGCTTTTGCCCGGGTTCTGGCGCCGTTCCGGCAGATGCGGCCCGTGCGTCTGGCTGGTGAGAACCGGCTGTTCGGGCTGGCGCGGCAGGGTCTTGGTATCCGTGCCCTCGGCAAGGACGACTTCCGCGAACTGCTGCGGATGGTCCTGATCAATGTCCACGACGTGGCCGAGGACGAGTTGAGCGATGACAGGCTCAAGGGTCTTCTGGCCTTCGACGCCACGCTCGGGGCCTGGCTTGGCCCGCGCTCGCCCAATTCGCTGATCCTCTATCTTGATCGACTTGCGCGCGGGGCCGACCCGCTCTTGCCCAAGGGCGGCATGGGTGCGCTGGCCGTGGCCATGGGCAAGGCGGCTGCGGCAGCGGGCGTCGAGGTCCGCACCGGGTCTGCAGTGGAGAAGATCGTGGTCGAGGGCGACCGCGCCGTCGGCGTGCGGCTCGCGGGTGGCGAGGTGGTGCGGGTCGGCCTGGTGGTCTCGGCAATGAATCCGCGCACGACCCTTCATCAACTTGTGGGTGCGGCTGCCCTTGATGCCGGGTTCTTCAAGGCGACAGGCCATGTCCGGATGCGCGGGGCAGCGGCAAAGCTGCATCTTGCCCTCCGCGGCACCCCCGATTTCCGCGGTGCCGATCTTAAGTCCCGCATCGTCATCGCCCCCTCCTCCGAGGCGGTGGAGCGCGCCTTCAACCCGGTGAAATACGGCGAAGTGCCCGAGTTGCCGGTGATGGAGGTTATCCTGCCCTCGGCGCATGACCCCGGGCTGGCCCCGGCGGGGCACCATGTCCTTACTGCCATCGTCCAATACGCACCTCACGCCCCGAAAGCCGGGCTGGAGGCGGCGCGGGCCGAGATGCTGGAGAATACGCTGAACGTCCTGGAGCAGCACTCACCCGGGCTGCGGTCGTTGGTCGTTCAGGCCGAACTCCTGATGCCGCAGGACATCGAGGCGCGCTTCGGCATGGTCGGCGGCAACTGGCATCATGGGGAACTCGCGGTGGAACAGATGCTGTTCAACCGCCCGACATTTGCCGCAGCGCAATATTCCACGCCTCTGCCGGGCTTGTGGCTTGCGGGGGCGGGCAGCCATCCGGGCGGCGGCATCAACGGCGCGGCAGGATGGAACGCGGCCGGGGCGATCCTGGAGGCGAAGGCATGACCGTGCTTACCCATTTCCGCACACCGCTATTGCAAACCCCGTTCCATGCCCGAACGTCGGCGGCAAACGTCCTGAATCGCTGGGGGCCCTGGGGCGGCTACATGACGGCGCTCTGTTTCGGCGACGCGGACATGGAGTATACCGCCATCCGAAACGCGGCTTCGGTTTACGATCTATGCCCGATGGTGAAATACCGCATCACGGGCAAGGACGCAGTCGGCTATCTCAACCGGCTTACCCTGCGTGATGCGGGGAAGCTGCCGGTCGGAGCCGTGCATTATACCGGCTGGACTGACGATGCCGGAAAGCTCCTGGACGATGGCACGCTTTTCCGGCACGGGCCGGAGGAGTATCTGATCTGTTGCCAGGAGCGTCACCTGCCCTGGTTTCTCGCTTCGGCCGAAGGGTTTGATGTCTCGGTGGCGGAAGTGACCGAAGACATCGCAGCCTTGTCGCTGCAAGGGCCCTGTTCGGCCACCGTTCTGGCAGCGGCGGGCTTCGATGTCTCGACCCTGAAGCCCTTCCGCATGGCGACCTTCCCTTTCGGCAAGGGCCAGATCACCATCTCGCGCACCGGATTTACCGGGGATCTGGGCTACGAGCTCTGGATGACGCCCGGACAGGCACTGCCGCTTTGGGACCATCTGATGCAGGCTGGCGCGCCCTGGGGCATCCGACCGATCGGCACCGATGCGCTGAACCTCGCCCGGATCGAGGCTGGGTTCATCATCACCAACATGGACTTCGTGCCCGCTCACCAGGCGGTACGGGAAGATCGTCCGCGCAGCCCGTTGGAGCTGGGTCTGAGCTGGATGATCGACTGGGACAAAGGCCATTTCACCGGCCGCCGCGCCCTTCTGGCCGAGCGCGAGCGTGGGCCGGAGTGGCAAATGGTGGGACTGGACGTCCCCGGCAACGTCAGCGCAGAGGGTTCGATCCTTTATCACAACAAGCGGCAGGAGGCCGGCTTCGTGACCGCCGCTGCCTGGTCGCCTGCGCTGAAGGCAAGCGTCGCCATCGCGCAGGTCCGGTCGAAATACCTGAAGGTGAATGACCTCTGGGTCGAAATCTATGCCCTGCGCGAGCTGCAATATGCCAAACTGATGCTGCCGGTCCGGGTGGTGGAGCGGCCCTTCTTCAACCCTGCCCGCAAACGGGCCATGCCGCCAGAGCGCACATGATGGACCAGCCCCGCTTCCAGACACCGCATCCCGACTCGCCGCGCCTTGACCATTGCCCCGAGGGGCTGCCCCGCGCAGCCTATGTCACGCCAGAGTGGTTCGACGCGGAAATGGCAACCGTTTTCGCGCGCCAATGGGTCTGTGTCGGGCGCACGGACAGCTTCCGTCCCGGTACGATGCGGCGCGTGACGGTCGGGGCGGCGCCGGTGATCGTCTGTGATGGCGATGGCAGCATCAGGGCCTGGCACAACTCCTGTCCGCACCGGGGATCGGAACTGTGCGTGGATGAGGAACAGGCGCTGGGCAAGCTGATCCGCTGCCCGTATCACGCCTTTTCCTTCGCTTCCTCTGACGGACGGCTGGTCTCTACCGCCCATGCGGTGCCGACGCCGGACTTCGACCGGTCGGCGCATGGTTTGCGCCCGGTGTCGTGCCGGGTCTGGAACGGCTTCCTGTTTCTAAATCTCGCCGAAGATCTCGGGGAGATTCATGCCGATGTGGGCCTGCGCACTCTGGACAATTGGCCGATGGACAGCCTGGTCACTGGCCACCGCTGGGAGACCGAGATCGCCTGCAACTGGAAGGCCTTCTGGGAGAACTACTCGGAATGCCTGCACTGCCCGGGCATCCACCCCGAGCTTTGCGACATGGTTCCGGTCTACGGCCGTGGGATCATGGGCGCGACCGAAGCGCCCGACTGGACACCCGCCGATCCGGTCGCATCGAACCTGCGCCCCGGTGCGCAGACCTGGACGGCAGACGGCACCCCCTGCGGCCCGGTATTCCCCGGCCTCACCGAAGCCGAACGACAGGCAGGCTATTCCTTCGTGACGCTCTGGCCCTCGGTCTATGTCGTCGCCCATGTCGACTATGTGCGCTCGGTCCGGATCGTGCCGCTTGGGCCGGAGCGGACACGGCTGATTGCCGAATGGCACTTCCCGGCGGAAACGCTGGCGCGGCCGGGGTTCGATGCCGCGACGGTCGCCGCATTCGCCACGCTGGTGATGGAACAGGATGGTGCGGCCTCGGAAATGAACCAGCGCGGCATGCGCTCTCCTGCCTTCGTTGCCGCGCGGCTGATGCCCGAGGAATACGAGATACACCGCTTTCACAACTGGGTTCTGGACCAGATGGAGGGGAAGTCATGATGGAAATGCCGCTGAAATCCCTGCCGGTGCCGAATGACTGGGATCGATCGGGCCTGCCTCCCTGGACCTACCATTCCGACGCGCTGCTGACGCTTGAGCGGGACCACGTCTTCCTGAACCATTGGCAGGTGGCCGGGCACATTTCAGACCTCCCCGCACCCGGTGACTGGCTGACCTTCGACCTTTTGGGCGAACGCGCCGTGGTGATGCGCGGGCAGGATGGGCAGGTTCGCGCCTTTCACAATCTTTGCCGCCACCGTGGCGCCCGGGTGGTGGACGGTCGCCAGGGCCATTGCCGTGGGTCGGTGGTCTGCCCGTTCCATGGCTGGGTCTACAACCTCGACGGCAGCCTGCGCGGCGCGGCGCAGCCCGACAGCTTTGGCGGCCTGGACAAGGCCAAGTTCGGCCTCAAACCAATCGAGCTGGAGGTCTTCCACGGCTTTGTCTTCCTGCGTTTCCACCCCGGCCCGCAGCCCGCGGTCGCTGATCTTCTGTCCCCCTATGCCGCCGACTTTGCGGCCTATGGCAGCACCGCGATGCTGCCTGCCGCCACGGCAAGCTGGGAAACCGAACTGCCGGTGAACTGGAAATCGGTGCGCGACGTCGACAACGAAGGCTATCATGTGCCGCTCGCCCATCCGTCGCTGCAGGAGCTGTACGGTCGGGACTATCGCGACATCTACCTGGATCACGGGCTGCATATGTCGTTCGGCGTCTTCGGCGACCGGCCGGGGCGGCGATGGTCCGTGCGTCACTATGTGAAATACGCCCCCGAACATGCCGACCTGCCGACGCACCTGCGCAAGAGCTGGACCTATTATGGCCTCTGGCCGAACACTGTCTTTGCCTTCACGCCAGAGGGCGCGCAGTACTACCATGACCTGCCGCGCGGTCCGGCCCGCACGCTGTTGACTGGCCGCAGTTATCGCCCTGCAAACGAGACGCGGGCGCAGATGCTGGCGCGCTACTTGGCGATGCGGATCGACCGCGACACCTCGGCCGAGGACCAGCAGCTTACCATCTGGTCGAACGAATCGATGAAGTCACAGGCCTTCGACGGGTTTCATTTGTCGGACCACGAATGGGGCCTGCGTCGCCATCATGATCGTCTGCGGGCCCAGGTTCCGGTGATGGGCCTGCTCACGGCCCCGTCCGAAGCCGAAATGGTCAGGCTGAATGCGGAAATGCTTGGCACACGCCCGGAAACCGGGGAACGATGATTTAGCGGCGCCCGTCAGAGGCGCGACCCAACTGCGGAGGAAGACCATGAAATTGACCCGTCGCTCGACACTCGCAACTCTGACAGGTGGGCTTGCCATGCCCTGGGTCCGGCCCTCCTGGGCGCAGGGAGGATCGGTGAACGTCTACAACTGGTCCGACTACATCGGCGAGACGACCCTTGCCGATTTCACGGCCGCGACGGGAATCGACGTGGTGTACGATCTTTATGCCAGTTCGGAGGAAATGCAGGCCAAGCTGCTCGCAGGTTCCACCGGCTACGATGTCGTGCTGCATGCTGGCCAGGGCCTGCCGCGCTCGATCCAGGCAGGCGTGCTCCAGAAGATCGACAAGTCGAAGCTCACCGGCTGGGGCAATCTGGATCCCGATATCCTGAAGGCCGGCGAAACCTATGATCCCGGCTACGAATATTCCGTGCCTTACATGTGGGGTTCGGTCGGGATGACCTACAACCTTGACATGGTGAAGGAACGCTTGCCGAACGCCGACCTCTCGTCGCTGGACACGATCCTGAAACCAGAGAATGCCGCAGCCCTTGCCGACTGCGGCATCTCGCTTCTGGATAGCCCGACCGACATCGGCTTCATGATCCTGAGCTATCTCGGCGTCGACCCGAACAAGGCCGGTCCCGCAGACTGGGCGAAAATGGTCGAGGCGGTGAAGCCTGTGCGCCAGTACATCTCGACCTTCGACAATGCCAACTACCTCACGGCGATCCCGAACGGCGAACTATGTGCGATCAACAACTGGTCGGGGGACTACGGCGTGGCCAAGGCCAGGGCCGCGGAGGCCGGGATCGACATGAACCTTGGCTACTTTATCCCAAAGACTGGCGCCCCGGTCTGGTTCGACCTCTGGACGCTTCCGTCCGATGCCCCGAATGTCGACAATGCGCACAAGTTCATCGACTTTCTGCTGCGCCCCGAGGTCATCGCCGCCTGCACCAACTTCACCGGCTATGCGAGCGTGAACAAGGCAGCATTGCCCTTCGTCGATCCGGCCATTGCCGCAGATCCGGCGGTTTATCCGGACGCCGAAGCCATTTCACGGCTCTACACCCCGCTGCCGCAGACGCCCGAGCAGGAATCCGACATGACCCGCGCCTGGACCGAGATCAAGACGGGCGGCTGACGTGGAAGAGCCATTCCTGCGGATAGAGGGGGTGTCGAAGGTCTTCGGCGCCTTCCAGGCAGTCAGCAACGTGAGCCTCACCGTCGGCAAGGGCGAGATATTCTCGCTGCTCGGTGGGTCCGGCTGCGGCAAGACCACCCTGTTGCGGATGCTGGCGGGGTTCGAGGAACCGACCTCTGGCAGCATCTTCCTGGACGGTCGCGATATCGCAGGGGTGCCCCCCTGGGAACGGCCCGTGCATATGATGTTCCAGTCCTACGCCATCTTCCCGCACATGACGGTGGCGGCGAACGTGGGATACGGCCTGAAACATGAGGAGGGGCTGACAAAGCAGCAAAGGGCCGCCCGCGTCGCCGAGATGCTGGACCTCGTTCAACTGACTCCCTTCGCCCACAGAAAGCCGCACCAGATCTCCGGCGGGCAGCGGCAGCGGGTCGCGCTGGCCCGCGCTTTGGCACGGCAGCCCAAGCTTCTGCTCTTGGACGAGCCGCTGGCCGCACTGGACAAGAAACTGCGCGAACATACCCAGTTCGAGCTGATGTCGATCCAGGAACGCACGGGTGTCACCTTCATCGTCGTGACGCATGATCAGGAAGAGGCCATGACCCTGTCCGATCGCATCGCGGTAATGGACAAGGGGCAAGTCAAGCAGGTCGGCACTCCGACCGAGATCTACGAGTACCCGAACAGCCGTTTCGTGGCCAGTTTCATCGGCTCGGTGAACAGCTTCGAGGCCCGGGTGATCGAGCGCACCGGCGGATTTCTGCGGCTCTCTGTGCCGGGTCTTGGCGGCGAGGTGGTCGCCCGCGACGTCGCCGGGGTGGTCGAGGGACAGTCCGTGACCCTGGCCGTCCGGCCGGAAAAGATCACGTTGTCGAAGGAGCGCCCGGAGGCGGCGAATACCGTGCAGGGCCATGTGAAGGACCTTGCCTATTTCGGGAAGGACAGCCTTTACCGGGTGGAACTGCCGGGCGCTCTGCTGCAGGTCCACGCAGTGAACGCCCGTCGAGGCGATGAAGGCCTGCGCGTGGCAGACTGGTACGATGCGGTCTGGCTGTCCTTCGACCCGGGCTCCGCCATCGTGCTGGTGGATTGAGATGTCATCCCGGGGCCTCTCGCGCTGGTTCGACCGCAAGGGCTGGGCGGCGCTTCTGGTCGGCGCGCCCTACCTGTGGCTCGTCGTGTTCTTCCTGCTGCCGTTCCTAATCGTCATCGCAATGAGCGTCGCAACGAAAACTCCGACCGCACCCCCGTATTCCATCGGGGGCGAGCATCCGTGGATCAACCTGGGCTCGTTTGGTCGGGTGCTGACCGATTCCCTGTATTTGCGGGCTTTCCTGACCTCGGTCTTCAACGCCATGGTCGCTGCAATCCTGTGCCTGCTCGTCGGCTATCCGATGGCGCTGGGCCTGACGCGGGTATCCAAGAGCTGGCGCAACATCCTGCTGATGCTGGTGATCCTGCCGTTCTGGACCTCGTTCCTGCTTCGCGTCTATGCCTGGATGGGGCTCATGGGGAAGAATTCCTGGTTCAACGGCCTCCTGACCGACACCTGGAATCTGCTCGTGCCGATCGACTGGGCAGTGAAGTCGGTGCCGATGATGAATACCAACTTCGCGGTCGTGCTGGTCATGGTCTATACCTACCTGCCCTTCATGATCCTGCCGCTCTATGCGAGCCTCGAACGGCTCGACCCTACGCTGGACGAGGCGGCGATGGATCTCGGCAGCCGTCCCTCGCAGGTCTTCCGGGACGTGACCCTTCCGCAGTCGATTCCCGGGATCATCGCGGGCGGAATGCTGGTCTTCATCCCGGCTGCGGGAGAGCTGGTGATCCCGACACTGGTCGGCAATGCTTCGCAGCCGATGATCGGGCGGCTGATCTCGGACGAATTCTCGCAGGCGCGTGACTGGCCGATGGCTGCCGCGATTGCCGTCGCGCTTCTGGTCCTGATGGTCGTGCCGACGATGATCTACAGCCACTACCAGGCCAGGGCGGAGGGGACGAAATGAAACGTCGCCCGACCTTTCTGATCACAGTGCTCTGCTTCGGCTTTGCGTTCTTCTACATCCCGATCCTTTCGATGATCGTCTACAGTTTCAATGCCTCCCGTCTTGCAACGGTCTGGGGCGGGTTCTCGACGAAATGGTATGTTTCACTGCTCTCGAACCAGAACGTGATCGAGGCGCTGCTCCTTTCCCTCAAGATCGCTCTGGTTTCGGCAACCGTCGCCACGATCCTTGGCACCATGGCCGGGATCGCATTGGCGCGGTTTTCCCGGTTCCGGGGCCGCATCCTGTTCTCCGGCCTGGTCATCGCTCCCCTGGTGATGCCCGAGGTGATCACCGGGATCTCGTCGCTGATCTTCTTCATCCTGCTTGCCGATTGGGTCGGCTGGCCCGGCAGTCGCGGATTTGCCACCATCACGCTGGCGCATATCACCTTTTCCATGGTCTTCGTGACGACAATCGTGCAGGCCAGGATGCAGCAGTCCGACCGCGCGATCGAAGAGGCGGCGATGGACCTTGGCTCGCGTCCCTGGCAGGTGCTGTTCGACATCACACTGCCGGTCATCTCTCCGGCGATCCTGTCGGGCTGGCTGCTGGCCTTCACCATTTCGCTCGACGACGTGGTCATCACCCAGTTTACGACTGGCCCCGGCTCGACGACGCTGCCCCTGCTGATCTGGTCCAAAGTGAAGCTGGGCGTCACTCCCGACATCAACGCGCTCGCGACATTGATGGTGCTGTTCGTCGGTGCCGGCGTCCTGGTGGCGGGCATCATCATGAACCGCGCCGATCGTCGGCGGCTGGCCGACGAGCGCCTGGCCTACCGGACGAACGGATGAACGGGCTTCTGGGCATCCCCCTGCACGCGCGCGGGTCTGCCAGGGCGCGCTACGGCCATGCGATGCGGCTCTGGGGTGACGGCCGGATCAGCCTTGCCCAACTTGAAGCCTACCGCGTTGCTTCGGTCGATGATTGCCGACCGCCGTCAGAGGTATTGTCCGATCGCCACCTGCCAGTGCCACCGGATTTGGCCCCAGAGCGTGAGGCCCTGCTTGCGGGGTTGCTGGACGAGGCCGACCGCTACCTGTCCGCTCTGCCCGGCCCCGGCATCGCCGAAGTGCGTGCCGGTCTGGCACGGGTCGGCGGGGTGACGCCGCTGCCGGGATCACCCGCCTCCGCGCCACTGGCCCAGTCGGTTGTCGATCTTCATCTGGCGCAGGCCTTGGCTGCACTGGCAGGGGACGGGCACCTGTCCCTGGCCTCCGCCATTGCGGCGGCGGCGCCGCACCTGACCTGGACCAGCTACGACAGCTATCCGCGCGACCGTATCGGTGCGGCCTTTGCCGACGGCCATGCCTTTTGCTCGCTGGTGGGCGAGGGCGCACCGTTTCCGGCGCAGGAGTTCGATTTCGGCCTGTTCCTGATCGCGCCCCACGTCCTGTATCGCGACCACGCCCATCCCGCGCCCGAGCTTTACGCGCCCCTGACCGGTCCCCATGGCTGGCGCTTTGGCCCGGATCGTCCGCTTGTGGTCTGGCCCGCGCATGTGCCGGTCTGGAACCCTCCGCAGCGCCCTCATCTGACCAAGGTCGGGCCGCTGCCCCTCCTGTGTCTCTTCGCCTGGACTGCGGATGTGAACGAACCCGCCATGGTCCTTCCGGCCGCCGACTGGGCAAAGCTGGAGGCGCTGAGGCTTGGCTGATCTCGTGATCCGGAATGCCCGCATCCGCACCATGGACCCGGCCCGTCCGCATGCGGACTGGCTGCTCGCGCGCGAGGGGCGCATCCTGGCGCTTGGCACCGGCACAGCGCCCGCGGCGGCCAGGGTCATCGATGCGGGTGGGCGGCTAGTGCTGCCGGGGTTCCAGGATGCCCATATCCACCTCTTGTCGGGCGGCATCGATCTCGCGACTGCCGCATACTTGTATGATGCAATGTCCGAGGCCCAGCTGCTTGCTACCCTCGCGGCCCACGCCCGCGCCAAGGCGGACATGCCACTGGTCCTCGGCTCGGGCTGGCAAGCCGGCGTCTTCGGCGACGACAACCTGTCCGCCGCCGTGCTGGACCGCGCCGTCAGCGATCGTCCGGTCCTTGTCTATGACAGCTCGTTCCACAATGCCTGTCTGAACAGCCGCGCGCTGGAGATGGCGGGTGTACAGGACATGACGGATCCGCCGAACGGCCACATCCTGCGCGATGCCTCGGGGCGCGCGACCGGGATGCTGCACGAAGAGGTGATCCCACTGGTTGCAGCGCGGCTCCCCGGTCTCACCGACGACGACTGGATGGCGGGGCTTTGTGCCGGACAGGCCCACGCGAATGCTCACGGGATCACCGGGGTTCTCGACCCCCGCGTGGCCGAAGTCGAGACCCGCATCTATGCCCGCGCCGTGGCCGAGCATGCACTGACCTTGCGCGTCGCGGGCGCGGCACTCGTCACCGAGGCCGACACGCCCGACACCGCGGTCGCGCGGCTGTCTGCTTTGCGCGCCGCCCATCCGGGGCCTGATTTCCATGTGCAATCGGCCAAGTTTTTCATGGACGGGGTCTACGAAAACCGCACTGCCGCGAACCTGCATCCCTATGCTGACGACCGGGGCGGAAACGCGCCGTGCATGTTCGGTTCGGATCAGACGAAAGCCCTTTTCACTGCGCTCGATGCCGCACGCTTCGCAATCCATGTCCATGTCATCGGCGACGCCGCAGCGCGCCGCGCGATCGAGGGGCTGGAAGCCGCCCGCGCCGCGAACGGCCCCTGGCCCGCACAGCACCAGCTTGCGCATCTGCAACTGCTGGCCCGGGAAGATTTCTCCCGGCTGCAGGGTCTGGCGACCGCGAACATCCAGCCGCTCTGGGCACGGCTGGAGCCGCCCTATTCCGACCCCTCGCTGTCGATGATCGGACTGGCACGATGGGCCGACGTCTATGCCTTCCGTCGAATGCTGGACGCCGGGGCCGACTGGTGCCTTTCGTCGGACTGGCCCGTCAGCACGCTCAATCCGTTCGAGATCATCGAAACTGCCATCACCCGCCAGAAGCGCGCAACCGACAGGCCCGAACCTGCGTTTTTCCCCTCCCAGGCGTTGACCGTCGAGGAATGTGTGCTGGGCTACACCACCCATGCTGCGCGCGCCTGCTGGCGGGACGCCTTTACCGGGATGCTGCGTCCCGGGTATTCTGCCGATGCCATCATCCTGGATCGCGACATCTTTGCCAGCCCGGCTGCCGAGATTTCCGAGACCCGCGTCCTCTGTACCCTCTTCAAGGGCCGCGATGTCCATCGCGCCCCGGACTTCTGATCGAAAGGACCCGCCATGAGCTTTTCCACCAACCAGCGCCGCATCGCAAATATCCACGATGCCAACTATCGGTCGTTCGTCTACCCGGATGGCGTCTCGCTTGGCGACAGCGTCTTGCAACTCGACACCGACCGCGAGTTGGGGGTCGGGTTCCACGTCTACCGGATGCCCGCCGGGATGAAGACGCGCCGCCACATCCACAACGGACACGAGCAGTTTCTGATCCTGGAGGGAGAACTGATTGAGGACGACGGCACGGTCCTTCGCGTCGGCGACATGGTATTCTATCGTGACGGCACGGAGCACCACAGCTATACCCCCGACGGCTGCCTGCTCGCGGTTCACATCGCTGGTCCCGAAATCTCGACCGAATAGCACCAAAGCCGATCAGTTGCCGGATCGTGGGCGAAATGACCCGGTCTGGAGGGGCATTCACCAACTTGTTGGCTTGCCATTCCGGTCAGATACCGCAGTCTGGTCCCGACCCCGTGGGCGGGGTGGGGTTTCTCGGATGCATGAAGACTGGTCAAGCTGATGCGGGCGTCTTTTCAACTTGCTGTCGTGGCAGTGATAGTCGCGGTGGCCGTTCCCCTGTCGGCCCGCTTCATTCCCGGAACCCGGCCCTGGCTGGATCGGGTCGGTCTCCTCGAACCTTTCGCGTCTGCCGGGTTGGTACCCGAGGACAGCGCGCAGGCTGCGGGCGCCCCGGGGGCTGGGTCCGGCGGGTCGGGCGGCGTTGCAGTCTTCGCCGAGGCGGTGCGGACCGAGGCCCTGCGCGACGTGGTGTCTGCGATCGGTTCGGCGCGCGGCGTGCAGTCGGTGGAGCTGTCCTTCGAAGTGACCGGGCGCCTGCAGGAAATCAAGGTGGCGCCGGGCAGCCGTGTCGCGGCAGGCGACCTAATTGCCTCCCTTGACGCCGAAGCTGCGGAATTGGCGGTGGACCGCGCGCGCCTGATGCAGGAGGACGCGCAGCGGACGGTCGACAGGCTGGCGCAACTTTCGCAATCGGGCACCACGACCGCCACGCAGTTGCAGGAAGCCGAGCTTGCCCTGCGGACGGCCGAGCTTGGCCTGCAATCGGCCCGCCGGGATCTGGCGAACCACCGGCTTCTCGCTCCGGTAGCTGGCTATGTCGGACTGATCGAGCCGCAGGTGGGTGACCTGGTCTCGCCGACCACGCCCATCGCCCAGATCGAGGATCGTTCAAGCCTGATCATCGAGTTCCGTGTGCCGGAGCGTCTGGCATCGCTCGTCAGGGTTGGCGATGCGGTCGCGGCGAAGCCGATCTCCACGCCGGGCCAGGCCATCGAAGGCAAGGTCGTGGCCGTCGACAACCGGGTGGACGAGGCAAGCCGCACCCTGCGGGTCGAGGCGATGATCAGCAACGCCGACGACGGGCTGCGGGCCGGGATGGCCTTTCAGGTCGATCTCGTGTTCATCGGGACGGATTATCCTGCGGTCGATCCGCTGGCGATCCAATGGGGCGCCGACGGAGCCTATGTCTGGGTGGTCCGTGCGGGCAAGGCGGCGCGCCTGCCGATCCGCATCCTTCAGCGCAATGCCGAGACGGTGCTGGTCGAGGCCGCCTTCCAACCCGAAGACCTGGTCGTGACCGAAGGCGTCCAGGCAGTGCGACCTGGCGTCGAGGTTTCGGTCGCCGCGCCAAGGACCTGAGGCATGGATCAAGACCGCGCCCCGTCGTCAGCCGACTCCGCCTCGAAGCGCCATGGTACGGCGCTCTTCGTGCGGCGCCCCATCCTCGCTTTCGTTCTGAACGCGCTGATCGTCATCGCCGGGCTGGCGGGGCTTCTGGGCGCCGATGTCCGCGAACTGCCCAACGTGGACCGCCCGGTGATCTCGGTCTCGACCTCCTACCCCGGGGCAGCGCCGGAAACCATCGACCGCGAGGTGACGGCGGTGATCGAGGGCGCGGTGAGCCGGATTGCCGGGGTGAAGTCGATCACCTCCTCTTCTCGCTTCGGATCCAGCCGGGTGACGATCGAATTCCGCGACGATGTCGACCTTGACGTCGCCGCGACCGACCTGCGCGATGCGGTGGCGCGAGTCACCAACTCCCTGCCGGATGCGGCCGAGGCGCCGCGCGTGGTAAAATCGGATGCCGATTCCGATGCCATCCTGCGGATCGCGGTCACATCCTCGCGGCGCACTGCTGACGAATTGACCTCGCTGGTGCGCGACCTCGCCGAAAGTCGCCTGCTTTCTGCCCCGGGCGTGGCCGACCTGCAGATCTTCGGCGACCGGGAGCTGGCGTTCCGCGTCGATGTAAACCTGATGCAACTTGCGGCACGGGGCCTGACCCTGGCCGATCTGCGCACCACCCTCGCCAACGCCGCCTTCGACAGCCCTGCTGGCGCGCTGAGTTCCGAGCGGCAGAGCCTTCAGGTGCGAACGACCGCGGCAATCCGGACCGCCGAGCAGATCGAGGCACTGGCCATCGCGGGCGACGTCCGGCTGGGAGACGTCGCGCAGGTGACACTGGGGCCGGAGCCCGGCGCCTCGATCCTGCGGGCAAACGGCAAGACCGGCATCGGGCTTGGCATCATCCGTCAGGCCAACGGCAACACTCTCGCCATCTCCAGGGCGGTACGACAGGTGGTCGCCGAGCTCCAGCCGCTTCTGCCCGATGATGTCGAGATGTACGTCACCTCGGACAGTGCCGACTTCATCGAGGGCGCCATCCATGAGGTTGAAGTTGCGCTCGGGCTTTCCATGCTGATCGTGACCGCAGTTATCTACATCTTCCTGCGCGATGCCCGCGCGACGCTGATCCCGGTCATCGCAATGCCGGTTTCGCTGATCGGCACCCTGGCGGCGATCTGGCTGGTCGGCTTTTCCGTCAACATCATGACCTTGCTAGCGCTGGTTCTGGCGACCGGCCTTGTCGTCGACGATGCCATCGTGGTGCTTGAAAACATCGTCCGGCGCAGGTCGGAGGGCATGGGCGCGCGCGCCGCAGCCGTCCTCGGGACGCAGCAGGTCTTCTTCGCGGTCATAGCTACGACCACCACCCTGGCTGCCGTGTTCATCCCGCTTTCGTTCCTGCCCGGCCAGACCGGAGGTCTGTTCCGGGAATTCGGCTTCACCCTTGCCATCGCCGTCCTGTTGTCGTCACTCACCTCGCTGACGCTTTGTCCGGTCCTGGCGGCGCGGATGCTGCGCCCGCACAGCGAACGCCGTGGCACCATGACCGCGGTCGGCAATGCGCTGGCCAGGGCTTACCGCGCCACGTTGCGGCTCTGCCTCGCAGCCCCCCTCGTCTCGGTTGCCGTGGCGTTGCTCTTCGCCGCCCTCGCCTTGGCAACAGCCGCCTCGCTGCGGCAGGAACTGACCCCGGCCGAGGATCGTGGCGTGATCATGTTGTCGGTCCAGGCACCTCAGGGGGTGTCCCTCGACTTCACCGACGGCAAGATGCGCGAGATCGAGGCGCTGGTGGAACCCCTGCGAGCGTCGGGCGAGGTGCGCAGCGTCTTCTCGATTTCCGGCATGGGCGGCACTGACAACCGTGGCTTCATTGCGCTGACGCTGGCCGACTGGGCCGAACGATCTCGCAGCCAGCAGGAGATCGCCGCCGACCTGACCGACCGGCTGCGCAGCGTAATCGGCATCCGGATCTTTGCACAGCAGCCGAATTCCCTGGGTATCCGGGGGGCCGGGCAGGGGCTTTCGGTGGCGCTTTTGGGCGACGACTACGGCGACCTGGCCGAAGTCGCGCGCGGGCTGGTCGACCGGATGGAACAGGACCCGCGCTTCGGACAGGTGCGCCTTGGCTACGATACGACCCAGCCGCAGCTTTTCGTCGAGATCGACCGCAGCCGCGCTGACGAACTGGGCGTCGAGATCGAGGGCCTGGGCGAAGCCTTCCAGGCGGTGCTTGACGGCCGCACTGTGGGCACGCTGTTTCTCGACGACGACAGCTACGACATCCGGCTGGTCTCGACCTCCGACCCGGTCAACGATCCCGGCGATCTGGAGCGGATCTTCGTGAATGCCCGCGACGGGCAGATGGTGCCGGTGTCCTCGTTCGCGACGCTGACCGAACGGCCCGTTGCCCCGGAACTTGGCCGTGAATCGCAGCGCCGGTCGGTTCCGATCAGTGCCAGCCTCCGGCCTGACTTCGCACTCGGGGACGCGTTGGACGAGTTGCAGGGGATGGCGGGCGAGGTTCTGACCGAGGACATGCGCCTCGTCCCGCTGGCCGAGGCCGCGACACTTGGGGAAACCTCCTCGGGTCTCTTCGTGACCTTCGGCATCGCGCTGGCCGTCGTGTTCCTGGTCCTTGCCGCCCAGTTCGAAAGCTTCGTCTCGGCCGTCATCGTCATGGCGACAGTGCCCCTCGGGCTGGCCTGCGCGGTCTATGCGCTGTTGCTGACCGGCGGCAGCCTAAACGTCTATTCGCAGATCGGTCTCGTGCTTCTGGTCGGCATCATGGCCAAGAACGGTATCCTGATCGTCGAATTTGCCGACCAGTTGCGCGAACGGGGCGAAACGGTCCGGGTCGCGATCGAAGAGGCCGCGGTGGTCCGGCTGCGCCCGGTCATGATGACGATGATCGCCACGGTGGTTGGCGGGGTGCCGCTGGTTCTGGCACAGGGCGCAGGGGCAGAAGCGCGCGAGGTGCTGGGCTGGATCATCGTCGGCGGCCTCGGCATGGCAACGGTGGCGACGCTTTTCATTACCCCCGTCGCCTATCTGCTTCTGGCCGGTCTCGCGCGGCCGAGGATGGCCGAAACCCAGCTGCTTGAGGCAGAGCTCCGCGGCGCGGCCCGCGCCGACCGCCTTGTGGAGTCCGAGCCAACCTAAGCGGCCCGGTCGGCCCCGTCTGCTCATGCCAGGGGAAACGGCACGCAGGCCTGCGGCACCAGCCATGGCCCCGTCACCGGCCCCCGGTTCAGTGCGATCCGGCAGCCATAGGCGCGCTCCAGAAGCGGCGCCTGCATCACCTGCGCGGGCGATCCGACCTCGGCGAGCCGACCCTCGATCAGGAAGGCCATCCGGTCGGCGAACATGGCCGAAAGGTTCAGGTCGTGCATGACCGCGATCACCCCGCCACCGGCATCGGCGAAGCTCCGGGCCAGGCGCATGACCTGCAGCTGCTGGCCAAGATCGAGGCTCGCCACCGGCTCGTCCAGAAGAAGCCAGCGCGGACCGGACGGCGCGACCGGCTCCCAGACCTGCGCCAGGGCGCGGGCAAGATGACCCCGCTGGCGCTCGCCGCCCGAAAGGGTGCGGATGTCATCGTCGGTACGTCCCTGCAGACCGACTGCCGCAAGGGCCAGCGCGTCGACCTCCGGTTCTGCCGCGAAGGCACCGGCCTCGCGGCCCATGGCGACGATCTCGCCCAGGGTGAAGGCGAAAGCGACCTCGGTATCCTGCGGCAGCACGGCGCGCAGCGGCGCAAGCGTCGCCGGGCGGATCAGCGCTGTGTCTTGGCCGTTCAGCCGGATCGTCCCGTGCGACGGGACCTCGCCGAGCGCGGCCTTCAGAAGCGTGCTCTTTCCGGCCCCGTTCGCGCCGCAGATCGCCAGAAGCTCGCCCGCCCGGGCTTGCAGCGTGATGTCCCGCAGCACGATCCTTTGCCCGAAGCGGACCGACAGGTCGCGCAGATCAAGCATTCTGCCGCCTGCGGAACTGGTTCGAGCGCAAGAGCATCCACAGGAACACCGGCGCCCCGAACAGTGCGGTAAGGATGCCGATCGGCAGCTCCGCCGGCGCGACGATGGTGCGCGACACGAGGTCGGCCAGCACCAGAAGGGCGGCACCCAGAAGGGCAGCATGGGGGATCAGGCGGCGGTGGTCCGGCCCCTGTGCCTGACGCAGCAAATGCGGGACGACGATGCCCACAAAGCCGATGCCGCCCGACACTGCAACGGCGGCCCCGGTCGCCGCGGCGGCGGACAGGACCGCCAGCCGCTTCAGCCACTCAACGTCCACGCCCATGCGGGCCGCCTGCGCCTCGCCGAGGGCCAGCGCGTTCATCCCGCGGGCAAGGCGCGGGGCAAGCGACAGCGCAAGGGCCA
>ERZ724516.885-NODE-885-length-17880-cov-7.169313_pt1 | contig 17880 bp, 19 predicted proteins | sample MGYA00376049_ERZ724516 | MGnify/ENA primary metagenome ERZ724516 (study PRJEB28724, sample SAMN07190886) | activated sludge metagenome | isolation source: activated sludge of sewage treatment plant in Hong Hong | place: USA: Christiansburg, Virginia | collected... | reverse complement strand
GGCTGCCCAGGTCATCCACATGGATGCTCTTGAGGTTGCGGAACAGCACGATCAGGATGGCCAGGCCGATGGCGGCTTCGGCGGCGGCCACGGTCAGGATGAAGAAGACGAATATCTGCCCGGACAGGTCGCCCAGGAAATGCGAAAACGCCACGAAATTCATGTTGACCGCGAGCAGCATCAACTCGAGGGCCATCAGCAGGACGATCAGGTTCTTCCGGTTGAGAAAGATGCCGACGACGCTGATTGCGAAAAGGATCGCGCCCAGGACAAGGAAATGCGAGAGGGAGAGAGTAAGCATTGGCGCCCCGGGTTCAGTCTTTTTCTGCAGGCATCTGCAGTACGCGGACACGATCCTTCGCCTTGACGAAGACCTGCTGGTTCGGATTGGTGTATTTGGAAGGCTTCGGACCGCGGTGGGTCAGGACGATAGCGGCGATCATGCCGACCAGCAGCACGATGGAGGCCAGTTCGAAGGGATAGACGAAGTCGGTGAACATCAGGGCACCGATCGCCTTGGTGTTCGAAATCCCGGCCGGCGCCATGGCCTGCGCGGCGGGTACCTGGAAGTACTTGCTTCCGAGCACCAGGCCCATTTCCATGACCATCAGGAGGCCGAGCACCGCGCCGAGCGGGAGGTAGCTCCAGAAGCCCTCGCGGACCCGGTCGAGGTTGATGTCGAGCATCATGACGACGAACAGGAACAGCACCATGACTGCGCCGACATAGATAAGAATGATCGCGATCGCCAGAAACTCGGCCTGCAACAGGGCCCAGATGCCGCCCGTGGTGAAGAAAGCAAGCATGAGATACAACGCTGCATGCACCGGATTGCGCGCAGTAATGACGCGCAGGCTGGCGAAAATCAGGATTGCCGACAGGAAGAAGAAAACCAGGGTTTGAAAGTCCATCGCTCGTGCCCGTTATCGGTAAGGTGCATCTTGTTGGCGATCTTCGGCGATCTGCGCCTCGTAGCGGTCGCCATTGGCCAGCAGCATCGGCTTGGTGTAATAGAGATCACCCCGCCGCTCGCCGTGATATTCGTAGATCCTCGTTTCGACGATCGCATCCACCGGGCAGGCCTCCTCGCAGAAGCCGCAGAAAATGCATTTGGTCAGGTCAATGTCGTAGCGCGTCGTGCGCCGTGATCCGTCGTCACGCGGCTCGGCCTCGATAACGATGGCCATCGCCGGACAGATTGCCTCACACAACTTGCAGGCAATGCAACGCTCCTCGCCGTTCGGGTAGCGCCGCAAGGCATGTAGCCCGCGAAAACGCGCACTCTGCGGCGTCTTCTCTTCGGGATACTGGACGGTAATCTTGCGCGCAAAGAAATACTTGCCGGTAACCGCAAGCCCCTTCATCAGCTCCTTGAGGAGCAGGCTGTTGAAGACTTCCTTCATCGAACCCATCTGTCTCTCCTCATTTCCAGATATTCAGCGGGGACATCATCCAGAGCCCCACCACCACGAGCCAGATCAGGCAAACCGGCAGGAAGACCTTCCAGCCCAGTCGCATCAACTGGTCAAAACGGTAACGCGGGAACGTCGCACGGAACCAGAGGAACAGGAACAGGATGAACGACATCTTGGCGAACAGCCAGAGGATGCCATCCGGGAGGAACCCGACCGGTGACAGCCAGCCCCCAAGGAACATGATCGAGGTCAGTGCCGACACCAGGATCATGTTGGCGTATTCGGCGAGGAAGAACACCGCGAAGGCCATGCCGGAATACTCGACATGGAAACCGGCGACGATTTCCGACTCGCCTTCGGCGACGTCGAACGGGGCGCGGTTTGTCTCGGCGACACCCGAGATCAGATAGACGACGAACATCGGCAACAGGGGTAGCCAGTTCCACGACAGGAAGCCCAATCCCCAGCTGGCGAAGCGACCGTGGTCCTGCGCATTGACGATTTCAACCAGGTTCAGGCTGTTCGATACCATCAGCACACAGATCAGCGAGAAACCCATCGAGATTTCATACGACACCACCTGCGCCGTCGCGCGCATGGCGCCGAGGAAAGCGTACTTGGAGTTGGAAGCCCAACCCGACAGGATGATGCCGTACACCCCCATCGAAGCGATAGCCATGATGTAGAGCAGGCTGGCGTCAATATTGGCGAGGACCAGCGAATCGGTAAAGGGCACAACGGCCCAGGCCGCGAGAGCCGGCGCGATTGCCAGCATTGGGGCGATCAGGAAGATTCCCTTGCTGGAGCCCGCGGGAACGATGATTTCCTTGAGCAGCAACTTGAGACCATCGGCGATCGGCTGGATCAGGCCCAGCGGACCGACCCGGTTGGGGCCGATACGGACCTGCATGTAGCCGATGACCTTGCGCTCGAAGTAAGTCAGGTAGGCCACACCCAGCATCAGCGGCGCCACGATCAGGACGATCTTGATCAGTGTCCAGACCGCAGGCCACGCCCCGCCGAACACGCCTTGTCCTACATTCATCAGTGCGTCCATTTATGCACGCTCCACGGAAATCGGGCCAAACATGGCACCCAGCGCAGCCGTACTCGCATGCGCCGCCGCGACACGGACGCATCCGGGCGGCACGGCATTGTCGGCCATCGCAACCAGGACAGCCTCACCGCTCCCCTGCTTGACGCGCACCTTGTCGCTGGCGACGACACCGATCTGGGCCAGCGTCTCGGGATTGATCCGCGCCGCTGGCACCACCGAATCGGCTGTCTGCTGCAAGGCGGGGGCCCGACGCGACATCGGGTCGGCAAAATTGATCGGCACATCGGCAATGCGCTGCAAGCCGCCAGCAGCCACCGGCAGGGAAATTGCGACGCCATTCAGACCGTTGTCGAGCCCGGAGATGAATTCCGCACCCTTGCCCAGAGCTTCGTCACGAATCGCCTCGCTCGACTCATAAGCGAAGCCGTCCAGGTTCAGCACATTGCCGAGCACACGCAGCACCTTCCAGGCCGGACGCGCATCGCCGCGGGCCTTGACGACACCATTGAAACTCTGCACCCGGCCTTCGATATTGACAAAGGTGCCGGCGGTTTCGGTGTACGGTGCCAGCGGGAGCATTACATCCGCATACTCGAGGGCCGGGGCATGCTTGAACGCCGACATGTAAACCACGAGGCTGGCCTGCTTCAGTGCAGCCACCGCCGCCTGCGGATTTGCGCAATCCAATTCCGGCTCGATGCCCATCAACACATAGGCCTTACGCGGCTGCTCGAACATCTGGCGCGCATTGGCACCGGCAGGCAGTGCCCAGGCAGCATGGCCGCCGACGACGTTGGATGCCTCGCCGAGGAAGCCGACGGTGGCATTGGTCAGCTTGCCCAACTCAAGCGCCAGCGCATGGAGCTGCGTCGCATCGTCCGACTGTGTGGCCACGTTACCAAGGAAGACGGCACGCTTCTCGCCATCGAGAAGGCTTTGGGCAATCTTCTTGCTCGCCTCATCGACCGCGAGTTCTTCGAGGCCGGCCTGGACGACGGCTCCCTTCAATTGGGCAACACCCTTGACTACCGAAGCAAGTGCGCGCGCCAACTGCGCCGGCGCGACCGCAAGGCTGGCGTGCAGATCGATCAGCTGGTCATCCGCGGTCACCGACAACAGGCTGACCTTGGTGTATTTCTTGGCTGCCTGACGCAGACGCTGGGCAATCAGGGGATGGTCCTTGCGCAAGAATGAGCCGACCACCAGTACTGCATCAAGGTCGGCGATCTCGGCCAGGCGGAGCCCGAGCCACGGCGTGCCCGCACGCTTGAAATCGGAGCCGAAATCACTCTGGCGCGGGCGGAAATCGACATTGCCGCTGCCCAGTCCCTTCATCACCTTGCCCAAGAGGAAGAACTCCTCGACGGTCGACCCGGGCGAGGCAAGCGCAGCCACCGCATCACCGCCATGTTCGCGGGTTACATCCTTGAGACCATGTGCGACGTAGTCGAGCGCAACGTTCCAGTCCACTTCACGCCACTGGCCGCCTTGCTTGACCATCGGTTTCGTCAGGCGCTCATCCGAATTCAGTGCCTGATAGGAGAAGCGCTCCTTGTCGGAAATCCAGCATTCGTTCACTGCCTCGTTCTCACGCGGCAGGACACGCATCACGTTGTCGTGCTTGACCTGGACCACCAAATTGGCGCCAACGGAGTCGTGCGGGCTGACCGACTTGCGCCGTTGCAATTCCCAGGAACGCGCGGTATAGCGGAAAGGCTTGGAGGTCAGGGCCCCGACCGGGCACAGGTCGATCATATTGCCCGACAATTCGGAGTCGACCGTGCGGCCGAGGAAGGTCGTGATCTCGGAGTGCATGTTGCGGTTGGCCATGCCGAGTTCCATGATGCCGCCGATTTCCACCCCGAAGCGCACGCAGCGCGTGCAGTGGATGCAACGGCTCATCTCCTCCATGGAGATCAGCGGGCCCACGTTCTTGTGGAAGACCACATGCTTTTCTTCGCTGTAACGGCTCTTCATCGGGCCGTAGCCGACCGACATGTCCTGCAGCTGGCACTCGCCGCCCTGATCGCAGATCGGGCAATCCAGCGGGTGATTGATCAGTAGGAATTCCATCACACCCTTCTGCGCCTTGATCGCGAGATCGGAGTGGGTGAACACCTTCATGCCATTGGTGACCGGCGTCGCACACGCGGGCAACGGCTTCGGTGCCTTTTCCACCTGCACGAGACACATGCGGCAGTTGGCGGCAATCGAAAGTTTCTTGTGGTAGCAGAAGTGCGGAATGTACACCCCTACCTGCTGCGCGGCATCCATCACCGTGCTGCCGTCGGGTACTTGCGCCTTCTTGCCGTCGATTTCGATTTCTAGCATGTCGCTACCTTGTAGCCAGTTCTTTCGTATCTGTCGCTTGGGAAGTTTCGTTCAGGCCTGGACCTTGTGGAAACCGCTGCCCGCCCACTGCACATCCTTCGGGACGAGGCAAGTCTTGTTCTCGATGTGGTACTCGAATTCGTTACCGAAATGCTTGAGGAAACTCTGCACCGGAAGCGCCGCGGCATCGCCGAGCGCACAGATGGTTCGGCCCATGATGTTGCCCAGGACACTGTTCAGCAAGTCGAGGTCCTCCGGCCTGCCGTGTCCGCTTTCAATGCGATGAACGACCTTGTACATCCAGGCAGTGCCTTCGCGACATGGCGTGCATTGGCCGCAGGACTCTTCGTAGTAGAAGAAGGACAAACGCTCCAGTGCCTTGACCATGCACACCGTCTCGTCCATGACGATCACCGCCCCGGAACCCAGCATGGACCCCGCCTTGCTGATGCCGTCGTAATCCATGGTCGTGTCCATCATCACCGCACCGGGAACAACCGGCGCCGAGGATCCACCGGGGATGACCGCCTTGATCTTGCGCCCGCCACGCATGCCACCGCACATCTCGAGCAGGGTCGAGAATGGTGTACCCAACGGAATCTCGTAGTTTCCCGGACGGTTGACATGGCCCGAAACGGAGAACAGCTTGGTCCCGCCATTGTTCGGCTTGCCGAGATTGAGGAATTCCTCGCCCCCCATCTTCAGGATGAACGGAATGGAAGCGAAGGTCTCGGTATTGTTGATCGTGGTCGGCTTGCCATATAGGCCGAACGACGCCGGGAACGGCGGCTTGAATCGCGGCTGGCCCTTCTTGCCCTCGATCGACTCGAGCAGCGCCGTTTCCTCGCCGCAGATGTACGCACCGTAGCCGTGGTGGGCAAACAGCTCGAAATTGAATCCGGAGCCGAGGATGTTCTGACCTATGAAACCGGCGGCGCGGGCTTCGTCCAGCGCTTCCTCGAACCGCGTGTAGAGTTCCCAGACTTCGCCGTGGACATAGTTGTAGCCGCGGTTGGCGCCCATCGCGAATGCCGCGATCGCCATCCCCTCGATGACCGAGTGCGGGTTGTAGCGCATGATGTCGCGGTCTTTGAAGGTCCCCGGCTCGCCTTCATCCGTGTTGCAGACCACATACTTGTCGCCGGGGAAGGAGCGCGGCATGAAGGACCACTTCAACCCGGTCGGGAAACCGGCGCCGCCCCGACCACGCAGGACGGACTTCTTGACTTCGCTGATGACGTCTTCCTGGGTCATCTTCGTTTCAAGGATACGGCGTAACTGGGCATAGCCGCCACGTGCCACGTAGTCCTTTAGGCGCCAGGTATTGTCGCCATCGAGGCCTTCCATCAGGACGCCATTGATCGATCCGAGCATTGCCATTATTTGCACTCCTCCAGCAGCTTGTCGATCTGCTCCGGATGCATATGGCTGCACATGCTGCGATTATTGACGATCATCACCGGAGCATCACCGCAAGCGCCCATGCACTCGCCTTCCTTGAGAGTGAACTTGCCGTCGGCAGTAGTTTCGCCGTAGCCGATCCCCAGCTTCTTCTGCACGTACTCACCGGCGTGATAGCCGCCGGACAGCGCACAGGGCAGATTGGTACAGACCGTAATCTTGTACTTGCCGACCGGTTTGAGATCGTACATGTTGTAGAAGGAGGCGACCTCGTAGGCGGCCATCGGCGGCATGTCGAGATATGCCGCGACGGCCTCGATCAACTCTGGTGGCAACCAGCCTTTTTCTTCCTGGGCAAGCGCGAGACAGGCCATCACCGCCGACTGTTTCTGGTCAGCGGGATACTTTGCGACCTCGCGGTCGAATTTTTGTTGGATTTCAGCGGAAAACATCAGCGGTCGATCTCGCCAAAAACAATATCCTGGGAACCGATAATCGTAACGACGTCGGCAATCATGTGACCACGGGCCATTTCATCCATCGCGGAGAGATGCACGTAGCCCGGCGCACGGATCTTCATGCGGTAGGGCTTGTTGGCACCGTCGGAAACGAAGTAGATGCCGAACTCGCCCTTCGGATGCTCGACGGCCGAGTATGCTTCGCCGGCCGGCACATGGATGCCCTCGGTGAACAGCTTGAAATGGTGAATCAGTTCTTCCATGTTCGACTTCATGCCCTCGCGCGGAGGCGGCGCCACCTTGAAATTGTCGGTGATCACCGGCCCCGGGTTCTTGCGCAGCCAATCGATGCACTGCTTGATGATCCGGTTGGACTGCAGCATCTCTTCCATGCGGACAAGGTAACGATCATAGCTGTCGCCGTTCACGCCGACCGGGATGTCGAAATCGACTTTGTCGTAGGCCGCGTAGGGCTGTTTCTTGCGCAGGTCCCAGGCAATGCCGGAACCGCGCAGCATCGCCCCGGAAAAGCCCAATTGCAGCGCCCGATCGGGCTCGACGACGCCAACATTCACCAGGCGCTGTTTCCAGATCCGGTTGTCGGTCAGCAGGGTATGGTATTCACTGTGGTAGGTCGGGAAACGATTGGTAAAGTCCTCGAGAAAATCGAGCAGCGTCCCGCTGCGATTCTCGTTCAGCTCCCCTGCCTTCTTCGAACTGGTCCAGGTCGATTCCTGGTACTGAGGCATGCGGTCCGGCAGGTCGCGATAGACACCGCCCGGACGGTAGTAGGCCGCGTGCAGACGGGCACCGGACACCGCCTCGTAAGCATCCATCAGGTCCTCCCGCTCACGGAAGGTGTAAAGGGCCATGGTCATTGCCCCAACGTCAAGCGCATGGCAACCGACCCACAGCAAGTGGTTCAGGAGCCGTGTGACCTCGTCAAACATCGTCCGAATGTACTTGCCGCGGATCGGCACCTCGACGCCCAGCAACTTTTCGGTTGCCAGGCAGTAGGCGTGCTCGTTGCACATCATGGAAACGTAATCCAGACGATCCATATAGGGCACCGACTGGACCCAGGTGCGGGTCTCGGCGAGCTTTTCCGTCGCCCGATGCAGGAGCCCGATGTGCGGGTCGGCGCGCTGGACGACTTCGCCGTCGAGTTCCAGCACGAGACGGAGCACACCGTGCGCGGCCGGATGCTGCGGGCCGAAATTCAGGGTGAAATTGCGGATATCAGCCATGAGCAGGATCCCCGTAGGTATCTTCGCGCACGATGCGCGGTGTGTTCTCGCGGGGCTCGATGGTCACCGGCTGGTAAATCACCCGACCCTGATCCGGGTCATAGCGCATTTCCACATGACCGGAAATCGGGAAATCCTTGCGGAAGGGATGACCGATGAAACCGTAGTCGGTCAGGATGCGACGCAGGTCATCGTGGCCGACGAAAGCGATGCCGAACAGATCGAAGGCCTCACGCTCGAACCAGTTGACGCTCTTCCAGACCCCGGTAACGGAATCGATGACAGGAAACTCGTCGTCTTCGGCAAAGACCCGGACCCGCAGCCGCCAGTTATGGGCGATCGACAGGAGATGCGAGACGGCAGCGAAACGCCGGCCGGCCCATGCACCGTCACCGTAGGTCGAATAGTCCACACCGCAGAGGTCTACGATCTCTTCAAAGCCGAGATCGGGTTCGTTGCGCAGTGCGGTCATTACCGCCAGATAATCGGCAGCGCCAACTTCGACGGTCAATTCTCCCAAGGCAAGCTTGATTGACTTGAGCTTGTCGCCGAAGTGTTTCTGCAGGTTTTGGCTAAGCGTTTCCAGCTTGGCGGACATATCGGATCAGCCTTGGCAATTAACGAGCGATGGTATTGGTACGACGAATCTTGTTCTGCAGCTGTATCAGGCCGTAGATCAGCGCCTCTGCGGTCGGCGGGCAACCCGGTACGTAGATGTCGACGGGGACGATGCGATCGCATCCACGAACCACGGAATACGAATAGTGGTAGTAGCCGCCGCCATTGGCGCACGAACCCATGGAAATCACCCAGCGCGGCTCCGACATCTGGTCGTAAACCTTGCGCAAGGCGGGCGCCATCTTGTTGGTCAGCGTGCCCGCGACGATCATCACGTCCGACTGGCGCGGACTGCCGCGAAAGACGATACCGAAGCGGTCAAGGTCATAGCGCGAGCAGCCGGCGTGGATCATCTCGATCGCACAGCAGGCGAGACCGAAAGTCATCGGCCACATCGACCCGGTGCGCATGTAGTTGATGAGCTTGTCAGCCGTCGTGGTGACAAAGCCTTCCTGGAGAACGCCTTCAATACCCATGGTCGAACCCTATTCCCATTCCAGCGCACCCTTGGCCCAGGCATAAACGTAGCCGATAACCAGGATGGTGACGAAGATCATCATCTCGATAAAGCCGAATAGCTTTATGGACTCTGTCGCAACGATATCCTTGAAAATCGTGGCCCAGGGAAACAGGAAGGCGATTTCCAGATCGAACAGGATGAAGAGGATGGCTATCAGGTAATAGCGCACATCGAATTTCATGCGCGCGTCCTCAAAAGCCTCGAAGCCGCACTCGTAGGGTGAGAGCTTCTCAGGGTCCGGGCTGCTTGGAGCCAGCATGAAGCCCATTGCGACAGGCAAGACGCCAACCGCGATACCCACCAGAACGAACATCAGGATTGGAAAGTAGTTTTCCATGATCCGCCGCCAATATTCAGTTTCTTGTTCGAAACAGCGTACCTTGCGGCCACTGCCCCAGTTTTTTGGTGCCGACGGCGAGACTCGAACTCGCACAGCTTGCGCCACTACCCCCTCAAGATAGCGTGTCTACCAATTTCACCACGTCGGCCCTGCTTTTCTGGTCGCCCCGGCGAGGGAAAATGCCGGAAATACCACCCTGCCTTACTTCGGAATATCTTTTGCCTTGGAGCCAGTATCGGCCGGCGCCGCAGGCGTTTCAGAACCCGCTGGAGCAGGCTGCGAAACCGCCTGCGATTGTACCGTTTCCTGCATCACACTACCAGTCGTTTTTGGCTTGCTGGAAGCCACATAGGCCAGACTCAGGCTGGTCACGAAAAATACCGCAGCTAGGATGGCGGTCGCGTGACTGAGAAAATTGGACGAGCCAGTCGCACCGAAAAGACTACCCGAAGCGCCGCTGCCAAATGCGGCACCCATGTCGGCACCCTTGCCGTGCTGCATCAGCACGAGACCGATGATCGCCAGTGCAACTAGGATGTGCACCGTCAGGAGGAGAGAGAAAAGCCAGTTCATTATTACCGCCTATCAACCTGCCGCAAGGCAGATCGCAAGAAAATCATCCGCAACCAGTGCGGCCCCGCCGATCAGACCACCGTCTATATCGGCCTGTGCAAACAATTCCGCCGCATTCTGCGCCTTGACGCTGCCACCATAGAGGATCCGCAAACCTTCAGCCAGAACGCCATCGCGCGAGGCGACCCGGGCGCGGATCGCCGCATGGACCTCCTGCGCCTGCGCCGGGGAGGCGGTCACGCCGGTCCCGATGGCCCACACTGGTTCGTAGGCAAGTACGGCTGCCGCCAACGCACCAACGCCGGCATGATCGATCACGGCGTCGAACTGGCGCGCGACAACCGCCGTCGTCTGCCCGGATTCGCGCTCGGCGAGGGTCTCCCCAAGGCACAGGATGGGCACCAGCCCCGCCTTTTGCGCAGCGACAAACTTGGCCGCGACGGCCGCATCGCTTTCACCGAACAATTGACGCCGCTCGGAATGCCCGACCAGCACATAGCGGCACCCGAACTCGCACAGCATGGCCGCCGACACTTCGCCGGTGAAGGCGCCGGACGCGTGCTCGCTGAGCGACTGCGCGCCCCACAGCAGCGGTGTTCCGGTCAGTTTCAACTGGACCTGGGCAAGATAGGGATACGGCACGCAAACCGCAACCTCGGACGGCAAAGCCGCTGCCGCAGCAACAAGGCGCTCCAGCAAGGCTGCATTGCTCTGGAGGCTGCCATGCATCTTCCAGTTTCCGGCGACTAGCTTCTTACGCATCTGAGGGACGGGTCCGTTGGCAAAAACCTTCGGATTATAGCGAGCCGGCAGCCCAATGGTCAAGAATCGGGCCGGTCGAACTGGTCAAAGGGCCGCTTCGCGCACCACCGCGGCCAGTTCTTCAGCCGCCGCGCGGACCACATCCGCATCTTCGCCCTCGACCATGACACGCAGCAGGGGCTCGGTCCCCGAGGCACGCAAAAGCACGCGCCCCCTACCGGACATGCGGCCTTCGACCGAGGCCAGCGCCGCCGTGATGGATGGATCGTCGCGCCACGGGAAGCCCCTGACGATCGGCACATTGATCAGTTTCTGGGGATACAGACGCAACCCGCCGAGGAGACTTTCGAGATCCCCGCCGGATTCCCGCAACGCGGCCAGCACCTGGAGGGCTGCAACCGTGCCGTCGCCAGTGGTATGGCGGTCGAGCGCCAAGATATGCCCCGAATTCTCGCCACCGAACAACCAGCCATATTCCTTCAGCATTTCAACGACATAACGGTCACCGACCGCTGCTCGCGCAAACGGGATATCCATTTTGGCCAGCGCATGCTCGAGTGCCAGGTTGGTCATCAGCGTTCCGGCCACGCCATTGACACGTCCATGCTGCGCCCGATTCCGTACGATCGCATAGAGCAACTGGTCGCCATCGTAGAGTTGGCCCCTGGCATCGACCATCTGGATGCGATCGGCATCGCCATCGAGGGCTACGCCAAGATCGGCCCCGTGCGCGATGACTGCCTCGCAAAGGGCTCTCGGCGCCGTCGCCCCGACCCCGTCGTTGATATTCAGGCCGTTGGGCTGGGTGCCGATCTCGATGACTTCGGCGCCGAGTTCGTGAAAGACATCCGGCGCCGTCTGGTAGGCCGCGCCGTGCGCACAATCGACGACAATCCTGAGGCCGCGCAGATCGAGGTCATTGGGAAAGGTGCTCTTGCAGAATTCGATGTAGCGCCCCCGCGCATCATCGATACGCTTCGCCCTGCCCAGATCGGCTGCAGCCACGCAGGTCATCGGCTGGTCGATGGCCGCCTCGATCGCATGTTCGACATCGTCGGGCAATTTGGTGCCCTGCGCCGAGAAGAACTTGATGCCATTGTCGAAATACGGGTTATGGGAGGCGGAAATCACGATGCCGGCCTGCAGGCGCAAGGCCCGCGTCAAGTAGGCAACGGCCGGTGTGGGGATCGGCCCGACCAGGCAGACATCGACGCCGGCCGCCGAAAAGCCCGCCTCGAGGGCTGATTCGAGCATATAGCCGGAAAGCCGGGTGTCCTTGCCGATGAGTACCGACGGACGCTCGCCGTCGGGCATGCCGACCAAGTCACGCAACACCTTGCCCGCGGCGTAGCCGAGACGCATCACGAAATCCGGGGTGATCGGGGCCTCACCGACCCGCCCGCGCACCCCATCAGTGCCAAAGTATTTCCTGCTCATCCCACGCTCCCTGTTTCGACGGCGGCCAGCACGGCCAGCGCATCCCTTGTTTCTGCGACATCATGCACCCGCACAATTTTCGCACCATTCTGGACAGCCAGCAGGGCCGCCGCGATGCTGGCCGCCAGCCGATCACCGACCTGTCTGCCGGTGATCGCCCCGAGCATCGACTTGCGCGAGATACCTGCCAGCAAGGGCAGGCCAGCACAGCCGGTTGCGGTCAACCCGCTGAGCAGGGCCAAATTGTGCTCCAGACTCTTGCCGAACCCCAAACCGGGATCAAGCACCAGGCGCCGTACATCAATGCCGGCCAGGCGACAGGCAGCCACCCGATCCACGAGAAACGCCTGCACTTCGGCAACGACGTCGCCATAACGGGGCGCGGCCTGCATCGACCGCGGTTCGCCCTGCATGTGCATCAGGCAGATGGCGCACCCGCCAGTCGCGACCGCGTCCATCGCCCCCGGATGGCGTAGCGCGCTGATGTCGTTGATCATCGACGCGCCGGCGTCAAGGGCGGCACGCATCACGGCGGGCTTGTAGGTATCGACGGATACCGGAATCCCCCAGCCGGCGACTTCCTGAAGCACAGGCAACAGGCGCCGCAACTCTTCGGCTTCCGGCGTATGCATGGCCCCGGGGCGCGAAGACTCGGCGCCAAGGTCGAGGATATCGGCCCCTGCCTCCAGTTGCATCTGCGCGAGGCCGAGCGCGCGCTCGACGTCGGTGCCGGTGCCGTCCCCCGAAAACGAATCCGGGGTGAGGTTGACGATGCCCATGATGAGCGGACGCGCTAGTGGCAGCCTGAAGCGGCCGCAGTGAAGTTCAGCCATGGCAGAAATGAAAAACCGGGAGAGGACTCCCGGCCTGGTTCTGGAATACGCCGATCAGGCAGTCGCCGGCGCGCTCGGTTCGGCGCCGGGCGAGTCGCTGGGCGCCGAGGGGCGTGGCGTGCTCTGAGACGGCTTCGGCGGGCGCGGCGGCTTGCCGGCCATGATGTCGTCGATCTGCTCGGAATCGATGGTCTCCCATTCGAGCAGCGCGTGCGTCATCGCCTCGACCTTGTCGCGGTTTTCTTCGAGCAGCTTGCGGGCAAGTGCGTACTGCTCGTCAACGATGCGGCGAATCTCGGCATCGACCTTCTGCATCGTCGCCTCGGAGACATTCTTGTGCTGGGTGACCGAACGCCCGAGGAATACCTCGCCTTCATTCTCGCCGTACACCATCACACCCAGGTCGGACATGCCGTAACGGGTGACCATGTCGCGCGCCATCGCCGTGGCCCGCTCAAAGTCGTTGGACGCCCCGGTCGTCATCTGGTTCATGAACAGTTCCTCGGCGATCCGCCCGCCGAACAAAACTGCAATGCGGCTCATCAGGTAGGTGCGGTCGTAGGCGTAACGGTCCTGTTCCGGCAACTGCATGGTCAGGCCAAGGGCCCGGCCACGCGGGATGATCGTGACCTTGTGCACCGGATCGGACTTCGGCACCAGCTTGGCGACGACGGCATGGCCGGACTCATGGTAGGCCGTATTGAGCTTCTCTTCCTCGGACATCACCATGCTGCGGCGCTCGGCGCCCATCATGATCTTGTCCTTGGCCATCTCGAAATCGTCCATGTCCACCAGTCGCTTGTTGCGCCGTGCGGCGAACAGGGCGGCTTCGTTGACCAGGTTGGCCAGGTCGGCGCCGGAGAACCCCGGGGTGCCGCGGGCGATGATGTCGGCCTTGACGTCGCCGGAGATCGGCACCTTGCGCATGTGCACCTTGAGGATTTCCTCGCGACCGCGGATATCGGGCAGCGGCACCACGACCTGGCGGTCGAAGCGGCCCGGGCGTAGCAATGCCGGGTCGAGAATGTCCGGACGGTTGGTCGCGGCGATCACGATGATGCTGGCGTGGCCTTCGAAGCCGTCCATCTCGACCAGCATCTGGTTCAGCGTCTGCTCGCGCTCGTCGTTGCCGCCGCCGAGGCCGGCACCGCGATGGCGGCCGACCGCATCGATCTCATCGATGAAGATGATGCATGGCGCGTGCTTCTTGGCGTTCTCGAACATGTCGCGAACACGGGCGGCACCGACACCGACGAACATTTCCACGAAATCGGAACCGGAAATGCTGAAAAACGGCACCTTCGCTTCTCCGGCGATCGCCCGCGCCAGCAGGGTCTTGCCGGTGCCGGGATTGCCGACCATCAACACGCCCTTGGGAATGCGGCCGCCAAGCTTCTGGAACTTGGAGGGGTCGCGAAGGAAATCGACGATTTCCTGCACCTCTTCCTTGGCCTCGTCGCAACCGGCGACGTCGGCGAAGGTTACGACGTTCTGTGCCTCGTCGGTCATGCGCGCCCGCGACTTGCCGAACGAGAACGCCCCGCCCTTGCCGCCGCCCTGCATCTGGCGCATGAAGAAAACCCAGACGCCGATCAGCAGCAGCATAGGGAACCAGCTGACGAAGATGTTCATCAGGAAGGAAGGTTCCTCTTCCGGCTTGGCCTCGACCTTGACGCCGTTTTTCAGGAGATCGGAAACCATCCACAGATCGGGCGGCGCATAGGATGTGATCCGCTTGCCTTCGGTGGTCGTCGCCTTGAGCGTACGCCCCTCGATGAGCACCTTCGTGATATGCCCCTGCTTGACCTCATCGAGGAATTGGGAATACTCGACCGAACCCTGCGCGACCTGACGGGTATTGAACTGGTTGAACACCGTCATCAGCACGAGTCCGATGACCAGCCAGATTGCGAGGTTTTTGAACATGTTGTTCAAGCTTGCTCTCCTTGTACTGCTGCGAGCGATAAAAGTGTCATTCTAAACAAATCCTTCAGCGCAATATACGGCCGAGCAAATAAAGCTCGGCACTCCTGTCCCGGGATGCGTCCGGTTTGCGCACTGCAACCGTCTTGAAAACCTCGCGCATGGACCGCAGGAACGTCTCGTAATCGGTCCCCTGAAAAACTTTGACCAGAAAACCGCCGTCCGGTTTCAGATGGGCTTTGGAAAACTCCAGGCCAAGTTCGGCAAGGTACATCACCCGCGCCTGATCGACCAGCGGCACTCCTGACATATTGGGGGCCATGTCCGACATTACAAGCCCGACGCGCCTTCCGTTCAGCTTTTCTTCAAGTTTCCGCAGGATTTCTTCCTCGCGAAAGTCGCCCTGGATGAAGTCGACGCCATGGATCGGCTCCATCTCAAGCAGGTCCAAGGCCACCACCATGCCCTCGCCACCGACCCTCTTTGCGGCAACCTGCGACCAACCGCCGGGGGTCGCGCCGAGGTCGACCACCACCTCGCCCCGGCGCAGCAACTTGTCCTTGTCGTCGACCTCGATCAGCTTGAAAGCGGCGCGCGAACGCCAGCCTTCCTTCCTGGCGAGCTGCACATAAGGGTCATTGACATGCTCGCGCATCCAAGCTTTGCTGGTTCTGGTTCTTTTCATTCAGTATAAAATGCCGTTTTTGAAAGGTTTACCGATGCTGCAATTATCGTCTGTCGAGCGTCGCGCAATGCGTGCGCGCGCCCACAATCTTGATCCGGTCGTCTCGATCGCCGAGAACGGCCTCACCGATGCCGTGTTGAAGGAAATCGAGGTCAGCCTCAATGCCCACGAACTGATCAAGATCCGCGTCTATGGCGACAGCCGGGAGAATCGCCTGGCCTATCTTGAGCAAATCTGCACCACACTCGGCGCGGCCGCCGTTCAGCATATCGGCAAGCTGCTGGTGGTTTACCGCCCGGCACCGACCCGCACTGTTGCGGTCAACGCCACGAAAAGCGCCAAAACCCGGCGCCCGGCTGCGCCGCCGCGCAAGAGCAAACGCAGTTTCCAGGGCTAACTAGCGCAGCCCGCGATCGGCCCAGACCACCAGCCATACGCCCAGCAGGCTCTGCACCAAATAGAGGATGCTGGAAATCCCGTGCCATGCGGCAAAACGGTCACGCAACACACTCTCCATCACCTCGCGCGGCAAGGCGTCGGCCTTGAGCTGAGCCATCAGCGGCTGGATGCCGAACTGACTGGCCGCCGCAAGCAGGCCCATCAGCAACACCAGCCAGAACACGGCGCGCTTGAAAACCTGCCCGCCCCAGCGGACAGGCAGGAAGACCAGCAGGTAGGCGGCGCTCCCCAGGCCGACCCAGCCGATCAGCGCGAACAGCTTGCCAGCCACCATCCCTGCCAGTTGGCGATCGCCGAGGCTCGCGAAGAGCACCGGCGCAGCCATGTAGCCGATCGCCCACATGCCGCCCACCCAGAGGGCGATCAGGATGAAATAAAGCGCTTCGGACAACTTGCGCACGTTCGCCTACTCGTAGCGGACGTCGATGATCTCGAACTCGCGGATCCCCCCCGGGGCCTGCACCTGGGCGATATCGCCAGCGTACTTGCCGATCAGCGCGCGCGCCATCGGCGAGGCGATCGAGAGTTTGCCCGCCTTGATATCGGCCTCGTCCTCGCCGACGATCTGGTAGGTCACGGCGTCGCCCGAATCCTGGTCCTCGATCTCGACCGTCGCGCCAAAAACACAACGGCCATCGGCATCGAGCAGCTTGGGATCGATGATCTGGGCGTTCGAAAGCTTGCCTTCGACCTCCTGGATACGCCCTTCGACAAAACCCTGACGTTCCTTGGCGGCATCGTATTCGGCGTTTTCCGACAGGTCGCCATGCGCCCGGGCCTCGGAAATGGCAGCGATCACGGCGGGACGCTCGACCGTTTTCAGGCGATGCAATTCGCCACGCAATCTCTCGGCGCCAGTCACGGTCAACGGAACTTTACTCATCATTTATTCCAGCAAAAGCAAACCGCCGGCGCCCCGACAGGGCTGCCCGGCGGCTCGGGATTGTCTCAGTGAAGCTGCTCGTGCAACGCCTGTATCGGATACACCACCAGCTCGCCGCTATTGCGGATACCCTCTGCCGCCGCCTCGGCTCCCCAGATCGTCGTATACATGGTCACCCGTGCCTGCAGGCCCGAGGTACGAATGGAACGCGAGTCGTTGATCGCCAGCCGCTTTTCCTCGACCGTGTTGATGATCAGCGAGATCTCGTTGTTCTTGATCATGTCGACAATGTGCGGACGGCCTTCGGTGACCTTGTTGGCTACCTGAACCTGCAGGCCGGCGACTTCGATGGCATGGGCCGTACCGCGCGTCGCTACCAGCTGGAAACCGGCCTCGGCAAGATGACGGGCAATTTCAACCGCCTTCGTCTTGTCGCTGTCCTTGACCGACAGGAAGGCCTTGCCCGAAGACGGCAGCTTGACGCTGGCGGCTAGTTGCGACTTGACGAAAGCTTCGGCGAAGGTGACGCCAACGCCCATGACTTCACCGGTCGACTTCATTTCCGGCCCCAGGATGGTGTCGACGCCGGGGAACTTGACGAAGGGGAAGACCGCTTCCTTGACCGAGTAGTACGGTGGCACCACCTCGCCGGTGATGCCCTGATCCTTGAGGCTGCGCCCCGCCATGCAGCGCGCGGCGATCTTGGCCAGCTGCAGTCCGGTGGCCTTGGAAACGAAGGGCACGGTGCGCGAGGCGCGCGGATTGACTTCCAGCACGTAGACCACCGCATCGGCACCATGGCCCTGGATGGCGAACTGCACATTCATCAGGCCGACCACATTGAGACCCTTGGCCATCATTTCCGTCTGGCGGCGCAACTCGTCCTGGATTTCCGTGGAAAGCGAGAACGGCGGCAGCGAACAAGCGGAATCGCCCGA
>ERZ724516.884-NODE-884-length-17891-cov-16.107984_pt1 | contig 17891 bp, 11 predicted proteins | sample MGYA00376049_ERZ724516 | MGnify/ENA primary metagenome ERZ724516 (study PRJEB28724, sample SAMN07190886) | activated sludge metagenome | isolation source: activated sludge of sewage treatment plant in Hong Hong | place: USA: Christiansburg, Virginia | collected... | reverse complement strand
CTGCAGGATCAGTAGTAATAATTTTATTATGGGTGTATTACTCTGCTATTATTTTATACTTTGGTGCTTGTTTTACAAAAGTATATGCTCAGTTTACTGGAAGAGAAATTTACCCATCTCAATATGCAGTTTTTATAGAGCAAATTGAGCTTCAAAATGAGAATTCTTTACAAGAACAAACTGAAGAAAAAGTTATTGTGAAAGAAACAGAAACTTTGGAAGAAAAAATTATTGATAAACCAAATCTGTAATTCTTTTTAACGCCTCTCTTTTACTTAATGCTGGCAAGGAATGTATAGCAACAAATTTCTTAACCCATTCAGCATTTGTTTTGCTGTATTCTCTCAATGCCCAACCAATTGCTTTTTGTATAAAAAATTCTTTGCTATTGCTACATTGCAAAATGTATTTGCTTAATAATTCTGTATTGGTTTTTGCTTTAAAAGCCTTTTGAAATAGAATACTACTGCGTTGTAGCCAAATATTGTTCGATTGACTCCATTTGCTTGTAATAGGAATTATTTTGTTGGGATAAAGTTTAAAGTAATCTGTTAAACATTCGCTAGCAATATGATCTACACTATCCCACCAACTTTTTTTAGTTAAGCAATATTCTATTGTTCGAATAATACTTGGCTGCCATAATTTTTTATTGAAGTGCATTAACTCTATAGCAAAATATTGAAATTCCCTTTCTGGCAAGTTAAAACATTCTTTAACAATAACTTTAATTTCGTTTAACGACGTAAGTGGATTGTTTTGCATATAAGTTTTACTCAGCTTTCTTCTTTGTAAAGTAACTAAACCATAAAACTCAAATTGGTGTAGCATATAAGCTTTAGACCATGCAGCTCTTTCTGTATTTGTATGTTCTTTAAAAATTGTAGCAATACCTTCAATATATCTATGCATTGAATTGCTTTAAATGATGATCGAAATGTTTCCATTGGCTAAAGCCACATTCGTATGCAGTCATTTTACCAAATAAAGGATGTACAGTTCCGTCAACAGCTTCTTCTCCTTTTGCAATTAATTTTTTATATGTGGCAATGAGTTTTATTTTTTCTATTTCAAAATCTTTATCCTCTTTTACAATAAAGTTTTTGCCAGTGGGTAATCCTTTTTTGTAGGGCTTATTGTTAAGCACTAATTTTTTTATAAAAGGCCCCATTAGTTTTCCAATTAAAGTAGGTTTTTCTATTCTGTCGCCAGTGATCAATTCTAATACAGATCTTAAATGGGCAAAAGCTTGTGCAGCATTCATTTTACCCCATTGTTGTTGGTTATGTATGGTAACGCTTTCTATACGTTGTAAAATGCTGCTAGCAACTGATGGTTCAAATATTGATGGCATATTTTAAATGGGTTTAATAAATTTCAATTTCATCTATAAAAAACCAAGCTGCTCTTCCTGCTCCAGGTAAACCTTCAGCAATTTTAGGTATAGATGATAAATTGAACTTAATAAATTTTGCTTTTTGCTCGTTTAAATACAAAGGTATATTTCTAATAATTTCATTTTCTGCAACATCTTTATAACTTATATTTTTTATGGATGTATAATTTATTCCATCGCTAGAAGTCGATACATCATTAATAATTGGAGGATAAATCCAACTATTTTTTTGATCTAGAATATTTAATACAACGTTATTAAAAGTAGTTTCTTGACGCAAGCCTATGGTTATTTCAACATTGCTACCCACCCAACCACACCATTCTGTTGAGTTAATTCCTTTTTCACTTTTCAATCCATTTACAATACTAAATAAACCACCATTACCTGGATAAGAAGGAGAGGGTTGTTTGTTGGCAGAAATAGTTTTGCCTGTAGCAGTATTAATGATAAAGTTTTGATTTAAGGATGAAACCTCTATATCTGTATTTTCTTTATAAATTATAGAAGATACTCTTTGATTTTTATTGATTAAAACTGAGGAAGAATATTCTTTGTATTGCCCATCTAAACTTTGTAAATACATAATAGGTGCATTGTTATAGCTAGATTTGAAACTTAATAAAACACCATTTTCATTTATAGCAGGTTCTATTGTTGCTTGAATATCGTAAAAAGCCTTGCTGTAATTGGCATTCCAAAGTTCGTAACGTTGCATTTGAACGGGCAATCGTTGCTCAAAACTTTGCCAATTTCTTTGTTCTTTCTTACTCCATAAAACCTCACTCAATGCACTCATTCTCGGAAAAATATGGTACTCAACTTTTGAAGTATTGGTAATGTATTCTGCCCAAACATTGGCTTGTGCACCCAATATATATTTTTCTTCTTCTTTACTTAAATCTTTTGGTATTGGCTCATAATTGTAAACTTTTTCTAGGGGTAAAAAATTGCCAATGGTAACACTGTCTTCATTTTTAGTTTGGCTATGATCAAAATAACACCAACCAGAAGGCGTCATAATAACATTGTGTTTTGCTTTTGCAGCTTCAATACCACCTTTTTCCCCACGCCAACTCATAACAGTTGCATTGGGTGCCAATCCACCTTCTAATATTTCATCCCAACCAATAATTTGTTTTCCTTTACTGTTGATGTATTTTTCAATTCTTTGAATAAAATAGCTTTGCAATTCATGCTCATCTTTAAAGTTTTTTTCTTTGATGAGTTGCTGACAAAATGCAGATTTCTTCCAACTAACTTTTGGACATTCATCGCCACCAATATGAATATAATTGGATGGGAATAATGGCATTACTTCGTCCAATACATCTTGCAAAAAGTTGAATGTAAATTCAGACGGACAAAAAACATCGTCGAAAACACCCCAAGTTTGTTGTACATTTTTTTGTGTTGTATCGCCATTCCAGGCAGTTCTTGGTGGATATTTTGTTGCAGCTTCAGGAAAACAACTAAGTTGAGGATAAGCAGCAATTGCAGCAGATGCATGACCTGGCATTTCTATTTCTGGAATAACTGTAATGTAACGTTTGGCTGCATAAGCTACTATTTCTTTAACTTCTACTTGTGTGTAAAAACCTCCATAATGCTTATTGGTATTGCCTTTACCAGGATATCTACCAACAATAGTTCCATTTCTAAATCCTCCAACTGAAGTAAGTTTTGGATATTTTTTTATTTCAATTCGCCAACCTTGATCATCGGTTAAATGCCAATGAAAAGTATTCATTTTATGTAAAGCAATATAATCAATGTATTTTTTTATATACTCTATTGGAAAGAAATGTCGACTTACGTCAAGGTGCATGCCCCTGTAACCAAATCTTGGTTCATCTTCAATTGTTAAACATTGAATATTTAATGTAGTTGTTGAAAGCGTAGTAGGTATTGGCAACAATTGTATAAGCGATTGAATGCCATAAAATGTACCAGCATTGCCATTGCCTACAATTGAAATATTTTTTTCTGATACAGTTAAAATATATTTTTCATTGGATGTAGTACTTGTATTGTTTACAATTGAATGAGTAGCAAGTGTAATACTATTGGCAGAAGTTGCAGTAACAATACGTAAACTTAAATCATAATATTTTTTCAAATAATCATTGAAGAAATTGGCAGCAATTTTATCTTGAGTTGTAGCTGCAACAATTGTTGTTTTACTAGTTAATTTAAAAATACCACTATGCCTTTCTAGTTTTGCAGGTGCTGGAATAATGGCAATATTTCGTTGTGCTACTATGCCAATCGTTTGAAGTAAACATACAAGAAGCAATATTTTTTTCATAAAAAATTGTTATGGCTGAACAATAAATATAGAAACATTTATCTAATGAAAACAAATCGCAACAATAAAAAAGCCATAAGCTTTTACACTTATGGCTTGGCGTTTTCAGAGGAAGAAGTTTTTGCTATCTCCACTCTCCATATAAAACAAAAGCACTCCAAAAAAATGGATGATTGTATTTTGGATTGGCACTTACCGTTGCTTGTGCATTTCTTAATGCTTGTGCATTGCCCATTCCTTTTTTCTCAATATTGTTATAAAATTCTTGTAACAATAAATTGGTGGTTTCGTCTGGAACTTTCCATAAAGAACCAATTACAGCATCAACACGATTGGTTAAAAATGCATTGGTGGGAGATATATAGAAACCTTTTATTTCTTCTTTGCTAACAGCAGTTTCGCAAGCAGAAAGTACAACCAATGAACTGGTTTGTTTGGTTAATCCATTGATTTCGGCAATGGTTAATTTGCCTTGATTGTTTTCGCCTGGACCAGCAGCAAACAATAAATAAGAGTTTTCAATTTGATCGTTGTCTAAAACGCCATGCGTTGCAAAATGTATATAATTGTATTTGCTTAAGCTTTCTTTGGCTTTATCTTCTGTTGCTTTTTCTTCAATGTACACAACCGAGCCTGGAATCATTTTGGCAATTTCATTTGCTTCGAGTGTTGCACCGGGTAAAGTTTTATCAGGGTTTCCAAAAATTGCAATAGACGATTCCATTTTTCTTTTCTTAAAATTCTTTCTAAAAATATCGATTTTACTAGTATAAAATATTGCAAAATCTTCCATTAAGAAATGAAACTTTTTACCCTCATCTACAAATCCTAAAGATTGAAATGGAATGTTGCTCAACTTGCCATTTGGAATAAAGCAAATATTCTTTTTGTCTTTTAAATCTTCTTGAATAGGAGTGATGAGCAAATTGTACAATCCATTGGCTTCAGCTTTAAAATCTCCTCTTACATCATCTACTGGTTTTAATGTACTTCTTAAAGTAACTGCACCAGTGCCTGTTGCATTGTTGGGGTTTCTTAAAATACTTAAAAAACGTGCAGCTTGTTTATTGATATCTTGCTTAAGTTCAATGGTTTTTATTCCTGTTTCTTTATTGGTTACAGTAAAAATTAACAATTGATTGTCGTTAATAATATACAATACCACAATGGTACTATCTGGAATATCTTCTATATAATTTTTAAAATCTTTTGGATTTGTATTAGAGAAATACGATTGTAAATCGGGGTATTTTTTTTGTAATCCTTCAATGTAATTGGTATAATCTGTTTCTGTTACATTTTTTACACTTTCTAAAGATGCAATCAATTGTTTATTTTGTTCTTTTTCGGGTTTTCCTTTTTCTTTTGAAATGGCTTGATCTACTGCATTTTTCTTTTGTAATAATTCTCCACCTTTTTTAATTGCATCGGATTTTTCTTTATCGTTGGTTGCAAAACCAGCTTTTTCAGCTTGTTCTTTTACTGCTTGGTTGTTGCTTTTATCGGCATAATACAATGCATCTTCTTTTTTACCTAATTTGGCTAAACTAACAACTAGCTTGTTGTATAAATCTACTTTTCTAAAATCGGCATTGTATATTTTTTTTGCTTCTTCTCCACCAAATAAATTTTGAGCACTATTTTCTACAATTACTATGGCTTCTTTAAAATAAGTACATGCACTATCAAACTTGCCTTGGTTGTAAAAGAATAAACCATACTCGTACAATGCCATCCAAGTGTATTTGCTATTGTCTATTCTTTTGGTAAACTGTGTTGTTTTATTATAATAAAACTCTGCTTTTTGGTTGTTGTTTTGAGCAGCATATAATTTACCTAAATACATACCTGTATTAATGTATAAATCGGTTTCATTACTTTTTTCTGCCAATGCAAAAGCTTCTAATAGATACTTTTCACTTTGTGCATATTTATTGGTTTCAAAATACAATGTGCCTAAAAAAGATGAAGAAATAGTTAACATTCTACCAGCTTTTTTTTCTGTTGCTAGTTGATAGCCTTCGCTTAAATATTTATCGGCTTTTGTATAATCTTTTAAATAAAAGTACGATTCGCCAATATTAATAATAGCCAATATTTTAGCTTCAGAAATTACTTTAATGGTAGATAAAAGTTGGTTTGTTTCCATGAAATATTTTAAAGCATTATTGTAATCGGCTTGATAAAAAAATACTGCACCAATATTATTTAAACAACCACTTCTACCAGTAACATCTTTTTCATTAATATAAATGCTATCGGCCATTTTATAATATTTAATGGCATTTATTCCATCTGATTTGGCTTCGTACACTAAGGCTTTATTAAAGTAAGCTTCGGCCATTTGCCAACTATTATTCAAATCTTTAAAAATATTGTAGGTGCTATCAACAGCACTTTGTGCTTTGCTTAATTCGCCTTGAATTATGTATAAGAAAGTGAGGGCCGAAAATCCATAACCTACATCGGCTCGGCTATTAATGCTGTAAGCTATATCAATAGATTTTTGGTATTGGCTTCTTGCTTCGTAAAAATCGCCTTTACTTTGTATGGCACTTCCTAATAAACGATAACTATAAGGTAAAACAGTTTTATCGCCCAATGAATCGTAAATGTGAATGGCTTTTTCAATTAAAGGAATAGCTTTGTTAAAGTCTAATTTGCTGTTATTTGCAAAGCCTAGTGAACGATAGCAATTGGCTTCTAGTTTTTTATTTTTCTGTTCAATAGCTACATTCAAGGCTTGTTTATAATACACATCACCTTCATCTATTCTATAATTTTTATAATAGTTCTGTCCTAAAATGCTGGCTGCATAATATTCATTGTTTTTGTCGCCAATTTCTTTAGCCAATTGTAAACAGGCTAAACCATATTTTATAGATGTATCGTTGTTAAAATAATAAGATGCTTCTGATAGTTGATAGTAACTATTTACAATATCGGATTTGTTTTTTGATGCAATGTTTAAGTGATGCCATTTAAAGTAATAATCGAAAGCTTTTTGATATTGTTTGTCGGTATTGTACACATCGCCAATATCTGATAATAATCCTTTTAAGTTGCTTGAATCTTTGCCTAATGTATAGTAGTAAGCAGAACTATCATAAGCTGCTAAAGCCTTAATTTTTTCTCCAGTTTCTTTATACAGACCACCAATTTTTTTCCAAGAATAACCAAGTCCAGAAAAGTTTTGTGCAATTCGTCTGTATTGAATGGCTGTTGTGTGAGCTTCAATGGCAGAATCGTATTTGCCTAAATTCCAATAGGCTTGTCCAATATTAGATTGAGAAAAACCAGCAGTACCATAATCTTTAAAAAATAAAGAAATATCTTTTGATGTTGAAAACTGTTCAATTGCTTTTCTATAATTGGCAAGTTTAAATTCAATATCGCCAATTTCGTTTAATACATCAGCAATATTTTTCTTATCGTTCATGGTTGTATAAGCAGCCAATTGTTCATTATAAATTTGAAGCGATTTTTGTAGTTCACCTTGTCTTTTGTACAGCCTTGCCAATCTTCCTTGTACTGTAATTGAAGATTGTAGACTTGAATAATTATTTAATGCTTGATAACTTGTAATTGCATTTTCATAATGATAAACCCCTTTTTTTAGTTCTCCTTTTGCTGCTTGAATAATACCAGAGAAGTGATGGTATTTGGCTAAGAATGAAGTTTTTTGTGCTGGCTTTAATTTTGAGTTTGCTTTGTTTATTTCGGCAAACATTTTTTCAAATGATTTTAAAGCTTCGTCATCTTTTCCCATGGTGTTATACGTAAGCCCACGTTTTAAAAGTGTTTGAGCCAAGAAATAATCATTGCCACAAATGGAAAAATTATTAAATGCACTATCGCAAGTGGATAGTATTTTATTGTATTCTTTTTGATTGTCGAGTAATGAAGTGTAACAATAATGATAATATCCTGTTACACAGTTATCTTGTAAATAAGGCAATACCAATTTAGCTGCTTCAAAATAATTAATGGCTTCAGCATCTTTATTGTTGTCTGCTAAATCGTTGGCATCACTTATCCAATCTGTAACAAATCCTTTGTCTTTAATAATGCCAATATTTTTTTGTAGAAAATTTTTAAGTTGAATGGGTTTGTTTTTATTTGCAATTACACTATCATAAATTTCTTTCTTGCTATAAGGTGCTTTATTGCTAACCCATGTGGCAAATGTTTCATTCATTTTCCAAGTATTGCCAATGTATTTGCCTGGGTAATTGTTTACAAAATGTAAGAACATGAAAATGTCTTTTGCATTGCAATCTCTCATTACATCAAAAACACCACGACCTTGATAACGGCCTTCAGTCATGGGTTGTTTTAACGAATTAAAACTGGTATCATCTTTTAATGCTTCATACGTTTTAACTACATCTTTTGCTCCTTCAGTTAATAGGCTATCTTCTAGTTTTTTACTATCTCTATAAAATAAACTTTCTATATCGTATAATGGGTCGCCATTTAAGTTATTAAACTGAATATCTAATAAAGCCAATTCAAAGAAAATACTTCTATAAGATAGTTTAGGTACTTCAATATTTAAACGTACATAATCGCCAACTCTAATAGTATAGTTTTTATTCTTACCAGTTTTATCAGTAGGTCTAATAATAGCAGTGGCTTTATTTCCTTCAACTTCAATTATACTAGCATAACCTATTTCTAGCGAACTTCTATCGTCACCAGATTTGTACACACCTTTGGCAACCCCTGTACTGCCAATTTTTACACCCAAATTTTTACCACCATTAATGGATGCAACAACACTATCGTTGGTAATATTATTAACAGCAGTAATTCTAAAAAACATTTCTCGTTTTTCGGTTGTACTTGTTTTTTGAGCAGTTACTTGCATTAAACAACACAAGCTGATGCTTACAAAAATGAATAGTTTGTACATTGTATAAATTTGGTGTAAATTAAATTAAGCAATTTAAAAAAACAATACGTAGTAGTGGGTATAAAAGAAAGAGCAACCTTTTGGGTTGCTCTTTCTTTTATAGTTTAAAAACATTATTTAGCAGGTGCTACACTACCTGGTTTAATACCTGTAGTTTCTAAGGTGTATTTATATCTTTTAATGGCACTCGAAATAGCCGATACTATTTCACCTTGGCCACTTTCGCTATTGATATAATCTTCTTCCTCTGGATTACTAATAAAACCAATTTCAATTAATACTGCTGGCATTGCAACTGCTTGTAAAACCCAAATGCCTTTACCACGTTGTTGTGCTTGGCGGCTTGGGCGACCTGTTTTTTTAAATTCATCTTCAACAGTTAATGCCAATCTTGCACTTCTATCAAAAAATTGTTTGGTTTTAATAGAGTATAAAATCATTTTTTCTGGATCATTGGGATCAAAATCTTTTAATTCTTTTGCAGTAACGCTATCCATATACAAATCTTCATGTTCTTGCAATGCTTGTTCTTTTGCATTGTTCTTACCAATTCCCCAAATAAAAGTTTCTGTGCCTTTAGCTACACTTGGGCTATACCAAGTACGATATTCTGGTACTTTTTTGGTATACTTTTTCTTCTTTCTATAATACGTTACTGTTTTGTATCCTATTTTTTCAGAGTGCCTAGTACCACTTGCAGAGTTACAATGTATAGAAATAAATAAATCGCCTTTGGCTTCGTTGGCTTTGTTGGCTTTTACTGTTACCCTATCAAAAACATCGGTAGTTCTTGTCATGTAAACTTCAACATCTGGTAATGCTTGTTCTAATTCTTTTTGAAGTTTTAGAGCAACTTGTAAGCTTACATCTTTTTCTTTAGAATACTTTCCAGAAGCTCCAAAATCGCTGCCACCATGCCCTGCATCTAACACAATTCTTCTAAGTTTTTGTTTAGAAGAAGTGGACTGTTCTTTTTGCGAAAATGAAGGAGAACAAAACACCAATAATCCAAGTAGAAAAGTAGAAGCTACAATTCGTTTCATCATATCATTAAGTTAAAGAAAAAGGTTATAAATTAGTTTATACGTTTAGCTCTTATTTTTGCTGCACTAGTATGAGCAATTGGTACAAACTTAACGTAAAAAATTTTACTGCTATTGTAGCCTTATTGGCTTTATGCGTATTTACGTTACAAATCAAAGCAAGTAGTACTAAAAATGAAAAAAACGATCATTTTTTAACATCTTTTTTAGATACAGTTCCATCAAAAAATAAGGTTGATAGCAATATCGCAAAACCTAAGGATACGATTGTTGCCACAATTGATACACTTAAAATTTCTAAAGATTCAATTGATGCTCCTGTAAAATATAGTGCAGAAGATTCTGGTGTATTAATTATTACAACCAAAGAATTTATTTTATATGGCAAAGCTGCTGTACAATATAAAGATGTTGATATGGAAGCTGCCACCATTCAATATAATCAAGATAAACAAACATTAAAAGCCAAAGGTTCTTCCGATACAAGTGCCAACTCTCTACATAAAACAAAAATGAAACAAGGCGATATGAATACTTTAAGTGATTCTGTTGCTTACAACTTAAAAACTCAAAAAGGAATTACTTACAATACTTATTATCAAGAAGGTGAATTGTTTGTAAATGCCAATCGATTAAAAAAAACTGATAGCAATGTTGTGTATGCTTATAGAGGCAGTTTTACTACTTGTAATTTAGATACGCCACATTTTACATTTAGAACAAAGAAAATGAAAATCATTAACAACAAAATTGGTGTTAGTGGTCCCACACATCCAGAGTTTGAAGGTGTGCCTGTGCCTATTTATATTCCTTTTGGAATTTATCCTTTAACTACTGGTAGAAGCTCTGGTATTTTAACACCACAATTTGCAAGTAGCGAAGATTTTGGTTTGGGTTTAGAAGGGTTGGGATATTATAAAGTACTGAGCGATAATGTAGATATTACTACTCGAGTTAATTTATATAGTTATGGTGGATGGAGTGCCAACTTTAATTCAAAATATTTGCTGCGATATAAATATAGTGGTGGTGTAAACTTGGCTATTCAAAGAAATAAAGTGTTGAATCGTTATTCTGTAAAAGCTGCTGATGAGTTTAATATTTCTTCATCTTACATGATTAATTGGAGCCATAGTAGAGATAGCAAAGCTAGGCCTGGTACTAATTTTAGTGCCAATGTAAATTTTGGTAGCACAAAATTCAATAGCAATATTTTAAACAATCCGTATCAAAATTTTAACAATCAATTGCAATCGTCAATTGCATATAGTAAAAGTTGGGATGGAAAATATAATTTATCGCTTAACTTAAACCACAACCAAAACAACAATACTAAATTGGTAAATATGAGTTTGCCAACAGGTACATTTAGTGTTGTAACTTTTTATCCTTTTCAAAAAAAGGAAGCCATTGGAACAGCAAAATGGTACGAAAAATTGGGTGTTGGTTATAACGGAAATTTTCAAAATAGAATTTCATTTTACGATACTGCATTTAGTGCAAGAAGATTGTTAGATACGTTGCAGTGGGGAGCAGAGCATAGCATTCCTATTTCATTATCATTACCAGCAATTGGCCCTATTACAATTGCACCATCTATTTCCTTTCAACAACGTTGGTTTGGGCAAAAAAGTAGACGAGTTTGGGACAATGTAAATGATACTGTATTAACACAAACAACCAAAGGCTTTTATACACAAAGTAGTATGAGTTTTGGCGTAAGTGCAAGTACCAGAATTTTTGGAACGTATCAATTTAAAAAAGGCAATGTAAAAGCCATTCGACACGAAATTCGTCCATCAATTGGTTTAAGCTATACACCAGATTTTGTAAGTAAAAACTTTTACAATGTACAAGTAGATACATCTGGAAGAAAAATGCGTTTTTCAGAATTTGAATCTAGTATGTATGGCTCATACAGTGAAGGAAATTTTGGTGGAATAAGTTTTGGAGTAGATAATTTATTGGAAATGAAAGTGAGAGATAAATCTGATACATCTGCCAAAGCAGATAAAAAAATTAGATTGATTGATGGCTTTGGTTTTTCGTCTAATTACAACTTATTGGCAGATAGTTTTGCACTTGGAACATTTAATTTTTACTTGCGTAGTAATTTGTTTGATAAACTTAATATTACAGCTACTGCAAACTTAGATCCATATGCTGTAGATGCTTTTGGTACTAGAAAAAACACCCTCTTGTTTAAGCAAGGTAAATTAGGTAGAATAACCAACGGAAGTTTGGCATTTAGTACAAGTTTTCAAAGTAAATCTAAAGAGGAGGGCAAAGGAAAAAACTCAAAAGAAAGTTTACCTGATGATCCTTTAATGACGCCAGATGAACAATTGAGACAATTGGAATATGCTAGACAAAATCCTTCAGAATTTACTGATTTTAATATTCCTTGGAAAATAGATTTTTCTTATTCTTTAGCATTTACAAGAATTTTAAAGCCCGATTATAGTGGTTATTCAACTGAAGTAAATAGTAGTATTAATTTTAATGGCGACTTTAGTTTAACGCCAAAATGGAAAGCTGGAGCTACAGGTTATTACGATTTAAAAGCATTTAATTTACAACAGTTTAGCATGTTTGTTTCTAGAGAAATGCACTGCTGGCAATTGAGTATAAATGTTACCCCAATTGGTTTATTTAGATCCTTTAATATAACCATTAGCCCCAAAAGTGGCATCTTACGAGATTTGAAAATTAATAGAAATAGATTTTTCTCCAATCAATAATTTAACTCTTCAAACTCTTTGTGATCTTCGTGTCTTCGTGGTTAAAAATTTACTGCACAGTAACATAGCTAAAAATTCTTCACAGAGATTCAAACTGTAAACACTTTGTGTACTTCGTGTCTTTGTGGTTAAAAATTTACTGCACAGTAACAGAGAAAAAAATTCTTCATAGAGATTCTTCAACTTTCAACCACTTTGTGATCTTCGTGTCTTTGTGGTTAATTTTTCTTCAATTAGAAGTATTAAGCATGTTCAACATAATACTGAGTCATAATATTAAAAACTTTGTCTTTCAACTCATCCGATTTTAAATCATCTGTACTTACTGGAGGTAAAAAATGAATTTCTAATTTATGTGGTAAAAAGTAAAAAGATTTGTTGTTGGGCAAGGCCTTATTGGTATTGAATAAAAGCGTTGGCACAACAGCCGTTTTGGTGTTCACAGCCAATTTAAAAGCACCATCAAAAAATCGTTTCAAAGGTTCTTTGGTTCTATTTCTTGTGCCTTCAGGATAAATACACATGTGCATTTTTTCATCTAAAGTCTTCTTCATGGCATCATAGCTTTTCCTTCTGCTAGCATCATCATTTCTGTCTACAAGCACCGATCCTTTTGCGTAAAACCATCCAAAAATTGGAATTCTTGAAAAGCTTTTTTTGGCGATTGTTCTATTTGCTCCAGGAATATAAGGACACATTACAGGCACATCTAACAATGTATTGTGGTTGCAAGTAAAAATATATGTACCACCTTTTGGCACATTTTCTTCTCCTTTTATGGTTAATGGACAGCCCACCAACATTAACCAAACATTCATCCAAACTCTAGAAACTTTGATAAATAAATGCTGACCCAAAGGGTTGGGAATTGCATAAGTAATCATTGAAGGAATGAAGATGATTAAGAAGGTTGCAATAAAACTAACAATACCCCATAAAGCCCAAATACGAGCAAATACGGATAGCAATAAATTGTCTTTAGTTGGTTTACTCATGTTGCAAAGATGATAATTTCCAATCAATTGGTTGTATTCCTTGTTGAATCAAAATTTCATTGGTTCTGCTAAAGTGTTTACAGCCCCAAAAACCATTGTGTGCAGAAAGGGGAGAAGGATGTGCAGCTTTTAAAATATAATGTTTTGTAGCATCAATTAATACTTGCTTTTCTTGAGCAAATCGTCCCCAAAGTAAAAACACGATTCCTTTTTTTTTGTCGGATATTTTTTTAATGACTGCATCTGTAAAATTCATCCAACCAATTTTGCTATGACTTGCTGCTTCATTTGCTCTAACAGTAAGTATTGAATTTAACAACAACACTCCTTGGTTTGCCCAAGGCATTAAGTTGCCAGTTTTTGGAATAGGCATTCCAATATCATTTTTCAATTCTTTAAAAATATTCACTAAAGATGGAGGAGGAGCAACACCATCTGGAACACTAAAGCTTAAACCCATTGCTTGCCCAACCCCATGATAGGGATCTTGACCTAAGATGACCACTTTTACTTGATTGAATGGAGTATAATTAAACGCATTAAAAATTTGAGAACCTGTTGGATAAATTACAGTTTTTGTAGCTTTTTCTGTTTTTAAATGAGCCACAATTTGTAAAAAATACGGATTCGTAAATTCGTTTTTTAATGCTTCTTTCCAACTGTCTTCAATTTTTACATTCATACAATTATTTTAGTTATCCATGGTTAACAAATCAATTTCTCCAACTAAAAATACACTTCCACAAACTAAAATTAAATCATCTTTTGTAGCATTTTTTTGAGCTTCTTGTATGGCAATATTTACAGTTGCAAAACTGTTGCCCACTAAGTTAAAATTTGCAGCAAGTTGTTGCATTTCATTGGCAGGTAAAGCTCTTTCTATTTGTGCTTGTGTAAAATAATAGGTTGCTTTTTGTGGTAATAAAGCAATAGCTGCTTTAATATCTTTATCTTTTACCATACCTACAACTATATGTAATTTTTTATACTTGCTGATTGCTAATTGTTGTGTAATTTGTTTTATTCCATCTGCATTATGGCCAACATCTGCAACAATGTTTGGATTGGTTTGTAGCAATTCCCAACGACCATGTAAACCTGTTATTTTTTTTACCTGACGCAAAGCCATAGTTATATTTTCTTCACTGATATTCCAACCTTGATTTTGTAAAATTTGTATTGCGGTTAAAACAGTAATTAAGTTTTTTGATTGGTAAATTCCTGATAAATCTAATTTGTAAGTGCTACCTAAATTGGCTTTATGATTGGTAACTTGTACAGCTAAAAACTGTTCATTGTATTCAATGTTGTATATTGAGTAAACATCCTCTGCATATACAATAGCTGCGTTTTCTTTAGCTGCTTTTTTATTAAAAACAGAAATTGTTTCAGCGTGTTTTTCTCCAATTACAACAGGAATATTGTGTTTAATAATTCCTGCTTTTTCAAAAGCAATTTTGTCTAAAGTATTGCCTAAGAAATTCATGTGATCAAAACCAATATTGGTTATAATAGAAAGCTCTGGAGTGATGATATTTGTACTATCTAAACGACCACCTAAACCAGTTTCTATAATAGCAATATCAACTTGTTCAAGAGCAAAATACTCAAAAGCCATTGCAACGGTAATTTCAAAAAAACTAGGTTCAATAAACTCTATTTGCGGTTGAATTTTTTGAGTAAAATTTATTACAAATTCTTCTGTACAAACTTTGCCATTTATTTTAATGCGTTCCCTAAAATCTTTTAAATGTGGCGATGTATATAAACCTGTTTTATAACCTGCAGCTTGAAAAATAGCAGCCAACATATGGCTGGTAGAACCTTTGCCATTTGTGCCAGCAATATGAATAGTTTTAAAATTTTGTTGAGGATTTTGAATCGCTTTACACAACGCTATTGTATTGGTTAAATCTGCTTTATACGCAGCAGCACCAATACGACTAAACATGGGTAGTTTATTAAATAAATAGTGTAAGGTTTCCTGATAATTCATTCGTTTTGCAAATATGCAATCTTATCCTCTAACCCTCATATCTAAAATTATGGTGCCCTTTTGTTCTTCAGTACTTGGGGCAAATTTTATTTCTTTAGCTCTACGCAATGCAACAGATCTTGTTTTTTGATTGGTTGTTGATGTACGAACTGGGTTAACAGCAGTGCTAGTAACATTGCCTGCTTTATCAACTATAATATTTATAGCAACTTTTGCATCTTCATTAAAGTCATCTTCAAACGTAGGGAATTTGGTAATTTTTCTTTTACCTAAACCATATACTTTAGAACCACCTGGACCATCGTAAACAGTTCCATCAATAGAACCCCAAGGTTTTCCTTTATCACCTGTACCAGTTTTATCGTTTCCTTCGCTTCTGCTATCATTAAAGCCATCTTTGTTATTTCCACCAGTGCCATTTCCACCAGCATATTTTTTATCGAAAGTTGCTTTAGGTTTTGGTGATGGAGGCGTAGGATTTACAACTGCTTTGGGTTTAATTGGAGTAGGCGTTGGATTGGTTGTTGGTTTTGTATTTGGAGAAGTTGTAGTTGGAGTTGCGTCTGGATCGTTATTATCTGGAGTTTCTGTAGAAGTTGCAGGTGTATTTGCACCAGATGGTGGAGTAGAATTGTTGTTTTGTGAAGTTTCAGGTGCTGGATCGCCTTGAACCAATGGTTGTACATCGCCACTTCCAAAATCACTATTGCCAATATTTACTTCTATTCCTTCACTTAATAAAGGTTTTTCAATAACGGGTAAACCCCATCTTATGTAAAAGAAAATTAAAAAAATAACACAGCAAACAAAAGCTGTTACAGCCGATGCTTGTAAATTTTTATTTCTTTCAAAATGCTGTTCCATTGCATAATTGTTGTTCATACAAACTTAATTTTTTTTATTGCCAATTATACGAATGTTGAAAATTAGCTTAATTACGATGCAGCTATGCACGTTTTTGCATAAATAAAGGTTAAGAAAGTAGAAAATTCTGTGTTGACTGGCTTAAAAAGCTTTTTGGTAACAACTTTCATGAAAAATTTTTACAATGTTTTCAAATATTCCAATAAGGCTTTTCTTTCTGTATCGGTAAGTTTATCGCCAAAATAATGCCCATAATTACCATAACCTTTAAGAGTTGTGTTGTAATATTTTTTTTTATTGGCAGTTTCATGTACTTCAAATTCCCAGCCCAATTGTTCAAAATTATATTTTGGTTTATTGAAGTTTCTACTCCAAAAAGTAGGTCGAATTTTGCTGTTAATTACAGCTTCTAAATTTGGGATTGAGCCATTGTGAAAATAAGGGGCAGTGCTCCAAACACCATCCAATGGAGGAGCAACATAACCATTTGCAGGAACCAATTTTGCTGCAAATGGTTCTTGAGCAAACCAACTTTTATTAAACCAATCTATAAATTGTGGATTTTGATAATTGGCTTTAAACAATAAAGAATCTGTTTGAATAATATTGGAAGGAATTAATAAATTTGGATACGTTTCATTTGCACCATATGTGCCATGGCATTTGCTGCAATTGTTTATAAAAATAGTTTCGCCGGTAGTTGCTAATTCTTCATTAATTGGTTTTGGATATTTGGGTGGCTCAATAGATTTTATATAAGCCAATACATCGCCAAAGTGATTGTATACTTCTCTTGCTTCAGCAGTATCTTTTACTGTAAGTAAATTGCTTAGCATTAAGAAACGTCCAAAATCGCCACGACCAAAACCATTGTAAAACATGGCATTCTTCTTCTTCAACATCCACCAAGCTGGAACATCTGTAGGAATTGTTTCATCTGGATAGTTTAAAATAGGTTCCTTACTCCAAGCCAATGTAATTGGGTCTCTATGTGCTACTAAAAGAATGGCCAATCTATCAGCAGCATTAACGCCTCTTACTTCAGTTTCCATATTGGGAAACACTGCTTTAAAAGAAGTAATCAATGGCTTAGCAGCAGCATAACCTTTGGGATTAAAGGTTTGCATGGCTTTAATGGCTATATCACTAACAATATTATTTTGTTTGCCAATGTTGCTAAAATCTATGAATGAGTTACCCATGCCAACATATAAACTATCATCAAATACTTGTGAATGGCATTGCAAACAAGTAGGAATCACAATATCTATTCCATCCTTATTGGTTATAACATTAAAGCCTTGTTCAACATTGGCGTTTTTACCTGTTCTGTTTAAGTAATTGTTTTTATCTTTTCCATTTAAAAAAATAAAGTTGTTATAAGGCACTCCACTTTTTAAAAAATCGCCTGTTGTTAAATAGACGTAACCATTGGCAATATCACCAGTTTGTTGAGTACTTGCAGGAATATAATAGGGTTTTTCTTCATTGTTTAGCTGTTGTACAAATGCTGTAGTTATACATATACTGAAAATGAAAGAAATAATTACTGTTGCTTTCTTCATGCTATAAAATTAGATTGTATTGATACAATTATAGTTGTTAAAACTAATGTTGAAAACACAAAAAAAAG
>ERZ724516.882-NODE-882-length-17903-cov-4.301602_pt1 | contig 17903 bp, 11 predicted proteins | sample MGYA00376049_ERZ724516 | MGnify/ENA primary metagenome ERZ724516 (study PRJEB28724, sample SAMN07190886) | activated sludge metagenome | isolation source: activated sludge of sewage treatment plant in Hong Hong | place: USA: Christiansburg, Virginia | collected... | reverse complement strand
TGTCCGACCTGGCGCGTGAATCGCTCAAAGACCCTTACCGCTTTGATTTTTTGGGCTTGACCGACGAAGCGCAAGAGCGCGAGGTTGAGCACGCTTTGGTAAAACACGTGACCGAGTTCCTGCTGGAGCTTGGCGCGGGCTTCGCCTTTGTCGGCCGGCAGGTATTGCTGGATGTGGGGGGGGACGAGTTTTTCATCGATCTGCTGTTCTATCACCTCAAACTGCGCTGCTATGTGGTGATTGAACTCAAGGGCGGCAAGTTCAAGCCCGAACATCTGGGGCAACTGGGTTTCTACATGACTGCCGTAGACCGCCAGATCAAGCACGAACAGGACAACCCGACCATTGGCCTGCTGCTCTGCAAGAGCAAAAACAAGGTGGTCGCCGAATATGCCCTGGGCGATAAAAGCCAGCCGATGGGTATTGCCGAATACAAGCTGCTGGAATCCCTGCCTGCCGAATTGCAAACCAGCTTGCCGAGTATTGAGCAGATCGAGCAGGAGCTCGCTGGAACACCGGAGGCTTAAAGCCTCGTCACGTGGGATTTTTAACCTATGGCTTTTGTCATGTTAAAAATTTCGCGCTTTCTTAACCCGAGAATGCAATGACCAATCCGACCAACGCCTACACCGTCCCCTCGGTATCCATCACGACCGCCCACTCCGGCGCATCGAGCAAGGCCAACGCGCTGGGTATGCGCGCGATGCAGGAACGCGCCTACGCCAGGCGTGGCGAGCAGTACCTGCTGATCAAGTCGCCACCGGCCTCGGGCAAATCGCGGGCCTTGATGTTCATTGCGCTGGACAAGCTGCACAACCAGGGTTTGCAACAGGCGATCATCGTCGTGCCGGAGCGTTCGATTGGCGGCAGTTTTGCCGATCAGGCACTGAGTCAGGCTGGTTTTTACTGGGACTGGCAGGTGGCGCCGCAGTGGAATCTGTGCGATGCGCCAGGGGCTGACGAGCCGAAAGTGGCCAAATCGAAAGTGGAGGCGGTGCGCAAATTTCTGAAAAGTGGCGACCAGGTGCTGGTGTGCACGCACGCGACTTTCCGTTTTGCCGTGGAGGAGTTGGGGGTTGCGGCTTTCGACCAGCGCCTGATTGCGGTCGACGAGTTCCATCATGTGTCAGCCAACCCTGAGAACAAGCTGGGGAGCCAGCTCGGCGAGTTCATCGCCCGCGACAAGGTACATCTGGTGGCGATGACCGGCTCGTATTTCCGGGGCGATAGCGTGGCGGTGCTGACACCCGCCGATGAGGCGCGTTTCGAGACGGTGACTTACACCTACTACGAGCAGTTGAATGGCTACCAGTGGTTGAAGTCGCTGGATATTGGCTACTTCTTTTACACCGGCCCGTATGTCGATGCCGTCACCAAGGTACTCGACCCCAAGCTCAAGACCATCGTTCATATTCCTAACGTCAATGCCCGCGAGAGCCTCAAGGACAAGGAGCGCGAGGTCAATGAAATCCTGCATGCACTGGGTGAATGGCAGGGCATCGACCCAGCCACCGGGTTTCATCAGATCAAGGCTGGCGATGGCCGCACCCTGAAGGTGGCCGATCTGGTTGACGACAGCGATCTCGCGCAACGCTCCCGCGTCCTGGCGGCCTTGAAAGACCCGGCGCAAAAAGACAATCGGGATCACGTCGACATCATCGTCGCGCTCGGGATGGCCAAGGAAGGGTTTGACTGGATCTGGTGCGAGCATGCGCTGACCATCGGTTATCGCAGCAGTTTGACTGAGATTGTGCAGATCATCGGGCGTGCCACCCGCGACGCCCCTGGCAAGGAGCGGGCGCGCTTTACCAATCTGATTGCCGAACCGGCTGCCGAACAAGGCGCGGTGGCGGAGGCGGTCAACGACATGCTCAAGGCGATTTCCGCCAGCCTGTTGATGGAGCAGGTGCTGGCACCGCGCTACGAATTCACGCCCAGGAATGCCGGCCCCCAGCCGGGCTTTGATTATGGCGAGGCTGGCTATCAGCCGGCCGGAAAAAACATTGGCGTCAACAAGGACACTGGACAAATCCATTTGGAGATCAACGGACTGAGCAAGCCGCAAAGCCCGGAAGCCACGCGGATTTGTAAGGAGGATCTCAACGAGGTCATCACCAGCTTCCTACAAGACAAGCCGGCGCTGGAGCGCGGTCTGTTCGACCAGGAAAACACCCTGCCCGAGGAGTTGACGCAGTTGCGCATGGGCAAGATCGTACGCGAACGCTATCCGGATCTGTCAGACGGCGATCAGGAAGCCGTCCGTCAGCACGCGATTGCCGCCATGAATGTTACGCAACAGGCCAAGCTGGTCTTGGCCCAAGCCGATGCGGAAGGTAGCGACACCAGCGGCAGTACCGCCCTGATAGATGGCGTACGCAAGTTCATCAACGTCCGGGACCTTGATATCGACCTGATCGACCGCATCAACCCTTTCGACGCCGCCTATGCCGTCCTTGCCAAGGCGATGGATGAGAAATTGCTGCGCCAGGTTCAGGCCAGCATTGGCGCGAAAAAAATCAGCATCCCCGAAGAAGAGGCCCGGGAATTGGCGAGACGTGCCCTACAATTCAAGCAGGGGCGCGGACGCCTGCCCGATATCAATGCAGCAGATGCCTGGGAAAAACGCATGGCCGAAGGCGTGGCTGCACTGGCGCGCTATCGTGCTCAAGCAAAAGCCGCTGAAGCCGCCGGAGCATCCAGCAATGGCTGACATGGACGACGACGAACTCCTTGCGGCACTCGGCGTTGACCTCACGCCCCTAAAGACAGCCAGCCATACGCCCCGTGAAGAGCGGATCATTGCTGGCTTCGAGGACATCCTGCGCTTTCACCGGAGCCATGGCCGCTTGCCACAACCCGGTGAGGATCGCGATATTTTCGAACGTCTGTATGCAGTCCGTCTCGACCGGATTCGCCAATTGCCGGAGGCGCAAGGCTTGCTTGCGGAGATGGACGTCCACGGCTTACTCTCTGCAACCATGCAGGATGCGGTGAACGTTGATGAGTTGGACGAAGACGCCTTGTTGGCCGAGTTGGGCGTCACCCCCGACATGGAAGACACGAGCGATATCAGGGCCCTGCGTCACGTTCGCTCCACGGAAGAAAAGCTGGCTGCCGAGGAAATTGCCCAACGGAACCGGTGCGACGATTTCGAATCTTTCCGCCCACTGTTTGAACAGATCAAGCACGAAATAGCGGCCGGCATTCGTCACCCCCGCCGTATCGCCGTCAAATCACTGGATGAAATTCAGCAGGGTTCATTTTTTATTGTTGGCGGACAAATTGCGTATGTGGCCGAAGTCGGAGAGGTCTTCACCAGCGCGCTCAATGCCCAGCGTTCCGATAGTCGTTTGCGCGTCATCTACGACAACGGCACAGAAAGCAACGTCCTGCAACGCTCTTTGCAGCGCGCCCTGTATCGCGATGAGATTGCACGCCTGGTCACCGAGCCGAATCCCGGCCCGTTATTCAGCCAGGAATGGGAAGAGGGCGATATTGAAAGTGGCACCATTTACGTTCTGCGCAGCCGGTCCGACCACCCGTTCATCGCCTTGCACCGGGAATTGATCCACAAGATCGGCGTGACCGGCGGCAAGGTAGAAACACGTATTGCCAACGCCCGGCACGAAGCGACTTATCTGCTGGCTGATGTTGACGTGGTAGCCACTTACAAGTTGGCAGGCATCCGGCGCAGCAAGCTCGAAAGCCTGTTTCACCGACTCTTCGCAGCCGCTAAACTGGAACTCAGCTTGCAGGATCGTTTTGGTCATCCCGTCCAGCCACAGGAGTGGTTTCTGGTCCCGCTACCGGTTATCGACCAAGCTATCGCCAGCCTGGTGGACGGCTCTATTACCGAACTCGCTTACGATCCCGTTTCCGCCAGCCTGGTTTCTGCGGACTGAGCACCCACTTCCGCCTCCCGCAGCATCCGCATTTTTTGCCAAATATCACGGTCGACCGCAGAAACGCTCGAATTCCGATGCCTGCAATCAGCCCTCCCACGGATTGAATATCACAACAGGCAGACCAACGAAGTCCCAGAACTTACGCGCATCAAGTCTAAATCCGGAAAGCGCTATCCACACCCATCGAATGATGCAATAGCCAGGATCGCTGACGCTCTGGCTTCGCCACGTTCATTTTGATACCTGAACGACGATTACGCCTGATACACCAGTCGCCCGCTGACCAGCGTCGTCCTGACCTTGCCGGTCATTGGATAACCCAGCCAGGGCGAATTCTTGCCGCGGCTTTTCAAAGCTTCGGGTGTCAGTTGCCAGATGGCCTCCGGATCGAAGATACAGAGGTCGGCAACGGTGCCAGTGCTCAGGCTGCCGCGGTCGATGCCAAGCACTTCGGCCGGGGCCGAGGTGATACGGGCGAGTGCGGTAGGCAAATCAAGCTTCGCGGCTTCGGCCCATTTCAGCGTTAGCGGCAGCAGGACTTCAAGGCCGGTGGCGCCGGGTTTGGCTTCGCCGAAGGGGAGCAATTTGTCATCGGCACCGACCGGGGTGTGGTCAGAGCAGATGGCGGCCCAGCCCGCGGCGACGGCGTCTGAGAGGGCCTGACGATCAGCCTGGGCGCGCAGCGGCGGGGTGAAGCGGGCATGCGGGTTGAAGTAGCCGATGTCGTTTTCGGTGAGCAGCAGATGGTGGACACCGACATCGCAGGTAATGGGTAGTTGGTCGTGCTGGGCGCGGTGGATGAGGGTGATACCGGCGGCGCTGGAGATGCGGGTGAGATGCACGCGGCAGCCGGTATCGCGCACCAACTGGACGATGGTGGCGATGGCGATGGTTTCGGCGGCGACCGGGATGCCAGCGAGGCCGAGGCGGCTGGCGACTTCACCTTCGTGGGCGATGCCGTTGCGCGACAGCCAGTGATCCTGCGGCTGCAGCCAGATGGCGAAGTCGAAGGTGGCGGCGTATTCCATGGCACGCAGCAGGGCTTCAGTGTCAATAACGGTCTTGTTGGCCTGCGAGAAGGCGACACAGCCGGCTTTCTTCAGACCGGCGAGTTCGGCGAGACGTTCGCCCTTGAGGCCGAGCGTCAGGGCGCCAAGCGGCAGCACGCGTGCCTTGCGGATTTCCTTGCCGCGATGTACCAGGCGGTCGGCGAGTTCCGGTTCGTCGAGCGGGGGATCGGCATCGGGCGGGACGACGACGCTGGTGACGCCACCAGCGACAGCCGCGGCGAGTTCGGCCTCAATCGAGTTGAGGCGGGCGCCGAGATCGATCAGGCCGGGCGAAACAACACAGCCGCTGGCGTCGACACGCTGATCGGCAAGAAAGCCGGCGGGCGCCTCGCCAATCCCGGCGATCTTGCCGTCCTGGATGAAGAGCGGGGTATTGCTGCGGTCAACGCGATTTTTCGGGCAAATCAGGCGACCGTTTTCAATGACGATATTCATGCTCATGTTTCCTGCCTCAGTTCCTGATTTAGTTGCCGGCGACAATACTCATGACGGCCATGCGCACGGCAATGCCGAAAGTGACCTGCGGCAGGATGACGGCCTGCGGCCCATCGGCGACCGCAGAATGAATTTCGACGCCGCGGTTCATCGGCCCCGGGTGCATGACGATGGCGTCGGGCTTGGCCAGCGCCAGCTTCTGCGGCGTCAGGCCGTAGTGGCGGAAGTACTCGCCGGCGGAGGGCAAGAGCGCGCCGGTCATGCGTTCGTTCTGCAGGCGGAGCATGATGACCACGTCACAATCCTTCAAGCCTTCGTTCATGTCGTGATAGACATGCACGCCGAGCTTGTCGAGATGCTTGGGCAGCAGGGTTTCCGGGCCAATGGCACGGACTTCCGGCACGCCCAGCGTCGTCAGCGCATGAATATCGGAACGGGCGACGCGCGAATGCAGGATGTCGCCGACAATGGCCACCCGTAACTGCGTGAAATCCTTCTTGTAGTGGCGGATCGTGTACATGTCGAGCAGGCCCTGCGTCGGGTGGGCGTGGCGACCGTCGCCGGCATTGACGACATGCACGTCATCGCGGCCGATGCGCTGCAGGTGCTCGGCGATCAGGTAAGGCGCGCCGCTAGAGGCATGACGCACGACAAACAGGTTGGCGTGCATGGCGACGAGGTTGTCGATGGTGTCGAGCAGGGTTTCACCCTTGCTGGCCGACGACTTGTTGATGTCGAGGTTGATGACGTCGGCGCTCAGGCGCTTGGCGGCAATTTCGAAAGTTGTCCGCGTCCGCGTCGAGTTTTCGAAAAAGAGGTTGAAAACGCTTTTGCCACGCAGCAAGGGGACTTTTTTGACATCGCGTGCCGACACTTCCATAAAGGAGGCAGCGGTGTCGAGAATCTGCGTCAGGATCTGTTGCGGCAGCCCTTCCACCGAGAGCAGATGGGTCAGCTGCCCCTCCCTGTTCAACTGCGGGTTATGCATTTTCGAGCCTCCAGGCAAGTTGACCGTCATCGCGTTTGCCTAGGACCAGGCTCTGTCCGTCTGCCAGATCGACATTCCAGACGCAGTAAGCCGCCCCGATCGGCAACTCGCGACCGCCCCGGTCCGCCAGAACAGCCATGGCGACGGAGGCCGGGCGACCATAGTCGAACACCTCGTTCAGGGCGGCCCGCGTCGTGCGCCCGGTGTAAAGCACGTCATCGACCAGAATCAGATGGCGGCCCTCGACATCGAAGGGAATGACTGTCGGCTTGACCTGCGGGTGCAAGCCCTTCTCGGCAAAGTCATCCCGGTAGAAGGAGACGTCGATCAGGCCGATTTCCTCCGGCAAACCGAGCAATTCCTTCAGGCGCTCGGCGATCCAGGCGCCACCACTGTAAATGCCGATCAAGGCAGGATTGCGATGGAGATGCGGACGGATCAGGTCGGCCAATTGGCGGCACTGCGCCTCGGCTTCGGGCAGTGGCGATGAAGACAGATCAGCGAGGGATGACATGGTGCGGGCTTTCGAACCAGGTTTGAAGAATGAGTTGGGCTGCAATGGCATCGATCAGCGGTTTGGCGGATTTGCTGTTGCGACCGGTCTCGCGCAACCGGGTTTCGGCATCCAGCGAGGTCAGCCGCTCGTCGGCAAAACCAACCGGCAGGTTGAAGCGACGCTGCAGTCGCTCGGCGAATTTGCGGGCGAGCCGTGTCATGTCGTGTGCGGTGCCATCGGCATGCGTCGGCAGGCCGACGACCAGTTGCACCGGCTGCCATTCAGCCACCAGCTTGCCGATGGCGGCAAAACGGTCGTCGTTGCTTTCAGCGTGGATCACCGTCAGGGGATGGGCACTGCCCAGCAGGGTCTCGCCGGTGGCAACGCCAATACGCTTTTCACCGAAATCGAAGGCGAGCACCGTGCCGTCAGGCATGCCCGGCGACGTCGGATAGCTGGGTGAAACTGATGCCGAGTTTCTGCATCGCAGCCGGCAGGCGCTCTTCCGGAGGCAAATCGAAAAGAATGCTGTTCTTTGCCGGTACGGTCAGCCAGGAATTCTGTGCCAGTTCGTCTTCGAGCTGGCCGGCATCCCAGCCCGCATAGCCGAGCGTGACGATGATCTCCGAAGGCAGCCCGGCGCTGCCGACCGAAGCCAGCACGTCGCGCGAGCTGGTCAGGCCGACCTCGCCATTCACCGCCAGGGTGGATTGCCAATGACCGACCGGACGATGCAGCACAAATCCGCGATCAAGTTGCACCGGGCCACCGAAATAGACCGGCAGATTGGTCAGGTTTTCCGCCTCGAGCTTGATGTCGATCTTGTCGAACAAACCAGCCAAATTCATGTCGATTGGCCGATTGACGATAATCCCCAGCGCACCGTTTTCATTGTGCTCGCAGATATAGACAAGCGCATTCGAGAAATACGGGTCTTCCAGGGTCGGCATGGCGATCAGGAAATTATCGGTGAGGTTTACGCTGTCCATGTCTGGAATTTTAATCGTCGTCGGGGTACAAACCAACCATGAATAATCAAAAATCCCTCGTCTGGTTCCGCCGCGACCTGCGCGACCATGATCATGCCGCCCTCAGCGCGGCGCTTCAGACGTCGAATGCTGTCTACTGCGCCTTTGTCTTTGATCGCGACATTCTCGATGCACTACCCTCCCGACGCGACCGGCGTGTTCAATTCATTCGCGAATCGCTGGTCGAACTGGATGCAGGCTTGCGAGCCCGTGGCGGCGGCCTGATCGTCCGCCATGGCAAGGCCAGCGGGGAAATTCCCCTGTTGGCCTCTGAACTCGGCGTCAGCAAAGTTTTTGTCAATCGCGACTACGAGCCGGCTGCCAAGCAACGTGACAGACAAGTTTCCGAATCGCTGGCGCAGCGCGGGATAGCCTTTGAATGCCTGAAGGATCAAGTCATATTCGACGGCAGCGCGGTAGTGACGCAAGCCGGCAAACCATTTTCCGTCTTCACCCCTTACAAAAATGCCTGGTTAAAGCGGTTGACCGCAGCAGACTGTGCCACTTTCCCTTGTCAAGGCAATTTCATCCGTACAGCGGAAGCGGGCGTTCCGTCGCTGGCATCCCTGGGCTTCGAAACAACTGATATTGCCGACCTCGGCATTCATCCGGGAATGTCCGGCGCACGCATGCTCTGGGATGATTTCCGCAATGCACGCATCAATCGATATGCCGCGCTCCGGGACTTTCCTGCGCTCAAGGGTGTGTCCTACCTCTCCGTCCATCTGCGCTTCGGCACCATCAGCATTCGCGAACTGGCCAGCGCCTCACTGGCTGCCGGCGCCGATACCTGGCTCAGCGAACTGATCTGGCGCGATTTTTATTTCATGATTCTCGATCATTTCCCCCATGTCGCCGAGCGCGCCTTCAAGCCGGAATACGATGCCATCCGCTGGGCCGACTGGCCAGAGGGCTTTGCAGCGTGGCGCGCCGGCCGCACCGGCTATCCGCTCGTCGATGCCGCCATGCGCCAGCTCAATCACTGCGGCTGGATGCACAACCGGCTGCGGATGGTGGTGGCCTCCTTCCTGACCAAGGATCTCGGCATCGACTGGCGATTGGGCGAGCGTTATTTCGCCGATCAGCTCAATGACTTTGATCTCGCCGCGAACAATGGTGGCTGGCAATGGGCGGCGTCCAGCGGTTGCGACGCACAACCCTATTTCCGCATTTTCAATCCGGTCACCCAATCGGAACGTTTTGACGCCGACGGCAAGTTCATCCGTCGCTACGTGCCGGAACTGCAGAAAGTGGGCAATAAGTATATCCACGCCCCCTGGCAGATGGGCCGACTCGAACAGGAGGCCATGGGCATGGTCATTGGCCGGGATTACCCCGCACCAATCGTTGACCACGCTGCCGCCCGCATAAAAACGCTGGAGCGCTACGCTGTCGTGCGAAAAACCGTTTAGACCCAAAGACTATCAACGCAGAGACTCACAGAGAAAATCTGGATGAGTCAAAACCTTGGGGAAAAATGCGCGGCCCCCCCAACAAGCTCTGCGTCCCTCAGCTTTTTCTCTGCGCCTCTGCGTTGAAAGGTTTTCTAAGCCCCGACACGCGCCTGAACGTACCCGGCAATCAGCGAGAGCAGTTCTTCCTCGTCGTAGGGCTTGCCCAGATAGTGATTGGCACCGATTTCGATGGCGTAATTGCGATGCTTGTCGGCTGTCCGCGAGGTAATCATGATTACCGGCAAATCCCGCAGGCGCTCGTCGGCACGAATGTTCCGCAACAGGTCGAAGCCATCCATACGCGGCATTTCGATGTCCGACAGAATGACATCCGGAATATCTTCCAGCAACTGCTCCAGCGCATCGACACCGTCCTTGGCAAGCACCACCTGATAACCCTCGCGGGAAAGCAGTCGGCTGGTAATCTTGCGTACCGTCAGGGAGTCGTCAACCACCATCACCGTCGGCAGTCGCGTCGCAATGGACTGGACTGGCGTAGCCACCGGCACAACGCCTTGATCGATACTGCTAACCCCGCGACTGGCCAAGGCAACCGGGTTCAGGATGAGGACGACCTGCCCGTCACCGAGCACGGTCGCACCGGCGATGCCGACAACGCGCGATAGCTGGGCGCCAATGTTCTTGACGACGACTTCCTGATTTCCCTTGAGTTCATCGACCTGCACGGCCACCCGCTGCGTACCGGACCGCAGCAGCAAAACCCAGTAGCGACGATGGGCTTCCGGCACGGCGTTCGGATCACCCAGCAAATTGCCGAGGAAATGGAAGGGATAACGCGTGTTCTGCCATTCCGCCTCGCCCTTGTCGCGAATGGCGGCCAACTGCTTGTCCTTCAACTCAAGCACCTGCTCGATCATGTTCGAGGGCACCGCGTAACGCTGGTGGCCAACCCGCAAGAGCAGGGTTTGCGTTACCGCCAGGGTCAGCGGCAGATACAGCCGGAAGGTCATGCCCAATCCCGGCCGCGAGCGCAACTCGATACGACCACCCAGCGCCGTTACCTCGGTACGTACCACGTCCATGCCGACACCGCGGCCGGAAACCTGCGTCAATTCGGCCGCCGTCGAGAAGCCGGGCTGAAAGATGAAATCAGTCATCGCCGTATCGTCGACTACCTGTCCTGGCTGCACCAGACCCATCGCCTCAGCCCGCGCCCGAATCCTGCCAAGGTCAAGTCCCTTGCCATCATCGGTCATGCTCAGAATGATTTCGTTACCCTCTTGCGACAGCGCCAGCGTGATTTCACCGACTTCCGGCTTGCCGACTGCCAGCCGCTGCTCGCGCTGCTCGATACCGTGCGTCACGGCATTGCGCAGCATATGCTCGATCGGTGCCACCATCTTGTCGAGTACCGAGCGGTCAATTTCCACCTGTCCGCCGGTAATGTCCAGATTGGCCCGCTTGCCAACCTCCTTGGCGGTCTGCCTGACAATCCGGTAGAGACGCTCCGTCTGGCTGGCGAACGGCACCATGCGCACGCTCATCAATTCCTGCTGCAAGCCGCGGTTAAGGCGCGACTGGGCAAGAATCGCTGCATTGGCGTCATCAAGGTTCTTCAACAGGTTCTGCTGCACGGTCGCAACGTCGTTGACCGACTCGGCCATGAAACGGGTCAGTTCCTGGAAGCGCGTGAAACGGTCCAGTTCCAGCGGATCGAATTCCACCTGACCTTCCGAAGACATCGCGGTCCGTGCCTGAATCTGCGATTCGGCCTGAATTTCGATTTCACGCAACTGACGACGCAAACGAATGACGTTTTCCGTCAGATCGAGCAAAGAAGATTTCAGCGAACGCATTTCCCCTTCGATACGCGCCCGGGCAATCGAAAGTTCGCCCGCTTCATTGACCAGTCGGTCAATCAAATCCGCACGAACGCGCAGGGTTGCCCGCTGCACCGGACCCTCAGCTTCGGCATCGGCTTCAACGGCCGTCGCCTGCACCGCAAGCGTATCGGGGAGCGGGATGATCTCGGCACCCGAAAGCGGCGCGACCGGTTCGATCGCTGGCTGTGGCCCTTCCCGCAACAATTCGACTGCCTGGGCAAGGGTATCGCAGCCACTTTCGATTTCATCGATGAATGCCGGTGAAGCCTGACCGGCACGCAGTGCTTCCTCGACCCGGGTTTCAAGCAAGTGGGTGACTTCACCAAGGTTCATGGCGCCGGCCATCCGCGCGTTACCCTTGAAGGTATGCAGCAAACGGGCAATGGCCCGCGGCGGTGCATCGGCACCCGGCTCGGCACGCCATGCCCGGGTCTGGTTCGTCAGATCGCGCAATTGGTCGACGGCTTCTTCGAGGAAGAGCGGCAACAATTGCTCATCGAGCTCATCAGTCAACTGAGGCCGCGCCGTTGCGGGAGACTCGACAGGAACTTCTGACACAACGGGTGCCTGCGCACCGGGCATCGGAATGATTTCTGCCGATACCGGAGGCTCCGGTGTCTCGACAGCCGGCGGCGAAACGAAGACATCGCCCAGCGCCGCAATCAGTTGCGGTTGCTCCTCGGGAGGGCGTTGATCAGCCAGCCCGGCGAACATTTCCTCCAGCGTGATGATTGCCTGACGGACCGTTTCGAGCCCGCTCACGCTATCGGGATGGCCGCAGGCGTCCCGGCGGAGCAAGGCATGCTCGAGTTCGATGGCCAGATGGTGCAGGGGCATGATCCCGACCGTCGCGGCAATGCCACCCAGCGTATGGGCAGCGCGGGTCATTTCAAATGTTGTCGGCGCCAGCGGATGGGCATCCAGAACCGCATAGCTGTTAACCAGCGTCGTCAGGTGGCTGCGCGCCTCGTCCCGGAAGATGTCGTAAAGTGTTGGCGAGGGTGCAGCCGGTGGTGAAACTGGCTCGTTTTCGGGCGTTGACCGCAACTGACGCTCTGCCACATCTACGGGTGGCAAAGTCTCGTCCATCACCAGCAGGTCCTCCAGCGCTTCAGAGGCAACGAGCAGATGGGCGTCTTCAACCGGCGCTGACGACCCTTCTGCCACTTCGGCCATTTCCACTGTTTCTTCAATGCCTTCTTCAGGCATGTCGAGAACCGGGAAATCCAGCTCGAAATCAAGCAAGTCAGCCTCAGCTGCAGGCGTTCCAGGTAGCACCTCAGCTTCCGGCAAAACTTCAAGTGGCACGACTTCCGGCGCAACTGTCGGCGCGACTGCCGGCTCAACACCACGCAACCGGGCAGCCAGCGCCATCAGCGCCAAGGGGTTTGGCGCCTTGCCCTGGCCCGTTTCAAGATGCGCCACCCAGCGACAGAACAGGTCGTGTTCGTCACGAACCATCTGCATCAGTTCGTCGGTGACTGGCTGATCCTGGCGCAGCCAGAGATTCAAGGTTTGCTCGAGTTCCCAAGCGGCCTCGCCAAGATCGCTCAGGCCGACCATGCGACCACTACCCTTCAAGGTATGGGTCGAACGACGGATGGTAGTCAGCGCTTCGCCATTGCCCGGATCGGTTTCAAGCGTGGCGATTTGCGCCGCCAGTGTGTCGAGCACCTCTGCAGCTTCCTCGATGAAAATTTCGAGAATCTCGGCGTCGATCGCCTCGTGGCTCGATTCCGCCAGTTGCAAGGTGGCGGCCGACGGCTGCGGTGCCTCGGAAACCTGCGGCTTGAGACCCGACAGCGCCGCGCCGACAGCCTCTTCCGCCATATTGCCGGACTGCAAGGCCTCCAGGGCAGCCTTGGCGGTCTGGCCCAATTCCCGGTTGGCGACCAGATCTGCATCTTTCTGGATGGCCTGCAAATTCTGTTTCAGCTCATCCTGCAGACGGATGTCTTCCGGCGCCTCCTTGAGCGCTTCGACCAAGGCATGCGTTTCCCGTGTCTGCTGGCGCAGATGATCTTCGACGGTCGGCACCGGGAGCGCTTCGGATTCGACTTCCTCTTCCGTTTCCGCAAGTGGCTTTTCGCCCTGCATGCGCCGCACGAAGGCATCGAAATCCGTTGCACCATGCTGCAGGGAATCGACGAAGAAACCAATGAGCGATAACTCATTGGCGACCACCTCAAAATCATCGTTATCCGGCTGGTAATCGGCTTGGGCAAACTGCTGTATACGGCTGCCACATTCCTTCAGTCGCGCCACCGCTCCGAAATGACCAAGCATGGCCAGTGCGCCGGCGATCTGCTTGAGCGGGGCATCCAGCGTGCTCAAATCATGCGATTTATCCGGATCGCGGAAGAAGGTATCCAGTGCCTGCTCGATCTGCGCCAGATTATTCTGGATTTCCTTGCCGACCTGTCCGATCAGCAGCTTTTCCTGCGCACGACGCGTCATCTCGTCAAGCAGCGGAATCGCCTCATCGAAGGCAAGCGACTTGCCCGCAATACAGGCATACAAGCGTGCCACCATCAGGTCGACCTGCTGGGCAAAATCCGTACCGAGCCGCTTGAAGCCCTCCTGCGCGTTCTGGAGCAACAGAATGCCGGTCGCCACTTCCATGGCCAAACTGTCGCTGTAACGCGAGGCATCGTCGGCCAGCCAGTTCGCCACCGCACCCACCCCCTGTCCTAGGCGTTTCAGATCGGTCTGTCCAATCTCTTCCGTCAGTTGCGCACAGGTTCGGGCATGCTCGGCAAAGGCTGGCAAACTGGCGTTTGAGCCAGTGCAGAACTTGTTCCACAGTTCCTCGGTTGAGGAGATCACCTCTCTGAGCCGGCGCAAGGCGGCATCCTGCGGCTGCGGACCGGTAGTCAGTTCACTTGCCGGCATCAAAGCCGGCAGCCCGAAGGTGGTTTGAACCTCGGCAACCAGCGGGCTGATTTCCGCAGGCGCCTTCGCCACGTGATAGAGGGCCGCACGCATTACCCGTTCGGCAACATTGCCCGAACCATCAAGAAGTCGCCGAATCTGGGCATCGATCGACGAACACAACTGGCGCGCCGCTGCATCGCCAGCCACCTTGGCATCTGACAGTGCATCGACGAAGGCCAGGGTCACCCACCAGAAAGCACGGGCCGAGGGCGCCGCCTGATACGTTTCAATAGCGGCCACCGCTTCGCGCATCAACCGACGACCCGCCTCAGCCTCGGCCGGTTTTTTCAGCCAGCTCAACAGCCCCTTCTGGTAACGCATGCGCTCGCCCTTGAGCGCTGCCTTCAGTTCGTCTGACGACAGCGCAGTCGGCGCCAGGGAACGCCGTGGCGGACGCAGGGACAAATCGGGATAGAACAGATCACAGGCATCGCCGGCAGTCTGGCCCCGAGCACTGGCTAGCGACTGATAGACCGGCAACAGCCGCAAGGGCTGGTTCGGTTCGCCCGCCATCAGATCGTCGAGATACTGACGAAGGCCGGAAAAAGTCTGCCGCAAGACCAGTGGCCCCTGCTCACCCGGCGACATCCGACCTTCCTCGTAAGCCAGCAACAGCGCTTCAAGGGATTCCGTGACTTGCGTGACTCCATCCAGCCCGACAATCGACAGGGCGCCATGCACCTGGTGTACATGCGTACGGCAGAACTTGAGCTGGGTCGCATCTGCTGTCGCAACGTACTGGTTCAGCGCCTCCGATGCGCGCTCAAGCGCCAGCTCGATTTCGCCCTTGACCCAGGTGAGTGGGCCCAAATCAAATTCTGTTGCGGCGTTCATGGTTTCTCGCGTTACCTGGTCAGTCCACCTTGAAGCCGGCAACCGAACCCTTCAGTTCAGAGGCCAGTGCCGTCAGTTCATCGACCGCCTGCGCCGTGCGCTGCGTACCTGCCGTCGTTTGCTCGGTGACGTGCAGGATGTCCTGCATCAGTCTGGCCACCTGGGTCGCAGAATTCGCCTGATCCTGAGTGGAGGTCGAAATATCCTGAATCAGGTCGGCAAGATTGCGCGACACATCGCCGATCTCGGACAGCGCCTGCCCGGCCGCGTCGGAAAGCTTGGCCCCTTCAACCACACCCTGGGTCGATTGTTCCATAGCGGACACCGCATCCTGCGTATCCGTCTGAATGGTCTTCACAATGGCGGCAATCTGCTTGGTGGCTTCACCGGAGCGCTCAGCCAGTCGCTGCACTTCCTCGGCAACCACCGTGAAGCCGCGACCGGCATCACCCGCCGACGCGGCCTGAATGGCAGCATTCAAGGCCAACACGTTGGTCTGTTCGGTAATATCGGAAATCAGCTCAACGATTTCGCCAATTTCCTGCGAGCTTTCGCCGAGCCGCTTGATCCGCTTCGAGGTTTCCTGAATCTGGTTGCGAATTTCATTCATGCCCTTGATCGAATCCTGCACCGCCACCGTACCTTTTTCGGCAGCCATCAGGGATTGCCGGGCCACCTGTGCAGACTGCGTTGCGTTGCCGGAAACAGCGTTCATCGAACGCGCCATCTCCAGCGCTGACTGACCCGCCTCCTGAATTTCGCTGGATTGCCGCTCGGCGGCATCGAGCAGTTGCGCCGAGGTCTGGCGGGCGATTTCGGTCGCCGCCGTGACGCGATTCGCCGCGTCGTTGATCCGGCCGACCAGCACGCGGAGTTCTTCAATGGTGTAGTTGATCGAGTCGGCGATGGCACCGGTAATATTCTCGCTCACGGTAGCCGTGACAGTGAGGTCACCATCGGCAAGGTCGCCCAGTTCATTCATCAGACGCAGAATGGCATCCTGGTTTTCGCGATTGACCAGTTCCGAAGCATGGCGTTGCTGCTCCGATTCCTGCGCCCGGCGTCCGGTATCCTCAAGATAAACTCTTGCCAGCAGCGCGAGGGTAGCCACCGCAGCAATCGCCATGACAAGCAGCAGGACCACATAGAGGCCGCGATCGGATAGCGTCTCCTGGTAGCCCAGTTGCAAGTCGTCGGTCGCCTTCAGCAAGTTGTCACTTTCCCGAAAAATTCGCGAGCCTGCCTGCTTCGACAACACCAGCGGCTGCATATTCCCGAGAATGCCGGCGATGGCCTCCTGGTAGCCCTTGAAAGCCGCATTCAATTCATTGAGCTTTTCCCGGGTATCGGCATCGTTGTTACCGGACAGGCGCAGTGCTTCGCTCCCGTTGCTCAAGCCCTGAAGGATGTCGCGGAAGGCATTGGTGTCCTTGCCGAGCAGGAAAGCAACTTCCGGATTGATTTCATCGCCAACCAGCAGCGCCGCTGCATTCTTCGCCGTCCGTTGCGTCAACATGACCAGTTGGTTGGCTGCCGCAATTTCCCGCGCAGCCGCACCGGATTGCAGCTTCAGTGCCGCGACCTGCTCGGTCAATTCGAGCATGACGGCGTTGGTTGTATCGATGGATGCCACGTTCTTGCCCAGCCCGATCAGGCTTTTTTCCTGCCCGAGCACCGTCATTGCATCTTTTTCAGTGGCCATCCAGCGTTGAGTCAATGCCTCAAGTTGTGGGCGAACCGACTCGGGGGAAGCTGGAACACTGACCCCGGTAATCTCACCACCAACGCTCAGTCGCTCCAGCAGTTGCGCAAAGGTGTCGCGCGATTCCTTCAACTGCGCAAAGGCTACCGGATTGCCCTGCAGCGCCAGCGAGGAAGCCTTGGCCAGTCGTTGCGACAGCATGCGCATTTCGCCAGAGGCCGAGATGTAAGCCGTACCGTGTGTCGATTCGCGGTTATCGTGGAAAACCAGGCCGGCAATCAACAAAAGCAGAATCACGAAGATACCGCCCAGGACCTTCATCTGCTGAATGACCGGCTGCCCGGACATGAAACCCGGCAACGGGAGACTGCCGGCAACCAGTGTGGCATTTGAAGAAACATTCCCCGGTGCAGCGCCAGTACCTTTGGCATCACCACTGATTTTCGGGAGCTTGAAACTGAAAGCCATTTAAATTTCTCCAGCGGGGCGCGCGGCAACCAAGCGCGCTCAAACCCCGATATTCATGAAACGTTGATCGACAAGCAGTTCTCGAACAGAGAGCTTGTGCCAGATTTTTCCCTGGGAATCGGCGTAGCGCTGCGCGCCCCAGGGTGGCGCACTGGAATCAGGGGATTCCGGCGTGAAATCTTCCGGGTTTTTCAAGCCGAGCATGCGCGAAACAAGCAGCGAAGCATTCGCGCCAAAGCGGGTGCCAATCAGCAGAAGACGGGCGTTGCTGTTCTGGGGCGTCGGCGGCCCACCCCGGAAACGGGAAAAATCACAAACAGCATGCAGATTGCCACGAATATTGGCAATACCGGCAAACCAGGGCAAAGTCAGCGGGACCGGCACCAGTTGTGGTGCCTGAACAATTTCACCGCCCTCGGAAAGGTCAGCCAGCCAGAGCTCATTTCCGGATTCGATGCCAAGCCAGGACGAAGTGCCGCGCCCTTGGGCAGCCGTCGTCAGACGACCGGCCAGATATTCCTGAAAATCCCGAAGGCTTGTCTTCTTCGCCATCGTTGATCAGGGCAGGGCAGCAACGCGCTGGAGCAATTCAGCGGCATTCAAGGGCTTGACCAGATAATCGATGGCGCCTTGGCGCAAGCCCCAGATCTTGTCGGTCTCCTGACCTTTCGACGTACAGACGATGACGGGGATATTCTTGGTTTCTTCATTGCGGGTCAGCGTCCGGGTGGCCTGGTAGCCGTTC
>ERZ724516.881-NODE-881-length-17904-cov-7.439857_pt1 | contig 17904 bp, 19 predicted proteins | sample MGYA00376049_ERZ724516 | MGnify/ENA primary metagenome ERZ724516 (study PRJEB28724, sample SAMN07190886) | activated sludge metagenome | isolation source: activated sludge of sewage treatment plant in Hong Hong | place: USA: Christiansburg, Virginia | collected... | reverse complement strand
GGAAAACGTGTCCCCTGTTACTCTCTCTGCGCAAAGCTGGCTGCGCCCCCCAGTCTCGATACCCCATGTTTGGAACCTCAATAATGACCGGCTCACTTGAAGCAGAACGCGCCACTGAACTACTGACCGCTCGCAGTAAACATATCCTCATAAGGTAGAGGCTCAAACAAAAGCCCTATGATCGATCAACGTCTCGCCTCCGAACTCGCCGACATCGCCGCCGCCGGCCTGACCCGCCGCCGCCGCGTGCTGGAATCACCTTGCGGCCGGATCGCTGCGGTCGACGGCAAAAATGTGCTCAATTTCGCCAGCAACGACTACCTCGGGCTGGCTGGCAATGCGGAGATCGCCGCCGCGCTGGCCGCTGGGGCCGTGCGCTGGGGCGCCGGCAGCGGCGCCTCGCATCTGGTCAGCGGCCATCTAGCGCCGCATGAAACGCTGGAACAGGAGATCGCCGACTTCACCGGATTTCCGCGCGCCCTGACTTTCTCGACCGGCTATCTCGCCAACCTCGCCATCGTGCCGACCCTGGCCACGCGCGGCGCCGTGATCTTTTCCGACAAGTTGAACCACGCGTCGCTGATCGACGCCATGCAACTGGCCAAAGCGCAGGGCGCCGAGACCCAGCGTTACGCGCACTGCGACATGGCGGCACTGGAGCGGCTCCTCGTCGCGAGCGACGCGGAAACGAAGTTGATCGTCAGCGATGCCGTGTTCAGCATGGACGGCGATCTCGCGCCGCTGCCGCTCCTGTTCGAACTGGCTGAGCGTTACGATGCCTGGCTGGTCATCGACGACGCGCATGGCTTCGGTGTGCTCGGGCCACAGGGCCGCGGCAGCCTCGCCCATTTCAATCTGCCGTATCACCCGCGCCTGCTGCTGATGGGCACCCTGGGCAAGGCGGCCGGGGTGGGCGGCGCGTTCGTAGCCGGCTCGGAGACGGCCATCGAATACCTGCTGCAGCGCGCCCGCAGCTACATTTTCACTACCGCAGCGCCGCCCGCCATCGCCTGCGCACTGAGCAAGAGCTTGCAGATCATCGAACGCGGCGACGCCCTGCGCGCCAACCTGTTCGCCCGCATCGGCCAGCTGCGCGACGGGCTGGGCAGCCTGCCGTGGCCCCTGCTGCCATCAGCCACCGCCATCCAGCCGCTGATCGTCGGCGAGAACGAGGCAGCCCTAGTGCTGGCCAAGGCGCTCTGGGAACGCGGCCTGTGGGTGCCGGCGATCCGTCCGCCAACGGTGCCGAAAGGCACGGCGCGCCTGCGCATTTCAATTTCCGCCGCGCACACCGCGGCCGACATCGACCAACTGATCCACGCACTAGAGGAACTGGCATGAACGCTCGCCTCGTCATTCTTCCCGGCTGGTGCGCCGGGCGCGGCCCCCTGAAGTCGCTGGCCAGCGCACTGGACGGCGAAATTTTCGACCTGCCCGGCTACGGCGCCGCGCCGCTGATCGAAAATTTCCATGCGGCCGCCGACGACATCGCCGCCCGCCTCGAGCCGGGCACCTCCTTGTGCGGCTGGTCGCTCGGCGCCCAACTGGCCCTCGCCATCGCCGCCCGGGCACCGGACAAGGTCGGCAAGCTGGCTCTGATCGCCGGCACCGCCTCCTTCGTCCAGCGCGACGGCTGGCCGCACGCCATGCCGCCCGAAATGCTGGCCGAGTTTACGAGTGCCGTTGCGGCGGACATCGAAGCCATGCTGCCGCGCTTCGTCGGTGGCTTCAACCGGGGCGATGCCCGCGCCAAAGAGGTGACCCGCGAAATCCTCGACCTCGCCGATGCGCGCCCTCCTGCCGCGACACTTGCCACCGGCCTCGGCTGGCTGCGCGATGTCGACCTGCGCGCGCTGGCGCCGCAGGTCAAGGCGCCGACCCTGCTGCTGCACGGCGCGGCCGACCCGCTGATGCCGCTCGCCGCCGCCGAGGCGCTGGCGGCGCTGATCCCCGGCGCCCGCGTCGAGGCAATGGCCGGCTGCGCCCATGCGCCGTTTATCTCGTGTCCGGCCGATTTCGTGGCGCGGATTCAAGCTTTCCTGAATGACTAGACCGTCCCGGGCGCGCATCCGGGAGTCCTTCGAGCGCGCCGCCGCGAGCTACGACGAGGCGGCTACTGTCCAGCGCCGCGTCTGTGCCCGCCTCGCCGCCGGACTACCGGCCGGCCTCGCCGCCCGGCGGGTACTTGACGCCGGCTGCGGCACCGGCTTCGCGCAGACGGCGTTGCAGCAGCGCTACCCGACCGCCACGCCCATCGCGCTCGATCTCGCACCCGGCATGCTGCGCCGGGTCGGCACGCACCGCTGCCGGCTGGCCGGCGATCTCGAACATCTGCCGCTGGCCGCCGCCAGCATCGATCTCTACTGGACCAGCCTCGCCGTGCAATGGTGCGACCTGCCCCGGGCGCTGGCCGAAGCCCGCCGCGTCATCGCCGACGGCGGCGCCCTTGCCCTTGCCAGCCTGGGGCCCGCCACCTTCCATGAATTGCGTAGCGCCTTCGCCGGCGTCGACGCGCATCGCCACACCCTCTCTTTCCACGCGCCGGAAGAACTTCGCAATCTGGCGATGGCGGCCGGGTTCGTTGCGGTCGACGTCCAAAACCACACTGAAATCGCCTACTACCCCGACTTCAAGTCCCTGCTCCGGGCGGTCAAGGCGCTCGGTGCCAACCAGCTCGGCGCAGGGCGGCGCACCAGCCTGTTGAGCCGCAACGCCTTCGCCCGCGCCGAGTTGGCTGGCGAAGCCTTGCGCACGCCGGCCGGCCTGCCGCTGACCTACGACGTCATCACCCTCCACGCCCGCACATGAGCCACGCCTATTTCCTGACCGGCACCGATACCGAAATCGGCAAGACCTTCATCACCTGCGCCCTGCTCCACCGCGCCCGCCAGCTCGGGCTCAAGGCGGCGGGGCTGAAACCGGTGGCCGCGGGCACCGACGCCGCCGGCAATAACGAGGATGTCGAAGCCATCCGCGCGGCCGCCAATGTCACGCTACCGCGGCAGATCATCAACCCCTACTGCTTCACACCGGCCATCGCACCCCATCTGGCCGCCGCGGATGCTGGCGTCAGCATCGATTTCGCGCGTATCGCCGCGGCCTGCAGCGCAGCCCGGCAGGCGGCCGATTTTCTGATCGTCGAAGGCGTCGGCGGATTTTGCGTGCCACTGGGGGTAGACCGCGACAGCGCCGATCTCGCCGTCACGCTGGCCCTGCCGGTGATCCTGGTCGTCGGCCTGCGCCTCGGCTGCATCAACCACGCGCTGCTCACCGCCGAGGCCATCGCCGCACGCGGCCTGGCGCTGGCCGGCTGGGTCGCCAACCGGATCGACCCGGAAATGGCTCGCGCCGACGACAACATCGCCACCCTGAGCGCACGGCTAGCCGCGCCACTACTCGGCAGCGTCCCGCGAATCGCCGGCGGCGACCCGGCCGATGGCGCCGCGCATCTCGCACTGCCGGCCGACGCCTGAGCATTTCCGCCCGAAGAATCACCACCATATATAATCCAGCGCCATGAAACTGCTATTCGACCTCTTTCCCGTCATCCTGTTTTTCGCGACCTTCAAGTACTACGGCAGCAATCCAGAAGGGGCTGCCGCCCTGGTCGGCAGCCTGCTCGGCAGCGCCGTACTCGACGTCAAACAGGCGCCGATCCTGCTCGCGACCATCGTCGTCATCGTCGCCACCATGGCGCAGATCGCCTGGGTGCATTTCCGCCACGGCAAGGTCGACAAGATGCTCTGGGTGAGCCTCGCCCTGGTCACCGTCTTCGGCGGCATGACGCTGATCTTCCAGGACGAGACCTTCATCAAGTGGAAGCCGACCATCCTCTACTGGGTGTTCGCCGGCAGCATGGGCTTCGCAGCACTGGTCCTAAAGAAGAACCCGATCAAGGCCATGCTCGGCGAACAACTGACCCTGCCCGAGCCGGTGTGGGGCAGGGTTAACCTGTCGTGGATCGCCTTCTTTCTTTTCATGGGCGCGCTCAACCTTATCGTCGCTTTCAACTTTCCGACCGACACCTGGGTCAATTTCAAACTCTTCGGCGGCATGGGCCTGCTGCTCCTGTTCGTGCTCGGACAAGGCCTCCTGCTGTCGAAATACGTCGAGGAGAAACAATAATGCTTTACGTCATCATCGGTGAGGACGTCCCTGGCACGCTGGACCAGCGCCTCGCGGCGCGTCCGGCGCACGTCGAACGCCTGCAATCGCTGCAGGCGGCCGGCCGCCTGATCCTCGCCGGCCCCTGCCCGGCCATCGACTCGCCGGACCCCGGCCCCGCAGGCTTCTCCGGCAGCGTCATCGTCGCCGAATTCGAGTCGCTGGCCGCCGCCGAAGCCTGGGCCGGTGCCGACCCCTATGTTGCGGCCGGCGTTTACGCGAAAGTCAGCGTCAAGCCCTTCAAGAAGGTGCTCCCCGCGTGAGCAGCGAGACGGTGGAACTGCTGCGCCAGCGGCTGGCGGTTCTGCAGCCGCAGTCGATTGCCATCGACGACGAATCGCACCGCCATGCCGGCCATGCCGGGGCGAAGGATGGCGGCGGGCATTACAACCTGACCATCGTCGCCGCCGTCTTTGCCGGCCAGAATACGGTCAAGCGCCACAGGATGGTCTATGACGCCGCCGGCGATCTGATGCGCGGTCGAATTCACGCGCTGAGCATCCGTGCATTTTCGCCCGACGAAGTATAATCTTCCGGTTTCTACTCCCACACCCAAGGAAAATTGAATGATCAAAGTCTCCCATCTGGCCGCTATGCTCGTGGCTGGCGCCATCGTTTCAGCCCCCGTCCATGCACAGAAGGGCGGCACCGTTGCCACCGTCAATGGCCAGGCCATTTCCCAGAACACGTACAACGCCTTCATCGCCCAGCAAAAGGCCCAGGGAACGCCGGATACGCCGGAACTGCAGAACGCCGTCAAGGAAGAACTGATCCGCCGCGAACTGCTGGTCCAGGAAGCCAAGAAGAAGAACCTCGACAAGAGCTCCGAAGTCCAGGGCCAGGTCGAGCTCGCCCGCCAGGCTGTGCTCATCCAGGCATATCTCTCGGATTACGTGCGCGCCAATCCGATCAGCGAAGACCGCCTGAAGAAGGACTACGAGGCGATCAAGGGCAACCTCGGTACCACCGAGTACAAGACCAAGCACATCCTGGTGGCCAACGAAGACGAAGCCAAGGCGATCATCGCCAAGCTGGACAAGGGTGACAAGTTCTCCGAGCTGGCCAAGCAGTCCAAGGACCCCGGCTCCAAGGACAACGGCGGCGAACTCGGCTGGACCTCGCCGAGCACTTTCGTCAAGCCCTTCTCCCTGGCGCTGACCGGACTGAAGAAGGGTGAATACACCAAGACCCCGGTCAAGACCGATTTCGGTTACCACGTCATCATGCTCGAAGACACCCGCCCGCTGACCCCGCCGCCATACGACCAGGTCAAGGGCCAACTGCAGCAGCGTGCCCAGCAGCAGCAGGTCGAGCAGCTGGTCAAGAAGCTGCGCGAGAGCGCCAAGGTCAACTAAGCGACGACTGACCCCGAAAAAAGCCCGCCGGTAAAACGGCGGGCTTTTTTTCTGGCAGCTGCGGTAACCCGTCCCGGCAAAATATTTACGACATTTTTACGTCGGCTTCGCCAGAATGATCAGTGTCTTTACACGCGGTGGCATAGTCTGAACGGACTGAATCACCGGGAACAGATCATGCAAGACGAAGGCAAGGCGGTTATCAAATCCACAGAACGATTTACCCCCTGGCAGCGCACCCTGCTGACGGCGCTCGCCTGTTCCGCCACCACGCTGCTGGCCACCCCGTTGCTCGGCCATCTCGATCTCGCCAACATCGTGATGCTCTTCCTGCTCACGGTACTGCTGATCGCGGTCAGCCTCGGGCGGAGCGCCGCCGTCCTGGCGGCCGTCCTGAGCGTCCTCCTTTTCGACATATTTTTCGTGCCGCCGCGCTTTTCGCTGGCCGTCAGCAACATCCAGTATCTGGTGACCTTCGCCGTGATGCTGGCGACCGCCCTGATCGTCGGGCAGTTGGCCGCCGGTCTCAAGCAGAAGGCACGGGAAGCGCAGATTCGCGAGCAAGGCACGCAGGCCCTGTACGAAGTGGCGCGCCAACTGGCGGGAACGCTGGCGCTCGAACAGGTGATCGACGTCGCCCGCCAATTCATCCGCATCCAGTTGAACGCGGACGCGGTGATTCTCCTGAAGGACGACCACGACCCCGAGGCGGCTGCCAAGTTGTCCAAGCTTCCGTTCCGCGTCGAGACGCACCTTGCCCAAGTGGCCCAGGACAGTGGGCAGCTGGTTCGTGACAGCGATATCGCCGGCAGCGGCTACGCTTCGCACTACCTGCCGCTGCGCGCCTCGATGCGCATTCGCGGCGTCCTGGCCATCGCATTCCCGGCCGATTCACCCGATCTGCCGCCGGAAAACCTGGCCATGCTCGAAGCGCTGGCCTCGCTGATCGCCATCGCCATCGAGCGCCTGCATTACGTCGATGTGGCTCAGACCACGCAACTCGACATGGTTTCGGAGCGGCTGCGCAGTTCCATCCTTTCTGCACTTTCACACGATTTGCGCACGCCGCTGACCGCACTGGTCGGGCTCGCCGACTCGCTGTTCCTGGTCAAGCCGGCTCTGCCGCCGCCCGCCCTGGAAACGGCGCAGGCCATGCACGAGCAGGCGGCCCGGCTGGCCGGGCTGGTCGGCAACCTGCTCGACATGGCGCGGCTGAATGCGGGCAACGTCACCCTGCGCCGCGAATGGCAGCCGCTCGAAGAAGTCATCGGCGCCAGCATCAAGCTGCTCGGCACCGCCCTCGCGGCACACCCTGTCCGCGTTGCGCTGCCGGCCGACCTGCCGTTGCTGGAGTTCGATGCCGTGCTGATCGAACGCGTCTTCTGCAACCTGCTGGAAAACGCCGCCAAGTACGCGCCCACCGGCACGGAAGTGGACATCGTAGCCAGCCAGCTTGGCGAGCACGTCGAAATTCGCGTTAGTGATCACGGCCCGGGTTTTCCCGCCGGCAAGCTGAGCGCATTGTTCGAGATGTTCGCTCGTGGCCAGACAGAATCCGGCAAGCCGGGAACCGGTCTTGGGCTAGCCATCTGCCGCGCCATCATCGAGGCGCATGGCGGAGAAATCAGCGCCGAAAATTCTCCGGACGGCGGCGCCTGTATCCGTTTCACTCTGCCCAAAGGGGTGCCGCCGGTAGTGGAGGAGGAAAGCGCATGAACGCCCCGAGCCCCAAAGTCTTGCTGATCGAAGACGAAAAACTGATCCGCCGCTTCGTCCGTGCCGCCGTCGAAGAGGAAGGTTGCCAGGTCAGCGAGGCGGAAACCATGGCTCAGGGCCTGATCGACGCCGGGCTGCGCAAACCCGACCTGCTGATTCTCGATCTCGGCCTGCCGGACGGCAACGGCATCGACCTGATCCGAGACCTGCGCGGCTGGTCCGATGTACCGGTCCTCATTCTTTCGGCGCGTTCGCAGGAAAACGACAAGATCGATGCGCTCGACGCCGGCGCCGACGACTACCTGACCAAGCCCTTCAGCGTCGGCGAATTGCGCGCCCGGGTCCGCGCCCTGCTGCGCCGGCGCAGCCGCAGCGGCGACGCGGCGATGCCGGTCGTCGAATTCGGCGATGTTGCGGTCGACCTGTCGCGGCGCGTCGTTTTGCGGGCAGGCGAAGAGGTTCATTTGACGCCCATCGAATACCGCCTGCTGGCCACCCTGCTCGGCCACCCCGGGAAGGTAATGACGCAGCGCAACCTGCTGCGCGAAATCTGGGGGCCGTCCTATATCGAGAGCAGCCATTACCTGCGCGTCTATGTCGGCCACCTGCGCCAGAAGCTCGAGGACGACCCGACCCAGCCCAGGTATTTCCTGACCGAAACCGGTGTCGGTTACCGCTTCCAGCCCTGAAGAGAACTCCATGCAAGCAAAAGACAACAAGCGCCTCGCCACGCTGACCCTGGCCGCCCTCGGCATCGTCTATGGCGACATCGGCACCAGCCCGCTGTACTCGATCAAGGAGGTCTTCGGCGGCGCGCACCATCCGGTGCCGATCACCCCCGACAACGTGCTGGGCATCCTCTCGCTGTTCTTCTGGTCGCTGATCATCGTCGTCACGCTGAAGTACGTGGCCTTCATCATGCGTGCCAACAACAAGGGCGAGGGCGGCATCATCGCGCTGATGACGCTGGCCCTGCACAACGGCGACCCGGCCTCGCGGCGACAACGCCTGCTGATCGCCCTCGGCCTGTTCGGCGCCGCCCTCTTCTATGGCGACGGGGTGATCACGCCAGCCATTTCGGTGCTGTCGGCCGTCGAGGGGCTGGAACTGATCACGCCGGCCTTCAAGCCCTACATCCTGCCAATCACATTGGTGATCCTGGTCGGGCTGTTCTTCATCCAGCGCCGTGGCACGGCCAGCGTCGGCGCCATGTTCGGCCCGGTAATGATGCTCTGGTTCGCGGTGCTGGCGGTACTGGGGGGCATCGCCATCGTGCAGCACCCGGCGGTGCTTGCTGCGGTCAACCCTCTTTATGGGTTCAATTTCCTGCTCGGCAATTCGCTGCTCGGCTTCTTCGCGCTGGGCGCAGTGGTGCTCTGCATCACCGGCGCCGAGGCGCTATATGCCGACATGGGGCATTTCGGCGCCAAACCGATTCAATACGCGTGGCTGGGCTATGTGCTGCCGGCACTGGTCATCAACTACTTCGGCCAGGGCGCGCTGCTGCTGGCCGATCCAAGCGCCGTCGAGAATCCGTTTTACCGGCTGGCGCCGGAATGGGCGCTCTATCCGCTGGTAATACTGTCGACCATCGCCACCGTCATTGCCTCGCAGGCCGTGATCTCCGGGGCCTTTTCGATCACCCGGCAGGCGATCCAGCTCGGTTACACGCCGCGCCTGGAAGTGCAGCACACCTCTGATCAGGAGATCGGCCAGATCTACCTGCCGGCCCTAAACTGGCTCATGCTGCTAGCGATCATCGCCCTTGTCCTCGGCTTCGGCACCTCGTCCAATCTGGCGGCGGCGTACGGCATCGCGGTCACCGGTACGATGCTGATCACCAACCTCCTGGCCATCGCCGTCGCCGTGCGCCTGTGGCAGTGGAGCCCATTGCGCGCGGTGCTCGGCGCGCTGCCCTTCATCATTATCGACCTCGGCTTCTTTCTCGCCAATTCGGTCAAGATTCCCGACGGCGGCTGGTTCCCGCTGGCTTTCGGCCTGGCCATCTTCATCCTGCTGACGACCTGGAAGCGCGGCCGCGAACTGCTGCATCAGCGGCTCGCCGCCGATGCCCTCGAACTCAAGCCCTTCATCGAGGATATCGCCGCCAGCGGCATCGGGCGCGTTCCCGGCACGGCCATCTTCATGACGCCTGACCCGGATTCCGTACCGCACGCCCTGCTGCATAGCCTCAAGCATTACAAGACCCTGCACGAGCAGATCGTCATTCTCAGCGTCAGCGTCTTCGACGTGCCTTACGTGCCGGATATCGACCGCGTAGAAGTGCATCGGCTGGCAGGGAACTTCTCGCAGGTCATCGTCCAGTACGGCTTCAAGGACGAACCGGACATCCCAGCGGCGCTCAGCCTGTGCGCCGCGGCCGGACTGGACATCGAGATGATGGACGCCTCGTTCTTCCTCGGCCGCGAAACGCTGATCCCCAAGCTGGGGTCGGAAATGGCTTACTGGCGCGAACTGCTGTTCGTCACCATGTTCCGCAACGCCAGCAGCGCCACCGCGTTCTTCAAGATTCCGTCTAACCGGGTCGTCGAACTGGGGTCGCAGATCGTCCTGTGAGCGGCGCGCTGCTCACTCGACACGGAACGGCAGAAAAGTTGAGTTGATCCGGTCGTAGGTGCCGTTGCGCTTGATCTTTGCCAGCGCCTTGTCCAGTGGCTCCTTCAAATCCGCGCGGCGCGGATTGATGGCGAAGCAGGCATTGCCTTCCATTTCCGGAACCTGCAGCAGCGTGCCCTTCATGCCCAGCCGCATGAAGCGGGGATTCTGCTGCAAACCGATACTCGTCATCAGGGGGCTGACCGCAGCCCGCGCCACCCCTGCCGAAAGTTGCTCGATCATCTCGTGCTCGTCCTGGGCAGCGACGACGTCCCATTGCCGCTCTCGCGCGTAGCTTTCGTGTACCGAACCCTTGAACACGGAAACGCGCACGCCCGCCTGTCCCGGCTCGACGCCTGGCTTCGCAATCCAGAGGGCGACGGAACGGTAGACGGGCCCGGTAAAAAGGACCTTCCGGCTACGTTCCGGGGTATTGAGCAGGCCGACCGCGGCGATGTCGAAATGGCCGGCCGCCAGGTCGTCGATCAGGTACTCGAGCCTGGTCGCGCGAAACTCGCAACGCATGGCCAATTCGTCGCACAGCGCCTGCGCGACCGCCGGGCTGAAGCCGGTCAGCTTGCCGGCCGCATCGCGGTAGGAGAGCGGCGGAGAATTCTCCAGCACTGCGACCCTGAGCACGGCCATATCTGCCCGTACGGGAACGGTGAAGCCGCCCAACAACAGACCCAAGGACAACAGCATCTTGCGGCGAATGGTGCCCATCCATTAGTTTCTTCATGAATACTCGCTGAAGTATACCGTGCTGCCCCGGCAATGCGCCAAATTGGTGCGCCGCGCCGTAGGTCTTGCCCGGTGGCGAGAAAACTTGATTCAGGTTCACGCCAGCATCCGGACCCACGGGCTAAATTCGGTTCCGATGTCCCTTTTCCGTTTCGCCCTCCTGGCCTGCCTGAGCCACGCGCTACAGGCGCTGGCCGCCCTGCCGCTGCAGCCCTGGCTTGACACGGCGCTGCCCGGCGCCAGCATCCGCCTGCCGCCGGGCACCTACCAGGGGCCGGCGCTGATCAGCAAGCCGCTGACGCTGGAAGGCGCCGGCAAGGTGATCATCGATGCCGGCGGCAAGGGCACCGTCCTCACCGTCAAGGCCGACCACGTCACCCTGCGCGGGCTGACGCTGCGCGGCAGCGGCGATTCGCACGATGCGCTCGACGGCGGACTGATGGCCGAAGGCAAGCACCTGCTGATCGAGAACAACGTAATCGACGACGTGCTGTTCGGCATCTCGCTGCACAAGGTGAACGACAGCGTCGTGCGCGGCAACCGCATCCGCTCGCGCCCGGTCGACGCCGCCGACCGTGGCGACGGCATCCGCCTCTGGTACAGCACCGGCAACCGCATCGAGAACAACGACATCGCGCAGATCCGCGACGTCACGGTCAGCAATTCGACGCACAACCGCTTTACCGGCAACACCATCCGCGACAGCCGGCGCGCCTTCAACTTCCTTTTTGCCCACCGCACGCTGGTCGACCGCAACCGCCTCGAACGGAACTCGACCGGCATCATCGCGCTGAACTCCGATGGCCTGATCATCCGCAACAACCGCATCGTGCACGCCATGGACGCCGCCGGCGCCGGCATTGCGCTCAAGGAAACCTCGGCGGCGCTGGTCGAGAACAACGAAATCGTCCATTGCGCGCACGGCATCATGGCCGACTCGCCGATGGACCCGATCAACCGCATCGTCTTCATCAACAACCTCGTCGCCCACAACATCACCGGCGTCTATTTCTACGGCGCCAAGGGTGGCCACATTGCCATCGGCAATACCTTCCGCAACAACCTGTGGCCGGTGACCATCATCGGCGACGGCGACCCGCTGAACGACACCTGGTGGGGCAATTACTGGGACACCTACGAAGGCTTCGACCGTGACCATGACGGCTACGGCGACCGCCCCTACGAATTGCTGGCCTATGCCGACCGGATCTGGATGGAGACGCCGGCGGCACGCTTCTTCCGTAACTCGCCGGTTCTCGAACTGCTCGATTTCCTCGAGCGCCTGGCGCCCTTCTCGGCACCTTCGCTTATCCTGCGCGACCCGGCGCCGCGCATCAATAGCGGGGCGAGCAAGGCGCCGGTATCCCGCTAGCGCAGCAGGGCGACGTAGATCCCGGCGAGAATGGCCGTGGTGATCACGCCGCTGATGTTGGCGCCCAGCGCGTGCGGCATGATCATGACGCCCGGGTTGGCCTCCGTCGCCATTTTCTGGACGATCTTGGCCGTGGTCGGCACGCAACTGACGCCGGCGATGCCGATCATCGGGTTGTACTTGCCCTTGTACCAGAAGTAGAGAACGTAGCCGCCGATGATGCCGCCGATGGCCGAGAACAGGAGTGCCAGGCAGCCGAGCAGCAGCAGCTTGAGCACCACCGGGTCGAGCAGTGTGCTGGCTTCGCAGAGGACACCCAGGGTCAGCGCAAGGAAGAAGGTGGCGCCGTAGAGGAAGGTTTCGCTGAGCAGGTTCTGGAAGTTGACCAGGCCGCTCTCGCGCACCGCGACGCCGACGAACAGCGACAGGAAGAGCGGCGCCGCCACCGGAAAGAGCAGGCAGAGCAGCGTGCAGATGACGACCGCGAAGACCAGCTTCTGCGACGAAGTGATCTTGCGGACATCGCCGACCGGCATCGGGATGCCGCGGAGCCGCTTCGGGATCAGCAGCTTGATCAGGTAGGGGTAGCCGCCATAGGTCAGGCCGAGGTAGAGATAGCCAACCACGGTGATCGGCACGAACAGGTCCTTGGCCAGCATCAGCGAGGTGAACAGCACCATGGGGCCGTCGGCACCGCCGATCATCGCCACCGAGGCCGCTTCCCTTTCCGTCATGCCGAGCATGACGCCGATCGGAAAGACGAGGACCGTGCCCAGTTCGGCGAACAGCGCCAGGATCATGCTCTGGAACGGCCGCGCCATGACGAAACCGACATCGAGCAGGACGCCGATGCCCATGAAGACCAGGCAGGCGATCAGGCCATTGCTGAACATCATCGTATAGATTGGCTGCAGCCAGTCGATCTGCAGGATATTCATCACCGCATCGGTTGAACTGACCAGCGGATCGACGAAGATGGTCCCGGTCTTGCCGCCGTCGAGGAACAGGACGCCGGCATTGACCGCCGACATGCCAAGCCCCATGGGAATCATCAGCAGCGGCTCGAGGACCTCCTTCTTGCCCAGATAGACCAGCAGGAAGCCGAGCAGCATCAGCACGACGCGGCCGATGGCGATCTTTGGCTCCTGGGCGAACAGCGTGGCGATGCCCTGGAACAGGTCGAGGAAGGCGATGCCGTTCATGGCGCGCCCGGCGTCAGGCGAGGCTGATCAGGAGCTGGCCGGCGTCGACCGCCTCGCCCGCCTTGACAGCAATGACGGTGACCGTGCCGGCACGGTGGGCGATCATCGGCGTCTTCATCTTCATCGCCTCGATGATCACCAGGCGGTCGCCCTGATTCACCGCCTGGCCGACGCTGACGAGAACCGAATCGACCACGCCGCCGAGGGTCGAGGTGACGTCCCCGGCACCGGGTGCGGCATGCGACGTTGCCGCAGGCGGCTGGTGCGCGAGCGGCGGCGCCGGCGGCACGATGTTCATGCTGCCGGGGCTCGGATAGAGCTGCCCGGCCCCCTCGCTGAGATCCTCCACCGTGACGTCGTACTGGCGGCCGTCGATGGTGATGCGCAAATGCTTTTCCATGGCTTTCCCCTTGCCGGCGCAACCGGCGATTCAGTGTTTCGGATGATGTTCGACGCCGTGCGAGGCATGATGTGCCTGCCGGCCATCGGCGGCCCAACCCGGCCGCCGGCGGGTGTCTTCAATATGGACGATGCGCTGCTCGCCGAACATGGCGCTGGCCGCCGCCGCGATCACCACCAGATGCTCGGGCGGGATACCGGAAACCGTCACTGGTGCGGGCGCCACCGCGGGCGGCAGCGGCACGCTCGCCGTCCGCTGTTCGCCGCGGCCGAGCAGGACGACGATGAGCTTGATGACGACGGCGATCAGCAGCGAGACGACGATCGCCAGGCCGTAGATCCACAGGGTCTTGCTCCAGATTTCCGCCATGTGCCGCTGCGCCTAGAGAGGAATGTTGCCGTGCTTCTTGGCCGGCCGCAGTTCCCGCTTGTTGAGCAGCTTGCGCAGGGAGAGCGCCAGCACGCCACGGGTTTCCGCCGGTTCGATGACGTCGGTGATGTAGCCGCGCCCCGCCGACAGATAGGGCGAGGCGAACTCGGCTCGGTAGGCGGCGACCAGCTCCGCCTTGCGCGCCGCAGGATCCTTGGCGGCGGCCAGTTCCTTGCGGTAGATCAGGCTGACCGCGCCCTCGGCGCCCATCACCGCGATCTCGGCACAGGGCCAGGCATAGACGAAGTCGGCACCCATCTCCTGGCTGCACATGGCGAGGTAGGAGCCGCCATAGGCCTTGCGCAAGATGATCGTAACCTTGGGCGTGGTGCATGAGGCATACGCGAAGAGCAGCTTGGCGCCGTGGCGGATGATGCCGCTGCGCTCCTGCTCGACCCCCGGCAGAAAGCCCGGCACATCGACCAGGGTGACGACCGGAATGTTGAATGCATTGCAGAAACGGATGAAGCGCGCCCCCTTGTCGGCGGCATTGATGTCGAGCGCACCGGCCATTTCGGTCGGCTGGTTGGCGACCAGTCCGACCACGACGCCCTCGATGCGCGCGAAGGCGACGATCAGGTTGCGCGCGAATCCGGCATGGACCTCGAGAAATTCGCCGCCATCGACCAGCTGGGCGATGATCTTGCGCACGTTCATCGGTTCCGAGGAATCCGCGGGGATCAGCGCGTTCATCGCCTCGTCGCGCGCGAACACGATGTCGGGACGCAACTCGTGCGGCGGGTCCTCGGTATTGTTCGAGGGGATGTAGGACAGCAGCTGCTGCACGATCTGGATGGCGTGCTGTTCGTCCTCGGCGAGAAAGTGCACGTTGCCGCTGACGGTGGCATGCATTTCGGCGCTGCCGACCTCGTCCATGGTGGTCGAGCGCCCGGTCACCGCCTTGATCACCTCGGGCCCGGTAATGAACATCTGGGCGTTGTGGCGGGTCATGACGATGAAGTCCATGAGCGCCGGCGAGTAGGCGGCGCCGCCGGCGCAAGGCCCGCAGATGACGGCGATCTGCGGCACGACGCCGGACATCAGGACGTTGCGGTAGAAAACGTTGCCGTAGCCGGACAGCGCATCGACCCCTTCCTGGATGCGCGCCCCGCCCGAATCCTTGAATGCGACCAGCGGAATGCCGGATTTGATGGCGAAATCCATCAGCTCGACGATCTTGTCGGCGTGCATCTTGCCGAGCGTGCCGGCCGACACCGTGAAATCCTGGCTGAAGGCGGCGACGAGTTGCCCGTTGACATAGCCGGTGCCGGTCACCACCCCGTCGGCAGGCAATTCCCGGCCATCGAGATCCAGGGCACGGGAGTTGTGTCGGGCATGCATGCCGACTTCCTGGAAAGTGTGTTCCTGGAAAAGCAAGGCCAGGCGGTCGCGTGCCGCGAGCAATCCCCTGGCACGGCGCTGCTGCTGTTTGTCGTCGCCGCCGCCGCGCACGATGGCGCCCCGGCGCTGGCGCAGTTCCTCGATACTCTTTGCGGATATGGTCATGAGCGCTCCTCGTCGGCAGCCCTGGATTTGCTGCCGATATTAAGGCCTTTTTGCCGCCGTGGCAGAATTTTGCTACGTGCGGCCTGCGCCACCCTAGAGCTGGTACTCGGCGCCGCCACCCTGCATGGCCATCTCGACCACGCGCTTCGCCAGGTGCGGGGCGAACAGCTCGATCAGGTCGTAGTCGCAACGGCGCAGGTAGGTCCCGCGGCGCAACGCCAGGCGGGTGGTGTTGGATTCGAACAGGTGGGCGGCGTCGACCGCAACCAGCCCGGTGTCGCGCTGCGCGTCGAAGGCCAGCGCCGAGATGATGCCGAGACCGAGGCCGAGGCTGACGTAGGTCTTGATCACATCGGCATCGAGCGCGGTCAGCGCGATGTTCGGTTCAGTGTCGATGCGCTCGAAGGCGCGGTTGATGCGCGAGCGGCCGGTGAAGGCGGTGTCGTAGGTGATCAGCGGCCATTTCGCCAGTTCATTCAATGACAGCGGGACGGACTTCAGGATCGCGTGCCCCTCGGGGGCGATCACGCAATGGCTCCACTGCCGCACCGGCAGCGTGATCAGCTGCGGGTACTGGTCGAGCGCCTCGGTGGCGATGCCGATGTCGGCGTCGCCGGCCACCACCCATTCGGCGATCTGCGTCGGGCTGCCCTGGTGCATCTCCAGCTTGACGTCGGGATGACGCGCCACGAAATCACGCACGACGATCGGCAGTGCATAGCGCGCCTGGGTATGCGTCGCCGCCAAGACCAGACGGCCGCTCTGGCCGGTGGCGAATTCGGCACTGGCCCGCTTGAGGTTCTCGGCCTCGCGCAGGATGCGTTCGGCGATCGCCAGCACCGCCTTGCCCGGCTCGGTGAGCCCGGTGAAGCGCTTGCCGCTGCGCTCGAAGATGGCCACCCCGAGCTCGTCCTCGAGCAGTTTGACCTGCTTCGAAACTCCCGGCTGCGAGGTGAACAACGACTCGGCGGCCTCCGAGACATTCATGCCCTGGCGCTGGATTTCGACGATGTAGCGAAGCTGCTGGAGTTTCATGGCGACACCTAATAACAAAGCGATATAACAATCTAACCCGATATTCTTTTTGTTTCAATCGGGCGCCGGTACGATGCGCCCCCATGGACTACCTGTACACCCTTTCCGGCTTCGCGGTCGGCGCCATCGTCGGCTTGACCGGCGTCGGCGGCGGCTCGCTGATGACCCCCCTGCTGGTGCTGGTCTTCGGCATCAACCCGGCCACCGCGGTCGGCACCGACCTGCTCTACGCGGCCATGACCAAGGCCGGCGGCACCGTCGCGCACGGCCGCAAGGGGCATATCGACTGGGCGATCACCGGGCGCCTGGCGCTCGGCAGCATTCCGGCCGCCGCCGTCACCATCTGGGTGCTAGCGCAGTTGCCCAAGGGCAGTAACACCATCGGCGCGATCATCTCGAACGGCCTCGGCTTCGCGCTGGTGCTGACCGCCATCGCCATACTGTTCGGCCGCAGGCTGCGCGACTACGCCGCCAGGCACGAGGATTCGCCGCTGCGCCAGCGCGCGCTGGGCAAGATCACCGTCGCCGCCGGGGCGCTGCTCGGCGTGCTGGTCACCATTTCGTCGGTCGGCGCCGGAGCGCTCGGCGTCGCCGCGCTGTTCTTCCTTTACCCCCGCCTTTCACCGGTACGCATCGTCGGCTCCGACGTCGCCCACGCCGTACCGCTGACCCTGGTCGCCGGCCTCGGCCACTGGTGGCTAGGCAGCGTCGACTGGGCGCTGCTCGGCGCCCTGCTGCTCGGCTCGCTGCCCGGCATCTGGATCGGCAGCCATCTTTCCGCCAAGGTGCCGGAGCACATCCTGCGCCGCATCCTGGCCTCCATGCTTGTGCTGATCGGCAGCAAGCTGGTCTTTGCCTGAGGACGTTCAATGTACAAATACGACGCCATCGACCGCCAGCTCATCAACGAGCGCGTCGACCAGTTCCGCGACCAGGTCCGCCGCTGGAAAGCAGGCGAACTGACCGATGACGAATTTCGCCCGCTGCGCCTGCAGAACGGCCTCTACATCCAGCGCCACGCGCCGATGTTCCGCATCGCTGCCCCGTACGGCATGATGAACGCCGCCCAGCTGCGCAAGCTGGCCCATGTCGCACGCACCTACGACAAGGGCTACGGCCATTTCACGACGCGCCACAACCTGCAGCTCAACTGGCCGAAGATCGAGGACGTGCCCGACATCCTGGCCGAACTGGCCGAAGTCGAAATGCATGCCATCCAGACCTCGGGCAACTGCATCCGCAACGTCACCACCGACCAGTTCGCCGGCGTCGCCGCCGACGAGGTGATCGACCCGCGTCCGCTGGCCGAGATCCTGCGCCAGTGGAGCACCTTCCACCCGGAATTCGCCTTCCTGCCGCGCAAGTTCA
>ERZ724516.880-NODE-880-length-17907-cov-4.942023_pt1 | contig 17907 bp, 26 predicted proteins | sample MGYA00376049_ERZ724516 | MGnify/ENA primary metagenome ERZ724516 (study PRJEB28724, sample SAMN07190886) | activated sludge metagenome | isolation source: activated sludge of sewage treatment plant in Hong Hong | place: USA: Christiansburg, Virginia | collected... | reverse complement strand
GGGGATGATCAGCATCGCGGCGATCAGAAGGGCGCCGACGACTTTCAGCGCGACGGCCACCACCAGGGCCAGCGCCAGGACCAGCACCAGCCGTTCGCGGTCGGGCCGGATGCCGGCGGCGTGAGCCAGGTCCTCGTTCACGGTGGCGGTCAGAAGCGCCTGCCAGCGCCAGGCCAGCAGCGCCAGCACCGCCAGCGCGCCCCCCCAGATCAGCGCAAGGTCGGTGCGGCTGACAGCCAGGATGTCGCCGAAAAGATAGGCCGAAAGGTCGGTCCGCACGGCGGGAAAGAAGCTGATCGCGACCAGCCCGAAGGCCAGCGCCGAATGCGCAAGAACCCCCAGCGTGGTGTCCATCGCCCAGCCCCTTGCCGCCAGTCCCGCCACGGTGACCGCCATGGCCAGCGCCACGACCAGAGTCCCAAGGCCGATCGGCAGGTCGGTTGCCAGCGCCAGCGCGACCCCAAGGATCGCGGCATGGGCGGTCGCGTCGCCGAAATAGGCCATGCGCCGCCAGACGACAAAGGACCCCAGGGGCCCGGTGGCAAGGCTAAGGCCGACGGCGGCAAGGCCCGCGCGGACAAGGAAATCGTCAAGCATGGTCGTGCGCGTGCCCGTGGTGATGGTGAGGATCGTCGCCGGCATGGTCGTGGTCATGTTCGTGCCGGTACAGCGCCAGCGCGCCTTGGGTCCCAAGCCCGAACAGCGCCCGATATTCCGGCGCGGTGGACACGACACGGGGCGTCCCCTCGCAGCAGATATGGCCGTTCAGGCAGATCACCCGGTCGCTGGCGGCCATGACGACGTGCAAGTCGTGGCTGACCATCAGGACCGCCGCGCCGGTATCCCGGCGGACCTCTTCGATCAGGCGGTAAAAGGCGGCCTCACCCGGCTGGTCCAGGCCTTGCGTCGGTTCGTCCAGCATCAGCACCTGCGGCCCGGCCAGCAGCGCGCGGGCGAGAAGCACGCGCTGCAACTGCCCGCCGGAAAGCGCAGTCATCTGGTCGGCGTCATGCCCTGCCATGCCGACCCGCGCCAGTGCCTCGACGGCGGCAGCGTCGGTCACCCGAACCGGCAGCGACAGAAAGCGGCGGACGGTGATCGGCATCGTCCGGTCAATCTGCAACCGCTGGGGAACATAGCCGATCCGCAGGCCCGGCTGGCGCTGGATGCGCCCCTCGGCCACCGGAAGGATGCCCAGAAGCGCGCGCAGAAGCGTCGACTTGCCTGATCCGTTCGGACCCAGGATCGTCACGATCTCGGCCGGGTTCAACGACAGGGTGATGTCGTGCAGCACTTCGTCGCTGCCAAAGCGGACGCAGACGTGGTCGGCGGACAGAAGGCTCATGCGGCGTCCTTCTGGCAGACGGGGCACAGGCCAAGCGCCTCGATCGTGGTGCGTTCGATGGCGAATCCGGCGCGGGTCGCCTCGGCGCCCAGGGCGGCGCGGGCGGCGGTGGCGGCGGCTTCGGCGACGGTCTGGCACTGGCGGCAGATCAGGAAGGCAGGGGCGTGCGCTTCGCCGGGATGGACGCAGGCAGTGAAGGCGTTCAGCCGCTGGATGCGGTGGGCAAGCCCTTGATCCACAAGAAACTCCAGCGCGCGATAGGCGACCGGGGGCTGGTTGCCGTAGCCGTCGGCGGCCAGCCGCGACAAGACGTCATAGGCCCCCAGCGCCTTGTGATCGGCCAGCAGGATCTCCAGCACGCGACGACGGACCGGCGTCAGGCGCGCGCCGTTGGCGGCGGTGATCGCTTCGGCCCGGGCCAGGGCATCCTGGGCGCAATGGGCATGATCATGCGCCGCAAAGGCCAGATCAGGCGCCGTGCAACCGGGGCAATCGGACGGTTCGTGCGAGGGGGGCATCGTTGGGGGTTGACCTGTTATGATATTACATACATAGACCACATCGACACAGATGAGGCAATCCATGCGTTATATCATAACTGCGATCTTGGCCAGCACCCCCGCCCTTGCCGAGGTTCCGTCGGTGGTGACCGACATTCCCCCGGTTCATGCGCTGGTGGCGCAGGTGATGGGGGACCTGGGCCAGCCAGAGTTGCTGCTGGGAAAAGGTGCGGACGAGCACGACTTTCAGCTGCGCCCCAGTCAGGCGGGCGCGGTGGCCGAGGCGGGGCTGGTGGTCTGGATCGGGCCGGAACTGACACCCTGGCTGGAAACCGCACTGGAGACGCGACCGGAGGGTGCGGCCTCGCTGGCGCTGCTGGACGCCGAGGGCACGGATCGACGCGGCTATGCGGATGGCGGGGAGCCAGCAGAAAAGGCGCATGACGACGGCGAGCACGAGGACGCCCATGACCACGGCCACGGGGCCGAGGACCCGCATGCCTGGCTTGACCCCGACAACGCGCAAGTCTGGCTGGGGCTGATCGCGGCCCGTCTGGGCGAGCTGGATCCCGAGAACGCGGCCACCTACACCGCCAATGCGGCCGCGGCGGCGACCGAGGTTGCGGCGCTGGATGCCGGGATTGTGGCCCGGCTGGCGGCGGTGAAGGGCACGCCGGTCATGACGTTCCACGACGCCTATGGCTATTTCGGCGCGCATTACGGGCTGAATTTTGCGGGCAGCATCGCATTGGGTGACGCGGCCTCGCCCGGGGCGGCGCGGTTGTCCGAGTTGCGCGCGGTGCTGGAGGCGGGGGACGTCCTGTGCATCTTCCCCGAAGTCCAGCACGACCCGAAACTGGTCGCGCAGATGGCCGAGGGGACGGGTGCCAAGATCGGTGGAGCACTGGACCCGGTGGGCTCGTCGCTGGAACCCGGACCGGGGGCCTATGCGGCCCTTCTGACCGGGTTGGCCGAGACTATGGCGACCTGTCTGGAAGGATAAGGACGGTGGGCGGATCGCCCACCCTACGCCTGCGCCGGGTCAGACGCCGGGCGTGGGCGGCCCCGTGGACGACCCAAGCGACCGCGTAAGGTGGGTGCTCTGCACCCACCTTGGCGCTGTCAGATCAGACCTTCCTTGCGGAACAGTGCCTTGAGATCGGTCTCGGGCCGGGCGCCGAAATGGCTGATCACCTCGGCCGCCGCGACACAGCCCATCCGGCCCGAAATGGCCAGCGTCTGCCCGGTGGCCAGCCCGTACAGGAACCCGGCGGCGAACTGGTCGCCTGCCCCGGTCGCATCGACCGGAACGACGCGGGTCACCGGCACCACGGCCTGCTCGTCGCCGCGCTGGACGATCACGTCATGGCCCGACCGGGTGCAGACCACCAGCCCCGCATCCGCCGCCGCCTGCTCCAGCGCGGTCGAAAGGTCGGTCTGATACAGCGACGCCCATTCGTGTTCGTTGCCGATCACATAGTCCAGCGACTTGACCAGCCGGCGGAAGTCGTCGCGGTGCCGATCCACGCAGAACGGGTCCGACAACGCGATACCCGCCTTGCCGCCCGCCTTGTGGCACAGCTCGACCGCGCGCTCGAAGGCCTGCTTGCCCTTGGGTTTGTCGTAAAGATAGCCTTCCAGAAACAGGATCTCGGCGCTGCCTGCCACGCTGTCGGACACGTCATCGGGCCCAAGCTCGGACGAGATCCCGAGGTAGGTGTTCATCGACCTCTCCCCATCCGGCGACACGAAGATCATGCTGCGCGAGGTCGGCAGCTCGCCCCCCGGCACAGGCGGGTTGACGAAATCGGTGCCCTCTTTCGCCATGGTCTGCGCGTAGAACTTGCCCAGGGCATCATCATGCACCCGACCGATGAAGCCCGTGGTCAGGCCAAGGTTCCCCAGGCCCGCCAACGTGTTCGCGACGGACCCGCCGGGCGCTTGCTGGCGGTTGGTCATCGCGCCGTAAAGCAGTTCCCCCCGTTCGCGTTCCACCAGTTGCATGATGCCCTTCTGGATGCCCATCAGGTCGAGAAACGAGTCATCGGCGGACGAAAACACATCGACGATGGCATTGCCGATGCCGACGACCTGATAGGACTTCATGCGGACTTCTCCCCAAGCTTGTCATCGTAAAGGCACCAGTCCCGGATCGGGCAGATGCCGCAGCGCGGTTTGCGCGCGGTGCAGATATACCGGCCATGCAGGATAAGCCAGTGGTGCGCGTGGTGCTGGTAGGGGGCGGGGACGTTGTCCTCGATCGCGCGTTCGACGGCGATTTCGTCCTTGCCGGGGCAGATGCCGGTGCGGTTGCCGACGCGGAAGATGTGGGTGTCGACGGCCTGGGCGGGGTGATGAAACCACATCGACAGGACCACGTTCGCCGTCTTGCGACCTACGCCGGGCAAAGTCACCAACGCGGCGCGGGAGGAGGGAACCTCGCCCCCGAAAGTGTCGATCAAGAGGCGGCTGAGTTTGATGACGTTCTTCGCCTTGTTGCGGTAAAGGCCGATGGTCTTGATATGCTCGATCAAGGCCTCTTCGCCGAGGGCCAGCATCTTTTCCGGCGTGTCGGCGATCTGGAACAACGTGCGGGTGGCCTTGTTCACGCCCACGTCGGTCGCTTGCGCCGACAGCGCCACGGCAACCAGCAGGGTGAAGGCGTTGAGATGTTCAAGCTCGCCCTTCGGTTCAGGCTCGATTTCGGCGAACCGGGCGAAAATGTGCTGCAGCGTGGCATAGGGCAGTTGCGGGACCATGCGGTCTTCATGCCAGCGTGCGATCCGTGGCGCAACCGGCGCTAGTTGCCCCAGGGGGTCATGTCGGGAAGCTTTGGGTCGGCCTCGCACCGGGCGATGGGTATCTCTGTCAGCCGCGAGATCGACAGGGCCTTGCCCTCGCTTCGATCGAACGCACCCTCGACGCAGGCGCAGCTGTAGCCATACCCGGGTCCATCGGTGATGATCTCACCCCGCGTGTTGATGCGGACACGGTCGTCAAAGGCCTGAGTATAGGCCTTATCGTAGCCCGGCGTGTAATACACGGTGCCGGCGCCTGGCCACGCGATCGACCACAGGCCGTCCGCGTCAACCAGCTCTACCATGTTCGGGCTGGGGTGGTCGAACCAGCCGCAGCGGGTTTCGGCCTGCGCGGGGGCGGTCATCAACAGCACAAGAAGCGGGCGGAGCATCGGGGCCTCATTCGGTTCGGTTCAGGGACCACGGTTTGCACCCGTGCTCAAGACCGGAAAACCGGATGCGCAGGAAGCGGGTCGCGGGCCGGCTGCGGGCGGGATAGGCTGCAGGCCAAGGAGACGACCATGACCGACCAATCCCCCGCCTACCACTATCAGGTGATCGGCCGCGCGCTGGAGGTGATCGACAGCGAAGGCCCGGCGCTGACGCTGGAGACCCTGGCCGCCCGGATGCGGATGAGCCCGGCGCATTTCCAGCGGGTGTTCAGCCAGTGGGTCGGCGTCAGCCCCAAGCGGTATCAGCAGTACCTGACCATCGGCCATGCGCGGAAGTTGCTGGCCGAACGCCACACCACTTTGGCCGCAGCGCATGAGGCGGGATTGTCGGGGTCGGGGCGGCTGCACGATCTGTTCCTGACCTGGGAGGCGATGTCGCCCGGCGACTATGCGCGCGGCGGCGCGGGGTTGGACATTCGCTGGGGCTGGTTCGACAGCCCCTTTGGCCCGGCGCTGGTGATGGCGACCGACAAGGGCATCTGCGGCATGGGCTTTGCCGACGAGGTCGGGGCCGAGGCCGCGCTGAAGGATCTGGTCCGGCGCTGGCCCAAGGCGACATATGTCGAAGATCCCGCGGTAATACGGCCGCTGGTGGATGCGGCCTTTGGCGGCCAGGCGACCGGGCTGCACCTGATCGGCGCGCCGTTCCAGATCAAGGTCTGGGAGGCTTTGCTGGCGATTCCCACGGGGCATGTCACGACCTATGCCGATATCGCCGGGGCCATCGGCCATCCGCAGGCGCATCGGGCGGTCGGCACTGCGGTCGGGCGCAACCCGATCAGCTTTCTGATCCCCTGCCACCGTGCCCTGCGCCGGGACGGCGGGCTTGGCGGCTATCACTGGGGCCTGCCCAGAAAGCGCGCCATGCTGGCCTGGGAGGCCGCGCGCACCAATTTGTGATGCGCGGAACCCTGCCGAAAGGGCAAGGAACCCAAAGCCCCTGCCCCGCGTTCGTGTAATGTGGCCCGCGTAACCAACGGCCCCGAACGGGCACACTTTCCGAGGCGAGAGCAAATGATGATGAAGACGAACCTTATCCTGGCGATGGCCGGCACCCTGGCGCTGAGCGCGTGCGTCGATCCCGGCGCCTATCCGGACGATCCCAACGCGCGGCAGCGCAACGGCGCGATCATCGGTGGTCTGGTTGGCGCTGTGGCCGGGGCGTCGGTCTCGGACGGCGACGACAAGCTGAAGGGCGCGCTGATCGGCGGCGCTCTGGGTGCGGGCACGGGCGCGCTGATCGGCGCGGACCTGGACCGGCAGGCGGCCGAATTGCGCGGCTCGCTGAACTCGAACATCTCGGTCACCAACACTGGCGAATATCTGATCGTCAACATGCCGCAGGACCTGCTGTTCGCGACCGACAGCGCCTCGGTCCGGCCTGACCTGACTTCCGACCTGCGCACTGTCGCGGCCAGCCTGCTGAAATATCCCAACAGCCGGATCGAAGTGATCGGCCACACCGACAACACCGGGGCGGCGGCCTACAACCAGGACCTGTCGCAACGCCGCGCGGTGTCGGTCGCGGGCGTGCTGCGCGAAAGCGGCGTGCCCAGCGGGCGGCTTGCGGCCTATGGCCGGGGCGAAGATCAGCCGGTCGCGTCGAACCTGACGCCGGAAGGCCGGGCGCAGAACCGCCGGGTCGAGATCATCATCCGCCCGAACTGAGCCGGACGGCATCGTCAAAGGGGGCCGGTTCCACACCGGCCCCTTTTTCAATTGTGCAATTCCGGCTTTGGTCATAATTTCCGACCAATCAACCGGATGGATCATGCCCTTCCTGCGCGTCACCCCTGAAAAACTGTCCCAGTCTGTCGTCCGGCAGATCGAGCAATTGATCCTGCGCGGCATCCTGCGGCCCGGGGAACGCCTGCCGTCCGAGCGCGACATGGCGGAAAAGCTGGGCGTCTCGCGCCCGTCCTTGCGCGACGCGATCTCGGACCTGGCCGACCGGGGGCTGCTGGCCTCGCGCGCGGGGTCGGGGGTGTTTGTCGCCGAAGTGCTGGGGTCGGCGTTTTCCCCGGCATTGATCGACCTGTTCTCGACACATGAGGAAGCGGTCTTCGACTACATCGCCTTTCGCCGCGACATGGAAGGCATGGCCGCCGAACGCGCCGCGCGGCTGGGATCGGAAACCGACCTTCGCGTGATCGACACGATCTTCCGCAAGATGGAGGCCGCGCACCAGAAGCGCGACCCGACGGATGAGGCACAGCTGGATGCCGAGTTTCACATGGCGATCATCGAGGCCAGCCACAACGTGATCATGCTGCACATGCTGCGGTCGATGTTCGACCTGTTGCGGCAGGGTGTGTTCTACAATCGGCAGGTCATGTTCAAGAACCGGATGACGCGGGACCAGCTTCTGGACCAGCACCGGGCGATGAACACCGCCGTCCAGGCCCGAGATCCGGTCGCCGCCCGTGCAGCCGTCGAGGCGCATCTGAGCTTTGTCGAGCAGGCCTTCGTCGACCAGACGCGCGCGGAAAAGCACGAGACGATTGCGCGGCAACGGCTGGAGCATGAAGCCAGCCGGTAGCGTGCGGGATCGGATTTCCTACGCAAGGATCCTGGGGGGCGCAAAATGAAACCGGCGGCTCTTGCGAACCGCCGGTTTCAGCAAATCTGGCCCATACCTTAGTGCAGCTTGGCTTCGACCTGGGCAATGGCCGCGTCGATCGAGGCCGAGGCCGCGTCCGCCGTCATCTGCTTGGCCAGAAGGTCGCCCGCCGCCGCGATGGCCACGGTAACCGCCTGCTCACGAACCTGCCGGATCGCGCCCGCTTCGGCCGAGGCGATCTGATCGGTCGCCGCCGCCAGACGCCGTGCGATCGAGGTCTTGAGATCGGCTTTGGCCTGCGCCGCTGCCGCCATCGCCTCGTCCCGCGCGCTGCTGACGATGCGTTCGGCCTGTTCCTGCACTTCTTTCTGGCGCCGCTCATAGGTGGCAAGGATCGACTTCGCCTCTTCCCGCAAGGTACGGGCTTCGTCGAGTTCGGACTTGATCACCGCAGCGCGGGCGTCCAGCATCCCGGTCAGCTTGGCCGGAACCTTGAGATAGACCAGCAGCGCCACGAAGGCGATGAACGCGATCAGAACGACGAAGTTCGTGTTCTGCAGCGAGAAGAACGGTCCAGTGGCTGCCAGCGCGGGCGAGGCCAGAAGGGCAAAGAGGATGGAAAGCTGTTTCATCATCTTACCCTTTCAACCGCGCGGTGACCGCCGCCGACACCGCTTTCGCATCGACCGAGCCGCCCAGGGCCGCAACCAGTTCTGCCGCCGTGTCGCGGGCCACTTCGGTCACCGCCTGAGCGGCCCCGTCGCGGATTTCGGCGATGGATTTCTCGGACTCGGCCGCGCGGGCGGCGATTTCGGCATCGGCTTGCGCCGTGGCCGCGTCGAGGTCCTTCTGGATCTCGGCCTTGGCCGCCGCGACGATCTTGGCCGCTTCGGTGCGGGCATTGGCCAGGGCGTCCTGATAGGCCTTTTCGGCCTCGACCGCCTTGAGCTTCAGCTCTTCCGCCGCAGCAAGGTCGTTGGTGATCGTGCTTTTCCGATCCGCCAGAACCGCGCCAATGCGCGGCAGGGCGATCTTCGACAGCACGAAGTAGATCACGACCAGCGTGACCAGAAGCCAGAAGATCTGGTTTGGCCAGGTCGAGAAATCAAGCTGGGGCATGCCCACAGCCTTTCCCGCCTCACCCGTTGCTTCGGTTGCCATGTCGTCTCTCCTTAACCTTTGGAACCAGGGCCAGTCCGTGAACTGGCCCCAAAGTCAGGTTCGAAAGATCAGACGGCGAACATCAGCAGGAGCGCGATCAGGAACGAGAAGATCCCGAGCGCTTCGGCGAAGGCGATGCCGACGAAGAGGTTGGCCATCTGGCCGGGGGCCGCCGACGGGTTGCGCAGCGCACCCGACAGGAAGTTGCCGGCGATGTGGCCCACGCCGATGCCGGCGCCGCCCAGACCCATCGTTGCCAGACCGGCGCCGATGAACTTGCCCATTTCTGCGATATCGCCTTCCATTTGGTAGCTCCTTTTTGGAATTGGCTGAAGGTGGTTCGTGACCTTAGTGGTGGGCGTCGCCCACTGCGTCGCGCAGGTACACGCAGGTCAGAATGGTGAAAACATAGGCCTGAACGGCCGCAACGAGGAGTTCGAGCCCATAGATCGCGGCGATGGCGGCAATCGGGACAACGGAAGCGACGCCCATGGCCCCGGCGAACCCGGCAAAGACCTTGATCACGGCGTGACCGGCCATCAGGTTGCCGCCAAGACGGATGGAGTGCGACAGGGGGCGCACGAAGTACGAGATGACTTCAATCATCGCAAGGATCGGCCGCAGGACCAGCGGGGCCGAGGAGACCCAGAACATCGACAGAAAGCCGACACCCTTGCGGTAAAAGCCGACCAGCGTGACGGTCAGGAACACCAGCAGCGCCAGGACCGCGGTGACCGCGATATGCGAGGTGGTGGTGAACGACATCGGGATCAGGCCCAGCATGTTCGACAGGAAGACGAACATGAACAGGGTCATGATGTAGGGGAAGAACTTCAGGCCTTCGTGGCCCGCGACGTCTTCGACCATCTTGTGAATGAAGCCGTAGAACATTTCCGCCACCGACTGCCCGCGCGACGGCACGATGGCGCGGCGGCGGGTGGACAGGACCAGAAGCGCCACCATGGCCAGCACCGCGATGCCCATCCAGAGCGTGACGTTGGTCACGTCATACCAGTGGATGTTGGTGGTGCAGTCGTTCAGCGGCGTGGCGTGGTCGTCGGTGCAGAACAGCTTTGTGACCACGAACTGATCCATCGGGTGGATCTGAAGTCCGCCGGCTGCATGTTCTTCCGTCGCCATCGTCAGTTCCCTTCGCCCTTTGCGGCCGTCTCGGCCGCCTTTTGTCCCAGTTCGCGGGCCGTGCCCAGCATCGTCTTGACGCCAGCTGCAAAGCCCATGAGCGAAAAGATGATCAGGAAGATCGGCAGCGTGCCAGCCAGCACATCCAGCCCGTAACCGATGGCCATTCCCAGCAACATGCCGGTCACCAGCTCGATCACCATCCTCCAGGCCACCTCGCCCTGCGAGAAACCCTTGACCGTATTGGTCCTGGCCGGTTCCGGTTGACCCCGGACCTTCTGAAGGCGCGCTTCAAGCGCGCGCAGACGGTCGGGATCGGGTTCGGATGCCATGCGCCAAGCCCCATTGCAGTCGGGCGGAACCTACGGAGAGGAGGGGACAGAGTCAAGCGCGCATCTTGGCATCCAAATCCTTGTCTTTGCAGGATTTTTTCTGTCGTGTGGGTCATTCTGCCCCCCGCCGCAGCGCCAGCCATATTCAACCCCCCGGTTGACGATCCTGCGCCCGCAGGGAATAGTTGCGCGCATGACCCAGGCTTTGGACCCTGTCTTTTCCGCCCTTGCCGACCCGACGCGCCGGGCGATCCTGGCCATGCTGCTGGAGGATGACATGGCCGTCACCGATGTCGCCGCCCCCTTCGCGATGAGCCTGGCCGCGATCTCGAAACACCTGGGCGTGCTGGCCGATGCGGGGCTGATCAGCCGCGAGCGGCGAGGGCGGGTGATCTGGTGCAAGCTGGAGCCGGACGCCATGCGCGCGGCCTCCGTCTGGATGCAGGGATTCGGTCAGTTCGAGCCGCTGGACCTGGACGCCTTTGAAAGATTTCTGGACAGCGAATTGCGCGACGAGGCGAATTAACCAAACTTTCAAGTGTTTCTGCGACCTTGCAATTGACCGCCCAGTCAACCGGAAACATTGCGTTTCCATTCTGGCACAGGCCGGTCGCACAAGAAACGAACACACGCCATAGTCCTGCCCCGCTTGCGCGTGATATACTGATCAAGACCGCAAAGGATCACCCAATGAAAAAGACCATCAAGCTCTTGCAGAAGATCGGCCTTGGCAAAAGCAAGCCGGCCGAGGATGAGGCCAGCCTGTTCGATAAGCGGCTGAAAAAGGTGAACCGGGCGCGGGTGGTCAATCAGGTGGGCCTTGGCGGCCCGGTGTTCAAAAGCCGACCGTCAGAGACGGAAGTTTGAGGCCGCCCATCAGGTCGCGCAGCTCTTGCCGCGCGGCCACGTTCGACAGGTTCAACTGATCCACCCCGGTATCCTTGAGGTCCAGGAGCGTCAGCCCGCGCGGAAACAGCTCGCGGAAGATGACACGTTCGGAAAACCCCGGCAGCACGCGAAAGCCGATGCGGCGCGACAGGTCCTCCAGCGCGGCACCGACCTTTTTCTTGTTGTGCATCTGCTGCGCCCCAAGCCGGTTGCGGACCACGATCCAGTCGATCGGCTTCAGCCCTTCCTGCGCCCGCACCTGGCGTGCGCCCCAGACCATTTCCGCATAGATCGACGGGCCCTTGACGCGGCCCGTCGCCGGATCGACGCGGGCCAACAGATCGAAATCGACAAAGCTATCGTTCAGCGGCGTGATCAGCGTGTCGGCCATCGTATGCGCCAGTTGGCTTAGGCGGGTGTGACTGCCGGGACAGTCGATGACGATGAAGTCCTTCGTCGCATCCATCGCCTCGACCGCGCGGGCCAGGCGGTCATCCTGCGCAGCGGCAGGATCGGTGTCCGGCAGGTCGTGGTAGTCGGGGGTCGGCAGGTCCAGCCCGGCCTGCGCCAGATAGGCCCGGCGGTTTTCCAGATAGCGCCCGAAGGACCGCTGCCGCAAGTCCAGGTCCAGCGCGCCCACCCGCTTGCCCATCCGCGCCAGCGCGGTGGCCACATGCATGCAGGTGGTCGATTTGCCCGACCCGCCCTTTTCGTTGCCCACAACGATGATATGCGCCATGGCCCATCCCCTGTCCCGTCCCGGCCCTGTCATATGCGCAAGGGGTGCGAGGGGAAAGCGGGAAGCTGTGGAGAACGCGGAGCATCGATTTCTTTGAAGAAATCGGATCGGAGCCTTCAAAGGCTCCGGACCGGACTTTTCAAAAAGTCCGGCGCCGCACGACACCCGGAAATGCGAAGGGGCCCGTGTCGCCACGAGCCCCCCGAAAGTCCTGCCGTTGACAGGGGATCAGAACCCCAGGCCGGCGTATTTGTTCTTGAACTTGGACACACGGCCGCCGGTGTCCATCAGCTTGGCCTGCTGGCCAGTCCAGGCCGGATGCGCCAGCGGGTCGATGTCCAGCGACATCTGGTCGCCTTCCTTGCCCCAGGTCGAGCGCGTCGTGTAGGTCGAGCCATCGGTCATCTTGATGGTGATCGTGTGATATCCGGGGTGAATCTCGGCTTTCATCGTCCCGCTCCTTATTCGGATTTGGCTTTGTAGGTGGCGTCTTCGGCGATACGGGCCGATTTGCCGCGACGGGCGCGCAGGTAGTACAGCTTGGCGCGACGAACCTTGCCGCGACGCACCACTTCGATGCTGTCGATGTTGGTCGAGTACAGCGGGAACACGCGTTCCACGCCTTCGCCGAACGAGATCTTGCGGACGGTGAACGAGGCGGCGATGGTCGCGCCCCCCTTGCGGCCGATGCAGACGCCTTCATAGGCCTGCACGCGCGAACGGGTGCCTTCGGTCACTTTGTAGCCGACGCGGACGGTGTCGCCGGCCTTGAAGTCGGGGATGGTCTTGCCGAGGGCGGCGATCTGCTCCGCCTCGATCTGCGCGATGAGGTTCATGCGCGGTTCCTTTCTTGCCTGCGGTGGTTTCCGCAGAGGTGATGCCGCGCCAGAGCTTCCGGTCTTCGTCCGGGTCCCCCTTGAGTGATCAAGAAGCCCGCCGCAGGTGGCGCCTGCTTTGTGTGGTCCGCGCCCCGTGCGATGACCCTGCGGAAGAAGGCAGGCAGGCAAAGGGAATCGGGTCCGATGGGCAAACTGCCCCGGACCGTGCGCGTATAGGGGGAAGGGAAGTCCCGGTCAAGGGGAGCGTCCGGCGCGCGAGACCAGACCCGTCACTTGCGCCGGTGCTCTTCATCCTTGCGGCGCTGTTCGGCTTCCCAAGCGGCCTTCTTGGCCTCTTCCTTCAGCCGCCAGGCCAGATCGTCTGCTTCCTTTTTCAGCCGCCAGGCCAGGTCGTCTGCATCCTTGAGGTCCTGCTCGCGCCTGCGCCTGTCGTCCTGGTCCTTGTCCTTGCGCTGCTTTTCCTCGGCGTCCTCCCGGCGCTTCTTTTCGTCCTTGTCGCGTCTTTCGCGGGCTTTCCGCTCGTCCTCCTGCCACGCCTTCGTGGCATCCTTGCCAGCCTTATCGTCGCGCTTGCGCTGCGCGGTCCAGAAGTCATCCTCGTCTGGCACCTTCTTCGCGCGGCCCTGCGGGGGGGCCCATCCATCTGACGACGGCGAGGAGGGCGAGGAGGGTCTTGAATTGCCTTCCACCACCCCGCCGAAAGCGCCAAGGCCTATGAAGCACAGCAGGATCATCACGATGGTGAAGAACGGTCGGTCGCCCATCCCGGCGGGCCACCAGTAGGTGACCATCGCCATGGCGAGAAATCCGGCGAGGACGTTCCGTGGCACCACCCAGAGTGCGCTTATGTCCCTGATCCGCGGATCAAGGATGTTGCGCAGCCCCAAGAGCAGAAAGGCGGCAAAGCCAACCAGCAAAACCAGCCGCAAAGCCCAGACCGGGGTGCCCAGCCACCCACTGTACCAAACCCACGGATAACTGCCGAACACTTCGGACAGATACCGCGACAGGAAATGGTTGAGGAATTCGTGCAGATGCGGCACGCGTGGCGCGGTGCCGGGCACGCTGCCCATGGTCAGCCACCAGTCCAGGCCAAAGCTGCTGGTCATCGCAAGCAGAATGCCGAACGAGGTCGCCAAGCGCGGCACCAACCAGGCGACCGGCGTTCTGCCCGAGCCACCAGCGGTCGCAATCTGGGCCACAGCCTTCCCACAGTGAACGGCATGGCGAAGCACAAGGAACAGCGCGCAGGCAAACAGCACCAGCGTCAGGATGTTCGAAACCAAATGCCCGAAGAATTCCATGCTGCCCTTTGCGACCCTGCCTAGACGTCCTTGGTTCCGGGCTTGGTTCCGGGGCGACGCGCCCACAGATCCGGCCGCCGCTCCTGCGTCAGCGCCTCGGCCTGGGCGCGGCGCCATTTGGCGATCTCGGCGTGGTTGCCGGATTGCAGGACGGCGGGGATCTCCTGCCCCTCCCACATCTGCGGGCGGGTGTAGTGCGGGTGTTCCAGCAGTCCGTGCGAGTGGCTTTCCTCGTCCAGGCTGGCGGCGTTGCCGATCACTCCGGGCAAAAGGCGGACCGTGGCGTCCAGTATCGCCTGGGCGGCGATCTCTCCTCCGGTCAGGACAAAGTCGCCAAGGCTGACCTCCTCGACCTGATGGTGGTCCAGGACACGCTGGTCGACGCCTTCGAAGCGGCCGCACAGAAGGGTGATCCCCTCGGCGGCTGCGAACCGGCGGGCGGAGGCCTGGGTAAAGGGTGCCCCGCGCGGGGACAGGTAGACCACTGGCCAGCGGGCACGGTCCGGGGGAGTGCCGACGCGGGCGTGGCGAAAGGCGGCGTCCACCACATCGGCGCGCAGGACCATGCCCGCGCCACCCCCGGCGGGCGTATCGTCGACATTGCGGTGCTTGCCTTCGCCAAAGCCGCGCAGGTCGATGGGGTCCAGCCGCCAGACGCCAAGGTCAAGCGCCTTGCCGGTCAACGACAGGCCAAGAGTGCCGGGAAAGGCGTCCGGAAACAGCGTGATCACCTTGGCGACGAAGGCCCCTTTCACCAGGCGCGGCTCTTCCATCAGGTCGCGCGGCTTTGCGCTGGCGCTGATCGACAGGCGGCCGTGGCTTTTCGCAGGGGTGTCGGGATCGGACATGGCGCCGACTTAGCCGGAAATGCCGGTCCGGGGAAGGCCCCTGTCAGGGTGGTGTCAGGCGGTCCGGGCGGCGGTCTGCGGACGGATGTCGCCGCGCGGGGCCAAGTCGGCAGCTTCGGCAAGTGCCGCCTCGATCCCGCGGGCAAGGGCGCGCAGGCCATCGCGCAGATCGTCGCGCAGATGAACGGGAAGATCGGCGTTCGGGTCCGACCCCGACGCAGCCACGGCGGCCTGACGCAGGCGGGCGGGCACCGGGAAGTCGGCGGCCCGGTTCGGGAAGGCTGCAATCAGGGCGATGGCGCGCGGCAGGTACAGGCGCAGAAGGTCGGGGCTGCCCTCGGCAAAGGAAAAGGCCGCCGACATCGCATGCGGGACCTGGCCCGAGGCGACGGTCTCGGGTTCGGACGCCCAAAGGATCAGGCCCTGCCGCAGCGCCAGATGGCTGCGCCCCGGTTGGGCCAGCGCCGCAACCAGCGCCTTCAGCCGCAGATCGGCCGAGGCGACCGACAGGGCCTTCGAGATGGCAGCAGTCACCTGCGCGTCGCTGGCTGAATCGGGCAGGTTCAACAGCGGCACAATGGCCTTGCCCGCCTCGGCCACGACCCGCGGCGCATGGGCTGCTTCGGCGTCTTCATCCAAGAAATAACCGTGATCCGCAGCCTCGCGCGCGTCCCACAGCATGCGGCACAGCGGGATCGCCAGGAACGAGATCGACAGCGGCAGGACCGGGTTGACCACCGGCAGGAACCCGGCGAGCGCGCCGATGCCGCGCCCGATGCCGATCAGCACCGCGATCAGGGCCACCTGCGACAGGATCTGCGCCAGCGCAGCCAGCCAGGCGCTGCCGGTCAGCCATTCCTGCGGCGAGGCCGGCCATTGTTCGGGCCGCAGCACCATGAGCCAGACTACGAAGATCAAGGTGAACGGGGCGACAAGGCCCCAGCCGAAATGGCACATCCCGGCAACCAGCGGGCCGATGTACAGAAGTGCCGTCGCGCCTCTCAATAGACGCATGCGGGTCAGCATCCCGATCCCCCCGTAGTCGCCCCAAGTCGTCGTTATTCGCTGTCTTCCGGCAAATCGACCACAATTCGACCCGCCGAAAGGTCCACATTGGGCACGATTGCCTTGGTAAAGGGCAAAAGCAGGGCCGATTTGTGACTGGCAGGCGATATTTCGATGATATCCCCCGCACCGTGGTTGTGAACCGCGGCAACCTTGCCCAATTCCACCCCGCCCACGTCAAACGCGGCAAGGCCGATCAGGTCGGCGTGGTAGAATTCGTCATCCGGCAAGGACGGAAGCCGGTCGCGGGTGACGAAAAGGCTGGTGCCGCGCAGCGCTTCGGCCTGATCGCGGTTCTGGACCCCCTGAACGCGCGCGCCAAGGCCGCCTGCAACCGGACGGGTCAGCGTGATCCGGTATTCGGTCTTGCCGTCCTCGGAGGTCAGCGGGCCATAGGCGGCAATGTCGGCGGGTTCGGTGCAGAACGATTTCAACCGCACTTCGCCGTTGACCCCAAAGGCCCCCGCAATCGCCCCGACACAGATCCGTTCGGTCATCAGCGTAGCTCCAGTTGCAGGGCGGACGACCGGGTTTCCCAGCCTTCGCGTTCCAGTTCGGGCACAGTATCCTCCTGTTCCGGCCAGCCGATGCAGAGGTAGGCGATGAACTGCCAATCCGTCGGCACGTCAAGGTCGCGCGCCAGGCGGGCGGGGTCAAGGATCGAGACCCAGCCAAGACCCAGACCCTCGGCCCGCAAGGCGAGCCAGAAGAGCGTGATCGCCCCGACGACGGAATAGGCACGGGTTTCGGGCATGGTCCCGGCACCAAGACCCCTACCCTTAGTGGTGGTCGCGTCACAGAACACCGCCAGTTGTGTCGGTGCCTCGGCCATGCCGGACAGTTTCAACCGGCTGTAAACCTGCGCCGATGTGCCGTCCTGACCATCCAGAGCCAGGGCATTGGTGTCGCGGAAATTCTGTTGGCACAGGTCGCGTGCGGTTGCGGTTTCGACGCGCAAGATCCGCCAGGGTTCGCTAAGGCCGACCGATGGGGCCAGGCGAAAGCTGTCCAGCGACCGCGCCAGCACGTCCGCCGGAACTGGCGTGGTGCGGAAGCGGCGCACGTCGCGCCGCCACCGCATGAGCGCGGCCAGCTCCTCCCGGAAGGCAGGGCTGAACTGGCCGGACATCAAGCGATTACTCGGCAGCCGGTTCGGCGGCAGGCTCGGCAGAACGGGCGGCTTTCTTCGCGGCGCGTTCGGCCATCGCCTTGCCGGGGGTGCCGGCCTTGGCGTTGGCGCGCACGGTTTTCGGACGCACGCCTGCGGCTTCCAGCATCCGGGCGATCCGGTCGGTCGGCTGCGCGCCCTGGCCCAGCCAGTACTGCACACGCTCGAGGTTCATCACGATACGGGTCGCGTCATCCTTGGCCAGCAGCGGGTTGTAGGTCCCCAGCTTTTCCAGGAAGCGGCCGTCGCGCGGCATGCGGCTGTCGGTGGCGACGATCGAATAGAACGGGCGCTTTTTGGAACCACCGCGCGCGAGACGGATTTTCATAGCCATTTGGTTTTCTCCTTTGAATGGCAAGTAACGGGGCAAGCCCCTGTTATTTCTGTAGTTTCTCGTGGTGCCTGATCACTTCACCGATGATGAAGGCCAGGAATTTCTTGGCAAGGTCGGGGTCAAGATCCGCCTCGGTCGCCAGTTCGTGCAGGCGCGCCATCTGACGCGCCTCGCGGTCGGGGTCCGAGGCCGGCAGGCCGTGTTCGGCCTTGAGCCGCCCCACGGCCTTGGTCTGCCGAAAGCGTTCGGCAAGGGTGTAGACCAGGATCGCATCCAGCCGGTCGATCGAGGCGCGGTGGTCCTTGAGCAGTTCGGCTGCCCGGGTTGCGGTGTCCATCAATCCCCCTTTTCCGACGTCTTCATCGCGTCTTCATCGCGTCTTCCTTCCGTCTCTACGCGCGGTGAGACGCCCGTTCGCGCAACACCTGTGTCCA
>ERZ724516.877-NODE-877-length-17953-cov-17.627165_pt1 | contig 17953 bp, 21 predicted proteins | sample MGYA00376049_ERZ724516 | MGnify/ENA primary metagenome ERZ724516 (study PRJEB28724, sample SAMN07190886) | activated sludge metagenome | isolation source: activated sludge of sewage treatment plant in Hong Hong | place: USA: Christiansburg, Virginia | collected... | reverse complement strand
TTGCCCAAAGGCTCAATTGAAAAGCAAACTACTACACTTAATTTGGGTCCAACACATCCTGCAACCCATGGTGTGTTTCAAAATATTATAGAGTTAGATGGAGAAAGAATTGTAAGTGCAGAACAAACTGTTGGCTACATTCATAGAGCATTTGAAAAACTTGCCGAAAGAAGGCCATTGTATCAAATTACTACAATTACCGATAGATTAAATTACTGTTCTTCTCCAATTAATAATATGGGCTGGCACATGACTTGTGAAAAGTTATTGCATATAAAAACCCCAAAACGTGTAGATTATTTACGTGTTATTATTATGGAATTGTCGAGAATTACAGACCATTTAATTTGTAATTCTATTGTAGGTGTAGATAGTGGTGCATACACAGGCTTTTTATATGTAATGCAATACAGAGAATTGGCTTACGAAATTTATGAAGAAGTTTGTGGTAGCCGTTTAACTACCAACATGGGTAGAATTGGTGGTTTTGAAAGAAATTTTACCGATACAGCTTTTCAAAAATTAGAGAAATTTTTAAAAGAATTTCCTAAAGGATGGAAAGAATTTGAAAATCTATTTACAAGAAATAGAATCTTTATGGATCGCTTAATTGGTACAGGTGCAATTAGTGCAGAAAGAGCATTGAATTATGGTTTTACTGGGCCCAATTTAAGAGCAGCTGGAGTAGATTATGATGTACGTGTACACAGTCCTTACAGCAGTTACGAAGATTTTGATTTTACCGTACCAGTTGGTAAAACTGGCGATAATTATGATCGTTTTTTAGTACGTGGAGAAGAAGTTTGGCAAAGCTTAAGCATTATTGAACAAGCGTATAAAAAAGTACAAGAATTTAAAGGAACTGAAGCCGATGTGTATCATGCCGATGTACCAGAATATTATTTGCCAGAAAAGAAAGATGTGTACACAAAAATGGAAGCATTGATTTGGCATTTTAAAATTATTATGGGCGAAATTGATATGCCTAAAGGCGAAGTGTATCATAGTGTAGAAGGTGCAAACGGTGAGCTTGGTTTTTATTTAATTAGCGATGGTGGACGTACACCGTATCGCTTGCATTTTAGACGTCCAAGCTTTATTTATTATCAAGCATATAGTGAGTTAACCAAAGGTGCAATGTTGAGTGATGCAATTATGACCATGAGTAGCTTAAACTTAATTGCTGGAGAATTAGATGGATAAAAATTTAGGTTGAATGATAAATGATAAATTTTGAATGCAAGATTCAAAATTTAAAATTCAAAATTTAAAATAGTATAGTGGTGAGATTTAACGAACAACAATTACAAGAGTTTAACAGGTTAGTAGCCCGTTATCCAAGTGATAAACAAAAAAGTGCTTTATTGCCTGTATTGCATTTGGCACAAGACACTTTTGGAGGTTGGCTTAGTGCCGAAACAATGGATTATGTTGCAGAGCTATTGCATATAGAACCAATTGAAGTATACGAAGTAGCAACTTTTTATAGCATGTACAATTTAAAACCGGTTGGCAAATATTTATTTGAAGTTTGTCATACTGGCCCTTGTATGGTTAGTGGTAGCGACAATATAATTGATTATATAAAACAAAAACTAAACATTGGTGTAGGCGAAACAACTACAGATGGATTGTTTACATTAAAAACTGTGGAGTGTCTAGGTGCTTGTGGTTATGCTCCAATGATGCAATTGGGTAAAACATATAGAGAGCATTTAACCAAAGAAAAGGTAGATGCAATTGTTGATGAATGTAGAAAAGCAGCAGCAACAAACAATTAAACATGAAGAAAACAATACTGTTTACTGGCTTACTATTTGCAGCTCTTGCTTCATTTGCTCAATTAAAATCTGAGGAAAAAGTGAAAGAGTCAATCATGGCAATTCACAACGCCATTTTTGTACAAAAAGACAGTGCAGTATTGGAGGGTTTAATAACATCTGAACTTACTTATGGTCATTCTGGAGGTAAAATTGAAAACCGATTAGAAATGATTTCAGCAGTAGCAAAAAGTAAATCGCTTTATACAAATGTCAGTGCAAAAATTATATCAGTTTCGGTAGAAAATAAAACAGCCGTAAGCCGATATTTATTAATTGGAACAGAAACAAAACCAGATGGTAAAGTAACCGAGTTGAAGTTGAATATTTTGCAAGTTTGGGTAAAGGTGAATAAGGTTTGGAAAATGATGGCTCGGCAAGCAGTAAAAGTGAGTTAGTATGAAATTAATATTTATAGCAATATTCGTTTCAATAAGTTCTTTGGTTGTTGCTCAAGATACAGTTCAACTAAAAAAAGTAACCGAATTGTTCAACAATGCGTTGCTTGAAAAAGATACCAATTTAATTAAGCAATTGGTTTTAGAACAAATAAGTTATGGGCATAGCAATGGTTGGTTACAAACAAAGCAAGATTTAATAACTGATTTTGCAACCGGTAAAATTGAGTATACAAAAATAGAAGAAGGCGAAAAATTTTTTACCAAAACCAAACAAGCCATTGCTGTAAGAAATATTAGTAAAGTAGAAGGGGTAGTAAATGGATATGTTTTTAGTATGAGTTTGCAGGTATTGCAAGTTTGGAAAAAAGTAAAGAAGAATTGGGTTTTATTGGCTAGACAAAGTGTGAAAGTAAATTAAAAATTAAAAAAGAAAAGTAAAAAAGGCAAATTCTAGTAAAACGCTAATTTTTGTTTTTGACTTTTAACTTTTGACTTATTATACTATGGGCGTAAAATTATTATTAGAAAAAGATCATGTTGAAGGCATTCGTTTTTACGATGTGTATAGACGTGAAGGCGGCTACCGAAGTGTAGAAAAAGCTTTGAAAACAATGGATCCAGCATCTATTGTTGAAGAAGTGAAGAAGAGTGGTTTACGTGGTCGTGGGGGTGCAGGTTTTCCTGCAGGTATGAAATGGGGCTTCATCGCAAAACCAGAAGGCGTTCCTCGTCATTTAGTTTGCAATGCAGATGAAAGTGAACCTGGAACTTTTAAAGACAGATACTTAATGGAGTTTTTACCTCATTTATTAATTGAGGGATTAATTGTTTCATCGTTTGCATTGGGCAGCAACGATACATACATTTATATACGTGGCGAATATGCATGGATTGTAGATATTTTAGAACATGCCATTAACGAAGCCAAAGCAAATGGTTGGTTAGGGAAAAATATTTTAGGCACAGGTTTCGATTGTGAAATTCATGTGCAACGTGGTGCTGGTGCTTATATATGTGGAGAAGAAACAGCATTAATTGAAAGCTTAGAAGGCAAACGTGGCAATCCAAGAATTAAACCTCCGTTTCCTGCTGTGCAAGGTTTATGGATGAGACCAACAGTGGTAAACAATGTAGAAACATTGGCTGCTGTTGTTCCAATCATCAATATGGGAGGCGATGAGTATGCAAAAATTGGTGTTGGTAGAAGTACAGGCACAAAATTAATTAGTGCATGTGGCAACATTAAAAAGCCAGGTGTGTACGAAATTGATATGACCATTAGCGTTGAAGAATTTATTTATAGTGATGAATATTGTGGCGGAATTGCCAATGGAAAAAGATTTAAAGCTTGTATTCCGGGTGGTTCATCAGTGCCAATTTTACCAGCCAATTTAATGCTTAAAACAGCAAAAGGCGAAACCCGATTAATGAACTATGAAAGTTTAAGTGATGGGGGTTTTGCAACAGGTAGCATGATGGGTAGTGGAGGTTTTATTGTGTTAGATGAAGATCAGTGTATTGTAAAAAACACGTTTACATTGGCTCGTTTTTATCGTCATGAAAGTTGTGGTCAATGTTCTCCTTGTAGAGAAGGAACGGGTTGGATGGAAAAAATTCTTTGGAACATAGAAACAGGAAAAGGCAAAACTAGCGATATCGATTTGTTGTGGGATATTCAAAGAAAGATTGAAGGAAATACCATTTGTCCGTTAGGCGATGCAGCAGCTTGGCCAGTTGCAGCAGCGATCAGACATTTTAGAGACGAATTTGAATGGCATATCAACAATCCAGAATGTTTAACCAGCAACTATGGATTGAGACATTATGCAGATGAAATTCATGTGCCAGTAGCTTAAAGAGAAAGTAAAAAATAAAAATTCAAAAGTAAAAACTAGTGATAAATGAGTGAGGGTTTTGAAAGTTTTATTTTGAATGATGATGAAAAACCTTACAAGATTAGTTATAGGTGTTTTTACTTTTCTAAAGAGGTTATAGGTTTTATAAAAGAGTGCAAGTATGAAAAAATATTTCACTCTATGTTCGACCAACTATTAAGAAGTGCAACATCAATTGGAGCCAATGTAGTAGAAGGTAAAGCAGGCAGTTCTAAAAAAGATTGGAAAAACTATTATTCAATAGCTCTTAAATCGGCCAACGAAACTAAATATTGGTTGTGTTTAATTGCAGAGAGTATAGAAGTTCCTAAACTGAAAGTGAAAGAGTTGATTAAAGAGGCGGATGAAATATCTAAAATTATTGGTTCAATAATAGTAAAGTCTAGTCAGTAATATTTTTTGACTTTTGACTTTTAACTTTTGACTTTATGGATAACTTATTTAAAGTAACAATCGACAACATTACCATTGAAGTTCCTGTTGGAACAACTATTTTAAATGCTGCTCGTAAAATTGGGGGCGAAGTAACACCACCTGCAATGTGCTATTATAGCAAGTTAGAAGGTAGTGGTGGTAAGTGTAGAACTTGTTTAGTAGAAGTAAGCAAGGGCAGCGAAAAAGACCCACGTCCAATGCCTAAATTGGTAGCAAGTTGTAGAACAACTGTTATGGATGGAATGGAAGTAAAAAACATTACTTCCGACAAAGTATTGGATGCAAGAAATGGCGTAGTTGAATTTTTGTTAATCAATCATCCGTTAGACTGCCCAATTTGTGATCAAGCTGGCGAATGTCATTTGCAAGATTTAAGCTATGAGCATGGCAAAGAAGGTACTCGTTATGAGTTTCAAAGAAGAACTTTTCATAAAGTAGATTTAGGCGATAAAATTCAATTACACATGACACGTTGCATACTTTGCTATCGTTGTGTATTTGTTGCAGATCAATTAACAGAAAAAAGAGAACATGGTATTTTAGATAGAGGCGATCATGCCCAAATTGCTACCATGATTGAAAAGAATTTACAAAACGATTTTATTGGAAATGTAATTGATGTTTGCCCTGTAGGTGCATTAACAGATAAAACGTTCCGATTTAAAAATCGTGTTTGGTTTACTAAGCCAGTAAATGCTCATAGAGATTGTAGCAATCCAAAATGTTGTGGTGAAGCACAATTGTGGATGAGAGGTGATGAAGTATTTAGAGTAACTGTAAGAAAAGATGAGTGGGGCGAAGTGAAAGAAGCTAGCAATGGCAAAACTGGTTGGATTTGTAATGAATGTAGATTTGATAAAAAACAAGTTACAGATTGGACAATTGAAGGGCCAACAAATGTAAATCGTCATTCGGTAATTTCTCAAGGTCATTATGTTGGTGTAACAAAACCAGAAGAAACAATGCCCAAGATTTTAAAAGGGAGAAGTCCAAAATTATTGATGGATATACACAGTGTGAGTGAAGTGAATAAAACAAATATTGAGTTGAGTAAATTGGATAGACCAGCTCATTCAAACGATTTTAAATAATGATTTTATCTAAAGAATATATAAAACAAGCAATTGCAGATTTCTTTAAAGATAAACCTGTATCTAAAGTTTGGTTATTTGGTTCTTATGCAAGAGGTGAAGCTGATGAAAATAGTGATGTAGATGTTTTAATTGATGTTGAGAAGAATAAAAAATTGGGTATGCAATATTTTCTTTGGAATGAAGATTTGGCCAATAAACTCAATAAGAAAGTTGATATAGTTAGCCATGCTTGGGTGAATAAGCATTTAAAGCCATTTATAGATGAAGACAAATTAATTATCTATGAAAAGTAGCTTAGGCGATACACAACGATTAAAGCACATGCTTGATTGTTGTATAGAAATTGAACTTGCAATTGGCAATAGTAATGAGCAATCTTTTATAGACAATCATATACTTAGAATTGCAGTTGTAAAATGGATTGAAATTATTGGAGAAGCATCTGTTAATATTACTGAACAGCTAAAACTAAAGTACAATGAAGTTAGTTGGGCAGAAATAAAGGGATTGAGAAATATTGTAGTGCACGAATATTTTGGCATTAATTACGATTTAATTTGGGAAGTTGCATCAGAGCATATTCCTATTTTGAAAGAACAAATAGAAATTATATTAAAAGACATTGAATAGTTATGACATTATTAGCATTGGACGCTTTTTTGTTAATTGAAAAATTAGCTTTAATTGTAATCATCGTTTTTGCAACTTTAGGAGTTGCTTTATATACCACGTTTGCCGAACGTAAAGTAGCTGCTATTTTACAAGATAGACCAGGCCCTAACCGTGCTGGTCCATTTGGTTTATTACAACCATTGGCCGATGGAGTTAAAATGTTTACCAAAGAAGAAATTATACCAACACATGCCAGTAAGTGGTTGTTTATTTTAGGGCCAGGTTTGGCAATGACTGCTTCTCTTATGACCTGTGCTGTTATACCTTGGGCTGGTACAATTGAATTGTTTGATAGAAAAATAAGCCTTCAAATTGCCGATGTAAACATTGCTATGTTGTACATTTTTGCTGTTGTAAGTATGGGTGTGTATGGCATTATGATTGGTGGTTGGGCAAGTAACAATAAGTTTAGTTTAATGGCAGCTTTACGTGCAGCTTCTCAAGCCATTAGTTACGAGTTGGCAATGGGTTTAAGTTTAATTGCATTGGTAATGGTAACTGGCACATTGTCGTTAGGAGAAATTGTAAAAGACCAACAAACTGGTTGGTGGAATGTAGTATATCAGCCATTTGGATTTTTGCTGTTCTTTATTTGTGCATTGGCAGAATGTAATAGAACGCCTTTTGATTTACCTGAAGCTGAAAATGAATTAAATTTTGGATACCACCAAGAATACTCTTCCATGAAATTGGGTTTTTACTTATTTGCTGAGTACATAAACATGATTATGAGTAGTGCTGTAATGGCAACTTTATATTTTGGTGGTTACGATATTCCTTTTGTTGACGATGCTAAATTGTATGCTGGTAGTTTGGGCAACTTAACAGCCTTGTTACAAGTGGGAACATTAATGGCAAAAGTGGTAATTTTTATTTTTGTGTTTATGTGGATTAGATGGACGATTCCAAGATTTAGATATGATCAATTAATGAATTTAGGCTGGAAAAAAATGATACCATTGGCATTGTTAAACATGGTTGTAACAGCAGCTTTTATTTTATGGAGACACAACGGGTTTAAGTTTTAAGTTCTATGAAATGGAAAAGTTTAAGACGAGATGAAGGTGTAAAACCAGTATGGAAGAAAGGCATGAACTACTTCTTCTATTTTTTGGTAGGGTTGTACATTCTTCGTTTTTTATTAAGGTTGAAAGATAGAATTGAAAATAAGAGTTCTGCAATAGCAGAAAATCTTGTTTGGGTTGTTTTAGTTTTAGTGATTTTATTCATCATTCCAGGTATAGTTTATTTAATAAAACCTTCGTGGTTTATGGTAAATAAAGAACAGAACCTTGAAGTGAGTGACACCGAGAACGTTGAATAAAGTTGTTTAGTTGGTAACAAAAAATATATTTGCAAACAAATAAAAAAGAGTGTCCTCCTTTTTGAGGAATGTGGTTATGCAGGCATTAACAAATAGAGCAAAATCGGTTGATAGAAAACCAATGAGTTTTCTTGAACAGATTTATTTATGGAATATTATGAAGGGTATGATAATCACTTTTAAGCACATGTTTAAGAAAGTGCCTACCATTCAATACCCTGAAGAAAAAAGACCATTTAGTCCAGTTTTTAGAGGCTTACATGTATTAAATAGAGATGAGGAAGGCCGTGAAAATTGTACTGCTTGTGGTTTATGTGCAGTGGCTTGCCCTGCAGAAGCAATAACAATGGAAGCTGCAGAACGTTTACCAGGAGAAGAACATTTATACAGAGAAGAAAAATATGCAGCCAAGTACGAAATAAATATGTTGCGTTGTATTTTTTGTGGATTGTGTGAAGAGGCTTGTCCTAAAGATGCAATTTATTTAAGTGAAACATTTGCACCAGCTAATTATACAAGAAAAGGGTTTGTTTATGGAAAGGATAATTTATTAATTCCCAACCCAAAAACACAACCAGAAGAATATGCAAAAGCAAGAGGGGAAAAGAAATAATGATAATTGAAAATTAAAAGCGGAAGCACATTTTTAATTTTTAATTTTTAATTTTTATTTAAAATGAACACAGTACAAATATTATTTTGGATTTTAAGTGGCTTGGCAATACTTAGTGCCTTAATGGTGGTATTAAGCAAAAACCCTGTACATAGTGTATTGTGGTTAATTCTTGTTTTCTTCTGCATATCGGGTCATTATGTTTTATTGAATGCTCAATTTTTAGCCATTGTAAACCTTATTGTTTATGCAGGTGCTATAATGGTATTGTTTTTATTTGTGGTAATGTTTATTAATTTAAACAAAGAATCGGAGCCTCAAAAAAATGTATGGATGAAGTTGGCTGGTACAATTGCTGGAGGCTGTTTTTTAGTAAGTACAAGCAATGTTGTATTTAATGCACAAACAGTTTCTAAAGAAATTGGTGGTAAAAATGTAATGCTTAGTGAAGGATCAATTGGTTTAATTGGCAATTTAGGTAAAGTGTTGTTTAACGATTATGTTGTGCCATTTGAAATTAGTAGTGTATTGTTTTTAAGTGCAATGGTTGGTGCCATTGTTATTGGTAAAAAAGATTAGCTCTTGCCCCTAAAGGGGAGTATGGAGTGAATAAATTTTATTTTTAAACTATAAATAAAGCCCTTAAATGGGTTTGGGGTATATGCCTATACAATATTATATTTATTTATCGCTGGCTTTATTTAGCATTGGAATTGTGGGTGTGCTAACACGTAGAAATGTAATCATCATTTTTATGTGCATAGAGTTAATGCTAAACTCTGTAAATCTGTTATTGGTGGCATTTTCTAAAATGCACCATGGTGCAGCTTATTTAACAGATAAAGCTACAACTGTTGGTACTGATGGACAATTATTTGTATTTTTTATAATGGTTGTTGCAGCTGCCGAAGTAAGTGTTGGCTTAGCAATTATTGTAATGTTGTATAGAAATACAAGATCAATAGATATTAACTTTTTAAACAGATTGAAGAATTAGTTTTTTTCTACTTGAAGAAAACACAAATACTTTTTTCTGCATTAACTAACATATAAATGAAGTCCCTTTTTGGGGTTTAGGGTTTATGAACAAATTGGTTTATTTAGTTCCATTATTACCGTTGCTTGGTTTTTTAATCAATGGTTTGGGGCGTAAGTCGCTGTCAAAAACATTCATTGGCATCATTGGCAGTGGTGCAATTTTGGCTTCTTTTATTATTAGTTTGGTATTGTTTGTAGAAGTAAAAGATACCAATGGTTTTATTGCCAATGCTTTTCATTTTATTAATATTGAAAACTTTAATGGAGCAAAACCATTGGTGATAGATTTTGCTTTTCAGGTAGATCGTTTATCGGCATTATTTCTATTAATTATTACCGGTATTGGTTTTCTAATTCATGTTTACTCTATTGGTTACATGCACGAAGAAGAGCCACAACATTTTGGAAGATATTTTGCCTACTTAAATTTATTTGTATTCTCTATGTTGTTGTTAGTATTGGGTGCCAATTATGTAATTATGTTTATTGGTTGGGAAGGTGTAGGCTTATGTTCTTATTTATTAATTGGCTATTGGTTTAAAAACGACAATTACAATTATGCTGCTAAAAAAGCATTTGTAATGAACCGTATTGGAGACGTTGGATTTTTACTAGCTGTTTTTTGGATTATTGCCAAATTAGGTACTGTTGCTTATGGTGAAGTTTTTGCTTTGGCTGGCAACCTTACACCATTTGATATTACAGGAATTACATTGTTGTTGTTTGTGGGTGCAATGGGTAAAAGTGCACAAATTCCTTTATACACTTGGTTACCCGATGCAATGGCAGGTCCAACACCTGTGAGTGCATTAATACATGCTGCAACTATGGTTACTGCAGGTATTTATATGATTGCTCGTAGCAACGTATTGTATAGTTTAAGTGAAATAACACAACATATAATTGCAATTATTGGTATTACAACTGCCTTGCTTGCAGCTACAATTGCCATTAAACAAAATGACATTAAAAAAGTATTGGCTTACTCAACTGTTAGTCAGTTAGGTTATATGTTTTTGGGTTTAGGTGTTGGTGCTTATACTGGTGCAGTCTTTCATGTAATGACACATGCATTCTTTAAAGCATTGTTATTCTTAGGTGCAGGTTCTGTAATACATGCCATGCATCATGAACAAGATATAAGAAATATGGGTGGATTGAAAAAGAAATTACCCGTTACTCATTTAACTTTTTTGTTGGGTTGTATTGCTATTGCAGGAATTCCACCATTTAGTGGTTTCTTTTCTAAAGATGAAATTTTAGCTGCTGCTTATGCAAAAAATCCTATTTATTGGGGCTTGGGTGTTGCAGGTGCGGCCATGACAGCTTTTTATATGTTCCGTTTATATGCTACTACTTTCTTAGGCAAGTTTAGAGGAACACAAGATCAAGAACATCATATACACGAATCTCCAAAATCAATGACCATTCCTTTAATGGTATTGGCATTGTTAAGTGTTGTTGGAGGTTTGGTTGGAATACCAGAAATATTGGGTGGGCATCATGAATTGCATGGTTTTTTGTCGCCTGTGTTGTTGTCTGAAAAAACACCTCATATTGAGCATAGTACAGAATATGCATTAATGGCTGGCTCTGTTGCAATTGCAGCAATTGCAATTTTATTTGCCATTAACAAATACAGTAAAAAGCCTGAATTAAACGAACCAACAGGTGCAGGAAAAGTATTGGCCAACAAATGGTATGTTGATGAACTGTATGATACAATTATTGTAAAACCATTGATGTCGTTTGCCAATATTTTAAAGAATATTATCGAAAAAAATATTATCGATGGATCGGTAAATGGTGTAGGAAAATTGGTGCAGTATTCTGCAAGACAAATACGATTGGTACAAAGTGGTTTGATCGGCAATTACATTATGATTATGGTTTTAGCCATTGTTGTATTTGTACTCTTGTGGTTTTATGATATATCAATTGTAAGATGGGTAGGAAAATTGTTTAATTAAGCTTTACGAAAAAAATATTATGATTCCGGTACTACTTATATTTATTCCATTGGTTGCAGGGCTATTCACTTTTTTTGTAAAAGGGAATGCTAGTAAGCAATTGGCATTGGCCTCATCTGTTGCAACTTTAGCAGTTAGCTTGTTGAGTATTTTTGTATACACATCGGCTAAGTTTGGCAATTTTGATGCAAGTTGGATTCCAACATTAGGCACTCGTTTTACTCTTTCGTTAGATGGTATGAGTAAAATGCTTACCCTTTTAGCAGCAATTTCTTTCCCAATAATTTTTGCGGCAACTTATAAAAATGAGTACAAAAATGCCAACCAGTTTTATGCCTTAATGTTGTTAACGCAAGCTGGATTAATGGGCGTTTTTCTTGCAGCAGATTGTTTGTTGTTTTATTTCTTTTGGGAATTGGCCATTATACCTGTTTACTTTTTATGTAGTATTTGGGGTGGGGAAAAAAGAATTGCAGTTACCTTCAAATTTTTTGTGTACACATTCTTGGGTTCATTGTTAATGTTGGTGGGTATTTTGTTTCTATATTTTAAAACACCACACCACAGTTTTGCCATTAAAGATTTTTATGCACTAAAACTTACAGCTCAGGAGCAATCATTGAGTTTTTGGTTATTCTTTATAGCATTTGCTATTAAAATGCCCATATTTCCATTTCATACATGGCAGCCAGATGCTTACGAACAATCTCCAACTGCTGTAACAATGGTATTAAGTGGCATTATGGTTAAAATGGGCATATTTGCTGTGATTCGTTGGTTGGTTCCAATATTTCCAGATGCAGTTCACTCAAACGCAATGTTGATTGTAGTACTTGCTGTAATTGGAATGTTGTATGCATCGTTAATAGCCATGAAGCAAGATGATATGAAGCGATTGATTGCTTATTCATCCATTGCTCATATTGGGTTAATGTGTGCAGCTATTTTTTCAATGAACGATATTGGACTAAAAGGCGTAATGATACAAATGTTCAACCACGGAATAAATGTTATTGGCTTATGGATTGTAGCCGATGCAATTGAACAAAAAACGGGCACTCGTAAATTGAGTGAGTTGGGAGGTTTAGCACATAAAGCTCCAGTATTGGCTATCATGTTTGTTGTATTGGCATTTGCCAATATTGCATTACCATTAACCAATGCATTTGTTGGTGAATTTTTAATGTTCAACGGTTTATTTGAGTTCAATGTTTATATAACTGCAGCAGCTTTAATTAGCATTATTTTAGCCGCAGTTTATACATTAACAATGGTGCAAAAATTATTTTATGGTAACACAGTTACTGCAACAGAAAAAACAGGAGAAGTTGGGACGAATGTGCAATTAATGTTGGCTGTTATAGTTGTGGTAGTTATTGTATTTGGGGTGTATCCTCAACCAATGATTGATTTAACAAAAGATACTGTAAATGCAGTATTTGGTAAATAATATTAATGAATAGTGGTGTGAAAACACTACAATTAAATTTTCCTTTACAGGGTATATATTCGTATGAATGCAATAATACTTTCTGCTTTATTGGGCGTGGTAATGATGTTTAGTGGCATTGCTACCAATAGCAAATCAACCATCAAAAACATTGCTATTGTTGCTTTGGTTATTTTATTGTTGGGCAATTTAGCTGAAACATACAATTGGTTTGCTTTTAAAATTGATACTAGAGGTATGTTGGTTTTTGGCAAGTTTGGTTTGTTTTTTAATACCATTGCTATTGCATCTACTCTAATATTTGTAATATTAAGTGGTAGCGATATTGTAAAAGTGGGCAATTATCCAGCCGATTATTTAGCACTTATCTTTTTTGTGTTGTGTGGAATTGGGGTACTAACAAGTTACAACAACTTATTAATGATGTTTTTGGGCATAGAAATTATGACTATACCATTGTACATTTTAACAGGTTCGGCAAAGAAAAATTTAAAAAGTAATGAAGCATCCTTAAAGTATTTTTTAATGGGTTCGTTTTCTACAGGATTGATGTTAATGGGTATAGCTTTAATGTATGGTGCAAGTGGCAATTTTGGTATTTCGTTAATTACGAAAGAACAAGTAAGCACATTTATGCAGCAAATGCCAATTTTAGAAGTAGTTGGTTTATTGTTCGTATTTGTAGCCATGTTGTTTAAGGTATCGGCAGCTCCATTTCATTTTTGGACTCCCGATGTGTACGATGGTGCTCCAAGTGTATTTACATCCTTCATGGCAACCATTGTTAAAGCAGCAGGCTTTATAGCAATCATTACTTTGTTTTATAACAAGAGTGAAGAAATGGGCACACTTTGGAAAATTGTATTGCTCATTGTAACCGTTTCTACTTTATTAATTGGAAATATTACTGCCGTTTTTCAACAATCGGTTAAACGCATGTTGGCTTATTCTAGTATTGCACAAGCTGGCTTTATGTTGTTTGCTTTATATGCAAAAAACGACTTAGCTAAAGAAGGTATTTTGTTGTATTCTGCAGCATATTCATTGGCAACCATTGGCATTTTTGCAGTATTAATTAAGCTTGAAGATCATAGCTATGAAGGCTACAATGGCTTAGCAAAATCCAATCCTGTGTTGGCTATTACATCAACTATATTTTTATTTTCATTGGCTGGCATTCCTTTAACTGCTGGTTTTTTTGCTAAATATTATATGTTAGCTGCTGTATTAAAAACTGGTGGAACTTTTGCAGTTACATTGGTAATTATTGGTGTTTCGTTTGCAGCAGTAAGTGTGTATTATTACTTTAAAGTAATACAAGCTATGTACTTTAAAGAAGGCACACCAACCATTATGCCTTTTACAAATAGGTTTAAATATGCGTTAATAGCATTGGCGGTAATTATAATTGTATTGGGTGTTTATCCAGATGCATTGTTGGGTTGTTTCTACTTTTAATATCAACTAAAAATTTTAAAACTCATCTATATTTATAGATGAGTTTTTTTATGTAGTTCTTGTAAATAATACAATGGCAATTATTAAAAAATTAAACATCATTTGCACCAATCAATAAATTAATCCTATAAAATGTACATTTCTCTTTTATCTTTATTCAACCTAATTTTTAATTGAGTACAATGACTATTACCGATTCTTTTTTATTGGCATTTCGTACAGTTAAAGGCAATAAACTACGTACTGGCATTACGGTAACCATTATTGCTTTTGGCATTATGGCATTAATAGGCATTATTACAGCCATTGAAGCCATGAATCAAAGTTTAAAAGAAAGTTTTTCTAGCATGGGAGCCAATGCATTTAGTATTAGATACAAAGATTCTAATATTAAATTCGGTGGAAGAAAATTAGAAAAATCAACAAAAGGGAAAGAGAAGAAATCGAATTTAGATAAAGTAATAAGAAAAGACGATGCTGAATATTTTAAAGCCAATTATCACTTTCCATCATTGGTAAGTATTTATAGAAGAGGTGGGGGAGGAATTGATTGTAGTTATGAAAATAAAAAAACCAATCCCGTTACAACCATTTTTGGAGGCGACGAAAACTATTTAACTGTTAATGGATACAACATTGTACAAGGACGAAATTTAAATAATTTAGATGTAAAAAGTGGTAGAAATGTTTGTTTAATTGGCAGCAGTACAGCCTTAAAATTATTTGGCGAAAACCCTGAAAAGCCTTTGGATAAAATTATCAGGGTTGGAGGAATACCATACAGAGTAATTGGTGTTTTAAAAGAAAAAGGATCTAGTGGTTTTTTACGACAAGATGATGTGGTGATTTCTTCATATACCAATATTTCTCGTTTACAAACAGCGTCATCTTCTTTTTTAATTGGTGTAATGGTAAACAATGTTGCCGAGTTGGATGTTGCCACAAGTGAAGCTACAGCTGTGTTTAGAGCTGTAAGAAAACTAGAGCCAATTGATGCCGATAATTTTGCAATTGAAAAAAGCGACAAGTTTGCCGAATTGTTCATTGGGTTTTTAAGCAGTATTACTGGTAGTGCAGGTGCCATTGGAATGATAACTTTAATTGGTGCTGCCATTGGGTTAATGAATATAATGTTGGTGGCTGTAAACGAACGTACCAGAGAAGTTGGATTAATAAAAGCAATAGGAGGCAAGAGTAGTAATGTAAGGCAACAGTTTTTATTTGAAAGCGTAATTATTAGTTTAATGGGTGCTTTTTGTGGTATTGTTTTAGGAATTTTAGTGGGAAATATATTTGCCTCTTTTTTAAATACAGGTTTTATAATTCCTTGGAATTGGGTTTTTGCGGGAATAATAATTTGTAGCTTAGTTGGGTTATTGGCTGGCATTTATCCTGCAATGAAAGCTGCTAAACTAAACCCAATTGTTGCATTAAGGTATGAGTAAATTAAGTTCTAAAACTTAGGGCAATGAATATATTTATCAGTATTGGGTCTTCGAATATAAATAAGAGAAATCTCAATTCCACCTCTGTTTACACTTGCAGTTTTTAATGAAGATGTATTGATATCGTAAGTTGCACCAAACCTAAAATCGTCAAACTCTAAACCAATATAAGGGATAATAGCGTCTTTAAAACGTAACCAAGAACCAGCATAAAAGCTAGTTGGTTTTTCAGCACCTTCGCCACTTACATTAAATTGAAGTGCAGTACCCAAAACAGTTTCATTGGCACCACCTTGCATACTATGCAATGCACTAACATGTAAAGTTGTAGTAGACCCAATGCCAAAATATCCACCACCATGTATAGTAGTTCTTGAGTTTAATAAATAATTGGCACCAGTAAATACTTGTTTAGGGCGTGTAATATGATACATACTTACACCCAAATAATAATTGTTTCTATCGTTGCTACTGCCTGTGTATAAAACCCCTGCATTCAAATCGATATAATTTGATTTTAGGGCAGCAGGGTTGCTAAAAATTTCAGAAGTTACGCCTGTAAAACCTGCAGTAGTTAATTGATCTTCAAATTTTAAACTAGTGGTATTAATTAGCATATTGGCATACGTTGCTTGAAAGCCAACACCAATTTGACTGTAACCATCTTCATCTAACCCTTTGTGAAATGCAGTTGAAACAGATGCATAATTAAATTTAACTGCACCATTTGCACTAGCATCGCTATAAGCCATCATGCCAACACCCCAAGTATCTGTATAGCCAATATTTTTTTGCATTATTTGAAAGTCAACAGAAGCTGTATTGGTTACATAAGCTCTATTAATTTCGGGCCATTGATTTCTGTAATTACCAGCAACCCTAACTGTGCCATTAAACTTACCAGTAAATGCAGGATTTAATGTTAGTGGAGAAGCAAAAAATTGAGAAAAGTGTGGATCTTGAGCTTGTACAAAACTACAACCAAGTAGAAAGAATAATATAAAAATTGATACTTGCTTCATTGTAAAAAAGAGATACCGAAAATAAGGGAAATGCTCCTATAAAATGGATACTGTGAATGTTTTAACAAAAAAAGAAATGACTTATTGGAAAATGATTGACAAATAATTTTATTTTTTAAAAGTTAGTTTAAAATAAATAAGCAATGCACTGAGCAACATAATAATTCCATTGCAAATAATTACTGGTATTAGGTGTAAACTAAAACCATATACTAGCCAAATAATGGTACTTGTAAAAACAATTAACATCATGCTTAGGCTTAAATCGCCAGCACTTTTCATTTTCCAAGTTTTATATACTTGAGGCATAAATGTAATGCTGCTTAAAAAAGCACCGATTAAACCCATTATTTCCACTAGCTCTTTGCTCATATTTTTTAAATTGATATTAAAGATAATCACAAATAAAAAACCTCTAGCATTTAAGTATGGTAGAGGTTTTAAAATAAATTGGTTGTTTATGCTTGTGCAGTTGGACCTCCAAAATTCATTGGAATTTCAACTTGTTCTAAATCTTGTATATGGCCATGTGCAGCTTCATAACGTTCTATATTTTCGGTCATTGCTTTCATAAATCGTTTGGCATGCATGGGTGTAAAAATAATTCTACTTTTTACTTTACTTTTTGGTGTGCCAGGCATTACGTTTACAAAGTCTAAAACAAACTCTGCATGGCTATGTGTAATTATAGCTAAGTTGGCATAAGTTCCTTCGGCTACTTCTTCTGTAATTTCAATATTTAATTGATTGTTTGGTTGTTGTTGTTCCATTTAATTATGTTGAATGTTAATGTTGAATATTTAGTGTTGAAGTTTTAAGGTTGAGTACTAAGTTTAAAAAAGAAACACAAAAATTACACCCCATAACTTGCCACACACCCTTCTACCTTACCTCAATCTATCTACACTTTTTATCAATTGCTCATCTTTCCAAATGGCTCTTGCAGCCAACAATATCAATGCAGGAATAATGATTGCAACAATTGCTGTAATGCTAATTTTACCTTCGGCAGGAATGAATTTTTTTATTTGAAGATAGTAAACAAATAAATTGAGTAACGATAATGCAAAAGCTGCAATGGTTAATTTCAATTGCAGTTTTCTATCCTTATATAAAAAAATAATGATTAAAGATGCAACAGCCAATGCAACAGTAAGAATCATTAAAATAACATGACTCATGCCGTTTAATTCTTCAAATGTTTTTATATTATCTACATATTTATTGCCACTAAAAAAAGATAATTTTAAAGTAATAAAAGCTGCTGCACTTGCAGCCAAAAGCCAAATTGTTTGTATACGTTGTAACATAAAAAA
>ERZ724516.874-NODE-874-length-18002-cov-4.271299_pt1 | contig 18002 bp, 24 predicted proteins | sample MGYA00376049_ERZ724516 | MGnify/ENA primary metagenome ERZ724516 (study PRJEB28724, sample SAMN07190886) | activated sludge metagenome | isolation source: activated sludge of sewage treatment plant in Hong Hong | place: USA: Christiansburg, Virginia | collected... | reverse complement strand
TGTTCGTCACGTTCCCATTCATGGTGCGGGAACTGACGCCACTGTTGCAGACGCTGGGAACCGAGGAGGAAGAGGCGGCGCGGACATTGGGCGCCAACGAGTGGCAGGTGTTTCTCAAGGTGACGCTCCCCGCCTTGCGCTGGGGCCTGGTCTATGGTGCAACGCTTACGGTGGCGCGCGCGATCGGTGAGTTCGGCGCCGTGCTGGTGGTGTCCGGCAATATATTGTTGCTGACGCAAACCGCCACCTTGCATATCTATCAAAGTTATGTCGATTTTAATTACGTAGCAGCCAATGCCGTGGCATTGACCCTGCTCGCCGTCTCCTTCGCGATTCTCACCGTGCTGGAGATCGCCAAGGCCAGAGCGGAAACGACCGTCGCGGAAGCGGGAGCGCAGTAAAGCGGTGAAAATAGAAGTACGTGGGCTCACCAAGAAATTCGGTTCCGGCACGGCGGTCGGCAATGTCTCTTTCGTGGTGAACGAAGGCGAACTGCTTGGCTTGCTGGGGCCGAGCGGCAGCGGGAAAACCACGGTGTTGCGGTTGATCGCCGGCCTGGAAGTCCCGACCTCAGGCGATATCTTTATCGACGGCAAGCGGGTCAACGACCTCACCGTACAGGAACGCAACATCGGCTTCGTCTTTCAACACTACGCCCTCTTCAAACACCTGACGGTCTTCGACAACATTGCCTTCGGCCTTAAGATCAAAAAGTGGAACCGGCCCGATATCGAACAGCGTGTCCTGGAACTACTCTCCTTGATGAGCCTCGACGGACTGGGCAGCCGCTACCCGCACCAGCTCTCCGGCGGGCAACGGCAGCGTGTCGCCATCGCGCGGGCGCTGGCGCCCCGACCCTCCGTGTTGTTGATGGATGAACCGTTCGGCGCGGTTGATGCGAAGGTCCGGCAGGAATTGCGCGAGTGGCTCATCCGCCTGCATACGGACTTGAACGTCACCAGTCTCTTCGTCACGCACGATCAAGAAGAAGCGATGGAAGTCTCCGGCCGCATCATCGTGTTCTCCAAAGGCAAGCTGGAGCAGGCCGGCTCGCCCGCCGACGTCTACGAAGAGCCGGCCACGGAATTCGTGGCACGCTTTATCGGGTCGATGAATATCGTGGAAGGCATTGTGCGACGCAATCAGGTGCAGGTGGGCTCACTCGAATTCCCCGCTCCCGGCTTTTCCGACGGCCAGAAGTTGCAAGTCGGATTCCGCCCGTACTACGTCAAGGTGGCGGAGGATGCGACCCGGTACCGTCAGCAGGCCAAACTCCGCCACATTTATTTTCTCGGGGTCGCGTACCGGCTGGAAATCGAAACGGCGGATGGGTTGATTCTCCGCTCGCGCATGAACAAAGAAGAGTTTCGCCGCTGCAATTTTGTCGTCGGGCAAGCCGTCTCGTTTGCCGTCACCCACTTCCGCATCCTGCCGCAAGAAGGCGCGGGGCCATCAAGCGAAGCCAAACCCGGCAGTCCCATCACCGGGCCGCTCACGCCGTAACGAGTGCCGCTCCCGCAGCAGTTCCTCCCACAAGCCCCCCGTTGATATGCTCACCAACCTGCACCCTCAGTCTTTCTGAACATCGCAACCACAGACCACGATGTACGGGTCTGCTACACGCAGAACCGTCGCCTCTCCTTCTGTCTCAACACTGACACGGTACGCGCTCACCATTGAGATACGTAGTCCGTTTACCTTTCTTCCCGGTTGCCGTCTTACTTCATGACAGTTGATTGAAGTGTGCCGCCGGATGAGAGAGCCGACACGGCGCCCTTCAACGACTATCACGAAGCGCAACCCTCACCGCACTCTCTCACAGAAGGAGGAACCATGATCAATCACACCCTGTTAAAAGCCGGACTGATCGCCAGCCTGGTTGTGGCCGTCACGGCGCCAGCGGTGATCCCGTCGATCGCCCTTGCACAACTCGACATTCGCCAGGAAGATCGTCGTGCCGACCGGCAACAAGACCGGCAGAACGATCGCCGGGAAGACCGACAGCAGGATCGCCGGGCAGATCGGCAGCAGGATCGGCAGATGGACCGGCAGCAGGATCGCCGGGCGGATCATCAGCTGGATCGACAACATATCCGCCAGGAAGACCGCCGCGCCGATCGTAGTGCCCGCTTCCGCTAAGTTCCCACTCCCACCAGCAGTGACGGCGTCAGGACCTCGGTCCTGACGCCGTTTTCTTATGCGCAATCCCGCGCGCGGCACGCCAACTCGTCCCGCGATGCCCACGTGAGGAGCGACTGTCAGTGCCTCAACAACACCAGGCGAGGCCCTAAACAAGAAGGGCCGCTCCTTTCGGAGCAGCCCTTCCACGGTTCCATCCCATTTCTATGCCATCAATGATCTCGGCCGCCGTGTCCACCCCCGCCCCGATCAGCGCGTCCCCCGCGGTCAGAGCCGTTCCCACGATCGCCACCGCCACCGCTTCCACTCCGATCGTCTCTCGCACGCTCTCCATGATCGGAACTCCCGCTGCGGTCGCCACGATCTCCGCTACCGGATTCGCCATGATCGTCCCTGAAGAGTCGATCCGCCCGTTCGCCACGACGCACCTGTTCACGCAATGCCTGGATGCTGGCACGACCGCGTTGAAACTCACCCCCCCGCCGTTTGACCTCGCGACTGAGGTCGAGTAACTCGGAAGGCTTGTACCCCTGGCGTATCCCTTCACCGATCAACGCCGCGCTGTCTCTGGAGGAAATTTTTGCTTCCTTCATGACCGCCAGGCTTTTGGCCCCGGCCGCCAACGATTCTTGGGTGACCTTCTGCTTTCCATCCTGCGAGAGGCGCGCAAGCTCCCTTACTTCGTCAGCCGTGGCACCGCGGGAGAACGCTTCGGCCAGTGTCTCGACGGCAACCCGACGATTCCCTTCGGCCACGCCGCGCGCTCCGGCCTCTCGCAGTGCTTCTTGCGCCGATTCGAAATGCGTGACCATTTGCCGCAGGACCGGATCGATGCGCTTGGGATCGACCCCTTTGGCCAGGCCTTCCTTCACCTTATTCGCCAGCGGCTCAGCGGGAATGCCTCGCGCGCCTGCGTTGTTGACCTGTTCGAGCAACGGACTGATCTCTTCAGCTGCGAACCCACGAGCCGACTGCAGGCGCGCAATCTCCTCGCGATCCTGCATAGAGATCGAGTCAGCGCGGGCGGGATCGACTGCGCTCAGGAATATGAATGCCAGGCCAAGGTATGTGATCGATGTTCGCATCAGGCCATCCCTAGGGGACTATCACCACACCGTTGGTGTTCCCGAAACCGTCCGTGACAAAATCGTCCGCCGCCGGGGGCACCAACCAGGTCTTGCCGTCGATCACATACATAAAGGGATGTTCCCCGCCCGACAAGGGAACCACCACCGACCAGGATCCGTTTGACCCCACTCGGGTCATGACATGCGTCGTGGATGACCACCCGTTGAACGCCCCCACGACCGCCACCGACTCTGCCGCTGGAACAGCCACCAGAAAGCGCACGCCTCCTGACACCGGCGTGGGTGCCATCTGAACAAATGTGGACGTGCAGCCCACCAACCAGATCAAGGCCGTCAGACTCGCAATCAATCGCCTCAGCATCAACATCGTACGTAGAGTACCGAAGCGCTGAGAGTGATGCAAGGGAATGACAGCGTCCGCTAGAGTGTCGTGCCGACATCGAGCACCGCGTTGTTGGATCCAAAGCCGTCTCCCGCATCTTCAGTTGCCAACGGATCGGCCAGCCATTGCTTCCCATCGATCACGAACATGTACTGATACCGCCCCGGCTTCAATCGAATCGTCGTCGTCCAGACTCCGCCGTCCGACCGAGTCATGCTCGCACGACTCGGGTTCCAGCCGTTGAAATCCCCGGCGACCGAGACGGACTGTGCCCCAGGCTGCACCAACACCAGTCGTACATACGTGGTCGGCGCCTGCTCAAGCGACACCGTCTGAGCCGGCGGGCTGCTGTACGGCGCCTCCACGATCCGCGCAGGTACCAGCCGCAACAACCCCGCTCCCGCCACGATCGCCACGGAGGCCACCGCGATGGCGCCACTCAGATTCCATTGTAAGGTCCGAGGAGCGGTCACCCACCCCACGAACCGGTCGAGGATACTCTTCGATTCGGGCTCGAGGCCCGCCAACACCCGCGCCGTAAAGTGTGTCGACGGGGCGATCCGTGGGAGACGCGCGGCCTCCGCAACCACCAATTCTAGGTTCAACCACTCGCGACGTAGTCCCGGATCGGCATCCACCTGTTGCAGGAACTGCACGCGCTCGTCGGGCGTCAGATCGTGATCGAGAAACCGCTGGATCGACACATCCTGTTCGTCCATATTCACCCCACCACCGGCGCCTGCCTGTCATTCCACTGTGACAACTCCCGGCTTAACTGCACACGCCCCTTATAGACACGCATTTTTAACGTATCGGCATTCACGCCGAGCAAGTCCTGCATGTCCTCGTAACTCAGCCCTTCGATATGCTTCAGCACAAAAGCCTCTCGATAGAGCGGAGGAAGGCGCTGGATCGCTTCGTCCAACTGTTGCGCGACCTGCTGCTGAGACAGCAGCCGTTCCGGCGTATGAGGCTCGACAACGTGGGCCGCCAGAGCCTCGTTGTCGTCAAGTTCGACGGCAGGAGGATGCTTCGCTCGAAGCCAATCTTTACACTTGTTTGCGGCAATACGATACAGCCAGGTCGAAAACTTCGAATCGGCACGAAACGTCGACAGGGCCTTGAACGCCGCCAGGAACGCATCTTGAGCCAGGTCCTCGGCATCTGCACGATTCCCCACCATTCTATAGGCCAGGTTTACAATCACGCTGGCATGCCGATCGACCAACTGGCCGAAGGCCTCGTGATCCTGCTGCTGACTGCGAGCAATGAGTCTCGCCTCATCACCCCCCGCCTGTGGCTCACCCAGCATGTCCACCGTTTCGTGTCGGTTTTGCTGTCCTGCGCCTCGCTAGCACGAGCGGCCGGACGATTCGTAAACAGGTGCCCACTCCACTTAAAAGCGATAGCTGGCGCCGACGGAAAATGCATAGTCCGGAGCTCCATTGGAGACACCGACGGTCACACCGCTGTTCAGTCGCCATGCGGGAGATACCGTATAGTTCATGGCCACGAAGATATCGCGCGCATTCACAAATCCCGGCACGATGGCGCGATACTCCTCGAAATATACGCTGGCCAGAAGATCCCTGGTCACGAAGTATCCCGCGCCCACGTCGTACCAATGCTGGTTCTGAAATTGAATGCCGTCCGGATCGCCGATGATGTTGTACCCGGCATCCAGAAAGCCGATCCAGTTCTCCCCGAACATCTTGGACATTTCGACGCCGAACCCGTAATCCAGGGCTCCGGTTCCCAACCCCTGACTTGCGTTGGCCGTGGGCAACTTGACCCGAGCCGTCAGGGCCACCAATGGCATTGCATCCCCTTCCTCAGCGACATAGTACCGGCCTTTCACAATCACGTCACCGAGACCGGATGTCGTCACCTTTTGCCCCGGTCCTCGGGTGGTCAGACCGCAGACCCGATCTTTCCCGGACCCCGATTGTCCCTTGCCGCTGCAGCCGCCATCGTCATCCGTCCCACCACCGCTGCCGCCGGACCCACTCTTTGAATTGTCATCCACTCGCGTGACATTCCCTCCGACAATGGTGGTCCGACCATCGGTAGTCGACGTGACAAATGGAACAATCACGGTAAGATCGCCGTCTTTGAACAGACGGCGTATGGAGACTGGCGCATATAAAAAACTGCTGCTCGAACTGGTTCCGAAGTTTCCCGTGGAATAACTCGGCGTGAACCCGATCTGCCAGTTCCGATCGGAAGATGGAGGGCCCTGATCCGTCTTCTCCATTGCATGTCCGCTCGCCGCGGTTCCGAACAAGCACAGAACGACGCCCACTACTCGCCTACCCCACACCCCCATTCCGATGCTTCCCCCTTCTGCCGACATCATGCGCCGGCTCTATGTGAATTACGTATAATATGTCATCGCTACGACGGCCACAACCTCATCAATCCCTCTGCGTTCGTTCAACCATTCGTTTCGTGAGAGCCATGCGGAACACGAGGCGAACAACGTGCCCGTCGCCCTCCACACGTCGTGTGTTGACGATACGACCGGCCTTTTCAGAGGACGCGCGCTAGTGACGTCCCGACCGTTCCGCTCGTTCCGCGTGCGGCGAATGGTCAGATCGCTCAACTCGCTCCGTACGACTCCCCCGGTTCATCTGAACCGCGCGAGCATCGTCGCGGCCCGACTGTCCATGCTCATCAGCCACATGATTGGCCCGATCAAGCCCTCGAAGGTCGCCGCCGCCGTTGGTCCGACGATCACCCCGTCGTTCCAGGTGACGATTTTCCTGACTCATCTCTCCGGCCGGAGCCACGCGAACATTATCCCCTCCACGACGGCCATGGTTGTCCTCTCGTCCCGGACCGCTATTCATCGACCCGGGGCCGCGATTGTCGGTGCGGACTCGCTCGCCGCGCTCTCTCAACATCTCTCCGTCTCCGACCGCCGACACCTGGGCCGCTCCCCCGACAACCATGCCCGCCAGCGCCATCATTCGTACCATGTGTTTGGCCAGACTCATCTGTCGACTCCTTGCGAGTGAGTGTGTTGCTACTCATCTGCGCGCTTTCACGCAAGACACCTTACGAACGGCTCTCCCCTGACAAGGCTTCGCGCACCACCCTATCGGATTTCTGGCCCTCAGGCAGGACGTCCGCCTTCCAAGACACGTGCGACGGGCACCACTGCCAGACACCCAACGTCACGATGCGGGTGAGTCCTGCAGGAATGCAGGCAGTGCGGTTGACCGACACCTCTCGATTCACCACTCGCGTACTGTCACCGCAGCGACTCAGATACGGTTCACTGCTCACCTTATTCAGGTCGAAATGGGGCATAAAGAACGCGACGACGGGAACCGGCAACACAGCAACAGATGAATTGTCCGCCCACTCGCTGCCTGTGCAATGGCGCTGAGACGATACGGCGTGTTTCATCTCATCATGAATTAACGTCGTCGTACAGCCGGACAGAAACACCCCCAGAGACAGCACCATCGCAAGAGATTTTGAATAGGTCACCGATACCCTCCTTTCGCTATTTGTCTGATGGATTAGACGAAGGGAGATCAAAAAGGTAAACAGACGGCAACCAGCCGGTATTGTTGGACGATTTGAACGTTCGGAGGAGCCGGAATCTGGAAGGAGGATCAGCAGCCCTCATCGCAGCGGTCGGTCATACACAACCGGCAGACACTCAAGGTTGAGCCTGGTTGAGCACATCCAGCCGTCTAAGATGCAGGAGCGCATACCCGGGAAACGGCACGGTGAGCAGGCGCTCGCTGCCGCCGATGAGGGTGTCTGCGTGTTTCGTTGTTCCGGTTTCGAGGTCCGTCCACTCCGCGGTGAAGGCGCCGCTTGCACCAGTCAGATTGACGGTCACCGGTCGAGTAGGCTTTCCAGCCCCGGACTCTGCCTTCACGCCGGCGGCAGGAATGTAGATCAAATACTCATGCCCGCGATCAGCGAGGCAGTACCCGGTCGAAGCCAGCTCGCCTTGCGGAGTCACACGCTTCATGTTCAGCCTGTCGGCCCATCGGCGGGTTTGCCCCATCGCGACTCGCGCGCGCTCATGCTGCGGCTCGTTCAACACCGGCTCCCCGATGGTCAACTCATGAACCGACTCGAAGGGGTCCATGTAGATGGGGTTATACCCGCGCATGAAGCTTTCCCAGACGTACTCCTGATCGCCGCCGATGCCGTGGATATGATCGGTATCCAGCACCTGCACGTGGCGTCCGTCGGTCGGCGGCGGATTGCGTCCATACTTGGTGTATCCGCCGGGTGAGATCCAGTCGGCCTCGCTCTCGAACAGGGTGCGATTTTCACCGCCGCCGAACTCTCCGAGCTGAAAGAAGGTCATGCCGACCGGATGCGCCATGAAGCCTCGCTCGCGCTCATAGCGTTTGACGAAGCGAATGAAGTGGTATTGCCAGCCGACCGACTCGGGAGTGGCCTCGTTCACCACCTCGTACAACACGTTATCCAGGTCGTGCAGCGTCTCCAGCACCTTCCGCACATAGGCCTCTTGAACCTGTAGCACCTGAGGCCCTGGCGCGCGATGCACTTCTAAACCGAGCCCGTCGCCGTTGGCATCGCCGTCGATGCCGTTCACATTGTTTTCACCGTTCAGCGGGTGCGCCTTCCATGCTCCCGGCGTCACCACACTGAATCCTTGAAAGAACATCACCGAGACATACAGGCCGCGCTGCCCCGCATCCGTCACCCTCGCTCGAAGCCGCTCGAAGTAATCCGGGTTGAAGCGGAATAGATCCAGTCGTGGCCCGCCGTCTAGGGCAAGGCCTGGCCCGGTGCGGAGATACGGGAGCGGCGCGATGTCCTTTTCATTGGGAGGAGGATTCATGAGCCACCCGCCGTCTGAATGGATCGATTCGGTGACCCACAGGCGAATGAAATTATGATGGAGCGCCGTCAGACGATCGAGATAGGCCGGATAGTCAAACGACTGCGTGACGTCCTGAAAGTTCTCCCACGTGTGGGACCCGGTCACATAGACAATCCGATTCTCCGCATCGGCAAAATAGCGTGGATTGTCAGGGGACTGCCGCAGGGGTCCGTGAGTGCGTAACGACTGGGGAGTATCGGCGGCCCAACTTCCCGCCTGGCCGGCGACGCTCAGCAAGAGGACAGTCAGCACCCATTGTAGTAGCGTTGAATTGTGCACCTTCGTCCTCCGCGAATAGCGCGCCTTGCACATCAAATAGACCCGCCTTAGAGACGCCCGTTCCTCAATTGGCGTGATGCCGAGAACTGACACACCGGACGCCCGCCCTGCACGGTGCGTTAGTGGTAGATGATCCGCCGCTCGCGGATATGCGCTTGTTTGATGCGGGGCTCACGCTCACGCAGTTCCCACCACTGGAACGTCTCCGAAATCCAGTTTCCCACCGTGTCGTATTCGTACCGGTAGGTTTTACGGTCAGTGAGCCGTCCCGCGGCATCATAGTTGCGCTCTTCGATCTGACTACCCCGTTCATCGTAGCGAAACTCCGAATGCCCTTGCCGCTGTCCGCGCAGGTCCGACACGATTTTTTGCTGCACCTGTCCGCGTTCGTCGTAGGTGATCGCCACATCGTGTCCGGCATCGAATCGATCTGTCGTGACAATCTGATGCCCCGTTGCGTCATACCGATAGTTCCGTTCGAATCGCTCCCGTACCAGGCGCCCGGCGGCGTCATAGGTATAGAGGTTCCGATTCACGACCTGCACGGCATTGTAGTGAAGGCCGCGTTTCAGTCGCCGGAATTCGTCGTAGGCATATAGGGATACGTTCTCGAAGGTCCCATCGCCCCATGCCGACAACTCGGCAGAGCGATTGCCCTGGGCATCATAGACCGCGCGGGTCTCCTTCACGAGGTCGCCTCGGGCATCACGTATCACTTCGGCGACACGTCTTCCATCCTGGTTGTAGGCATACGTAAATCGTAGCGGCCATACGCCTTGAGACGTGTCTTTCCCGCCCTGAATTCGTTCGACAATATGCCCCTGCGGATCGTAGTAGTCGGTTTGCGCCAGGAGGCTGTCGAAGGTTTCAACGGACTGAACGGTCCCGATCAATCCGTCTTCCTCTCTGGCGGTGAGTTGCGCAGAGAGAACAGGCGGCGGCAGGCCCGCCGGCTCCAAGGTGAATAGACAGAGGAAAAGAATGAGTGGAGAAAACACCGCCCGATACCATGGCCATCGCACCTCGAATGAGCGAAGGACGACGCGCAGCAGGGATCGGGCGGAGAGAATGGCGGGCTCCCTAGTCGACGGACGCGAGAGAGCCGAGAATATGATATCCCCCATCGACGTAGATCACCTCTCCGGTGATGCCGCGGCCTAACGGACTGACGAGGAACAGTGCCGTGTCGCCGACTTCGCCCTGCTCGGTCGCCCGCCGCAGCGGCGCGAATGCGCGATGATGGTCGACCATTTTACTGATCCCGGACACCCCGCGCGCCGCCAGCGTTTTGATCGGTCCTGCAGACACGGCATTCACCCGGATGTTCTTCGGTCCGAGGTCGTGGGCCAGGTAGCGCACCGTCGCTTCAAGAGCAGCTTTGGCAACGCCCATAACATTGTAATGCGGGACGACCCGCTCACTGCCAAGATAGGTCAGCGTGACGACTGAACCGCCTTCCGTCATCAACGGCATTGCGGCCCGCGTCACGGCGACGAGGGAATAGGCGCTCACGTCGAGGGCCGTCGCAAATCCCTGGCGAGTGGTGTTCACAAATTCTCCGGTCAGTTCTTCGCGCGGGGCAAACGCCAGTGAATGGACCACAAAATCCAATCGGCCGAGTTTCTCGGAGGCCTGTTTCATCATCGCGGCGATCTGGCTATCGTCTCCGACATCACAGACGCAGGCCGAAGCGCCCGGCAAGGTCTGGACTAATTCTTCGACGTTTTCGCGCAACCGTTCGTTCTGATAACTGAACAGCATCTGCGCGCCTTCCCGCGCGGCAGCCTGCGCGATGGCCCAGGCGATACTATGCTTGTTGGCCACACCGATGATCAGTCCCTTTTTACCTTCTAGCAACATACCGGCTTGTGCTCCTTCAATGAGATGTCACCTGATTGGGCGCTGAACATACCATGATTCGCCCACGGAGTGAATGACCTTCCGGCCATCCACCTTCGCCACATAGGGCTCGTATCCACATGTTTCGTCGCGCGTTCTACCTTCTCTGTGCCTCTCACAAGGTGGTGTCCGGTCGGCCAGCGCGTATGCGCATCGAACGAAGAACTTTTGATGTGCGCGTTCTGCGAGCCGCCGACCACTGCCGTCCCATCTTTTCCTTCAATGAGGGCCTTCGCACGCCGCGCGTGGCAGGAGCACGAAATGGATTGCAGCCACGCTCACAACTTCTTTCGCACCTCTTTCCAATCTTTCGCACTCTTGGCTTTGCGGGGCAATTCGCCTTTGGGCAATTCGGGCACCACGACGACCTCCATGCGATGCTGGAGAAGCACCTCTGCAAACGCTCTCGTACGACCGACCCCCGATTTCATGGTCGTCCACCCCTCACCTTTCAACGCATCGAGTGTCGCGTTCAGCCCGCCGGGCATAGGCGTCGCCACGAATCCGACAGGAAACTGATGCGCCCCTAGCCAGCGCCGCACCTGTTCACTGGAAACATTCCCCATCGGCCCCTGTTCGTGACCCCACACATAGACCACGTTGTAATAGTACTGGGTCAGTCGGGCTAACTCCTCAGCGGCCTCTGGAACCGGTATCGGCGCTGTGTTATCCGTTGTCCCCGCCACAGGGGACGCTGCCGAAGCGGAAGCCGGTTGGATGAGCGCGTCGAGTTCGACCACGACAATGGGACGCCGGCGTTCCCACACACATAACGTGGCGTCGACTTTCTCCGCCGCAATGGGAGCGTCCGGATCGACCAACACGCTGATCACATTGGTGCCCCGCATTTTTGCCAGATAGTCGAATGAGACCTGCCCGCTCTCACTGGTTTTGGCCGTAGCAACTTCCTTACCGTCGATCTGCAAGTGCAGCACTACACCGCTCAACGGCGGACCTGCGGTCTTCACAGCTACCTGCGCTTCTATGCGAACCGAATGATTGGGTAAGGTCAGAGCATCGCGCACGATCAACGTACCCGGGACCTTGCCGGCTGCTTCGCCAGTCGTCGCCAATGCGAGAACTGAAAAGAGCAGGAACCCGACTATGCGCAGACCCAGACCAACAACTTCTGCCATGGTACGGTGGGGCCTCTCTGCTGAACAGCACATGCGTGATTAGGAGAACAATCCGCGGTCGCGGCTGACGGTGAGATAGGTATCGCCCATGCAGAACAACACGAGACCAAGCAACGGCACAAGGGCGAACGACAACCAGTTCATCCACATGATGATCAGCAGCAACCCGGCTGCGAGAAGCGGTCCGCCACGCCGCTCACCGATATAGAGATGACCGAGCCCCGGCACAAGCGACAAGGCCGCGGCGCAAAGAGCATGAGATGGTTTTTCCAGCGGATCCATAGGCGCTACACAGGAGTCAACCACGCGACCGTCGCGACCTGAACAGAGACTAGGCCTTCAATGCCGCCAAGACCTCGTCCACATGGCCAGGCACTTTGACCTTCCTAAAGGCGGCCTTGATTCGTCCCGTTGCATCGATCACAAACGTGCTGCGCTCAATGCCCATGTATTTACGGCCATACATGCTTTTCTCTTTGTAGACGTCATAGGCCGTACTCACCGCCACATCTTCGTCGCTCAACAGCGTAAACGGCAACTCGTACTTGGCGATAAACTTCTGGTGAGAAGCTTTCCCGTCTTTGCTGACCCCGATCACCACCGCTCCGGCCTTCTTGATCGCCGCCAGGGAATCGCGGAAATCGCAGGCCTCTTTGGTACACCCGGAGGTATCGTCTTTGGGATAAAAATAGAGCACCACCTGTTTGCCCTTGAAACTCTTCAACGTGACGACATTGCCGTCTTGATCCGGAAGGGAAAATTCCGGCGCTTTTGCCCCGACTGCTACTCCAGTTGCCATGTTGCGTCTCTCTCCTTCAACGAGCGTTCGTCACTGTTAGCGCGGGCCGCTGCCGATCGTCGGCCTGCTCGTTCCGTAGGGATGCTCTCTCCCCGGGCCTTTGGGTGCTTCCGGATTTCCAAAGGGGCGCAATGCCGGAGAGTCCCAGATCACTTTATCGCCGGGAGCCAGATTTGCCGCCTCGATAAATTCCTGGCGCGCCTGATCGGTTTGCCCCAACGCGTTCAACGCTAATCCGTAGTTGTAGTGAGCCTGGCCGGAATCCGGCGCGGCTTTGATCACCTGCCCGAAGAAATCTTTTGCCTCGGCCATGTGACCGGCCAGAAATGCCTGCATGCCTTGGTTATTCAGCGCGTTTACATCGGCCTTGGCTCCGTAGGCCAAATCAAGAGGCACGAGTGGTTTCGGCTTCTCATGGGTACAGGCCGGAAACGACAGCACGGCCACAGCTAGGAGTATCCAGAGACTGACTCGCATCGATGCCACCTCGTTGATATCGTTCGCCAGCATGATTAGGGCTTGGCGCGTTTTTTCTGTTCTTCTTCAGACGTTTTCCGATACATGACGTCCCATTCGGCACTGCCTTCCACGATGTGCTTTGTATAGGAGGCCAATTTCGCCCGCACCTTCTTGTCGATGTCCACTTCCAATGCAAGTTCCGCGGCCACGACGCGTTTGATCTCTCGCAAGACCTTGCCGTCGTCTTCGGTCAGCCTGCACTGAGCGCTCTTCTTCAACCCGCCGAGTATCAGGTGGGCAAGGTGACTGGCTTTGTCGTCACTGATCACGATTCCGGCTCCCGTCTCGAGTGGCTCCGCCACTCATAAGATGATCCCGCGCTCACGCACCAGTTTCTGTTTAATCATCGTGAACATTTTTTGATAGTCGACCTGCCCCTGCTCGATCTGACGTTCATAGGGCTGCATCATCCGGCGGACTTCGACGTTGAGCCGATCTTCGACCATGAGCTCCTCCGTCATCGTGTGTTCCAACGACTCGCGGAGCGCCTTTCGATCTCCGGTGACCTCGAGATAGCTCAACTCCTGCAATCGAGCGATCACCGAATCCGCCATATGATGAACCCGCTCTTTTGCCAATCTCATGGCCATTGCTCCCTGCTCGAATTGTCCGCCGAACCCTTACCCGACCGGTTGCGCCGGCTCGATGCGTTCGACCCGGATGGTACTGGCGTTCATGGCCTGCCGCAATGTCGCCGCATCACCCACAACCCGTCCCACGACATTCACCCGATCGGCAGGCACAGGGTCCGCCCCCATGCTCATCGGGGTGCGTCCAAAGAAAATCGCCAGGACCTGTCCGGCTCCCCAGAAGGCCACATCGCCGATTTTGACTTGCGTCGTCGCGGTTTCCCGATGATCCTTCACGCCGGGAATTTTAAAATAGAACTCTTCGCCCCACACATTCAACGGGCCCTCAGCCGGCAAGGCGCGATAGAGCTCCTCAGCCGTTCTCGTCCCTTTTAACTCGGCCTCCAATTTGATACCGCCGACTGTGATTCGAATTCGTTTTATCGTGCCGTTCGTGGTCATGATCCCTCATCCGCGCCATAATATTCTGCGCCACACTCAAATGACGAAACTCCGCACCAGTCGCGGACTCTAACTTGTTTATCCCTTGAAATCAAGGTTACAATCCCTCCCCGGACGATTCCCGGCGGCGGCTATGCTGACATCCACGTTTGTCCATCTGAAAGGTATCGGGCCGGCAACTGAGCGGCGTCTGTGGGAAGGTGGCATCGCCGATTGGGCGACCTTCCGGCGGGAGCCTCAATTGACCGGCATCGCGCCCGCGCGTAAAGCCGCCTATGACGCCGAGCTGGCCCTCGCGCAGGATCACCTTGATCTCCATAACCCCCGCTATTTCGCAGACTGCCTGCACACCCGCGACCATTGGCGCCTGTTTCAGACCTTTGGAGCGCGCGCACTCTACCTCGACATTGAAACCACGGGGCTCTCGGCCCGCGAGGGGCAGGTGACCATCGTCGGACTTCATCGCCAGGGACGCATGCGCACGTTGATTCATGGCCAGAATCTCACCAAGGACGCTATTCAAGAGGAACTCGACCAGGCCGATCTGCTCATCACATTTTTCGGGACGGTCTTCGACATGCCGTATCTGCAAACCTGCTTTCCCGGCTTGCGGGTGTCGATTCCTCATTTCGATCTCTGTTTTGCCGCCCGGCGCGTCGGCCTGCAAGGCGGGTTGAAGTCCATCGAACGGGAGTTAGACATCGCGCGCGAATCAGATCTGCTCCAGCTGGACGGATTGGAAGCGGTTCGATTGTGGCACCACTACCGCGCAGGCCACGACGCCGCCCTGGATCAGCTCGTTCGATATAACGCAGCCGATACCCAAAATCTTGAGCCCCTCGCGGCCTGCCTCTACGAGCGACTGGCCCTGCGATACGGGCCACAGTTCCTCGGTCTGGTTGGGTAATGTGGCGACATCTCATGGCGGGTGGGACTGGACCGGTACGGGCCAATAGACCAAGGGCCGGTTCGCTCGAGCAATCAGGAGGCATGCCTCGTCGACAATCGGTACCGCCCGTGGGCTGGCGCCAGCTATGCTGATCGTCACCCGTCCTTCCTATGGTATGGGAATGACGCTGGTGATGGCGCGTCTGATGTCTCTACCAGCCTCCCGCTCCTTGTGCTGAATAGCGACGACAGCCGGGCCTATTTCCTCCGAGCGGAACACATCAGGCAATTGACTCGCGACCATACCCTCATGGACAACTATGTGCGCAAGGGCCGCCTTACACGCGAGCAAGTGACCCATCATCCGGACCACCACGTCCTGACCCGGACGCTCGGCTCGAAGCTGTCCTGCAGAGCGATCTTGCTCCTGCCGATGTCCTCATCGGCGATGTACTGTTGCTATCTTCCGACCGACTGACCCAAATGTTACTGGACCAGCATATAGAGGAGATCGCACTCTCGCAGAGAGATAATCCCCTCCTCGCGGGCAAAGCCCTGATCCAGGCGGCGCTCGATACCCGCGGCATCGACAACAGTCCTATCGTGGCCTGCGCGATGGTGGACCGACCCGATCAGGCAAATAGCCATTGACAGTGCCTCGAAGCACCAGGTAGCCTCACATCATCAGCAGCAGCCGCTGAGTGACGCCTCGAAGGCGTCTATGTGTTTCCTTCTATGAATACGCAACCGAATCACCATCGTCGATTTCTTCTACGGGTCCGCACGTGGCTCCTGCTCGGGCCGCTTCTGGGGATATTGTGCCTTCCCACGGCGCGAGCCGAGGAGCCCCATGGCCCGGAGGCAACCCTGCGAACGCTCGTTCAGGCCAATGCCGAACGGGATCTTGCCACCATGTCGAAATATATGTCACACGACGTGGATGCCATCGGGTATACGATTGACGGGCGCAAATACATTGGATGGCCGGATCTGGCGGCTGATATGCGCAGCGAGTTTGACTCGGTGGTCAAACTGGAAATTCCGATCACCAGCCTTCACATGTGGACCAAAGGCGATATCGCCTGGTTCGCGATGGAGTCGAATTATATTCGTTACAGCAACCCGGACGATCTCACCCAGCGCATGGTCCTTCCGCTGCGGGAGACCGGCGTTCTGGAGCGGCGAAACGGTCGATGGATCCTCGTGGCCTGGCACGAATCCACCCGTCATCACGATAACAGCACGGAACAAACGGCCGCCGACCGTGCGGCGCTGCTTCACCGCGCCTCGGATACGCAACCCGCTGTCCCGAACGGGGTCGACTTGAGCGGCGAATGGGAAGTCACGGAAATCGAAGATAATAAAAAGTACGTCGCCACACTGAATGCCCAAGGTACCGGGCCCTACACCTGGCAAGGCGGAGAGTTTTCCACCACCAGCTTCAACGACCGACGCTGGCAGGGCACGTGGAAACAAACGGGCAATGATCGCGAGGGCGCGTTTGAAGTCATTCTTTCAGAGGATGCCACCGAAGCCAAAGGCATCTGGTGGTATGTGCGTGTCGGCACCAGAGACAACATCCCGCCCCGGCAACATGGCGGCACCTATCTGTGGAAACGACTCACCCCGCCTCCGACGGCTCCTTAACCGACGGGCGGTCACTCCCTACAACGCTTCACACACACTCATGGACGGCCGGTCTGTTACAACGAGGAGGGGCCTATGAATCGTGCGCTTCTAGTGGTAGTCATGGTATTGGGCCTCACGAGCATGGTGTACGCCGGCGGCGGACATGATCATCACGCTATTCCAACCATGCCGAGTTTAGGCGAAACAAAACTGACCATCGAGGACCAGACCGTGACGCTGACGTTCGGCCCCGTCGATCTCCCGACCGGCCACGACGGAGATCTAGCCTCCAGCATGCCGAAGAAGGTGTTCCAACTGCCCGAAGACACCTACATGATCGGATACAAATCCGAAGTCTTCACCAAGGATGGCAAACCGCTGCCGAAGAATTATCTCCATCACATCCTCATGTTGAATAACGACAAACCGAGCGTCTCGTGTGATGGCGAACCCTTATTTTTTGCCGGAGCCGGCCTGGAAATGACAGAAGCCCGTTTCCCGGAGGGATACGGAGTGAAATTGGGCAAAGGCCAAAACCTGATGTCTGTCGTGGCCTTTTATCACAAGGCCCCGCCGACGAAAGATGTGATGGCTCGCTTCACGATGTATGTCGCTCCGAAGGGCGCGAAGGTACAGGAAATGGACGTCTACCAAGTGGGCGTGAACATTGTGTGCTACAGCAAGTTCGCCCAACGGGGTCCGGACCAGACGGACGAAGGTATCGAAATCAAGCCGGGAGTCTCGGTCCTCTCCGCGCCCCTCAAATTCAACATGGATGGCTGTGTGAAGTTCGCCTATCCCCACGGACATGACGAGCTCCTCATGGTGGCGCTCGAGAATAAGACCTCAAAAGAGACGCTTCTGCGCACCGTCCCCGAAGTCGATGCCGACGGCACATTCAGGGATTTCCGCCCCCATCAGGTCTATCGGGATAGCAAAGGCTTCCCAGTGACGAAGCAGGATGATTACGAGATGGTCATGGTTCACCACCACCTGCTGCAAAACCCCAACATCCAGCATGGCATGGGTAACTATCTGCTCTATATGACGCCCGGCTCCTGCCAGCAATCGTCGACCACAGCCTCGGCGCATTAGCCGGAACCCTCAGGCCTTCACCACAGGACGATCACTGTGGTGAGGGCCCAAACCAGGCGCCGGCCTGGAAAACAACACTCCAAATTCGGCTTAGAGCTCAACACTGCCTACGACCCGGCCCTCACCGGGGCGCATCAATTTTTCGATTCAAATCGTACGTCCCCTACCGAAGTGGAACCGCCCCCTCGGGCGGCGGACTGGGATTCTCAAGAAGGTGTATGATATTGAACCAGTCATGC
>ERZ724516.873-NODE-873-length-18032-cov-4.210881_pt1 | contig 18032 bp, 15 predicted proteins | sample MGYA00376049_ERZ724516 | MGnify/ENA primary metagenome ERZ724516 (study PRJEB28724, sample SAMN07190886) | activated sludge metagenome | isolation source: activated sludge of sewage treatment plant in Hong Hong | place: USA: Christiansburg, Virginia | collected... | reverse complement strand
TTCTTGGCCCAGTTGATGAAGTCGGCCACGATCAGGAAGTAGCCCGGGAAGCCCATCTGGAGAATGGTCTTGCACTCGAAGATCAGGCGCTCGTCGTATTCCGGCCGACGCTGGGCGCGCACTTCCGGGTCCGGGTAAAGCTCAGCGAGGCGAACCTCCAGCCCCTTCTCGGCCTCATCGACCAGATATTCGCCGATGGTCATGCCTGGCGGAATCGGGAAGTCAGGCAGGAAGTTCTTGCCCAGCGTCATCGTGATATTGCAGCGCTTGGCGATTTCCAGCGAGTTTTCCAGCGCCTCCGGCAGGTCGGCGAACAACTCCGCCATCTCGGCCTGTGTCTTGAAATACTGCTCTTCGGTGTACAGCTTCGGCCGCCGCGTATCGCCCAGCACATAGCCTTCGGCAATGCAGACGCGCGCTTCGTGAGCGCGGAAATCATCGCGGTTCATGAACTGGATCGGATGCGTGGCGACCAGCGGAATCCCCGTCTCGCCGGCCAGATCGGCCGTCTGCTGAACGATGGCCTCCTGCTGCGACTGGCCGTAACGCTGCACTTCCAGATAGAACGCGCCGGGGAAAATCGCCTCCCAGGCCTTGGCCCGCTGGCCGGCCAGATCGAAATTGCCGTTCAACAACGCTTCGCCGACATCGCCGAGATGCGCCCCGGACAAGGCGATCAGCCCGTCGCAGCCAACCTCGCCAAACCAGTCGCGATTGAGTTCAGCCCGGTCACGCCGGCCTTCGACCAGATAAGCCTTGCTCAGCAACTGGCACAACTGCTTGTAACCGGCGTTGTTGCGCGCCAGCAGCAGCAGGCGATAAGCATCGTCCGGCGACTCCGGATTAGCGATCCACACATCCGCCCCGGCAATCGGCTTGACCCCCTTGCCGCGCGCCCCGGAATAGAACTTGACCAGCCCGAACAGATTGCCCAGATCGGTCAGCGCCATCGCCGGCATGCCATCCCCCGCCGCGCGCTTGACGGCGTCGCCGATGCGCACGATGCCATCGGTGACGGAGTATTCGGAATGGAGGCGGAGGTGGACGTAGCGCGGCGAATTCATGGGCGACATTTTACCGCGGCCGGCCGAGCCGTTCCCGATTACATGATCACGCTAGCCCTCGCTGACCACCCGCCGCAACCCGGCAACGTCGCGAATCAGCGACACCCCGCGCCGCGTCTCGACAAAATCCAGCGCGACAAATTCGCCCAACAGCCGGGCCACCACCTCGCGCGTCGTTCCCAGATGGAAGGCCATCTGCTGCTGCGTCATCGCCAGGGTGCCGGCCGACGAAGCATGCGTCAGCAGCAGGTTGGCCAGCCGCTGGTTGAGCTTGAACAAATGCACTTCCTCAAGCTCCGCCATGAGCCGGAAGACCAGCGTCGACAGCGTGCGCACCGTCAGATCGCGAATCACCGCCTCCTCGGCAAACAGGGCCCGAAACAGCGGCCCAGGCAGGAAGGCCAGCGTCGTTTCCGACACCGCCTGCACCCAGGCCGGATAGAGCAGATCGTTGAACAGGCTGTTCAGCGCGAAGACGCAAGTCTCGCCGGCATCGATCAAATACATCGTCGCCTCGGTGCCATTCGGCGCCAGCGAATAAACCCGCAAGCGCCCCTCCAGCACAAAGTAGGCGCCGGAAATCTGCTGCCCCTTGAACAGCAAGGGCGCCTCGGAAACTGCATGCCGGCTCACCACCCCCTCGCGCAACCGGCTCTTGCCGGCCGCCGTCAGGCTGGAAAACGGACTGAAATCCTCAAGCTTGATCATCGCCTGCCCTTGCATGACCGACCACCTCCCTGCTCACGGCCGGGCAACGAAAATCAGATACGCCCCCGACCGGCAATGCCGACGAGTTTAATGCCATGGGAATTTCCCGCACAAGAACCCGGCGCAACAACAAGGCACATGGCTACGGTCAACCGGAAAAAATGGCCAAAATTGAAATCCTCTCACAGGGAATCCGCTGCACCTCGATTGCTGCGCGGGGAACATGTCATTTGCAATTTCAGCCAATAATCCATAGTGTCGCGTTTATCATCAGGAATCAAAACCGTGCGAAGGCTACGCTTTGGTCGTCCGCTGAACTTGAACGCTCGCCTTTAAACTCCGTAGGTAACACATGTCCAAGCAAACTCGAATTAATCGCTGCAAAGTTCTCTACGAGCAGTTCCTATCTCTCAATCCGCGCGAATTTGAGAGCTGGCCCCTCGCGATGACCGACTTTGACGGCTTGAATTTCGATGAAGCCAAGAAGGCCATGCGCTTCGTCCTAGACACTATGGACGGTCTGTCTGCCAATGACGCTTGGGATGAACTGTCTTGGCATACTTACAACAGCCTTGAAGGAGTACTGCAAGGGGTATACAACTCATATGCACCTCTAAAGAACTCGCGTGACCAAAGCTCTTTTCAGAACTTTGTTTCCCAGCTTGATTCGCTTGCCTACCATTTTCGAATGTTTGGCGTGGTATCACTGGCTACGGGCGGAGCAAATCTGGAAAGAACAGCAGCGGCGGTTGCCTCAGAGCTCGAACGACTAACTTCGGCACGCACGGAAGTTGAGAAGCTCCGAGATGAAGTTAAAACACTTATTGCCCCCGCGGTGGCCGGATCGTTGTCAGAGGCGTTCACCGCACGAAAAACTGTCCTACTGTGGGGACGCATTATCTGGGGTCTCGTTGCCCTCCTCGTTGGAGGCTACTGCGTACATGCAACCTATGGTTTCGCGGCGGCAGTGGGCGATGCTTTGATTACCAACAAACAGTCGGCCAGCGCCCAAGATGTGGTGTGGGCCTCTGTCCTGCTTCGCTCTGTTGTGCTTATCCCTTTGTACGCAGCATTCGGGTTTGCGTTTTCTCAGTACAAGAAGGAAAGAGACTTTGAAGAAGAGTATGCGCACAAGGCCGCGGTAGCTACATCACTACCCAACTACGGCGATCTCACTCGCGAACCAGCTGTGCGCGATCAGATTGTCACTGGTGCAACCAATGTCATCTTCAGTGCGCCAACTACACGCCGCGGCGAGCCGGAACGTTCAGATCGTGTAATAGGTTCTATGCGCGATCTTCTAGATTCAGTTGCGAAGCTGCTGCCAAAAAAGAATGATGGCTAAACCGCCTCCAGACGGACACCTCCCCGGCAAGCGCGCTTCGCGCCCCTGAGCTAGCACACCCAAGTAATTTAGCCCCTTCCAAGCAGATTTCATTTTTGGCCGCTTTTTCCGGTTCACCGTAGCAACGCCCTCAATCCTCCGGAAATCAGCCCCCCCTTCCCCGCCCCGGCCACCAGCCGATCACTGCTCAACGCCCCCAGAAACGCCACGATGTCGGCCACTTCCTTGTCGCCTATCGGTGAGCGGTCGGCCTTGCCGAGCTGGCGGTCGTCGTTGAGCCAGGCGTTGAGTTTGCCGGAGCGGCCGAGTTGGGCGCTGGCCATGATGCGGACGACGTTTTCGAGTTTGTCGACCGATCCGTTGTGCAGCCAGGGGCCGGTCAGGGCGACGTTGCGAAGCGAGGCGATGCGCCAGACGCCGCGTTTTCCGTCGAGCAGCAGCTCGTATTGCTTCTCGTAGGGCGTTGCGTTGGCGGGGAAGATGCGGAAGGCCGATTCGCCGCCGATCAGGCCGGCGTCGCTGAAGCTGGGGCCGCGGTGGCAGAGCACGCAACCGACCGATTCGAACAGTGCCATGCCGCGTAGCTGGGCCGGTGTGAGCGCGGTGGCGTCGCCGCGCACGAAGCGGTCGTAGGGGGCGTCGGGCGTGATCAACGTGCGTTCGTAGGCGGCGATGGCCTGGGCGACGCGCTCGAAAGTGATCGGCTGGCGGTCGCCGAAGGCGCGGACAAAGTCCTGGCGATAGCTGGCGTCCTGGCGCAGTCGGCGCTCGGCTTCGGCGGGTGTGGACAGGCCCATCTCGATGGGGTTGAGGATCGGCCCCGTGGCCTGTTCTTCGAGCGTGGCGGCGCGGCCGTCCCAGAATTGGCGCGACATGAAGGCGGCGTTCCAGACGGTAGGCGTGTTGCGCGGCCCGGTTTGTTGGTCGATACCGAGCGCCGTTGGCCGGGCATCGGCGCCGGCATGGGTGTAAAGGTCGTGGCAGGCGGCGCAGGACAGCGTGCCGTCGCCGGAGAGTTTCTTTTCGTTGAAGAGCCGCTGGCCGAGGGCCACCTTGGCCGCGTTGCCGGGGTTGTCGGCCGGCTCGGGCGCCGCTTCCGGCAGCGCTTCCCAGACGTAGTGGGCTTGGCGGGCCGGCGCCGGGTTGATGAAGCCGGTGTCGAATTGTTCATCTCCCCTTGGCGCCACGGCCTGCATGGCCAGCAAGGGTGCGATTGTCTGTTCGGGCAGGAGTTCGATGGCCAGGGCGACGGCCATCTTGATGCCGAAGGCGACAAAGCCCATGCCGAACAGTCCGGTGAGCAGCCAGCGCCCGGCGACGTTGAGGCCGGCAAACGGCCCCAGCTCGCGGTGCACCATGAAGGCGAGCGTGGCGAAGCCGATGAGGACGGCGGGAAGGCCGATGGCTAGTAGTGCGTTGTCCATGATGGAACCTCTGGAATAGCCAGCGGCGGGCGATAGCGGCCAGCCGCCCGGCCGGCAATCAGGCGCGACGACGGAAGAAGGTGTCGCCCGGCGTGGCCGTGGTGATTTCGCTGATGTCGTCGTAGGGCAGGCCGACGCGCTCGTGGGCGCGGCGCACCGATTCGGCGTCCGGCGCCAGATTCAGGCAAAAGGCGCGGCCTTCGGCAAAGCCGACATGGGTACGCAGGGGAATGACGCCCTCGGCCTGACAGGCGGCTTCGTACTGGGCGAAGAAGACCTCGAATTCCTCCGGGCTCAGTTGCGCCGGAAAGGTGCCGCGGGCGCGGTCGTGGGTGTCGAGAAAATAACGCATGGCTTGCATTTGGCTGTTCTCCTTGAATGATCACGGGATGCTGCGGGAGCTACCTTAATCACCGGCCAAACCGCGGTCTGTACCAAAAGCTACACAAGCGACAGCCCGATTTCCGGGGGTAGAATCAGCGTTTCTTGATAGACCATCGGCCATACGGCCGGCCCCATAACACCAACGATGGAGACACCATGACCACCACCGAACCCCTCGTCCTGCGCACCGACCGTGCCGACGGCCTGACCACGCTGACCCTGAACCGTCCGAGCCAGTTCAATTCGCTGTCGAAAGACATGCTGACCGCCCTGCAGGCTGAACTGGATGCCATCGCCGCCAGCGAAACGGTACGCGTTGTCGTCATCGCCGGGGCCGGCAAGGCTTTTTGCGCCGGGCACGATCTCAAGGAGATGCGCGGCAATCACAGCAAGGAGTTCATGCAGGCGCTGTTCAAGCAGTGCGGCGAACTCATGCTGAGCATCACCCAAATGCCGCAGCCGGTGATCGCCCGCGTGCATGGCATCGCCACGGCGGCCGGTTGCCAGCTGGTGTCGATGTGCGATCTGGCGGTGGCGGCCGATGTCGCCAAGTTTGCCGTGTCGGGCATCAACGTCGGGCTGTTCTGCTCGACGCCAGCTGTCGGGCTGGCGCGCAATCTCGGGCGCAAGGCGGCGCTGGAGATGCTGCTGACTGGCGAGTTCATCGATGCCATGGAAGCCCGCGCCAAGGGGCTGGTCAATCGCGTTGTGCCCGCCGATGCACTGGATGCGGAAATCGAGCGCATCGCCGGCAACATCCTCGGCAAGAGCGCGGTCGCCATCCGCATGGGCAAGAGCATGTTCTACAAGCAGCTCGAAATGGGCCTGACCGAGGCCTACGCCTATGCCGGCGAAGTGATGGCCTGCAACATGATGAGCGACGATGCCGGCGAAGGCATCGATGCCTTCATGCAAAAACGCAAGCCGGAATACAAGGGCTGCTGAGCGGAGCACCGGGCGAAGCGGGTTAGAATTCCGGCCCATGCCGGTTCCCGCCCGCCCTCTCCTGTTGCTGCTGTTCATTGGCGCGCTGGCCGGCGCTTTCTGGCGGGCGCCCAGCCCGGCCGCGCCGGCTTTCGCGCCGCCCCCGGCCGCCACGCCTTCGACGCTGCCGGCGCTCTTCGTCAATGAAATGCTCTGGCGCGATGCCGGACTGGTCGCCGCCGCACCCAACCTGACCGAATTGCCCGATGGCCGCATTGCCGCAGCCTGGCTGGCTGGCCCGGACGATGCGATGGCCGTCCATTTCAGCGTGCGTGATCGGGGCGGCTGGCGTAGCCCTGTCCGGGTCGCCACGCTCGAAACGACCGCCGGCGGCACCTTTGCCCAGATCGGCCGGCTCGGCAATCCGGTTTTGCACGCCGAAGGCAGCTGGCTGCACCTTTGGTACGGCAGCAGCATGCTGGGCAGTTCGATCAATCACAGCGTTTCAACCGATGGCGGCAAGAGCTGGACCAAGCCGGTGCGGCTGCAAACCTCGCCGTTCGCCAATTTTGGCGGCGCCGTGCGCACCGCGCCCGTAACGCTGGCCGACGGTGGATTGGGGCTGGCGATCAGCCATGACTTTATTGGCCAGCACGGCGAATGGCTGCGCCTGTCGCCGACCGGGCAGATTCTCGACAAGCTTCGCCTGCCCGCCACCACCGGTACGCTGCAACCGGCCGTGGCCGCCCTCGATGAGCAGCGCGCAATGGCCATGCTGCGCGATGCCGGCCCGGTGCCGGAATCGGTCCGGGTAGCGACGACGGACAGCGGCGGCCAGCGCTGGCAGGCTGGCGAAGCCCTCGCCGTGCCCAACCCGAACGCTTCCGTCGCTCTGCTGCGACTGAAGAGCGGCCGATTGCTGCTCGCCGGCAACCCGGCCGGCGGGCGGCAGGCCTTGCTGCTCTGGCTGTCGGCTGATCAGGGCAAGACCTGGCAGGAAGCACGCACCGTCGAAACCGCGCCCGATGGTGGCGCCGACTACGGCAATCCGTCCCTGCTGCTCGGCCGCGACGGGCGCATTCACCTCGCCTACGACTGGCGCCGGCAGGGCATCAAAGCTGTCACCTTCAGCGAAGCGTGGCTGGATGGGGCGCAGCCATGAACTTCATCGCCGCCTACGGTCTACTCGCCCACGCCCTCATTTTCGGGGCGCTGACCGCCCTCATTCCCTTCGGCGAACTGCGCGCCCGCGTTGCGCTGGCGGCGACCACAATGGCACTGATCGTCGGCATCGCCCCCGGCATGCATGCCTTTTTCGGCACGCCATCGCTGACCCTCGTGGCGCTGGCCGTGCTCCAGCTGGCCGACAAAACGCCGTCGCCGCTGAGCTACCGCCCGGCGCTGGGCCTACTTGCCTTCGCCCTGCTGTTTTATGCGGCCTCGCTCGGACTGGGATCGTTCGACCCGTACGCCCTCGGCTATCAGCCAGCGCCGCTGCTGGCCGCGCTGCTGCCGCTGGGCCTGGCCCTGTGGTGGAAACGCCAGGATGTCTGGCTGGCCATTCTCGCCATCGACCTCGCCGGCTACGCCAGTGGATTCTTCGCCAACCTGTGGGATGTCCTGCTCGACCCGCTGCTCGTGCTGCTGGCGCTGATTGTCGTTGTGCGCCAGCAGGTCATCCGCTTTATCGCGTCAAGGACTCGCTGATCAGGCGGCGGATGCTGCCGGCCTCGAAAGGCTTGTCGCAGATGGCCGAAACGCCGGCCCGCTCGACGGCGGCCAGACGGCCCATGTTCTGTTCGCTGGTCACCATGAGCACCGGCACCTCGGCCTGCCAGCTTTGCGTGCGGATGTATTCGGTCAGCTCGCGGCCGTCCATTTCCGGCATGTTGTAGTCGGTGATGACGAGGTCGACCATGGCCTCTTCGAGCAACTTGACCGCTTCCTTGCCATTGACGGCCTCGATGACGCGCTCGATACCCAGTTCGGTGAGCAGGCGGCGCAAATGGCGGCGCGACGAGATGCTGTCGTCGACGAGCAGGACGCGCAGGTTTTCGATTTCCGCGACGTCCAGATCTTCCGGCGGGTTGAGGTAGTCGGCAGCGGCATAGAGCGCGCGCGACAACTGCTGTTCGTTGAAGGGCTTGGCGACGATGCTGCAGGCGCCAGACTGGCGAACGGGCTCGAGCACCTGTGGCCGGGTTTCGCTGGACACGAGAATGAAGGGCACCGTTTCGAAATCCGGATCGGCGCGCATGGCGGCGACCAGATCCGTCCCCGCCTGATCGGGCAGGTAGAGGCTGCTGATCACGATGACGTTGGTGCTTTCGGCCTTGAGCAGAGCCATGGCGGCACTTGCCTTGTCGACAGTACTGACCTTGCGGACACCCTGATGTTCCAGCATGCGGGTGACCAGATGCGCCTGCATTTGTGACGGCTCGACGAGAATGATGGCGAGGTCAGCCAGCGAAGTTGTCAGTGACATGCGATCACTCCGGAACGAAAGGGAATGATCTCACTATAGCAGCGAGCGGGCAGCCGGGGGGCCACCCGCTCCAGGCTTTAGCCGCGCAGGCGGGTGGCGATGCCGGCGACGCGCTGGCCGTAGCGTTTGGCGGTATCGAGGTCACCAGCCGGCACTTCGTCGACGCCGGCATCGGACGGCGAACGGACGAGCAGGCCGACCGAGCCGCCCAGATGGTTCGCGTCGGCATGCGTGGCGGCCTTGCTATTGGCCGGCAGAATGCCGAGGCTGACCCAGATGCCGCCGTGCTGCGAGGCCAGGGTCTGCAGCTGGATCATCGTCGCCCCCTTGTCGCCGACCGGGCTGGCGCTGTTGGTAAACCCGCCGAAAACCTTGTCCTGCCAGGCACGGGAATACCAGGGTTTGGATGAAGCGTCGGCAAACCTCTTGAACTGCCAGCTCGGGCCACCCATGCAGGTCGGCGTGCCGAAGATGATGGCGTCGGCTGCGGCCAGCTTTTCCCAGCCGCCCTCGGGCAGGTTGCCTTCGGCGTCGATGGCCAGCAGTTCGGCGCCGGCGCCTTCGGCGACATGCTCGGCAACGCGCTTGGTGTGGCCGTAGCCGGAGTGATAAACAACGATGGTTTTGCTCATGGTGATTTCCTTGAATAAAAATTGGGTGTGGATTCAGGCGAGAGGCGGCAGGTCGAAGAGCAGGAATTCCGCTTCTTCACTCGCCAAAAAGCGGAGATCGGTTTCGTCGGCAATCTTCACGCCGTCGCCGGCATTTGCGTTTTTGCCGTTTATTTCCAGTTGACCGTAGATAACCTGCACGTAGCCCAGGCGGCCGTTTTGCAGGCGATATTCGATACTTTCGCCCGGCGCGAGAACGCTGGCCCACAGGCGCGCATCCTGACCGATGGTCGTGCTGCCCTCGGCGCCATCCGGCGAGGCGACGAGCCGCCAGCGACCGCGCATCTCGTCGAGCGGCAGGGCCTGTTGCTCATAACTGGCCGGCGTACCGCGCTGCGCCGGCTCGATCCAGATTTGCAGCAGATGCGTTTCTTCGTCGGCTGACGGATTGAACTCGCTGTGCAGAATACCCTTGCCGGCTGTCATGCGCTGTACTTCGCCGCGCCGGATGACACCGCCGCTACCCAGGCTGTCCTTGTGCTCGAGCGCACCGGACAGGATGTAGGTGACGATTTCCATGTCGCGATGGCCGTGCCGGCCGAAACCGGCGCCCGGGGCAACGCGGTCTTCGTTGATGACGCGCAGGGCGCCCCAGCCCATTTCGGCCGGATCGTAGTAATCGGCAAAGGAAAAACTGTGCCTGGCGCGCAGCCAGCCGTGATCGGCGTAACCGCGTTCGGCAGAAGGGCGAAGCTGGATCATTTCAGTCTCCTTATGAATTTATCGTAACGATTAGTCACCATGATATTTATAGTGTTCAACAATAAATAGCGAATAATTTAGAGCCTATCGTTTAATATTTTTCACATGAAGATATCACTCGACCTATTGCTCATTCTTGATGCCATTGATCGCCGCGGCAGCTTCACCGCCGCCGCTGCCGCGCTGCACCGCGTCCCCTCAGCGTTGTCGCACGCCGTTGCCAAGATGGAGAGCGACCTCGGCATCACGCTGTTCCTGCGCGAAGGGCGCAAGGCCACGCTCAACGAGGCCGGACGCACATTGCTCGACGATGGCCGCCACCTGCTGCGTGCAGCCAGCGAGCTCGAGCGGCGCGTCCAGCGTGTGGCCGATGGCTGGGAAGCCGAGCTGCGCATCGCGATCGATGCCGTCATTCCGATTGAACGCGTCCTCCCGCTGCTCAAGCGCTTCTACGCCGCTGGCTGCGGCACGCAGATCCGGCTTTCCGGAGAAGTGCTGGGCGGCACCTGGGATGCGCTGACGACTGGCCGTGCCGACCTTGCCATCGGCGCGCCGGGCGACCCGCCTTCGCGCAGCGGCATCGCCACCCGCATGCTGAGCGCGCACACCGATTTCATCTTTGCCATCGCCCCGGACCACCCGCTGGCCAGCTGGGAGGGCGACATTCCGGCCAGCGAACTGCTGCGCCACCGGGCCATCGTCGTCGCCGATACATCGCAGGAGCTGGACGCCAGAACCATCGGTCTGCTCGAGGGGCAAGACATCCTGCGCGTTCCGGACATTCGCGCAAAACTCGCCGCACAGGTAGCCGGACTGGGCATCGGCCATGTACCACGCTGGCTGGCCGAGCCGGAAATTGCCGCCGGACGACTGGTCAAGAAAACCCCCGGCGACCCTCGCTCAAAATTTCCTCTGCATATTGCCTGGCGAACCCGGCAAAACGGAAAAGCGCTCCAGTGGTTCATTGAAGAACTCGCCAATGACGACGTCTTGAGCATGCTTGCCGATCAAATCTGAACAAGCAAATTTTTCCCTCCACACCCATCCACGATAGTGCTATGGTGAAACCGTAATTACCAAAAAGCACAACAGTGGAAAATTCCAAAGCAGGCCCAGCCGAACGGAGGCACGGTGGGCGCCCGCTCTCGCGGTATCTCATGCGAGACGGCGGAGCCTGGTTGGCGCTTGGCCTCATTTTGATGATCACAGCAGTGCTTTACGTGGTTGTATATCAAGTTACCGAGGAGCCGATTCACCAGCGCTTCCTTTATCGGGCAGAGCAGGAGCGCAACACCCTGCTCTTTCGCCTGAACGCACACGCTCAGGTATTGCGAGGCGGCGCCGCCTTCTTTGAGGCCAGCGGATCGGTCAATCGGGAAGAATGGCGAAATTACGTCTCCCATCTGCGCCTTGCCGAAACGCTCCCGGGTATTCAGGCCACCGGCTTTGCCTTGATGATCCAGCCCACCGAAAAGGCTGCGCACGAAGCTGCGATCCGCGCCACGGGTTTTCCGTACTACGCGATCAAGCCCGACGGGAAACGCGAGCAGTACAGCAGCGTCGTCTTTCTCGAACCTTTTTCCGAGATCAATCAGCGCGCTTTCGGCTATGACATGCTCTCTGACCCCGTTCGTCGCCATGCCATGGAGCGAGCACGGGACAGTGGCCAGCCTGCCCTTTCCGGGCGCATAACCCTGCTACAGGAGAAGATAGAGAAACCGCAGCCAGGATTCCTGATCTACGTCCCGGTCTACCGCCCCCGCATGCCCCACGACAGCCCGACGGAACGCAGGATGGCGCTGCTTGGCTTTACCTATTCGGCCTTCCGCGCGCAAGACCTGCTCGGTGCGGTGTACAACCGAGACAACAAGGACGTCGAAATCGAGCTTTATGACACTGCCGTGGCGCCCGGCAACCTGCTTTTTGACTCTCAGACGGACCACAAAGCCACCTCCCGCGGCCGCCAGATGGTGACGATGCCGATCGAGTTCGGTGGCCACCAGTGGGTAGCCCAATTCCGCAGTCGCCCCGAATTCGACAGCATTACAGAATCGCCTCTACCTTCCAGCATTGCCATCGGCGGTATTCTTGGCGGTCTTGCGGTGTTCTTGTGGCTGAGGCGCAATGAACGCTTCAATCAGCGCACCAGGAACGATGCCGAACGTCTGCGCAACAACGAAGTTCGTCTGCGGACGCTGATCAATACCATGCCCAATATTGTCTGCCTGAAGGATGGGTCTGGGCGCTGGACCGAGGCCAACACCCAGCTTCTGAACATGCTGGGCCTTGGCAACACCGATTACCGTGGTTCGACCAGCCAGGCGTTGGCGGCTTCCGGCAATTTCGACAAATCCGCTCTGGAGATACTGGAGGGATCCGACGAGACCGTGTGGCAAACAGGCGAGCGCCTGCACGATGAACTGATCATCCGCGATGACAACGGTAGCGAACGGGTTTTCGATATCGCCAAGGTTCCCCTCTTCGGCACCGATGGCGCTCGACTCGCCCTGGTCATGGTTGGGCACGATATAACGAAGCGTGTTCTGGCCGAAAAGGAGTTGCGCTCGGCTGAACGCAAATTCCGCGGCCTCGTCGAGCAGTCGCTGGCCGGCGTGTACATTATCCAGGACGGGCACTTCCGTTATGTAAACCCGTGGTTTGCCAGGATTTTTGGCTATGAAACTCCGGATGAAATCATCGACCTGATACCTGTGAGCGATCTGGCATCTCCAGAGGACAGGCAAAAGGTCGCCGACAATGTCCTGCGCCGGGAATCGGGCGAGATCGACGCCCTGCATTACGGATTTACCGGATTGCGCGAGGATGGCAGCACAGTGTCGCTTGAGGTTTTCGGCAGCGGCGTGGAGTTTGAGGACCGGCCAGCCGTGATCGGTATCTGCGTCGATGTAACCGAGCGAAAGCGCACAGAGGCAGAACTCCATCGCTACAGGACGCACCTCGAAGAACTGGTCAAGGCGCGCACGGCCGACCTGGAGCTGGCCAAGGAAGCTGCCGAATCGGCCAATCGTGCCAAGAGTACTTTCCTCGCCAATATGAGCCATGAACTGCGAACGCCGATGAATGCCATCATCGGCATGACCCATCTGCTCAATCGCCGGATCAGCGACCCCGAGCAACGCGACAAGCTCGGCAAGCTCGGCAACGCTGCCAAGCACTTGCTGAGCCTGCTGAACGACATTCTCGACCTGTCAAAAATCGACGCTGAACGGCTGACCCTGGAAAATGCCCCCCTACGTATCGGGACCATCTTCGCCAACATTGAAAGCTTGATTGGCGTCAAGGCTGCCACCAAGAGAATCAATTTCTATGCCGATATCGCCCTGCAACTGGCTCAAGCCAGATTGCTCGGCGACCCGATGCGCCTGCAGCAGATTCTGATCAATCTGGCCGACAACGCTGTCAAGTTTACCGAGCACGGCAGCGTGACGCTTCGCGCCACGGTGCTCGACGAGACGGAAACCGGGCTGACCGTACGCATGTGCATCTCGGATACCGGCGTCGGCATCCCTCCTGAAGCGCAAGAGCGGATATTCCAGCCCTTCGAGCAAGCCGATGGCTCGACCACGCGACAGTATGGCGGAACCGGCCTGGGCCTGACGATTGTCCGCCAACTCGTCAATCTGATGAACGGCACGCTTGAACTGGAGAGCACACCGGGCGTCGGCAGCAGCTTCACGCTGACTATCCATTTCGACAAGGCGATGGCTGAAAGGGCGACAGACCCCTTGGCAGCAGCAGACCAAGACAGTGATAGATGGCTCAGCACCTTCAGGGGCAAGCGCGTGCTTCTGGCGGAAGACGATCCCATCAACCAGGAAGTCGCGCTTGAACTCCTGCGAAGCCTGCCCGACCTGGCTATCGATGTCGCCGACGACGGCGCGATCGCATTGGCGAAAGCGGCTGAAAAACCTTACGACCTGATCCTGATGGACATGCAGATGCCCAACATGGATGGCCTTGAGGCGACCGTCGCCATACGCCGCCTCCCCGGTTACGCAAAAACGCCGATCCTGGCCATGACGGCCAATGCCTTCGGGGAGGACCGAAAGCATTGCCTGTCAGCCGGCATGTCGGACTTCATTGCAAAACCGGTCACACCGGAACTGCTCTTCGCCAAACTGAAGCAGTGGCTGAGCACAAAGTCGGGGCCTGCCTGATTTCGTTTTTGGCCAATTTTCGCGGTTGACCGTGGAAGCACAGTAAAAAACTCAGTCAGCCTCGACCCACTTGATGATCGCCTGCCATTGTTCAACGTCGCGCTCGGCACGCGACGGCGGCAGGTCGAAAATGGTCATGCCGGCCGCGGTCGCCTGAACATAGACCTGCGTGTCGCGCAGATAGGCCAGCACCGGCAGATCAAAACCAGCAAAAAAGCGTTCCAGTTCGCCGGCAGCACGGGTTCGTGCATCGACCCGCATGCCGATCACGGCGACATCGGCCCTACCCTTGCGCACGGCCTTTTCGGAGAGCAGCTCGGCCAGGAAATGGCGCGTCGCCAGCATGTCGAACATCGACGGCTGGACAGGCACGATGACCCGCGTCGACAGCTTGAGCACGCGCTCGAGCATCTTGCCGTGCAGGCCGGCCGGGGTGTCGAGCACGACGTGCGTGGTGCCCTTGGGCGGGCGGGAAATATTGTCCTCGCCGACTGCCCAGGTATCGATGGTGGGCAACGCAAAGGGGCGCATGCCCAGCCACTCGCGCGACGATTGCTGGCGGTCGATGTCGCCCAGCATCACCTCGTTGCCCTTGTTGGCAAAATAGCCGGCCAGATTGGTGGCCAGCGTGCTTTTTCCGGAGCCGCCCTTGGGGTTGGCGACTAAAAACGCTTTCATGCTGCAGCTTCTTTCTTGTCGAGGATATGGCGAACCAGATTGACGTGTTCGCGCAGGGTATAAGCCAGATCGGTAAAGCCGAGCGGGATGTGCAGGGCGCTGGCCTCATCGTCAAGCGTATCGAGCCGGCTACGGTAGTCGGCCAGTTTGGCCGGATCGAAATGAAGCTTGAGGTCGTCCTCGAGAAACTTCAGTTCGCCGTAGATCCGGAAAACTTTGGAACGCACCCGCCAGTTGTAGATCGCCGGCGCCACCTTGAGCAGCGGGATGAGCAGCACAAAGATCGGGACCAGCATGACGATCAGGCGGTCGACCAGCACGGCCAGCCAGAACGGCAGGTAACGTTGCAGGAAGGATGGGCCGGACTTGAAATAGCGTTCCGCGTCGGGCGACAGGGGCAGCATTGGATCCATGTAGGCAGGGAATTCGCCCGCATCCTGGAAGAAACCGGTCTTGCCGTGCACCTCGCTGGCCGCCTGCAACAACAGTGCCTGCAGAGCGGGGTGCAGGTCGTCGCGAACGATCAGGTTGGCCGTCGGTGCCAGCACCTTGATGTCCTCCGGCGGATAGTCGCGCACCAGATCGGCGACGCCGCGCGGGAAAGTCAGCTTGGTCAGGAAAGGGAAGCGGCGCTGGTAGGCGCGATCCTGGGCAAAGCTCATGAGCTTGACGCCTGGCGAGCGGATCAGCACCTGAACGACCGGCGCCGTTTCGGCTGCAATGATGAAGGCGGCGTCGATCCGTCCCTGCTGCAGTTCCTCGGCAGCCTTGAGGCCGCCAAGCGGCACGAGGTGATCGCCGGCCGGAATGTCGTTGGCGCTGAGCAGTTGCTGGGCCAGCTGACGCACCCCTGAACCCTCCTGGCCAATGGCGATGCGTTTGCCCTGCAGTTCGGTCAGGCGGGTCAGATTCTTTTCGCCACGATAGAAAACCCAGACCGGCTCATAGAACACGCTGCCCAGCGAGAGCAGGCCGGACTCGTCCTCGGCATCCGGGTCTTCCTTGGGTGGCACGACACCGCCCTGGACGAAGCCGATCTGCACCTCGTCATTTTTCAGGCGCGCCAGATTTTCCAGCGAACCGGCCGACGCCCGAACTTCCAGCGTGATGCCGTTCTTGGCCAGAATGGTCGCATAGCGCTGGGCGAAGTGGTAATAGGCACCGCTTTCACTGCCCGTGCTGATAACAATCTTTTTCGGCGGCGCCGGTTCGACGAACTGGTAGGCAATCGCGAAACCAATGCCGGCGAGCAGGATGATCCACCAGGCGGTGGCAAACAGGTCACGCAGCGAGAGCAAGCCCGCCTTGATTTTGGCCATCATGGCAGCAGAATGGTTGAGCCCGTCGTCTTGCGCGCCTCGAGGTCACGGTGGGCCTGGGCGGCATCCTTCAGGGCGTAGGTTTGGTTGACCTCGATCTTGACCAGGCCAGAGGCGACGACGTCGAACAGCTCGCTGCCCAGCGCAACGAGATCTTCGCGCTTCGCCGTGTAGTTCATGAGCGTTGGCCGGGTGACAAACAGCGAGCCTTTTTGCGAGAGCACGATCAGGTCGAGCGGCGGCACCGGTCCGGAGGCATTGCCGAAGGAAACCATCATGCCCATCGGCCGCAGGCTGTCGAGCGAACCGGCGAAGGTATCCTTGCCGACGCCGTCATAAACCACCGTGACGCCTTCGCCGTTGGTGATTTCACGCACGCGGGCCGGGAAGTTTTCGGTGCTGTAATTGATCACGTGGTGGCAGCCGTGGGCCTTGGCCAGCTCGGCCTTGGCCGGCGAACCGACAGTACCGATCACCGTCGCGCCGAGCGCCCGCGCCCACTGGCAGGCGATCAGACCGACGCCGCCGGCGGCGGCCTGAATGAGCACGGCATCGCCGGCTTGTACGCGATAGGTCTTGCGCAGCAGGTAGGCGGCGGTCAGGCCTTGCAGCATCATGGCCGCGCCGGTTTCGAACGAGATGGCATCGGGCAGTTTGAGCAGGCGATGCGCCGGGATGTTGCGCACCTCGGCGTAGGCACCGAGCGGCCCGCCGGCATAGGCCACGCGGTCGCCGACCTTGAGATCGGTAACGCCGTCGCCCAGCGCCTCGACCACGCCAGCACCCTCCATGCCAATGCCGGATGGCAGCGCCACCGGATAGAGGCCGGTGCGGTGATAGACGTCGATGAAATTGAGGCCGACAGCATGGTGGCGAACCGTCGCCTCACCAGGGGCCGGTGCAGGCAGATCGACGGCGTCCCAGGACAGCACTTCCGGGCCGCCGTTTTGATGAAGGCGAATGGCGTAGGGCACGGTTATCTCCTCGTTGTCTGTGTAATTTTTTGCGAGACAACGAGGTTATCACCGTGCCGGCTGGCGATCTACCGCAAGACTGCCTGAAAATCGGCCATTTTTGTCGGTCGACCGTGGCAGTCGCCCGCAAACGCTCAAACCGGGGTCAGTTTGGCGTACGCCAGCGCCAGCCACTTCATGCCGCTGCCGCCGAAGTTGATCTGCACACGCGCATCGTCGCCACGCCCTTCGGTCGACACGATGACGCCGATGCCGAACTTGGCGTGCTCGACGGCCTGCCCAACCCGCAGGCCACCGGCTGGCGCCGGCTCGGCATAGCCGCCGCCGAACGAGCCAAAGGCCGGGAAGGCCGCCGCCGGCGCCGCTTTCTTGTTAAGCTTGAGCAGCAGTTGTTCGGGGATTTCATCGAGGAAGCTCGACGGTACGCAATAGCGCGTCTGGCCATGCAGCATGCGGGTCTGCGCGCAGGAAACGTAAAGACGCTGACGGGCGCGGGTGACCGCCACGTACATGAGCCGACGCTCCTCTTCCAGCCCGTCCTTGCCGGCGTTGATCGAGTTTTCGTGCGGAAACAGGCCCTGCTCCAGCCCGGTGATGAACACCACGTCGAATTCCAGGCCCTTGGCCGCATGCACCGACATGAGCTGCACCGCCTCCTGCCCCTCGCCAGCCTGATGCTCGCCTGCCTCCAGCGAGGCCAGCGTCAAGAAGGAGACCAGCGCACCGCCTTCGCCGATGGCGCCTTCGTCGTCAATGAACGTCGCGGCAGCGTTGATCAGTTCGTCGAGATTCTCCAGCCGGTCCTGGCCTTCCTTGTCAGTCCGGTAATGCTGGGCCAGACCGCTCTTCTCGATGACGTGCTCGACCATTTCCGGTAGCGGCAGGCCTTCGGTTTCGTGGCGAAGTTGCTCGATCAACCGGATGAACGCGCCGACCGTCTGCCCGGCCTTGCCGCTCAGCGAAGCGGCCGCGTTGTACAGGCTGGAATTCGTCTGATGCGCCGTCGCCTGCAGGTTTTCGAGCGAACGGGCGCCGATGCCGCGCGTCGGGAAATTGACGACCCGCAGGAACGCCGTGTCATCGTCCGGATTGCCCAACAGGCGCAGATAGGCCAGCGCATGCTTGATTTCCTGGCGCTCGAAGAAGCGCAGGCCGCCATAGACCTTGTACGGCACG
>ERZ724516.869-NODE-869-length-18065-cov-6.895336_pt1 | contig 18065 bp, 14 predicted proteins | sample MGYA00376049_ERZ724516 | MGnify/ENA primary metagenome ERZ724516 (study PRJEB28724, sample SAMN07190886) | activated sludge metagenome | isolation source: activated sludge of sewage treatment plant in Hong Hong | place: USA: Christiansburg, Virginia | collected... | reverse complement strand
GCTGCACCCCGCCACCGATTGTTACCGTGGCCTGGGTTACCACATCAGTGATGAACAACTGGAAGATCAACCTGACCACACCCGCTGGCGCTGCTTTATCGCCGAGCGTGGCGGTCAACGTGTGCGCGTCTGTGAACACATTGAAGATGCCAGCGGTCAGGGGTTTACCGACACGTCGGCCTGGTACTGGGCCGCCATCGCGGGTCAGTCTGTCGGTCCCTGGAGGGCCATTACCGTGGCCACGCCGCTGTAGGAACCGCTTCTCGCTCCAGGAGCGGATTGCACCCCGCGCAGCGAAGTCGCACAGCGAGGCCGAGAGCCCGGACTGTTTGACGAACGAGTCGTTTTCGCTGACGGTGTAAGAAATTCGCGCGCCATGCGACCAACTTTTTCAATGTTGTCCAACCCCTTTGCCTTGCTCCTGACGTTCCTGTGTGTTCTGTTGCCCGCTGAATTGCAGGCAACAACGTTGACACTGGCGGCAGCCGCTCACGGTTGTGGTGTCAGCGACAGGGCGCAGCCGCCGCCGCCGCCGTTTGCGCAGCAGCGCCTGGCGCAAAGCGAGGCGGTCCCTGGAGCGCGCGATATCGCCTGGGTCTGGCTGGGTTCGCCGACGTCGCGGTATCCGCATGCGGCTCTCGGCTCGACGCTGCACGCCGCGAGCCTCCATGTTCTTCCGGCTGCACCGGCGGCTCGGTCGCAGCCGCAGACCTACACACTGCCCCCGTATCGGGTGTTCGAGGACCGCGTGCCCCGGCTGGCCGACCTGGACGGCGATGGTCGCGACGAAATCATTCTGGTGGAGGCCGATGCCCTGCAAGGCGCGGCGCTGGTGGTATTCGGTTTACGCGATGGCGCAATCGTTGAACTGGCGCGTGGCCCGCACGCGGGATCGACCTTTCGATGGCTCAATCCGGTGGGCGTGGCCGATTTCGACGGCGACGGCCGACCCGACCTGGCTAGCGTGACCACTCCTCACATCGGTGGCGTGCTCACCTTGCACCACTACCGCCCGCCTCGGTTGGAACCCTACGCGCGCCATACCGAAGTTTCCAACCACCGCATGGGCGAACTGGAGCAGCAACTGGCGGTGATCGTGGCTCAGACGGGCCAGCGACCGGCCATCCTGATCCCCGACATGCAGTTGATGGCGCTGCAGGCCCTGCGCTGGGATGCCCCTGGGCAATGGACCGAGCTGGCCCGCCCGCTGGCGCTGCCCGCACGCGCCGAGCGCTTTACTCCGCTGGATGGCGGAGGCTGTCTGCGGCTGGCCGACGACAGTTGGTGGCGAGTGACTCTAGCGCCCTGAGGCGGAATTTCAACCAAGGAGAAACTGAATGCTGATCCCACGACAAGCCGTGCCCGCCCTGCGTGTGAGCACACTGGACCACGGCGACTATGACCTGAGCGGCGATGCGCCCGCGCGCTTTTCGTTGGTGGTGTTTTACCGTGGCCTGCACTGCCCGGTCTGCGCCAAATACCTGCTGGAACTGGGCCGCCTGCAGACTGAGTTTGAACAACGCGGCGTGAAGGTGATTGCCATCTCCGGTGATGGCGCCGAACGCGCCCGCGAGATGGCGACCAAGGTGGGTTCACCGGCCCTGCGCTTCGGCCATGGTTTGACCCTTGCGAATGCGCGCGAATGGGGTTTATACATTTCCACCAGCCGGGGCAAAACGTCGATTGGCATTGAGGAGCCAGGGCTGTTCGCCGAGCCCGGTGTGTTCATCGTGCGGCCTGACGGCACACTTTACTACGGCGCGGTGCAGACCATGCCGTTTGCGCGGCCGCATTTCGACGAATTGCTGGGCGCCATTGACTTTGCCATCAGCAAAGACTACCCGGCCCGCGGCGAGTTTACCGGGGCGGTCTGATTCGCCTGAGGCAGCGCACTAACGCCGCAACCGTACCGCGGCATGCGTTACATCAACATGTGGGCTGAAAGTCGCCGCGTCGGGGCTGGGCGCCTTACCATCGGTCAGCTTTTTTGAGGCACAAACCCATGCTCACACTCACGCTTTCCGATTTCACGCTCGAGCACTTCATGCAGCACTACTGGCAGCAAAAACCGGTCGTCATACGCCAGGGCTTCAAGCAGTTCAAAGACCTGATCAGCCCCGAGGAACTGGCCGGGCTGGCCTGTGAGTCGGATATCGAGTCCCGCCTGGTCTACAAAAAGCGCGGCAAGTGGCAGGCCGAGAGCGGGCCGTTTGAGTCCTACGACCACCTGGGTAAAGCCGGCTGGTCGCTGATCGTGCAGGCGGTCAACCACTGGTCGCCCGAAGTGGCCGAACTGGTCAAGCCGTTTGACTTTCTCCCCAAGTGGCGACTAGACGATGTGATGATCAGTTACTCCACACCCAAGGGCGGCGTGGGGCCGCATATCGACCTGTACGACGTGTTCATCTGCCAGGGCTCCGGGCGGCGCCAGTGGCGGGTAGGGGACAAAGGCAACCACCGTCAGTTTGCCGCGCACGCAGCGCTTTTGCATGTCGACCCGTTCGAAGCCATGATTGACGTGGAACTGCTGCCCGGCGACATTTTGTACATCCCGCCGGGATTTCCGCACGACGGTGTGTCGCTGGAAACCTCCATGAGTTTCTCGGTCGGTTTCAGAGCCAAGTCGGCGTGCGACATGCTCAGCGGCCTGGCCGACTATGTGATTGACAAGGAACTGGGCAGCAACTTGCTGAGCGACCCCGGTCGCCCGATTCACAAAAACCAGGGCCAGATCAATGCCAGCGACTTTGCGCTGATCAAGGCGCACCTGCGCTCCATCCTCGACGACGACACCCTCTTGGCGGACTTTGCGGGCAGCTTCTTGTCTAGGACCAAATGCCAGCTCGACCTGCAGGCACTGGACGAACCGTTGGATGCAGTTGAGCTGATCGACACCCTGCAACAGCAACCCCTGGTGCGCACCGGCGGCTTGCGTTGCTTCTATCTGGACGAAACGCTGTCAAAGGGTGTTTGTTATATCGACGGCGAGCGCCACGCCTTTGGCGCCAAGGCCAAAGCAGTCGTCAAGGCACTGTGCGACCACGACCGCGTGACCCACACCCAGCTGCTCGGCGGCCTGAAGATCCCAGAGTTTGTGGCGGCGCTGACCCAGTGGGTCAACGCGGGCTACTGGTACTTCGAAAACTGACGTCCTGAGGAGCTTGGGCGGCAGAGCGTGCTGCGCAGGTCAAGGAGGAGCCCGAAGGGCGGGGGACACGGAGCGGCATGCTCTGCCGCCCAGGCTCCGAGCGCTACCACACTGTGTCGCGTGTTCCATGGTTTACCCCCTGCATGGGCCTTCAGGTCTGTGCTAATGTCTGCGCCTTGTCTTTTTTCGACCCCCAAAATCCATGAAACGACTCCTTTTTACCGCGGGCCTGCTGCTCGCATCGGTGCTGTCACAAGCCGCGCCGGTAGCAGTCAAAGGTTACACCCACGTCAAAACCGTGGGCAGCATTGACGAATACACCCTGGCGTCCAACGGCCTGCAGGTCTTGCTGATGCCCGAACATTCCAGCCCGACGCTGACCTTTATGGTGACCTATCGGGTGGGTTCCAAAAACGAGGTGACCGGTACCACTGGCGCAACCCATTTGCTGGAACACCTGATGTTCAAGGGCTCCAAGAACCACACCCGCGAAAAGGGTAACAACGTAGACCAGTTGCTGGAGCGCAGCGGGGCCCTGTACAACGCCACCACCTGGCTGGACCGTACCAACTACTACGCCAATATGGGCAGCGAGCACCTCGGGACGGTGATGGCCATGGAAGCCGACCGCATGCGCAACCTGCTGCTGCGCGAGGAAGACCGCAAGCCCGAGATGACCGTGGTGCGCAACGAGTTTGAGCGCGGCGAAAACTCCCCCATACAGGCCCTGTACAAAGAGATTTACCAGACCGCTTTTGTGGCCCACCCCTACCACCACAGCACCATTGGGCACCGCAGCGACATTGAAAAAGTGTCCATCCAGAAGCTGCGCGAGTTTTACGACACCTACTACTGGCCCAACAACGCCACGGTCACCATCATTGGTGACTTCCAGCCCGCCAAAGCCTTGGAAATGGTCCAGAAGACCTTTGGCGTGTATCCCCGTTCACCCAAGCCGATCCCCGCGGTGTATACCGAGGAGCCGGTTCAAAATGGCGCCCGCCGCGTGACGGTCAAACGCCCCGGTCAATTGGGCGTGGTGGCGGTGGCGCACAAAATTCCGGCCGCAACCCACCCGGACTTTGCCGCTGTGGCCATGATGAGCGCCATTCTGGGCGACGGCAAAAACAGTCGCATGTACAAAGCCATCACCAACAAAAACCTGTCCACCGGTGTGGAAGGCGAGATGGGTATTTTCTCGGACCCGTCGATGCACATCGTTTTCGCGCCACTGGCGCCTGGCGCCAAACATGAAGAAGTGGAAGCCATCCTTGTTCAGGAAATCGAACGCCTGAAAAAAGACGGCGTGACCGACGGCGAACTTAAAGCCGCAGTTGCCAAAAACACGGCGGATTCCGCTTACAAGCTGGATGGCTCGTTTGGCATTGCCGGCAATATCAATGAGTTTATTTCGGCCGGTGACTGGACGCTGTTTTACGGCCTGGACGAAGCCATCAAAAAGGTCACCGCCGCCGACATCCAGCGTGTGGCGCAAAAGTACCTGATTGAAGACTCCAGCACCACCGGCTGGTTTGTGCCCGTTTCCGCCGCACCCGCCGCCGCGGCAACGGCGGCACCTGCAGCGGGCACTGGCACCGCTGGTGCCAAGGCGGGTTTCAAAGACACGTTATCAGACGGCCCCTACTACTACCGCGACCCGCGCCTGAATGCAGCCTCACAACCCTCGATGGCTGCCGCCAAAGACGGCATGGCCGCTGCCGCTGCAGCGCCTAGCGCCAAGATTGCGCCCCATGTCAAACGCAGCAAAATTGCCGGTGTGGACGTGATCGCCTACCCCACCGGTGTCAAGGATGTGGTGACCCTGCGCGCCAGTCTGCCCGCCGGCCGCTCCCAAGGCATCAAGGGCAACCCCGCCATTCCCACCTTGACCGGCATGTTGCTGGACCAGGGCACCAAGACCCAGGACAAGTTTGCCATTGCGGAAAAGCTGGAAGCCGTGGGTGCGGCTATCAATTTCCGGGTGGGGACCGACCTGCTGGACATCAGCGCCCGTTCCCTGAAGAAAGACGCGCCCCTGGTGCTGGGCCTGATTGCCGAGCAGTTGCGCACACCGGCCTTCAGCGCCGAAGAGTTTGCCAAGGTCAAGAAACAGATGGCCGGTGGCATCAAACGCGGTCTGGAGAGTACCGACTACCGCGCCAGTGATGCCTTCAACCGCGCCACCTACCCGGTGGGCCACCCCAACCGCAACGTGGCACCCGACGACATGCTGGTCGCTATCGAGTCCGCCACGCTGGACGAAGTGTTGGCCTTTCACAAAACCAACTATGGCCCGGCTGCCATGACCCTGGTGCTGGTGGGCGACCTGGATCTGCCAGCCCTGCAGGCTGAAATCGGCAAGGCCTTTGCCGGCTGGACCGGTGGCCAGGCGGTGGTGCGTGCTGAGAAGCCGGCGCCCATGGGTACTGCCGCCAAGCAGGACGTGGTGATGGACGGCAAAACCAGCGTGTCCGTGGTGATGGGCCAAGCCAGCGGCCTGCGTTACAGCGACCCGGACTATCAGGCCCTGCGTCTGGCTACCGCCATTTTGGGCAGCGGCTTCACCGGGCGCCTGATGGCCAATGTGCGCGACAAGGAAGGCTTGACCTACGATGTCGGTTCAATCCTGCAGGCCGACATGTTCAATGATGGGGATTGGCGTCTCTACGGCAGTTTTGCACCTGGTCTGCTGGACCAAGGCATTGCGTCCACACAACGTCAGCTCAAACTTTGGTACGACGCAGGCGTCACCCCTGCTGAACTCAGTGCCCGCAAGAGCAACCTGATCGGTGGTTTCAAGGTCGACCTGGCCACCACGGGCGGCATGGCCAATGCGCTGATCGCGGCGGTCAATCGGGGCTTGGACGTGACCTGGCTGGACGACTTGCCCGTCAAAGTGAACGCCGTGAGCAACGAGCAGGTCAACGCCGCCATCAAAAAGTACCTCAAGCCCGAAAACATGGTGACGGTGCGCGCCGGCAGCTTTGCCGGCGCAGCGGTTGGGGCTGCGGCCAAGTAATCAGGTCCCCACACTCCCTAGCAGCGTGGGGGGCACCGCTCCATAAGGGGCGGTGCGGGCGCAAGCCTCTTGTCAGAGGTGGCGAATTGCTGCACAGTTGGGCCTTGTCATGACACCTTCGACACCCCGCAAACCCAAGCTGCTGGTCGTAGACGACCAGGCTTTTAATATCCAGATCCTGTATCAGATATTCAAAGGCGACTACGAGGTGTTTATGGCCACCAGCGGTGCCCAGGCGCTGGCCCTGTGTGCCGACCAATCCCCCGACCTGATCTTGCTTGATGTGGTAATGCCCGACATGGACGGGCACGAGGTTTGTCGGCGGCTGAAGGCAGACCCGCACACCCGGGATATTCCGGTCATTTTCGTGACCGGACACAATAATTCCGAAGAAGAGTCCCTGGGCCTGCAATTGGGAGCGGTGGATTTCATTTCCAAACCCGTGAATGCCACCGTAGTGCGGGCCCGCGTGTACTCCCAACTGATGCTGCGCGAGACCTTGCGCCAGGTGCAGGAGCTCAACGAAACCCTGGAACAGCGTGTCGCCCAGCGAACCGCCGAGCTTGAGCGGGCGCTGGAGAACTTGAAACAATCACAAGACAACCTGGCCAACAGCGAAGCCAAAGCCACGCTGAGCACCTTGTTTGCCAGTGTTTCGCACGAGTTGGGTACGCCGCTGGGCAATAGCAAAATGGTCGCCAGTGCCATGGCAGAGCAAACGCTCAGCATGGCCCAAGACATGGAAAACGGCCAACTGAAGCGTTCCGCGCTCAGCGCCTTCATGGAACAACTCAATGACGGTCTAGCCCTCTTGCAACGCAACTTGGAGCGGGCCGTGGAGTTGCTGGGTGACTTTCGCCAAGTGGCCGCGGACCAGGCCAGCGAGCAGCGCCGCGTGTTTGACCTGAAGCTGGTGGTCCAGGAGATTCTGCACACCCTGAGCCCCAGCCTCAAACACAAGCCTCACCAGATCGTGGTGGAGATTGCCGACGAACTGATGATGGACAGCCAACCAGGGCCACTGGGCCAAATCGTCATCAATCTGGTGAATAACGCCTACCTCCACGCTTTTGAGGGCCGCAGCAATGGGGTGTTGACCATCAGTGCCCGGATTGATGGTGACCAGGTGCAGATGTGTGTGGCCGATAACGGCGTTGGCATGAGCCCCGAGGTGAAGGAGAAATTGTTCGAACCCTTCTTCAGTACCAAGATTGGCAAAGGTGGTACGGGCCTGGGCATGGCCATCGTTCGCAATCTGGTCACCAAGACCCTCGGTGGGCGCATTTCCGTGGTGTCCAAGGTTGGCGAGGGCACGCGGGTTGACATCGTGCTGCCACGGGTTCTGCCCGGCTGATTGCAAAAGCGCTACTGAATAAATAGCTGACTACGCATATTCCACGAGGGCTAGCGCTCGATTTCGCTTAAGAAATCTGGCCAAACCGGTTTCTGCGCATTGGGCGATATTTTATTTATACCAAGCAAATGCTTGCTATAAATAGACGAATTTGGTATCGTCCTGGCGTGACCCCTGATGCAGCGCAGACTCTCGTAGACGCCACGGCCAAACGCCCGCGGGGGCGCCCGCGCAAGACGGTGGACGAACGTGATGACGGCAACCGCCGCCAGGCTTTGCTGACTGCGGCAGCGCAGCTTTTTCGTCGCAAAGGTTTCGCTGCTACCACCACCCGGGATATTGCCGCCGCTGCCGGTATGCAAAGTGGCTCGCCGTTCTACCATTTCAAAAGCAAGGAGGCCTTGCTCTACGCGGTAATGGAAGAGGGCATGCACTCTGCGTTGGCGCGCCAGCGCGCCGCCGTGGTTGCCCCCGGTCAGGCGGATCTGCCACCCGCGGCTCAATTGCACACCCTGGTGCGGGCCCACTTTGACGTGTTGCTCGGACCCGGCAGCGACTTTGTACCGGTGATGTTGTACGAGTCACGCTCTCTACCGCAGCGCCAACAAAAATCACTTGGCAAGTTGATAGGCGACTACGAGGCCCTGTGGTTACCCGTGTTGACCGCATTACATGCCAGCGGCGAATTAAACGCGCCGGTGCGACTGGCCCGGCTTTTGATCCTGGGCGCATTGAACTGGTCGGTGCAGTGGTTTGACCCCCAAAAGGGTGCGTCACTGCAGGAGCTAACCGACGCTGCCATGGCCTTGTTTCTAAAAACTACTGATTGAGGATTGACGACTATGGTTTACGGTTCTGTTTTCGCACCCGGCCTGTTTGCGGGCAAAGTCATCATCGTCACGGGGGGAGGTTCGGGTATTGGACGCTGTGTGGCCCATGAGCTGGCGTCTCTGGGTGCCCAGGTCGCCCTGGTGGGGCGCAAGATCGAGAAACTCCAAAAGGTGGCGGATGAGATTACGCAGGATGGCGGCAAAGTCAGCTTTCAGGTGTGCGACATCCGCCAGGAGGAGGCGGTCAAACAAACGGTGGCAGCCATCATGGGTGAACACGGCCCGGTCGACGGGCTGGTGAACAACGCCGGTGGCCAGTTTATGACGCCGCTGGAAGCCATCAGCGCCAAGGGTTGGGAGGCGGTGGTCAATACCAACCTGACCGGCGGCTTTTTGATGGCGCGGGAGTGTTTTGTGCAGGGCATGAACAAGACCGGCGGCGCGATAGTCAACATCGTGGCCGACATGTGGGGCTCAATGCCGGGCATGGGCCACAGCGGCGCGGCGCGCGCCGGCATGGTCAGCTTCACCGAAACAGCTGCAGTGGAATGGGCCGGAAAAGGGGTGCGCGTCAATGCCGTAGCGCCGGGCTACATCGCGTCCAGTGGCATGGACAACTATCCCGTAGAGATGGCGCCCATGATCCGTGAGATGGCCAAGACCATTCCCGCCGGGCGCTTTGGCACCGAGGCCGAAACGGCTGCGGGCATTGTGTTTTTGCTAAGCCCGGCCGCATCGTTTATCAGCGGCACCACCTTGCGTATTGATGGCGCGCGCCCCCAAGCCCGCGCCGGCTACCCGATGCGGGTGCCCGATGCCGCTGTGCAGGCACGCGATGCTGTCAAGCCATTTAATGGCTTTCACCGCGCACACACGCCCAAAGTGTTTCAGGTCTGAGCCTCTTCATCTCTCTCGAAATCGACACCATGCAATTCACCCACGAACACCTGGAAATCCAGAAAACCCTGAAGCGTTTTATCGACGCCGAGATCAACCCCCATGTCGACGAATGGGAGGCCGCCGAACAGTTTCCCGCCCACGAAGTCTTCAAGAAGCTGGGCAACCTGGGTCTGCTGGGTCTGACCAAACCCGAGGCCTATGGTGGCGCGGGTTTGGACTATTCCTACAGCATGGCCATGGCCGAAACGCTGGGCCATATCGACTGTGGTGGCGTGCCCATGGCGATTGGTGTGCAGACCGATATGTGCACACCGGCGTTGGCGCGTTTTGGCAGCGAAGAACTAAAGAAGGAGTTTTTGGTGCCCGCCATCGCGGGCGATGCTGTGGGTTGTATTGGCGTGAGCGAACCCGGTGCCGGGAGCGATGTGTCGGCCATCACCAGTCGGGCGCGCAAGGATGGTGATGACTATGTCATCACCGGCCAGAAGATGTGGATCACCAACAGCCTGCAGGCGGACTGGATGTGTATGTTGGTCAACACCGGCGACGGGCCCGCGCACAAGAACAAAAGCCTGGTCATGGTGCCCATGCGCGAGAACGGCAAGTTGCGCAAGGGCATTGAGGTGGCGCAGAAGATCAAGAAAATCGGCATGCACTCCAGCGATACCGGGCTGATCTATTTTGACGAAGTGCGCGTGCCACAGCGTAACCTCATTGGCCAGGAGGGCGCGGGTTTTGTCTACCAGATGCAGCAGTTCCAGGAAGAGCGCCTGTGGTGCGCGGCCAGTGGTTTGCAGTCCTTGAACAACTGCATCCAGTGGACCGTGGAATGGGCGCAGGAGCGCAAGATGTTTGGCGCCACGCTCGCCGACCAGCAGTGGGTGCAGTTCAGGTTGGCCGAGATGAAGACCGAGGTAGAGGCCTTGCGCGCGTTGACCTACCGGGCCTGCGAGTTGTATGTCAGTGGGCAAGATGTGCTGGAGCTGGCGTCCATGGCCAAGTTGAAAGCCGGCCGCCTGAACCGCATCGTGGCCGATGGCTGCCTGCAGTTCTGGGGCGGTATGGGTTACACCTGGGAGAACAAGGTGGCGCGCCTGTTCCGCGATGGCCGTTTGGGCTCCATCGGCGGTGGTGCTGATGAGGTCATGATGGGCATCATCGCCAAGACCATGGGCGTGGCAAAACGCAAAACAGCATGACCATGAATGATTTCGCAGTAGACGCGCAAGACATTGCTGCGGTAGAAGACTCCGTGCGCCGGTTCGTACAGACCGAAGTCAAGCCGCATTTGGAGGCCTGGGAAGAAGCGGGCCAGTTTCCGCGTGAGCTTTATCAGCGCGCGGCCGATCTGGGCTGGCTGTCCATGGGCTACCCCGAACAGTTTGGCGGCACGCCCGCACCCTGGAGTTTGCGCAATGCGATGACGGTGGCGTTGGCCCGCACAGGTGGCAGCGGCGGCCTGATGGCCGGCCTGTTCAGCCATAACATTGGCCTGCCGCCGGTGGTGCGTCATGGCAGTAGCGCCTTGCAACAGCAGGTCATTCCCGACGTGTTGGCGGGCCGGAAGATTGCGGCGCTTGCCATTACGGAGCCTGGTGGTGGCACCGATGTGTCGGCGCTGAAGACCACGGCACGCCGTGACGGCGACGAGTATGTGGTTGACGGCGAAAAGGTTTTCATCACCTCCGGCGTGCGGGCCGACTGGCTGACAGTGGCCGTGCGCACGGACCTGAAGAACAAAGGGCCCATGGGCATATCGATGCTGATGGTCCCGGGTGATGCGGTGGGATTGAGCCGCAGCCCGCTCAAAAAAATGGGCTGGCTGTGTTCCGACACGGCGCAGATTCGTTTTGACGGCGTGCGGGTGCCTATTGGCAATTTGGTCGGTGAAGAGGGCTCGGGCTTCAAGATGATCCTGACCAATTTCAATGGCGAGCGCCTGTCCATGGCCGCCATGGCGCTGGGCTTTTCCGAGTGTTGTTACGACGAAGCCTTGAGTTGGGCGCAGCAGCGCAAGACCTTTGGCAGCGCGCTGGTCGACCACCAGGTGATTCGTCACAAGCTGATGGATATGAAGATGCGTATTGAGTCCACCCGTGCGTGGCTCAACGCCGTGTCGGCCCGCGCCGATGCCGGCGACCGGGGTGACAAGTCTGCCAAGGGTGCGGAGTGGGTGGCGCAAGTGTGCCTGCTAAAAAACCACGCTACCCAAACCATGCAGTTTTGTGCCGACCAGGGCGTGCAGATTCTGGGGGGGATGGGCTTTATGCGCGGCACGGCGTGCGAGCGCATCTACCGTGAGGTCAAGGTCATGATGATTGGCGGTGGCGCCGAAGAAATCATGAAAGAGTTGGCGTCCCGTCAGCTCAATATCTGATACTTCGCTGGCCGGACTGTTTGTTCTGTCCCCAATGGATCAAAAATGCCAAAAACAACACACAACCTCGCTGTCACCCATCCGGTCGAGTTTGAGCCCGAATTCATTCAGGGCCTGACCAAGATCTTTGAAGAGTTCATCGTCTTTAACACCGTGCTGGGTCTGAAGATCGCGTCCATCAAACCCGAGCGTGTCGTGGCCCACATCGCGATGAAACCGGAACTGGTGGGCCATCATCTCTTCAACCGGATCCACGGTGGCGTCATCAGCGCGGGGCTGGACGCCATGGGCGGTTTGGCAGTGATGGCCGCGATTGGTGCACGCCACATGGACGAGGCGCCGCTTCAGCGCCTGCACCGTTTCAGCAAACTGGGCACCATCGACCTGCGTATTGACTACCTGCGCCCCGGCATAGGCGAGAATTTTGAGCTGCGGGCCGAGGTCATGCGTCTGGGCTCACGTGTGGCCTCCACCCGCATGGAGTTTTTGGCGGCAGACGGCAAGCTGTTATCCACGGGAGCCGGGGCTTACATCGTTTCCTGAAACAAACCATAAAAAAAGGCCACCGCTGGGTGGCCTTCGCGGTTAGGCGGCAGTTTACTTTTTGGCTGTGGCAGTGCTGCCAAAATAGTCCGACACGGTTTTCCACTTCCCGTCGACGATTTGTGACAGGCGCGACGCATCGCTTCCCAGGCGTTTGGTGGCGCTGAAGGTCTGCACGGCTCCACCAAAGAAGTCTGGTTCGATGGTCAGGTTGTCCATCACCTTGATAAAGCTGTCGGTCGTCAGGTTCTTGCCAGCGCGTCCCGCTGCGGTGGCAAAACTGGTGATGATGGTGTAGCCATAGACCGAGAACACGGTGGGGTCTTCATTGAACTTGGTCTTGTACTTGCTGGCCCAGAAACGAATGGGCTGTGAGGCTTCATCCAGATACGGGTTCTGCACGGTCATGGTGGCGTACAGACCGTCCATGGCCTTGCCGCCGAGCTTGTGGATCAGGTCGGTGTAGGACGCGCTGGAACCCAGGAAGATGGGGTTGTAGCCCAGCTTGCGGGCCGTGCCGATGGCGCCAATGGTTTCGCGGATGATGGTGCCCAGCACAATCATGTCGCAGCCGCCCGCCTGCATCTTGGAGATCTGCGACGAGAAGTCGGTGGCGCCACGTTTGTAGGATGTCTTCTCGGCAAACTCCATGTTCAGTGTTTTCAGGCCGGCCTCGCCGCCCTTGAGCACTTCCAGGCCAAAGTCATCGTCCTGGTACATCGTGCAGACCTTCTTGGCGCCCTTTTCTTTTACCAGCTTGGGTACGGCGTTGCGCATCTGGTCGAAGTAGGTCGCGGCGTAGGAGTACTTGAGCTTGTGGAACGGGTCGTACATTTCACGCGCGGCGGTAATTGGGAAGAAATTGATCACGTTCTTCTCGAACTGTACCGGCATGGCGGCCATGTTCTGTGCCGTGCCGATGTGTCCCACCATCATGAAAATCTTGTCCTGGTTGACCAGCTTCTGGGCTGCCAGCACGGCCTTCTTGGGATCATAGGCCGAGTCTTCGACGATGATCTTGAGCTTTCGGCCATTGATGCCGCCTTGCTCGTTGACCTCATCCACGGCCAAAAGCATACCCAAACGCGCCTGTTTGCCAAAGCCGGCAATGGGCCCCGATAAATCCTGGATGGAGCCAAGCACGATTTCATCTTTGCTGACACCCTGCTGCGCATGGGCGAGGCCGCCGGCAAGGGTCAGGGACGCGATGGCGAGGCTGGTTTTTAATTTCATGGGAGGTATCCTTCAGTGGTTTTCGGGGACAAAAAAAGCGGTGAATTGTGCCTATTTGGCGGTGTAGTCGATGACAACTTTCCAGCGACCATCCTGGATTTGTGACAGGCGCGATTCATCACTGCCCAAGCGTCGGGTGGGTGTGAACTTCAGCGGTGGGGCGCCAAACATGTCACCCGGGATCTGGGTGAATTCCATGGCGCGAATGAATTTGGCAGGGGTGGGCCGCGCACCAGCGTCACGCATGGCGGTCGCAAACATATTGACGGCGGTGTAGCCAAACACGGATATAACAGAGGGGTCTTCGTTGAACTGTGTGCGGTATTTTGTGGCCCAACGGCGTACCGCGGGTGACGGGTCATCCGCATAAGGAAACTGCGCCGTCATGGTGGCGTAAAAACCCTCGGTGGCCTTGCCGCCGATTTTGTGAATCAGATCGGTATAGGCCGCGCTGGACCCGAGAAAGACTGGGTTGAAACCCATCTTGCGGGCGGTGCCTATGGTGCCGACGGTCTCCCGGATGATGGTGCCCAGCACCACCAACTCACAGCCGCTGGCCTGCATCTTGGCCACTTGAGACGAGAAGTCGGTGGCGCCACGCTTGAACGAGGCTTTGTCCGTCAGCGTCAGTCTGGCGGCCTTGAGCCCCTCTTCGGTGCCTTTCAACACTTCCAGGCCAAAGTCATCGTCCTGGTAGATCGCGCAAACTTTGGTCACGCTTTTTTGGCGGATCAGTTTGGGCAGGGCGCCATGGATTTGCTCGAAGTAGGTCGACGCAATGGAAAACTTGAACCGGTGGAACGGTTCGTACATGGAGCGGGCGGCGGTGATGGGCAAGAAGTTGATCACCTCCTTCTCAAACTGTATGGGCATCGCTGCTTCGTTCTGCGCCGTGCCGATGTGGCCCACCATCATGAAAATCTTGTCTTGGGTGACCAATTTTTGAGCCGCCAGTATCGCCTTGCGGGGATCGTAGCCCGAGTCTTCGACCAACAGCTTGATCTTGCGGCCGTGGATGCCACCGAGTTCGTTGACTTCGTCCAGCGCCATTTGCATGCCGCTGCGCGCCTGTTTACCGTAGCCCGCCAGCGGGCCGGAGAGGTCTTGAATCGACCCGATGAGAATTTCGTCCTTGCTAATGCCTTGCTGCGCGCTTGCGGCGCAGGACAGTGTGAGTGCAGCGATCGCGAGGGTGGTTTGTAGTTTCATGATGATGTCTCCTTCTGTGGTTCCACGGTGCCTGGAATTCTGCGATTGGCTGTGTCCGCGTTCAGCGGTACATGGCTTCGATCTGGGTCGCATATTTTTGTTCCACCAGTTTGCGTTTGAGTTTCATGGTGGGGGTGAGTTCTTCATCCTCTGCTGTTAATTGTGTTTCCAGCAGGAAAAACTTTTTGATTTGCTCGACACGCGCAAACTTTTGGTTGACGCGGTCCAGCTCGGTTTGTATCAGGGCCTGCACTTCTGCAGCGCGGGTCAGGGAGGCGTAGTTGCTAAAGGGAACGTCGGCATCCTGGGCGAACTTCTCCACGTTTTCCTGGTCGATCATGATGATGACGATCAGGTAGGGGCGCTTGTCGCCAATGACCACCGCGTCCGTGATGTAGGGCGAGAACTTCAGGTCGTTTTCCAGCTCGCTGGGGGTGATGTTCTTGCCACCTGCCGTGATGATGATGTCCTTCATGCGGTCGGTGATGCGGTAGTAGCCCTCGGCATCCACCACACCCACGTCGCCGGTGTGCAGCCAGCCGTCTTGGTCGATGGTTTCAGCGGTTTTTTCGGGTAGGTTCAAGTAGCCGGCAAACACGTTTTTGCCGCGTACCAGAATCTCGCCGGTGGCGGGGTCCAGCCGGACTTCGTTGTAGGCAGCAGCCGGGCCGATCGAGCCTGGCTTCATTTTGCTGGCGGGCACACCCGTGGAGGCGCCACAGGTTTCGGTCATGCCCCAGACTTCCAGCATTGGCAGGCCCAGGGCCATGTACCAGCGCACCAGATCGGGCGAAATGGGGGCGGCACCGGTGACCAGGAAACGCGAACGGTGGATGCCAATGAGTTTGCGCACATTGTTCAACACCAGCCATTGGGCGATGGTGAACTGGATCTTCAGCCAGCCACTCACGGGTTGACCGGCCATCACCCGGTCAGCAATGCGGGTGCCCACACCAATGCCCCAGGCATACGCCGCCTGCTGGACAGCGCCTGCCTCCTTGAGTGAAATCATCACGCCCGAATAAAACTTTTCCCACACCCGGGGCACGGCGGTGAATACGGTGGGGGCAATTTCACGCACGTTTTCGGGAATGGTCTCGGGGTTCTCGACAAAGTTGAGTTTGGCGCCGGTGTACAGCGCAAAGTACTCACCGCCCATGCGTTCGGCGATATGGCACAGCGGCAAGAAACACATGCGTTCATCACGCTCGTCTTGCGCCACGAGGGTGTTGTAGCCCCGTACGGTGAACACCAGACCCTGGTGCAGGTGCATGGCGCCCTTGGGTTTGCCGGTAGTGCCCGAGGTGTAAACCAAGATGGCCAGGTCCTCGGGTTTGCAGGCCTGAACACGCTGCTCTACCGTGCCGGGGTTGTGTTTCAGATAGTCGCGCCCCAGGGTGCGCAAGGCTTCCAGGCTGATCACGTCGGGGTCTGCCAGGTCACGCAGACCCTCCATGTCAAACACCACAATCTTGCGCAGGCCCGAAAGGTGAGCGCGCACTTCAAGGGCCTTGTCCAGTTGCTCGTCGTCTTCGACAAACAGCACCGTGGTGCGGGAGTCCTCACACAGGTACTTCAATTGGGAGGCGGCGTCAGTTGGGTAAACGCCGTTGGACACACCACCGGCCGACAACACGGCCAGGTCGGCCCAGACCCACTCGACGACGGTATTGGCCAGGATCGAGGCGCAGTCGCCTTTGGCAAAACCCAGGCTCATCAAGCCGCCGGCGATTTCACGCACAGCGTCAGCAGTCTGGTTCCAGGTCCAACTGCGCCACAGGCCTAGATGCTTTTGTCGCATCCAGACGTTGGGGCCGCGTTGGGCCACCGCGTTCCAGAACATGGCGGGTATGGTTTCGCCTGCCATGACGATGTCATTGCAGGGTTGAATCTTGGATGTATCCCAGAGTTGAGTCATGCTGTCCTATCTCCAGGTTTTCTTCTTTTTCCAGCGCCGCTCGCCACGCACACCGTCTTCCTTCATACCGAGATAGAACTCCTTGATGTCGTCCTTCTCGCGCAGGTGGGCGCAGGTGTCTTCCATGACGATGCGGCCGTTTTCCAGCACGTAGCCATAGTCCGAGGCGTTGAGCGCCATGTTGGCGTTTTGCTCGACCAGCAAAATGGTGGTGCCACGTTCACGGTTGATACGCACCACAATCTCAAAAATCTCTTTGGTGAGTTTGGGGCTGAGGCCCAGGCTGGGTTCATCGAGCAAGATCAGATCGGGGTTGGCCATCAGGGCGCGTGAAATCGCCAGCATCTGCTGCTGCCCACCCGAGAGCAGGCCTGCGTTTTGGGACGCACGCTCTTTGAGAATGGGGAAATAGGAAAACACGTTTTCCATCTCGCGCGCCACGCCGTCGCGGTCGGAGCGGGTGTAAGCGCCCATCAGAAGGTTGTCGTGAACGCTGAGCAAGGGGAATACTTCGCGCCCCTCCGGCACGTGGGAGAGGCCCTGCTGCACGATGACAGCCGGGTCTTTGGCGGTGATGTCTTCACCCTTGAATTCGATCGAGCCCTTGCGCGGGTCGATGATGCCGGAGATGGTTTTCAGAATGGTGGTTTTGCCCGCGCCGTTAGAGCCTAGCACCGTGGCGATTTCACTGCGGCGCACCTGCAAGCTGACACCGCGAATGGCCTTGATGGGGCCATAGGCGCTCTCGACATTGAGCAGTTTCAGAACCGGCAAGTCGCTGATGGGGGGGGGCTGTGTGCTCATGCTTCCCCCCCGCTTGTGGTCTGGCCTGATGCGCTGCGCCGCAGCGAGGACACATCGTCGATAGAGCCCAGATAGGCCTCGATCACGCCGGGGTCGTTCTGCACCTCGCGCGGGGTGCCCATGGCCAGCATTTCGCCCTGGTTCATGGCCAGCACCCGGTCCGATACTTTGGACACCAGTGACATGTCGTGCTCCACCATCAGCACCGTGATGCCCAACTCGTGTTTGATGTCTTGAATCCAGAACGCCATATCGTCTGTCTCCTCCACGTTCAGACCCGAAGAGGGCTCGTCTAGTAACAGGAGTTTGGGCTCGGTACACAACGCGCGGGCCATTTCAACCACTTTGCGAACGCCATAGGGGAGGCCCGCCACGAACAGGTCGCGGTAATGCTGCAGACCCAGGAAGTCGATCACTTCTTCAGCTTTCTCCCGCGCCTTGAGTTCTGCCTCGCGCACCCTGGATGTAAAGAACAGGTCCTGCCACACGCCGGTAGCACGGTGGGTGTGGCGGCCAATCAGCAGGTTGTGCAAGACCGAGGCATGTTCGAACAATTCAATGTTCTGGAAGGTGCGCGCAATACCCAGCGAAGCTACGTTTTGGGGCGGTTGCTCGGTAAGCTTAAGCATGCCCTTTGGGCCCGCGTAGTCGATCTCGCCCATGGTGGGGGTGTAGATGCGGCTGATCAAATTGAACACCGTAGTCTTGCCCGCGCCATTGGGGCCAATCA
>ERZ724516.866-NODE-866-length-18091-cov-6.315591_pt1 | contig 18091 bp, 17 predicted proteins | sample MGYA00376049_ERZ724516 | MGnify/ENA primary metagenome ERZ724516 (study PRJEB28724, sample SAMN07190886) | activated sludge metagenome | isolation source: activated sludge of sewage treatment plant in Hong Hong | place: USA: Christiansburg, Virginia | collected... | reverse complement strand
GATAATTCGAGATGTGATTTTGCGGCCAACATTATTTTCAGACAATTTAAAAGAATTCTTTGCAGGACCATTAGTTGACTATCAGCATAAGCGTGTGCAGGATGGAAAAGGGAGAAACGCCGATGTAGACGCAGTATTGGCAGTGGCTATTTGGCGAAATGGTGATGACCGACTCTCGGAATATATTGCAGCAATATATGCTGCAAACAGCCTCGATAGCAATTTAGACGCATTGCCCTGCGGACCAAATACTAAACCTTTGCTTAGAGACGCCGCCAAGTCCGTGCTTGATGCCTATCTTATGTTCCCAATCTCTGATAAGGATTGGCCCTACATTCTTGGTCATATCAGAAATTTTTCCAATGATTTTCTGGTTCCATTGAATGATGTGAATACGCAGCTTAGTACAATGTTATCGCCGCTCGGTTTATCGCCGCTCAGCCTTAAGCAACTCAGCGAGATCGCTGGCAAACCAAGTCATTTTGATCAGGCTGAGGTTAAACCGAGTCAAGAGAAACAGAGAATGATAAAGCACACTCTTAGAGAGACTCAGCTTAGAGAAACTGAACTTTACGCTCGAACACTCTTATTACACGCATCTGCCGTTGCCGAAACAGACCAAAAAAAGCGCGCTCGTCTCGTTGAGCTTAGAAATAACGCCGCTACAGAAGCAAGAAGACTCTGGGATCAGACTTTTGAACGACTAGCCTCGGCGAATGATCTGTCTCTGTTCATTGCCACGTCGAGAGCATTCCATATTGCTTATGGCCGAACTAATGCTTTGTTGATCTCGCCGGAAATAACAGCAGGTTTCAATGCTGCTATTGACGATGGTGTCAGTGTCTGTAGTGTCAGTCGACATTGGATACCGAAAAGTAAAGGAGAAGACGCGTTTGGGAAACAACTCGACAAGGCGTTTGAAAATGGCCTAAGTCGAATAGCGGGTCGAGCACTGAAGCTTGAGGCTTTGATTCGCTTTGATCAACAAAGCCGTGCCTTATATGCTTTAGAGCGGATTCTCTTGCAAGGCGCAATTCCAGCAAACAGCTCTGATTTCTATTGTGACTCAGAACAAACGTTTTACGAACTAGTGCGTCAACTTCCGGACCCCCAACTTGACCAAGCCCCTATAAATTTAGGAGGTAAAGTTTTTAAATTTTCAGGCAAAATCGAACCACTCGTCGTGTCAGAATCCAACCGGCAATATAGACTTGAGTACGCACGCGAAGCGGCGGCGAAGGTTGGGCTATTTGTTTGCGAAACGTTTGAGAATCCAGATTCGTGCAGGACGACAAAAAATTGGATACCACTCGCAATTGCAATACAGTCAAAATTTTTGAATAAAGATGCGCAGAGTTCGTGCGGTAACGCAATTGAATGCAACCAAGCACGCACTGCAATACTCCAACGCATTTCGTTACCGTTCTAAGGCAATTTATTTAGGACTATTTGATAATATAGGCAATCGGTCGTATTATTTTACTATACCGTTTTGTTTCCATATTTTAAGATTCGGATTATTATTGAAGATTTGGGCACTGCGAATATAGTTTTGTAACATCGCGTCCGATTTGTGACCGGTCTGCTCCCGGATGCTTGCTGATGACGCGCCACCGTTTGCCGCATTCGTGACAAATCCCGCCCGCAAGCTGTGCCCAGAAAACAGGCGCGCATCGAATCCCGCCGCTGTTGCGCGTTGCTTCACTATCGTGGCCACGGACTGCGCCATCAGTCGGTGTGGCAGCAATTGATCGTAACGATTGACCTGGCGAAATAGTGCACCACTGGTAATCCCCGACGCGTCTATCCATGACAGCAAATTGCGGACCGGGCAATTTCTACCTCTGACGCGAGGAATGGCAATGTCACGCCCTTTCCCCTCCTGATCGGTCTTGCTGCGTCGTAGCCGAATGATTGCCCCTTTCTCACTGAATTGGATATCTTCAATATCGAGCGAAACAAGTTCAGAGCGGCGCATCGCACTCGCGAAGCCAATCAGTAGCAATGCTTTATCCCGAAGTCCGCGCAATCCCTGCAAGCCACGTACCATCTGCAACACATGCGACTTCAGCAACGGCGCAACCTGCCGCACCGAGCAATTTCGAGATCGGCGTACCCCTTTCATAGTTGCTCTGACGACTGCAGAGTTTGTCGGCGAAGCCAGCCCTTTTGCCGTGTGTGCATATGCAATAGCTACCAGCCGACGCGATAATGTAGAAAAGGCCAAGTTCGTTGCGTGATGCGCGACATAGGTCGCCACTTGCTCAGGACAGGCAGGGATCTTTCCGCCCCAGGCAATGAAATGTTTGAGGTCAGCACGATACGCGCGCAAGGTATTGTCGGCGAGCGCCGCGTCGATGTATTGGCGCACCGATAAGTCGCAATTATTGCCAGCCAGATACTGAACGACAGTATTAGCAGACTTGCTGGCCACTCGCTGTTTTGCTGTTTTCACAGCCATGCTTGATTTCATGATCGGCGCTCAATTTACGGTCACATAGATCAAACACGTTGTCAGCAGGTGGTCGTAATCGCCCGACGTTGCTTCCTGCATAAACTGCTCAGCGAGTTCGGGATGGTTACTGCGCTGAATCGCACGGCGCACGCGCCCCAGAATGGCAAAGGCATTGCCATCGTGGCCAGTCAGTTCGACCACGGCATCGGTCAACGGGGCAGAGGATTCATTTGTCGTATTCATGTTGTGTTTTCTCCGGTGCGTTGCGCACCCTTCCATTGCCGTACGCAACGTCGATCAGCGTCAGCTAGCGATAAGTGCTGTTATCGTGAGTTGATGCGAAGCACTTCTGCGCTCACTGCGCTCTAGAAAAGCATCCGGCCGAGACGCATCCCGGCCGGACAGAGTGTTGTGACGTTTTCATTTATTTCGCTCACCATAACGTCACCAAAGGAGCTTGTTGTTTTTCGACTTGAGCGATGCTCAGTACTCGTCGGGCAGCAGCAAGGTCGTCGAGCTGCGATCTGCTTCCGTGATAATCCAGAGCCGCTCCGTGTTGAGGAGCTCGTAGCTGGAGAGGATGCGGCTGCCGTCGATGATGGCGTGGATATTGGCTTCGGCATCGTCGCTCGACACGCAGCCCCAGTCGCCCTGCTGATGGCGTATGAGCAAGTCTTCGGCATTCACTTCGGCACGGTCGAGCAAGTCGAGCGCACCGGGAGAGGCCAGGATCTGGCCAAGGGGAAATAGGCAAATATCGGCCATTTGTTCAGCGAGGGTCGGTTGTTTCATGGTGTTTTCCTTTCAAAAGGCGAGCAGATAGAGACAAGGGCTGGTTGGCGCTTGTCGGAACTTGCAGTGGGTGGTTTTGGAGTTACTGCGGAGGTGCTACTGAGGGGTACTGTGTCGAGGCATCTCGACTTGCTGCTACTGTCGTTATTCGCTATTGCACCGAATGAAGTACGGCTACTTACTGGGTATGGATGAAGCCAATCGGTCGCCTACCGGAATCACTCTTGCACTTGCACTCTTGAATCAGACGCTTCAGCAGTTCATCGGCGGTCAGCGTGACCCCGAGCAGTTTTGTTTGCCGCCTGACCGTCGCAAAATCGCCGGGGGTCAGGTTATTCAATGTATTGAGACTGCTTCTGTACGTAGCCTCGCGGGAACTCGGAAACTTCTTAGCCTGATCGAGAAATAGCTGCCAACGCTGTTCAGGTTTCAAAAAATCGAATTTTATTTTCAGTGCGAACCTCCGAAATGTTGCTTCGTCGAGACGCTGCATCAAATTCGTCGAGCAGATGAAGAGGCCATCAAATCGTTCCATCTGCGTCAGCATTTCGTTTACCGCCGTGATCTCCCAAGAGTTCTTCGCTGATTTCCGTTCGCCGAGGAAACTATCAGCCTCATCGAGCAGCAATAGCGCCTCTTCCTGCCGCGCCTCCTTAAACATCTGCGCAATCTTCTGCTCTGTTTCGCCGACGTATGGACTGAGAATGTCGGATGCTCGGCGGACGTGTAGCGGCAATTTGATTTCCTGAGCCAAGTAATGCGCCAATGCCGTTTTACCTGTTCCAGGCGCCCCGTAGAAACAGAGTGCCCCAACGGATTTCGGCGCTCGCTTGAGTTGTGCCACGAGTTGCTGTAGATCGCAATCAGGATTCAGGTAGTCAAGTTGATAACATCCATCCGCAAGGCTTCCCCGCTTTTCGTTCTTTGGCTGCTCCAAAAGCGCCATGCTGTTTTCGATAACCCGTAACAGGGTTGCCTCACGGTCAGCTACTTTCTTCCAGGATAAAGTAGGTGCCTTCCGGTATCCGGCACCAAACCAAGAATAATCAGCCCATGGCAATCAAGAAATCCGAACTGTATTCATCCCTTTGGGCCTCCTGCGACGAATTGCGTGGCGGCATGGATGCCAGCCAGTACAAGGATTACGTTCTCGTCCTGTTGTTCGTTAAATACGTTTCCGACAAGTACGCTGGCGTTCCTTACGCGCCGATCACCATTCCCGAAGGCGCCAGCTTCAAGGACATGGTTGCCCTCAAAGGTATGCCGGACATTGGCGACCAGATCAACAAGAAGATCATCGGGCCGTTGGCCAATGCCAATAAGCTGTCCGATATGCCCGACTTCAACGATCCGAGCAAACTCGGCAGCGGTCAGGAGATCGTCGACCGACTGACCAACCTGATTTCGATTTTCGAGAACAAGGCGCTCGACTTCAGCAAGAACCGCGCAGACGGCGACGACATCCTCGGCGACGCCTACGAATACCTGATGCGCCATTTCGCCGCCGAGAGCGGTAAGAGCAAAGGCCAGTTCTACACACCTTCTGAAGTCAGCCGCATCATGGCGCGGATCATCGGTATCCATGAGGCGGTCACCACCAACGACACCACCGTGTATGACCCAACCTGCGGTTCTGGTTCGCTGCTGCTGAAAGTTGGCGACGAAGCCCATGCCAAGGTGACGCTCTACGGCCAGGAGAAGGATGCTGCCACGTCCGGTTTGGCGCGGATGAACATGATCCTGCACAACAACCCGACAGCGGAAATCAAGCAGGGCAACACGCTGGCCAATCCCCGCTTCACCAGCGACGACGGCCAGCTCAAGACCTTCGACTTCGTGGTCGCCAATCCTCCCTTCAGCGACAAACGCTGGAGCACCGGCATCGACCCGCTCAATGATCCGCATGAGCGTTTCAAGCATTTCGGCACGCCACCGGCCAAGCAGGGCGACTTCGCCTATCTGCTGCACATCGTTCGCTCGCTGCGGAGTAGCGGCAAAGGTGCCTGCATCCTGCCGCACGGCGTTCTGTTTCGCGGCAATGCAGAGGCCGACATCCGCCGCAATCTGATTCGCAAGGGCTACATCAAGGGCATCATCGGGCTACCAGCCAACCTGTTCTACGGCACCGGCATTCCGGCCTGCATCGTCGTTATCGACAAGGAAAATGCACATACTCGTACCCGTAGAGGGACAAGAGAACGGCGAGGCGAACGTAGGCATCGCCAGGCAGCGAATCGAAGCCTTCCAGAGATGCTTTGTTAATGTCTTTGAGGCTGAACATCGGGGATTCCTTATAGGTTCGTCACATGACGTCAGCTCTTCACAGTTTTTGATTTTTGCTTTTCTCGATGCTGTATTACTGTTGCTAGAAAGAGGAAAAGGGAGGAAACATGCGCTCGGACCTACTAGTGATTACTTAGAAATAAAGGATAATCAACCGCAACAAATAACAATCGCGGAGGAAAAAAGAGGAAATGGATGTGTCGCTCGAAAAGTTCAATGAGCCAAAATGGAAAAGGTCAAATGCCTTGGCTCGACTTTTTTTTGAGTCTGGCAGTCTCAAACTTCTTGGTGGGCGAGTTAGAACCTTTCTTCAGGAAGGTTCGATTGAGGCAGCGGGGGCTACGCCAGAGGGAATGCCCACGGCTTGGCGATCTTTGAAGATCGTTCGAGAAAAATTCCCCGGGATGATAAAACCATGCGAGCAGTCCCCTGTTATATGGCTGCGCTTGGGGTTCGTGTTGCAAAGTGAGGGCGTAGTACTAAGCGATAGCTTTATCGCTAGCTACGCGGAATGGCGACAAGCTTGTTCTGAGGAATTTGGTGGGGCCATTGGTGTTCGATATCGACGTGGTTCGAGACCACCCGAAACTTGGCCGTTGGACTACTTCCTTCTTGGCCGAAACCTTGATTTCGAGATTCCTTCAAAGTCTGAGGTCTCCCTACTTCCTAGCCACGAGGGGAATAGCATTACCAGCAAACGGATATGTGCCGATGTTGTTGGTCGGCACGTTTTAGCACTGATTCGAGAGTGCGTTACTGATGCGGTGGTGTTGCAAAAGATCAAGGGCCTGACTAAAGAAATGGATCGTGAGCGTTACATCTGCTATTTAACTCGCGAGGCATTAGCAAACGCATTGCGGTCAAAATATCCTCATATGCGTGAGATTGGCTTGCCCACGATTATTCGATCAGTGGGTACATTTGTTGCCTGCTCTCGACCAAGGCGACGATAGATGTGTCGCTAGACACTTATTTATGCAGCGCATCCCGGTGGGATTGATTTTCCCACTCCGATACTCTACTCAGCTAATATTGGGGCTTGGAGAAATCCGTGTAGCTGGATGCGTAGCTAAAACATAAAAAATGGAGAATTCTCTTGATTTATATAGCTTCACAGAGCGTTTTTAACTTTACCTTCTGTAATCTTTGATGGCTGGACGCAAGGTTCGCTGCCCGCAATGTGCTGGAGATTCGCTGTGGGCTCCGGAGAATCCGTGGCGCCCGTTCTGTTCCGAACGCTGTAAGCAGATTGATCTGGGCTGCTGGGCCAACGACTCCTACCGGATTCCGGTCCAGGAAGAAAACAACGAATTGGGGAGCGAAATCCCCGAACCTACCAGCCACGCATAAGGGCAATGCCCTGTGCGCCGTAGCTTTGCGCCTCGGCCAGCATCTCGTACTGCATGCCGCCCAAGGCAAACACTGGCAGGGTATTGCCGGTAATCTCATTTGAAAACCCTTCCCAGCCGAGCCCGACCGCTTCAGGATGGGTTTGAGTGGCCAAGACCGGGCCGAGCAGGGCGTAATCGAGCCCCAGTTCGCCGGCACGGGCAATTTCTGCCGCGCTATGGCAGGAGGCACCAACCCAGGTGAAGTCCGGGCGTGCGGTGCATGTTGCGAGGCGCGCAGCCGAGAGGTGGATGCCGTCAGCACCAACGCTGTGCGCGATTTCCTCACTGTCGTTGATGACGACCAGCGCCCCATGATTGTGCGCCAGTCGGCAAACAGCTTCGGCAAACCACAGACGCTGGGCTGTTGGCCAGCCCTTGTCGCGTATTTGTATCAGCCGCAGCCCGTTGTGCAAGGCTTCGTCCAGCCGTTCCAGTTGGCGCTCGATGCCTTCGCTCTCGCCCATGCTGATCGCCATGGTGGTCGGCAGAGCCAGTGCTTTCAGGATGGGATCATTGGCCGGCAGAATCGGTGAAACAGTAGAAATTTTTCCGCATTCCAGCCAGTCGACCGCAGCATGTTCCAGTGGTGCGGTAATGCCGATCTCACCGCTCCATGCCGTCACGCGCCAGAAGTTCAGGCGTACGGTGGCGTGCGGGTAAGTGAATTGGCGCGTCAGCCAGGGTGAGCATTCGGTCACGGTGATGCCCAGCTCTTCCTGCAATTCGCGAATCAATGCCTGGCGGACGGTTTCGCCGGGCTCGACCTTGCCACCGGGGAATTCCCAGTAGCCCGCATAAACTTTGCCTTCCGGGCGCTGAGCGAGCAGGAATTCGCGGCCTTGCGCGCGCAACATCACCGCAGCGGCCACTTCAACAATTTTGCTCACTTGGTTTTCTTTCCTGCGGGCTTTTGTTGCCCCGCCAGATCACGGGCAAACTGCCAGGCAACGCGACCAGAGCGCGAGCCGCGACCGAGCGCCCAGTTCAAGGCATCCCGTTCACAGCTCGCAATGACTTTCTCACTCAAACCAAAATAACGTAGCCAATTCTGGACGATATTCAGGTAATCATCCTGACTGAACGGGTAGAAGGATATCCACAAGCCGAAGCGTTCCGACAGGGAAATCTTTTCCTCGGTTGCTTCGCCGGGATGGATTTCGTCATCGACCCGTGTCGTGTCGAGATTTTCGGAAAAGTATTCCGGCATCAGGTGGCGGCGGTTGGAGGTGGCGTAGATCAGGACGTTCTCGGGAGGCGCCGAAACCGAGCCATCCAAAACGGATTTTAGAGCCTTGTAGGCCGTTTCGCCGGCTTCGAACGAGAGGTCGTCGCAGAAGATGAGGAAGCGTTCCGGGCGACCGTCCAGTAGATCGACAATATCAGCCAGATCAACCAGATCATCTTTGTCTACCTCAATCAACCGCAGGCCTTGTCCAGCGTATTCGTTGAGCACGGCCTTGACCAGCGAAGACTTGCCTGAGCCGCGCGAGCCAGTCAGCAATACGTTGTTGGCTGGGCGACCGGCGACGAACTGCTGAGTGTTCAAGGTGATGCGCGTCTTCTGGTCGTCGATATTGTTCAAGTCGGCAAGGCGGATCGGGTGCGGGTTGCGTACCGCTTGCAGCCAGCCGCGCCCGGCATTTTTGCGCCAGCGGAAAGCTATCGCGGATTTCCAGTCAGGCAGCGGTGGCGCTGGTGGCAGTGTGGCCTCGAAGCGTTCAAGGACGGTTTCGGCGCGCGCCAAAAGGCGGGCAAGTTGCAGGGAGTCGGTCATGGTGGCGAGTATACTGCGCGGCAAATCGCCAACTCTAAACAATGTCATGAGAAAAATCCAAGCAATAGCCCTGACTCTGGCGCTGTTTGTTGCTGCATGCAGTCAGGTGCCTGTCGAAAAATCCGTTCCGGCATGCCCTCAAGCTCTGCCTTGTACCCAGCTTCCAGCACCTGCTCCAGTAACAGCGCCATCGGCAGCTTTTTCTCGAACCCTGCAAGCCGCCACCTGGAGTGATTTGCCGGGGTGGGCCGAAGATGACGTTGCGGCTGCCTGGCCAGGTTTTCTGCAATCCTGCCGAGGTATGGCAAGCAAGCCGCATGGGCCGCTCTGGAAACGTGTTTGTGATTTGGCCAAAGCCAATAATGGCAATAGTCCGCGCCAGTTTTTTGAAGCCAACCTCAAGCCTTATTCCATTCTGGCAGCAGATGGCAGCGCCAATGGCCTGGTTACTGGCTATTACGAACCCTTGCTGCGTGGCAGCCGTAATCTGGTTAAAGGTTTTGAGCAGCCGGTTCGTGGCGTGCCGGATGATCTTTTGACTATCGACCTCTCTTCGGTCTTTCCTGAACTGAAAGACAAACGGGTGCGTGGCCGCCTGGAGGGCAATAAAGTCGTTCCTTATTGGTCGCGTTCTGAAATCAGTGCGCGTGCTGACCGGGTGCCTGGTCGTACCTTGCTCTATGTCGATGATGCGGTTGAACTCTTCTTCCTTCAAGTGCAGGGGTCGGGGCGGGTCAAGTTAACGGACGGCAGCATGGTGCGTCTTAACTATGGTGACCAGAACGGTCATCCCTATCAGTCGATCGGCAAGGTCTTGATCGAGCGCGGCGAGATGAAGCTCGAAGAGGCTTCAATGCAAGGCATTCAAGCGTGGGCGCGTAGCAACCCGGCGCGTTTGAATGAGTTGCTCAATGCTAATCCCAGCTACGTTTTCTTCCGTGAGATGCCGAATAGCAAGGACGGCCCACAAGGCGCGCTTGGCGTGCCGCTCGTTGCCGAGCGAAGCATCGCCATCGACCCCCGCTCTGTGCCGCTTGGGGCGCCGGTCTTCCTTGCCACGACCCGCCCGAATACGAATCGGGCAATGAATCGTCTGGTCATGGCGCAGGACACCGGTGGCGCAATCAAAGGAGCGGTGCGCGCCGATTTCTTCTGGGGATTTGGCAAGGAGGCGGGGGAACTGGCGGGTCGAATGAAGCAGACTGGCCGGATGTGGGTTTTATTGCCAGCCGAAGCTGCACCCAAGTAGCGCAGGTCTGCACCGTGGTGGAGCACCATTCTGCCTATTGCACCAAATCGGTGCTTTTTTGTGTAACCGGTCGATTCTAATGCACTGATTTGAAATGACTTGTGCGCACTGGAATGGTGCTTGCTTTTGCCTACGGATTCGTAGATTTGGAGGTTGCATGGAAGCATATCAGTCCGGTAGCAATGTGTTGTTTATCTTGCTTGGCGCCATCATGGTGCTGGCGATGCATGCAGGTTTTGCCTTTCTCGAACTCGGGACGGTACGCAAGAAAAACCAGGTAAACGCACTGGTTAAAATTTTGACTGATTTTGCCGTGTCGACCGTAGCGTATTTCTTTGTCGGCTATGGGATTGCCTATGGTGTCCACTTCTTCAGTGGCGTCGAAACGCTGATGGCGAAAAATGGTTTTGAACTGACAAAGTTTTTCTTCCTGCTGACCTTCGCGGCCGCTATTCCCGCCATTATTTCTGGCGGAATTGCCGAACGTGCCAAATTTCACCCGCAACTGGCAGCGACTTTCTTGCTGGTTGGCTTTGTCTACCCCTTCTTTGAGGGTATTGCCTGGAATCAGGCCTTCGGCATTCAGGCCTGGCTGAAGGCCACCTACGGCGAAGAATTCCACGATTTTGCTGGCTCGGTCGTGGTTCACGCCATGGGCGGCTGGATTGCACTGCCGGCGGTGCTTCTTCTTGGCGCACGCTACGGACGTTACTCGAAAGACGGGCGTATCTCGGCGCATCCGCCGTCATCCATCCCGTTTCTCGCCCTTGGTGCCTGGATATTGACGGTGGGCTGGTTTGGTTTCAACGTGATGAGCGCCCAGACCCTGGATAAAATCTCCGGTCTGGTTGCCTTGAACTCGCTGATGGCCATGGTCGGTGGTACCTTGGCCGCGCTGATTTTCGGCAAGAATGACCCGGGTTTCGTTCATAACGGACCCTTGGCCGGTCTGGTCGCCGTCTGTGCCGGTTCTGACCTGATGCACCCAATGGGGGCGTTGGTCGTTGGTAGTGTTGCTGGTGGACTGTTCGTCTACATGTTCACCCTGACCCAGAATCGCTGGAAAATAGATGACGTGCTTGGTGTCTGGCCCCTGCATGGACTTTGCGGCGCCTGGGGGGGAATTGCTGCAGGCATCTTTGGTAGCAAGGCACTCGGTGGTGCGGGAGGCATCGCCTTCATGCCACAATTGATTATGACGGCGTTGGCGATTGTCGTTGCCCTGATTGGTGGGACGGTAGTTTACGGTGCCTTGAAAATGTTCTTCGGTTTGCGTCTGGATCAGGAAGAAGAATACCAAGGTGCTGACTTGAGCATACACCGCATCACGGCTACGCCAGAGCGTGAGCCTAACTGGTAGGTTTTTGATAGGAAACAATTAAGTCTGTCGGAGGGCAATACAAAAAAGGGGCGAAAGCCCCTTTTTTAACTTCACGTACCTTCAGGAAGTGCTGTTGGTGGCAGGTGCTCAGCAAGGAACCAAGTTGGTACGGGGTGGCGATAGAGTCTTGCCGATAACGCAACGAGAACCGTCCATGGTGTTCCATGCCACTTGAATGCTGCTGGGGCGGTGGACTCTGAGCATGGCTTTAATGAGGCATCAACCTCTTCTGCTGCAGTGGCTTGGTTGCCGTCCTAAAGGACAGTTGCCGCGGGGCCGTGAGGATACCAGCGACTTCTAGTGCCCTAACGATGGAAACGGCACAGTCGTTTGGCCGGGTAATTTGTGCATGCATTGCAGAAACAAGGGGCTTGAAAGCCAGTAAGCCAACCATGCCTGTAACGCTGGTAGTTGCAATAGTTCAAACCAATCTGGCTCTACTGCTGCGAATTGCCGCACAAACGGGAAGAGCGCAAGGTCGGTTGCACAAGGCTCGCTTCCGCCAAGGAAGCTGCTCTGTTCCAGCCGACTGTTTAGCGGCCTGAGAAATGCCGTGAGCGCATTTTCACGATGTCCATCCCTATCTGTCTCGTTGTAACGCTCCGGATATTTGTACCGATCGAGATGGTGTTTGAACACACCGTCGTTCCTGGCCAGCCAGTCCAGGTTTTCTATCAATTGAGCTGGTTCCCACCAGTTCCTGGTTGCGTCCTGATTCAGCGCCCAGCGCATGATGTCCCAGCTTTGCTCCAATACGGTGCCATCTGGCAGAAGCATGACGGGAACCGAGCCTTTTGGTGAGCGTGTCAGCATCTCCGGAGGCTTGACTGGTAGCAATACCTCGTGCGCATCGAAATCTATGCCAGCGACCAAGAGCCCCATTCTTGCTCGCATTGCATATGGGCATCGGCGGTAGGTGTAGAGCAGTGGTTTTTGCATGCTCAGCTACTGAGACTGTTGATGTTTTGCCAGGGCCTGTTCGACCTTCGCCTTGGGCACGCCTTGAATCTTGCGAAGCAATTCATGCGTCACCTGACGAATCCCATACCTGTTCCGTAACTCATCTGCCAGGTGCGTCAAAAGGCTAGCCGCCATCTCGGCATCGGCTAAAGCCCGGTGAGCACGACCTGCTATGGGAAGATTGGCGAATTCAACGAGGGCACCGAGTTTGTGGCTTGGGGCCAGCGGGAGGAGTCGCCTCGAAAGTAGCAGTGAGCATGCGAACTCCTGCCGCCTAGTGAGGTTGATGCGCTGAACCTCCGCATCCCAGAACTTGCAGTCGAATGAGGCATTGTGTGCAACGAGGGGAATATCACCAACGAAGTCTGACACTTCTCGCATGACGGTGGCCGCCGTTGGCGCCTGGCGAATCATCGCGTTTGAAATTCCAGTGAGCGCTTCAATGAACGAAGGGATACGCACGCCGGCGTTCATCAAGCTCTGGTAGCGGTCCACGACCTTGCCGTTTTCGAGGATGACGGCTGCTATTTCAGTCGCACGGTCACCCTGCGCGGGGGACAAGCCAGTCGTTTCAAAGTCGATTACAGCTACAGCGTCCAAAATTCATTCCCCTAACGGTTCAATTCGCAATTTGTTGGCGCGAATTGTCTCATTTGCCAAGGTGCAGAGAACTTGCTTATAGTAAATGCTCCCCACTCAAGGACGCCATCATGTTCTATCTCGCCGCACTCGTCCCTGGCCACGACAAACCTGAGCAATACACCTACGGGACTGTCCACACGGAAGCAGATTGCTACTTGAACGCTGACGACCTATTAAGCGGCCTCGTTAGTGAGGGCAATCACGTCTTCGAGCTAGGGGTAGATGAATTGCCCAGCGGCGCTAAAGACATCCGGGAATGCCTGCTGTGCAGCCCTGGCCGAGTTTTCGTAAGCATGCTATTCGGCGAGGCAGACTACTTCTGTATCGTCGAGCTACCCTAAACTGCTCTCTAAATGAGCAAACTCACTATCAAATCCGGTTGCGTTGAAGCAGTGTTCAAGCGTGGCAGGGTGCGCACAAAAGGCGCTGAGCGAAACCAGCCGCTCAATACTGAGCTACCCACGCCTACGTCCGAAACACCGTTGCGAGATGCTGAGTTTGACACTCCCCAACAGATGACCAAAATCCAGGATGACGGTGCGTCTTCAGGCAGGCGTCTAAACGGAGGCAAACGATGACGCGAGTTCGCGTTGAGGGCTTCACCATCTCGCTCGTTGAGTGCCCGCTTTTCCAATCAACGTCCGCCCGCATTGGGTCGGTTGTAGTCCTAGCCCCTGAAATCCTTGCCGCTCTTGGGCTCGACAGACTTTGCTCAAAAATTGCTATTTTTGAAGTATAGAAAAATCAGGGACTTAAAGGCCCTGCGTCCGACAGACTTAATTGTTCGCTTTCAGTTTTAAGGTAGTTGGATGTCCGAAAATGGGGGCGCTTGCGCTCCCATTTGTCTTGTGCCTTCCCGACTTGTGCTAAGCCCCGAGGGTTGTTTTTGGCTTGAGTGGTGCCGGTAAGTTTCTGCTACACAGAGTGAACGAGCTTTTAAAACCGAATTGTTCAATTTTGTAGTTCCTGAAATGCTGGTCAAAATTTCGCTTGTCCTTTGAATGATATCTATGTGGGCTATCGCACTGTATTGCCGAAATCTCCCGCCTAAACTAACTGTAGCTTCCCAGCCAAAGTGATTTCCGACTTTAATTGGTAAGAACATTTTTGGCTGCGCTGAAACTTATTCTGCTATTAGCACTCCGATGCGCCGAGTGCTAAAATTAAGTTGTCCCTTTAAGGAGATCACTACGCTATGTCTCATGCAATGTCCCTTCCCATTCCCTCAGCGCTTGGTAACATCGATGCCTACATTCAGGCCGCGAATCGTTATCCGATGCTTTCCGGAGCTGAAGAGACCCGCTTGGCTGAGCGTTTCCACAATGATGGTGATGTGGAGGCGGCTCGTCAGCTCGTACTTTCACACCTTCGTCTGGTGATTTCCATTGCCCGGGGTTACCTCGGCTACGGTCTGCCGCATTCTGATTTGATTCAGGAGGGCAATATTGGTCTGATGAAAGCGGTCAAGCGTTTCGATCCGGCGCGCGGTGTGCGCCTGGTGTCATTTGCCATGCACTGGATCAAGGCTGAAATTCACGAATATATTTTGAAAAACTGGCGTCAGGTCAAGGTTGCGACGACCAAGGCGCAGCGTAAACTGTTCTTTAACTTGCGTAGTATGAAGAGTGATTACGAGGGCGTTGATACGCTGTCGGGTACGCAGGCCAGTGAGGTTGCTCAGCGTCTTGGCGTCAAGCAGGAAGAAGTCATTGAGATGGAAACCCGTCTTTCCGGCCGCGACTTGGCATTGGAAGGCAGCCCGGATGATAGCGACGAGGCTTTTGCTCCTATCGACTATCTGGCCGATTCGCGCTACGAACCGACGCGTGTTCTGGAAAACAAGGCACTGGCCCGATTGGAGAGCGAGGGTCTACAAGAGGCGCTGGCCGTTCTGGACCCGCGTAGTCGCCGTATTGTTGAGGCGCGCTGGTTGCATGATGGCGAGGCGGCAACGCTGCACGATCTGGCGGCTGAGTTCAGTGTCTCTGCCGAGCGTATTCGTCAGATTGAGGTCAAGGCCTTGCAAAAGATGCGTGGTGCGCTGACACCAGCTTAAGTGTTTGCTTAGAGCAAAATGAAGGGGAGCCAGTGGCTCCCCTTGTCATTTGCTTTTCTTGGTTTAATTTTTCTTTTTGCTGGCTGGCTTTGCGGCCACGATGTCGCCCTTGAAGTCGTTGCCGACCAGCGGTGGTGCATCAACCTGCGGTACATGACACTGCGTACAGTTATGGCGCAGTGGAGAGGTAGTTGCTAGTACCTTGCCTTCGCGATCGCGGAAATGGCTGTCGCCAATCTTGGGCGCTTTTTTCTTCTTGTACGTATCCTCGCTGTGGCAGCTCAGGCACTGGTTTTCTTCGAGGGTGATTTCATCGAAATTTTCGACCGCATGCGGAATAACCGGCGGTTGGTCACGGTATGTTCGTGCCACCTTTTCCTGGCCTCCCGGTTTCCCCCCTAGGTATTTCTTGGCTTCCGGAGCTTGGTCGGCAGCGCTGACATCTGCGCCGCGCATAGGTTGGGGGGCATCCTGAGCCTGTGCCAGCGGAGCGGAAATCGCCCAGCAAGCGGTAGCCGCCAGAATGGCAAATCTCATCTTCAATGTGCTTTTCATGATGGGCGCTCCTCCTCTTGAACTCGAAAATTACTTGGTTTCCGACTGCGCCACCGCAGGCTGGGCAGTGGAAACCGGGTTATTGAACCGTAGCCCGAAGGTGAATACATCTTTCGAGCAAACATCAATGCAGCGACCGCAATTGGTGCAGTTCGGCCCGAGAATGACCGGGCCAATGCCCTTGCCTTCGCCTTTGAGTGCGGGGCGGATGACATGCGGTTCGGGGCAGACTTCAAAGCAGTCCATGCAGTCATTGCAGGCGCTACGTTTGGGCGCTGAAATGCGCACTGGGCTGACGCGGCCGAGCAAACTGTAAAAGGCTCCGACTGGGCAGAGTCGACCGCACCATCCGCGACTCATTACGAAAAGATCGAACAGGAAAACCGAAAGTATTACGGTCCACGCTGTTCCGAGGCCAAAAATCAGGCCGCGATGCAGCATTGAGACGGGGTTGATCAGTTCCCACAGCACAACGCCGGTGATTGCCGAGCCAATAAAGGTCATGCCCAGTATCCAGTAGCGCGTATTGCGCCCGAGGTGGGCGCTGCCTTTGATGCCAAGGCGATCACGTAGCCAGCCGGCGGCATCGGTAACGATGTTGACCGGGCAGACCCAACTGCAATAGACACGACCACCGACCAGCAGGTAAAAGGCGACAACGATGGCCATGCCGATCAAGCCCAGCGTTTCCGGCATATGGCCGGTGACCATCGATTGCAGGGCAACGTAAGGGTCAGTGAGCGGCAGAACGCCGAGGGTGTAGCTGTAGGCCAGGTTACCCTTGACGATCCATTGGCCAAACCAGGGGCCGACTAGGAACAGCGCGAGAATTGAAAACTGTGAAATGCGGCGCAGGATCAGCCATTTGTGGGCGCCCAGCCAGCCCTTTTCGGCCACCGCATCAGCGCCAATGCGTTTGTTTTTGGTAGCGCTCATGGCTTGCCTCCCAGTCCGGGTGGCAGGCTGGGGATGGCGCCGGCTTCACTGCCGGGCATGCCACGCATTGATTCCGTATGACCGCTAGCCGGGTCATAGTGGCCGGGTAAGGTTGCGCCTTCCGGTAGACGATCCGGGAGGTCGAGCATCTTCGATTCGTCGATCAGCGAGTGGCCAGCTTTTTTCTGCTCGTCCCAGCCGATGCGATAGTGTTTGCCGAGTGCACCCTGTGCAAGTTTTGGTGGCAGAACACGAATTGCAGCCTCTTCCAGCACGCAGGATTTTTCACATTTGCCGCAGCCGGTGCAGTGTTCCGAATGCACGGTGGGCAGGAACATGGCGTGGCGACCGGTGCGCGTGTTGGGCACCATGTCGAGCGTAATCGCTTTGTCGATCACCGGGCAGACGCGATAACAAACGTCGCAGCGCAGGCCGAGGAAGTTGAGGCAGGTTTCGTGGTCGATCAAGACCGCCAAACCCATCTTGGCCTTGTTGATGTCAGTCAGACTGTGATCCAGCGCGCTTGTCGGGCAGGCCTTGATGCAGGGGATGTCCTCGCACATTTCACAGGGGATGTTGCGCCCGGTGAAATATGGGGTGCCGGTGGCAACCGGGGTTTCTGGCTTGGCCAGTTCCAGCGTGTTATAGGGGCAGTCGCGCACGCACATGCCGCAACGAATGCAGGCGCCGAGGAAATCATCTTCCGGCAAGGCGCCGGGCGGGCGCAGGGCAAGCGCCGGCAGGGCCTTCGATTGTTTGGCGTAGAGCCCCAGCCCAAGACCGAGCATGCCCACGCCACAAACCATCTTGGCTGAATCAAAAATGAATTGGCGACGAGCGGCGCCAGTTTTTGGGGTGTTTGGTTTCATTACTTTCGCTATTGATAAGGTTCAGCCGTTACGGGTGGGGCCCCCTGGTTACCCTTTTTCCCCACCCGCTTCGGCACTCCCTGATTTGTTTATTTGGTCAGTGCTGCCTCAAGCTTTGACCACCTTGCACGCACACTTCTTGTAGTCAGTCTCTTTCGAGATCGGGCAGGTCGCATCCAGTGTCAGCTTGTTGACCAGACGATGCTCATCGAAGAAAGGCACGAAGACCAGGCCGAGCGGCGGTTTGTTGCGCCCCTTGGTTTCGACCCGCAACTGGATTTCGCCACGCCGGGTAGCTACCTTGACCACGTCATTGCGGGCCAGACTGCGCTTCTTGGCATCTTCCGGGTGCATGTAGATCACGGCGTCCGGCATCGCCTTGTAAAGCTCCGGAACGCGACGCGTCATCGAGCCGGTGTGCCAGTGTTCGAGCACGCGGCCGGTGCATAGCCACAGGTCGTATTCGGCATCGGGCATTTCGGCCGCCGGCTGGTAGGGCAGAGCAAAAGCGATGGCCTTGCCGTCCGGATAGCCATAAAAACGTACGCCCTCGCCTTTCGGCACATATGTGTCGTAACCCTCGCGGAAGCGCCACAGCGTCTCCTTGCCGTCGACCACCGGCCAGCGCAGCCCGCGCGCCTTGTGATAGACGTCGAAGTTGGCCAGATCGTGCGCCTTGCCACGGCCGAACGCGGCGTATTCCTCGAACAGGCCTTTCTGGACGTAGAAGCCGAAGGCCTTGGACTCG
>ERZ724516.864-NODE-864-length-18093-cov-7.299146_pt1 | contig 18093 bp, 19 predicted proteins | sample MGYA00376049_ERZ724516 | MGnify/ENA primary metagenome ERZ724516 (study PRJEB28724, sample SAMN07190886) | activated sludge metagenome | isolation source: activated sludge of sewage treatment plant in Hong Hong | place: USA: Christiansburg, Virginia | collected... | reverse complement strand
GCCATGCGGTTGGATAGGCCAAAAAAGACGGTGATGGCGCCGATGTCCCAAATGTCTTCGTCGCTGAAGCCATGGGCGTGCAGGGCGGTGAAGTCGCTTTCCCCGAGTTCAGCAGACTGCAGGCAGACCTTCATCGCAAAGTCCAGCATGGCGCGTTGGCGCGGCGTGATGTCGGCCTTGCGGTAGTTCACCGCCACCTGGTCGGCTACCAGCGGTTTCTTCTCGTAAATGCGCAAAATTGCACCGTGGGCCACCACGCAGTACAGGCAGTGGTTGGCCGCGCTGGTGGTAGTGACGATCATCTCGCGGTCGCCCTTGGAGAGGCCCGAGCCTTCGCGCAGCATCAGCGCGTCGTGGTAGGCAAAGAAGGCGCGCCACTCGGCCGGGCGGCGCGCCAGCGCCAGAAACACATTGGGCACAAAGCCGGATTTCTCCTGCACCTCCAAGATCTTGGCGCGAAGGTCTTCGGGCAGGGTGTTGAGGTCGGGCAGGGGGTAGCGGGCAGGGGTGTGGGTCATGGATGGTGTCTCCTGGCCACACGCTGTGGCCAACTGGTGTAAGCAGGAATGATAGGCCAGCCTGGGACCGCGTGTGATGCATTGCGTGCTTGGCGTGCCGGCATCATTGGGGTTCGCTATAGCCTGAATAAATAAAACTATCTTGATCGATAGAGTTTACAAACCTAAACTGCGTGCTTCAGTTCTTGTAACCCACCGTTCGTCAGGAAACAACCATGTCAACAGAAGCCAAATGCCCGTTCCACCACACTGCCGGTGGTGGCACCTCTAACAAGGACTGGTGGCCCAAGCAGGTGCGCGTCGACCTGTTGAACCAGCACGGCAACAAGTCCCACCCGCTGGGTGAATCCTTCAATTACGCCGAAGAATTCAAAAAGCTCGACTACGAGGCGCTGAAGGCTGATCTGGGCAAGCTAATGACGGACTCGCAAGACTGGTGGCCGGCCGACTTTGGCCACTATGGCCCGCAAATGGTCCGTATGGCTTGGCACAGCGCCGGTACCTACCGCACGCTGGATGGTCGTGGTGGTGGCGGGCGCGGGCAGCAGCGGTTTGCGCCGCTGAACTCCTGGCCCGACAACGTCAACATTGACAAGACCCGTCGCCTGTTGTGGCCCATCAAGCAGAAATACGGGCAAAAGATTTCCTGGGCCGACCTGTTCATCCTGGCCGGCAACGTGGCGCTGGAGTCCATGGGTTTTCGCACCTTTGGTTTTGCCGGTGGTCGCGAAGACGTGTGGGAACCCGACATGGACGTGAACTGGGGTGCCGAGACCCAATGGTTGGCGACCGACAAACGTTTTGGCGGCGGCGGTGACCGCAACAAGGGCGAGGGCGAGCTGGACAAAAACCTGGGCGCCACCCACATGGGCCTGATCTACGTGAACCCTGAAGGCCCCAACGCCAGCGGCGACTACCTGGCCGCCGCCAACGACATTCGCACCACCTTCTACCGCATGGCGATGGACGACGAAGAAATCGTCGCGTTGATCGCCGGGGGGCACACTTTCGGCAAAGCCCATGGCGCCGCGCCCGAGTCGCACAAAGGCCCCGAGCCCGAAGGTGCGGGCATAGCAGCACAAGGCCTGGGCTGGAACAGTAGCTTTGGTAGCGGCCACGGCAAGGACACCGTGTCCAGCGGCCTGGAAGTGACCTGGACCACGACCCCGGCGCAGTGGGGCAACAACTTTTTCGAGAACCTGTTCAGGTTCGAGTGGGCGCTGACCCATTCGCCCGCCGGTGCCAAGCAATGGGTGGCCAAGGATGCGCCGGAGATCATTCCGGACGCACATATCAAAGGCAAGTTCCATAGGCCCACCATGCTGACCACGGACCTGACACTGCGTTTTGACCCCGCGTTCGGCGCCATCTCCAAGCGCTTCCACGAAGACCCGCAGGCCTTTGCCGAAGCTGTTGCCCGCGCCTGGTTCAAGCTGACGCACCGCGACATGGGACCCAAGGCGCGTTACCTGGGCCCCGAAGTACCAAAAGAAGATTTGATCTGGCAAGACCCGTTGCCCGCCGCCACACACCAGCCCACGGCGGCAGATATTGCAGACCTCAAGGCCAGAATTGCTGCTGCCGGTTTGTCGGTGGGTGAGCTGGTGTCGGTGGCCTGGGCCTCAGCGTCCACCTTCCGTGGCGGTGACAAGCGTGGTGGCGCCAATGGCGCGCGCCTGGCCCTGGCGCCGCAGAAGGATTGGGACGTCAACAAAATCGCGGTTAACGCGCTGGCCACGTTGCAAGACATTCAAAAAGTATCCGGCAAAGCATCACTGGCCGATGTGATTGTGTTGGCGGGCAGCGTCGGGGTGGAGCAGGCGGCCAAGGCGGCAGGTGTGGCGGTCGAGGTGCCGTTTGCGCCCGGCCGAGTAGACGCCACACAAGAGCAGACTGACGTCGAATCCTTTGCTGCGTTGGAGCCTGTAGTCGATGGATTCCGTAACTACAAAAAGGGTCTGGTCGGCGCGACCACTGAAGCTCTGCTGATCGACAAAGCCCAACTGCTGACTTTGACCGCGCCGGAACTTACGGCGCTAGTCGGCGGCCTGCGTGTCTTGGGAGCGAACGCTGACGGTAGTCAACACGGCGTGTTCACCGACAAGGTGGGCGTGTTATCCAACGACTTCTTCGTCAACTTGCTGGACATGGGCACGCAGTGGAAGGCTATGGATGGCGAGGGTGAAGTGTTCGAAGGCAAGGACCGCAAGACTGGTGCGATCAAGTACACAGGTACCCGGGCCGACTTGGTTTTTGGTTCCAACTCGGTGCTGCGCGCCTATGCCGAGGTGTATGCCAGCGCGGATGGCACGGAGCGGCTGGTGAAAGATTTTGTCGCCGCCTGGACCAAGGTCATGAATCTGGACCGCTTCGACCGGTGAGTTCAAGCCATATTGCTCACTGGTAGCCTATGCCCATCACGTAGTTACGCAGCAGCGTCTCTTCGTGGTTGCCGGCAGCGAGCAGGGCGCGCAGGCCATCGCGCGCATTCAGCACCCCCATAGGCTTGTTGTCTGCGCTCATCAATAGCACGTGGATGAGGCCGCGCGCGTGCATCATCGCCAATACCTCGGATAGCAGCTCATCTGGCGCGCAGCTTGTAAATTCCTGAGTCATCACTTCGCCTGCGCGGGTGCTAAAGAAGTCTGCCTGGCCCAGCCCCAGGCGCCTGACGAGTAGCGTCTCGGTGATGATGCCCATCGCAGCACCTGTTGCGTCGCACACCACCACAACGCTGATTTGGGCATTTGACAATTGCGCCGCCACTTCCACCAGTAGCGCGTCCGCTGACACGGTGAAAAGCCTTGAGCGGGCTAGCGCGTCCACGCTGCCGACTAGCAACGGCGCTACGTTGCGTGCCTCTGCTCCGTCCGTTTGAAGGGGGATGGTGGAATCGGTCATGGTAAAGCTTTCAATACTTTTCGATCCGCCGGGTGAACCCCCGTACGAATGCTATTTTGGTGGGGGCAAGGATTTCGAATCCGGCTATTTGCGAGGCGTCACGGTGGTCGCCATATTTTCGCTAGAGTGCGACTCCTCGGGGTTTACTGCGGCACCGGCGGCTTGGCCACCCAGTGCGCCCGCAACGGCGCCCAGCGTGGCACCCACCACGATCCCTACTGGACCCGCGACCATGCCGCCGATACTGGCCCCCGTGGCCACCCCGGCTATTGCGCCACCACCCACCAATGCAGAGCGTGCCTCGCGCTCCGAGTCCAGGGGGGTCAGCAATGTCTGCGCCACTGGGTCCGGGTCTTGCGACGGAATGCCGTGGCCCGGGACGGCTTGCTCGGCAAGGTCTTGGTCGTCTGGTGGCATGTTGGACGGCATGGCGCTCAAGGGGGTCATGTGCTTCTCCTAGGGGAGTAAAAGATAGAACGCCCTCGACACTCGGGCCGTTAACTATTTATTGCCGCAGATTAGCCCGCCGCCGCGCCCAGGTCTGTGCTGCAGCGCACGGTCCCTATTAGCCTGCGCGGTTGTTACAGCTTATGCGCGATGCCCACTGTTGCAAGGACGTGCACACGTGGTCTCCGTGCATTTGGCTACCATGATGGCTTTACCTGGAGCACCTGTCTTATGCCATCGACCCCACCGAACGCTGCCCACCAGAGCACTTCAACTTTCGACCTGGGCCTGGCCACCCGCAAGCAGGTCATGGGCGAAGACTTCGTGGCCGCAGCCTTTGCCAGCGCCACGCCTTTCACGCTACCGATGCAAGAGCACATCACAAGCAAAGCCTGGGGCGACGTGTGGCAGCGCCCGGGGCTGGATTTGAAGACCCGCAGTCTGATCACCGTCGCAATGCTCACCGCTTTGGGCAAACAGAACGAACTGAGAGGCCACGTGCGGGGCGCGCTGAACAATGGTGCCACGTTGGAAGAACTGCAGGAGGTGCTGTTACACGCCACCATCTACTGCGGCGTGCCTACCGCCGTGGAAGCCTTTCGCACGGCCAACGAGGTGGTTGGCACTGTGACAAGTAAGTAAATTGCTTTTGGAACTTGTGAAACTGGCAGCACGCTCACTTGCCGCTCACGGACTGCGAGTACGACAAAGCAGCATGGAAATGAACCCTTCATGGGCGTGGTCGAAGCTCTGATGGATAACCTGTGCGAGGTGGACAGAGTCCCCATGAGCTGCTTGGTGGACCTGGTGGCAGACCGCATCCGAGCGTGCGAGAACCGAGTACGCTTTTGACCGGACTGGAGTACACCCGGAGCCCGGCTGACCTTATTTTATGCAGCAACACGGCTTGCGACAGAAAGATATGCCCGAGGTGGTGCGCAAAGCGTGGTGTCCGGGTGTTGTCCGGCAAAAGGGATCTGAACTTGCGTCAGGTTCAGGCGTTGGCAAAGTGGTTTGGTTTTCCGATGGATGCGTTGGCCTGACGTCAGCATCCGACCGTCTTGCCAGGGCCTGGCGCTGTAGTCCACGGATTTCGGCGTTTAAACCTTGGGTTGACCGGCGGCGCGGAACGCGCGGCTTGAAATGCTCACGGAATTCTTGTCGGGGTCTTTGGCGTTTGAAAACGCGTAGCCGTTGGCTTGGTGCGTGGCGCCAAACTTCAGGCCCTGCGTGGCTGCATGGGTCTTGAACGACTCGATTTCTGCGACGTGAAAGCTGAGCTTGACACCCACTTGCCCCAGCTTGACACTCGTGGCCGCCTGATGAATCAAGATGCTGGTGCCTCCGTTCACCGCAGACAGCTCGATCAGGCCTTCAACGACTTCGCCGGTTGTCTCGAACCCGAAGTGCTGGCGATAGAAATCGGCCGACTTCTGCATGTCGCGGGCGTAGATGATGATGGTGCCTAGTGTGGTGCTCATGTTGTGTCACGTTTCTCCATGCATCTCGGCGTAGACCCAAAGATCGCAATCAGTCTCGCGGTCTTGGCGCCAGTTGTTCTTTATGTGCGCAACTTCGTGCAAAACCAAGTGCTCAAGGTATTGCTCCGACGATCCGATTTCATCAGCATGTTCCATAAGCTTGGGATTGCCGGTGACGCGTCCTCTCAAGGCCAATTCGAAAAGTGACTGCTCGATTTCTGCAACAGTGATGCATTCCGGATGCAGAATAAGGGGGAGTTCAGTCGGACTACCCCAGTGCGCTTGCCCGAGCTTGCCGCCAAGTTCGGCTTTCCAAGGTACCAATTTAACGCGCGCGGTGATGTGTCGACCTACGAGTCTTTCGATAAATGACCTATGTTCTGTGAGTTGCAAATCGTCCATGATCGTGAGGCCTTTGAAATTGTCCTGAGCAAAAGAGTGCTCAATCATTTGGAAGCTGCTCCAAACTTTAACAATCAAATCCTCCCAACAGTGATTTGTGTCCTCGCCCAGATGTCGTGAAAGCAAGTGGAACGTGTACCGCCATTCTGGCAGACACCAGGCAGCTCTAAGTGTCCCCACAAGACGCATCGCAACCCGCAGAGTTTGGGGCTGGGGTTCGCGCCGATTTGTGGGCGTTTGACACCATGAGGCGCGGACCCCGGCCCCAAACTCTGCTACCAAGGTAAAACGCAACGCGCTACTGTTTTAGTAGCGCATGAGTCAATATATTCGAGGGCTAAAGGCCGATTTGACCAATAGCCTTTCCGCTGAAGGTCAGGCCACAGCCGCCTGCATCGTAATCGCTACACCACCCAGCACCGCATTCCCCGACAGCGGATCACGCCGTTGATCATCCAGCAGCGCATTCACATTGGCGCCCGGTCGTTCAGCCGCCACACGCAGTTGCGCACCCGGCGCATCGTGGCCCCAGCCGTGGGGCAGGCTGACCACGCCGGGCATCATCTCTTCGCTGACGTGCACCTGTGCGCGCACCTGACCGCTGGCGCTGCGGATGTCGGCCAACGCGCCGTCCTGCAGGCCCAGGCGCTGCGCGTCCTGCGGGTGGACCAGCGCGGTGCAGCGGAACGGACCCTTGGCCAGGATCGGCAGGTTGTGCATCCAGCTGTTGTTGGTGCGCACGTCGCGCCGGCCGATGATGACCAAATCGGGCGCTAGCCCTCGTAGATCCTGCACAGCGCGCTGCAAATCTTGTAGCAATGAAGGCGGTGCCAGCTCCACCTTGCCGCTGGGTGTGCGTAACATTTCGGGGATGCGGGGCTGCAACTCACCCAGGTCTATGCCGCCGCTGGCGTTGGATGCTTGTACCTTGGCCAGCGTCAGGCCGTCGGGCTTGCGGCCCCACTGGTCGCCATAGGGGCCACTGCGCAAGGCGACTTCCAGCGTGCGCTGCGGGCCTTTCAAGCCCTGGGTCGCCGCGATGACGGCGCCAGCATGTTCGCCAAACAGACGCTGTGCGTCTTCGGCAAACTGGGCGTCGTCCAGTGCGTTGGCGTCGATGTCCACGCCCTTGCCCTGTGCGATGGCTGCCAGCTTCAGCAAGGTCTGCCATTCCTCGGGCTGGCCGGGCGCGGCGGGCAACACGGGCGGGCTGTAGCGGGCGTGGTTGCGCCACGAGAGCTGGGGAAAGGCAACGTCGTAGTGGAAGTCTTCCAGTGGCGAGACGCCGGGCAGGATCACGTCCGCATGGCGCGTGGTCTCGTTGAGGTAGATGTCCATGCTGACCATGAAGTCCAGTTGGTCCAGCGCCTTGGCCAGGCGTGGGCCGTTGGGGCTGGACAGCACCGGGTTGGTGGCGACCGTGAACAGGGCACGAATCTGGCCCTCGCCGGATGTCTCGATCTCTTCGGCCATGCAGGTGATGGGCAGCTCGCCATACACCTCCGGCGCGCCGCTGACGCGGGCGCGGTGGCGGCCGGTGGTAACGCCTTTTCCGATGCCGGGTTTGCCGGCGGTGTTGGACGCAAACGCGGCCGATTTGGCGAACAAGGCACCGCCTGCGCGGTCCAGGTTGCCGGTCAGCGTGTTCAGCACGTCCACCAGCCAGCTGGCCAGTGTGCCGTACTCCTGCGTGCAGGTGCCAATGCGCGCATAGACAGCGGCGCGGGGTGCACCGGCCAGGTCGCGTGTCAAGGTGCGGATGGTGTCCGCAGCGATGCCGCAACGCGCCGCCACCGCTTCAGGCGTGAAGGGCGCCACGGCCTGCTGCACCGCGGCCACGCCGTTGACCCAGTCGGCCACCGTGCCCAACTTGACGAGGCCTTCGGCAAACAGCGTGTGGACCATGGCGGCCAGCAAAAACACGTCGGCATTGGGGCGGATGAAATGGTGGGCATCCGCCACCGCGGCGGTCTCGGTGCGGCGCGGGTCAATCACCACCAGCTTGCCGCCCCGCGCCTGCAGGGCCTTGGCCTTGCCTTTGAAGTCGGGCACGGTCCACATGCTGCCGTTGCTGACCAGCGGATTGGCGCCCAGCACCAGCAGGTAGTCGGTGCGGGCAATGTCGGGCAGGGCCACGGACAGCCAGTGGCCGAACATCAGGCCGCTGGCGAGCTGCTTGGGCATCTGGTCCAGCGTGGAGGCCGAAAACACATTCTTGGTGCCCAGCGCGCGGGCCAGCTTGCCAAAGTAGGTCAGCAGGCCGATCTTGTGGGCCGACGGGTTGCCCACGACGACGGCGGTGGCGTTGCGCCCATGTTGCGCCATCAGCGGCGGCAGGCGGCGCTCGATTTCGGCATATGCCTCGTCCCAGCTGGCCTCTTCAAACACGCCGTTGCGCTTGATCAGCGGCGTGCGCAGGCGGTCCGGGTCCTCGTGCAGGTCTTTCAGCGCCACGCCCTTGGGGCAGATGTAGCCGGCGCTGAAGACGTCGGCCTCGTGGGCGCGGATACTGATGACTTTGCCTTGCTGAACCTTGATTTCCAGACCGCAACAGGCTTCGCATAGGGGGCAGATGCGGTGGTGGGTGGTAGTGTCGTTCATGGGTGTCTTCGGGGGCAAAGTGGCGGGAGGCGTATTTACGCACGCAGAAAAAACACTGTCCAGTACACAAGTGACTCCGCTGCGGCGTTCTCCCGCTCGGCCAGGTCAGGTCTGCCCCATTTCACCGACCACAACCGGCTGGCATCTCTGCGCTCAGGTGCTAACCGGTAACAACGACACCAGGCCGGTGGCGGCCATCGATGCTCTGACAAGTAGGGTTCAAGTGGTGCTGCACTTTGCTACAGGTCAAATGGAGTTGGATCTGGTGTCTATTTCAGCATGACTCTCGCTATCATTGTGCCAACAGGAGAAACTATGTACCCCTATCACTATTGTTCACTGCCCCCCAACGGGGCGCATGCCACCCTAGGGGCGGCTCGTCGGGAGGCCTACCATGCGTAGCCAAGTTAGCGTCACTTTCAAAAACACCGCGCCTGTGCGCATCGAGCTCAGCCCCGAACAGGCCCTGGACCGCGATGCCGCCCGTCAATGGCTAGACCAGCAATTTACCGAGATGGAGTGCGAACCCCTGCGCGCCACCGGCAAGCTGTTGATGGCCGACCGGGTGGTGGTGGTGGCCCAGGCGGCAGGTCCTGCCAAATTTGCCGATGCGCAATGGGCATTGGCTTTTGCCCAGGCGGCCAGCGCCGTGTTGGGCAAACCGGTCATCAATGTGGATGCGGACGCACTGAGCATCACCTACTGACCCGCGGCCCAAAGCGTTCTAGCGATAGAACGCCTCAACTTTGCCCTTGAGTTTGATCATCAAGGGGTGGCCTTTGCGGTCGACCGTTTTGCCAGCGGGCACCTTGATCCAGCCTTCGCTGATGCAGTATTCGGCCACGTCAACCCGTTCCTTGTCGTTGAAGCGAATGCCAATGTCGTGTTCAAACACGGCGGCACTGTAGTGCGGACTGCGTGCATCGGTGGACAGGTGATCGGGCAAGGGTGGTGGGGTGATGGCAGTGTTCATGGTGTTTTTCTGTAATCGTAAACAATGCGTGATTCTCGCGCATGCCGGGCGTGACCCACCCGCTGAGGCGCTCCGATGCGGCGGGCTTTCACTTCAGAACCGAATCATCATGCTGGCATCAACCGCGCCAACAGCGCGCCCGCATAACGCGCCTCCAACGGAATGCGCACCTGCAGCGGGCTGCCGGGTGCCACGCTGATGGCGTCACCGTCCAGGTTGCGCATCTGCTCTAGCGTCACGGTATGGTTGCCATTGGGGTGAATCACCTCGATCTGGTCGCCCACCAGGAATTTGTTCTTGACTTCCACCTCTGCCCAGCCGTCGGCAACCGAACGCACCTCGCCGACAAAATGGCTGTGGCCAATGTCGGAGTGGCCGGTCTCGTAGTTCTGGTAGTCCTGTGATGGGCGGCGCTCCAGGAAGCCGCTGGTGAAGCCCCGGTTGGCCAGGCCTTCGAGTTCGGTGATCAGCTTGGGGTTGAACGGCCGGCCGGCCACGGCATCGTCGATGGCACGGCGGTAGGTCTGCGCGGTGCGGGCCACGTAATACAGGCTCTTGGTGCGGCCCTCGATCTTCAGCGAGTCCACGCCGATCTTGACCAGGCGCTCCACATGCTCCACGGCGCGCAGGTCCTTGCTGTTCATGATGTAGGTGCCGTGCTCGTCTTCCATGATGGGCATCAACTGCCCCGGGCGGCCGGCTTCTTCCAGCAGGTAGACGTTGTCGGCCGCCGGGTGGCGGGCGCTGCCTCCGCAGGCGGCGAAGGACTGCTCGGCTTCCTCTTGCGCTTCGTTGAAATTGAAATCGGTCTCCATCTTGACGGCGATGGCTTCCCCGGTGTTGGGGTCGACGGCACTGTCCTGGGTGCTGTAATTCCAGCGGCAGGCGTTGGTGCAGGTGCCCTGGTTCGGGTCGCGCCGGTTGAAGTAACCCGACAGCAGGCAGCGGCCGGAATAGGCAATGCACAGCGCGCCGTGCACGAACACTTCCAGCTCCATGTCCGGGCATTCCTGGCGGATTTTTTCAATCTCGTCCAGGCTCAGCTCGCGCGACAGGATGATGCGGGCCACGCCCACCTTTTGCCAGAATTTCACAGCCGCGTAGTTGACCGTGTTGGCCTGTACCGAGAGGTGAATCGGCACGTCGGCAAAGTTGCCCTTGTCCATGCCTTCGCGCACCATCATGATCAGGCCGGGGTCGGCCATGATCAGCGCATCAGGCTTCAGTGCGATGACGGGTTCAATGTCACGCAGGTAAGTGCGCACTTTGTCGTTGTGCGGCAGCAGGTTGCTGGTGACAAAAAATTTCTTGCCGCGGGCATGGGCCTCGGCAATGCCGATGCCGATTTGCTCCAGCTTGAATTCGTTGTTGCGGGCACGCAAGGAGTAGCGGGGCTGACCGGCGTAGATGGCATCGGCGCCAAAGTCAAAGGCGGCGCGCATTTTGTCCAGCGAGCCGGCAGGCAGCAGAAGTTCGGGGGATTTGAGGCTCATGGGCTCTATTGTCCCGCAATGCACTTGGCTTGGCGACGACTACGAGCGTTGCAAATGCCCGGTCGGTGGCATCACAATAGCGCCATGGAAAAACAAATTCTGATTGCCGGTGGCGGCATTGGCGGTTTGGCGGCGGCGCTGGCCTGTTCCCGTGCAGGATGGTCTGCCACGCTGATGGAACGCACCCGCGAGTTTGGCGAGGTGGGGGCAGGTATCCAGATGGGCCCAAATGTGGTGCGACGTCTGCATGCCTGGGGTTTGGAGGATGATTTGAAAAAGGTGGCCGCGTATCCCGAGATGTTGAGGGTGCGGTCTGCCGACACGGGCGATGTGTTGGGCCGATTGCCACTGGGTGAACGTGCCCGCAAGCTCTACGGCGCCCCGTATGCCACGATTCACCGGGCTGACTTGCACACTTTGCTGCTCAAGGCGGTCGAGAAAGATGGCACCGTACAACTGCATCTGGGCCGGTGGCTGGAGTCCTTTTTGGATATCGGACCTGCTGTGCAGGTCACGGCCCTGGATGGGGCACAGCTGGAAGGTCAGGCCCTCGTTGGGGCCGACGGCTTGTGGAGTACGGTGCGCCAGAACCTGCTCAATGATGCGGAGCCCAGAATCACCGGCCACCTGGCCTACCGTGCCCTGATCGCCCAGCGTGAATTGCCCGCCTTTTTGCGCAGCTCCAATGTGACGGTGTGGATGGGGCCGGATTTACATGTGGTGCAGTACCCGGTTCGCCGTGGTCACTGGCTCAACGTGGTGGCCATTGTGAAGGGACAGGTTATCGGCGATGTGGACGATTGGGACCAGGAAACCCACACTAGTGACCTGCGGGCCGCCATGGGCCGCACCTGCAACCGGCTGCAGGACCTGGTCAGCGCAATCAACAACTGGCGTCTGTGGGCTTTGTGTGACCGCCCGCCCATGGTGAGTGCTGGTGAGCAGGCGAAGGGGCGGGTGGCCTTGCTGGGGGATGCGGCTCACCCGATGCGACCCTACATGGCACAAGGCGCGGGTATGGCAATCGAAGACGCGACCTGCCTGCAAGCTGTGTTGAGCGGCCCCGAACGGCCCATGGCCGAACGGCTGCAAGCCTATGCCAACGAACGTTGGCGGCGCAATGCGCGGGTACAGGCCCGTTCCATTCGAAATGGACAAATTTTCCATGCCAAAGGGCTGATGCGCTGGGGCCGCGACGCGGCCATGGATGTGTTGGGTACCCGACTGCTGGACGTGCCGTGGCTGTACCGGGGTTGAACCTCTGCGCTGGCCCGGCTGCGGGCGGTTACTTCAAATTCGCATCCATGATTTTCTGGTGTTCTCCGGACGCTTTGAGCTTGCGCAGGGCGGCGTCAAATTTGTCGACAAGGACCGCATTTTCAGGCGTTTTTGCGAAGCCTGCATACATCCTGACCGATGAAATCACCAAGGGCAAGGCGTGCACAGTGGCGCTGAGTCCGAGTGACTTGAGCAGCCTGCTTCCAACAGCACGGTCACATACAAAGGCGTCAAAACGACCCGCCAACAGCTTCAAAAATCCCTGCTCATCGGTGTTGCCGACGTCGGTTCGCACCAGGCCTGCGGCAACGACCCGTTTGAATTCGGTGCCGTAGTCGTATCCGGAGGTTGTGCCAATGGTTTTGCCGGCCAATGCGTCAATGTGGGGGGTGTTAAATTCCCGCCCATTCACGACGAATAGCACGTTCTCGCTGGTGCTGAGGTGCTCTTTGGGGAAATAGAGAAACCTCTGACGCTCCTTAGTGGGGTGCAGTGACAGGATGGCGGCTACTTTTTTTCGCTCCACCAGCATTTCGCTGCGTTTCCAAGGGTAGAACGTGAACTTGGCGTCCATGTCGAGTGACTTCAATACGGCGCGCACGATGTCGGGATGGTAGCCATGGGCCTGCCCATTCACGGAGTACTCGGCTGGTGGCCACTCTGACACCGCGAACTCCAGGGTTTGCGCTTGCAGCTGGCTGCTAAAGCACGAGGCAATCCACAAAACCAATATATGCACCGTTATTGTCTGCGCCGCTTTTACCTGGGTGGCAGGGCCTCCATTGCGGTCGAATGCTGCGCGAATGTGAACTTGGTGGTGCATGGTTCGACTGGTCCTGATGTATCGCTTAGTTGAGGCGTCCCAGCAACAGGTACTCCATCAAAGCCTTTTGCACATGCATGCGGTTTTCGGCCTCTTCCCACACCACCGATTGGGGACCATCAATGACATCGGCCTGAACTTCTTCTCCGCGGTGGGCCGGCAGGCAATGCATGAACAGCGCGTCGGGCTTGGCGGCCGCCATCATTTTTGTGTCTACACACCAGGCGGCAAAGGCCGTGCGGCGGGCCTCGTTCTCGGCCTCAAAACCCATGCTGGTCCACACGTCGGTGGTGACCAGATCGGCATCCGCACAGGCCACCAGCGGGTTGCTATAAGTTTTGTAGCTACCTGTGCCCATTCCACGAGGGGTAACGGCCACTTTCTCATCAACCTCATAGCCGCTGGGGGTGCTGACATGCAGGTGAAAGCCCAGCGTCGCGGCGGCCTGCAGCCAGGTGTTGGCCATGTTGTTGCCGTCGCCGACCCAGGTCACGGTCTTGCCGCGCAGGTAGTTGGGGTCAAGCTGGCCGTTGGCGTCGGTGCCGCGGTGTTCCAGCAGCGTGAACAGGTCGGCCAGGATCTGGCAGGGGTGAAATTCGTTGGTCAGGCCGTTGATGACGGGCACCCGCGAGTTGGCGGCAAAGCGCTCAATCTTGGTCTGCTCGAAGGTGCGGATCATCACGATATCGGTCATGCGGCTGATGACCTTGGCGCTGTCTTCAATTGGCTCGGAGCGACCCAACTGACTGTCGCCGGTGGTCAGGTGCACCACACTGCCGCCCAACTGGTACATGCCGGCTTCAAAGCTCACGCGGGTGCGGGTGCTGGCCTTCTCGAAGATCATGGCCAGCGTACGGTCCACCAACGTGTGGTGTTTGGTAAAGGTCTTGAACTTCTGCTTGATCAGAGCCGCGCGGGTGAACAGGTAGTGGTATTCGTCGGCGGTGAAGTCGGCAAACTGCAGGAAATGCCGCACCGGCGGCGCGCCCTGGGGCAGCGTACTGGGGATGGCGCTGGAGGTGGCTGTCATGTGGCCTCCTTGAGCAGAGCGGTGATCAATGGGCACAGGATGGCGACCACCTGATCCGCCTCGGCCGTGGTCATGATCAGCGGTGGCACCAGGCGGATAACGCTGTCGGCGGTCACGCTGATCAGCAAGCCAGAATCGGCCGCGCGCTGCACCAGGGTGCCACAGGGCTTGGACAGGTCCACGCCCAGCATCAGGCCCATGCCGCGAATTTCCTTGACTGCGCCGCTGGTCAGTTCAGCCGCCAGCGCCTTTTCCAGTCCTGCCTTCAGGTGGGCTCCTACCGTGGCCGCGTTTGCCAGCAGGCCTTCGGCTTCCATCGTTTGAATCGTTGTGACACCGGCGCGCATGGCCAGCGGGTTGCCGCCAAAGGTGCTGCCGTGGTTGCCCGGCGCAAAAATATTGGCCGCCTTGGGGCCGGCCACCACTGCACCCACCGGCACGCCAGAACCCAGGCCCTTGGCCAGCGGCATGACGTCGGGTTGGATGCCGGCCCATTGGTGGGCAAACCATTTGCCGGTGCGGCCCATGCCGCATTGCACTTCGTCAATCATTAGCAGCCAGTCGCGTTCGTCGCACAAGGCGCGCACATCGCGCAGATAGTCCATGTGCATGGGGTTGACGCCGCCTTCGCCCTGGATGGCTTCGAAGAACACGGCCACCACATTCGGGTTGTTGGCGGTAGCCGCCTTCAACTGCTCGATGTTGTTGATGGGCACACGGATAAAGCCTTCCACCAGCGGGCCAAAGCCGGCCTGCACCTTGGGGTTGCCGGTGGCGCTCAGCGTGGCAATGGAGCGGCCATGGAAGGCCTTCTCATACACCACAATCTCTGGGCGCTCAATGCCCTTGTCATGCCCGAACTTGCGCGCCAGCTTCAGAGCGCACTCGTTGGCTTCCAGGCCGGTAGAGCAAAAAAATACGTTGGTCATGCCAGAGCGTTCCACCAGCAGCTTGGCCAATTCTTCCTGCAGCGGCACATGGTAGTAATTAGAGGTATGGATCAGCTTGGTCACCTGGTCTTGCAGGGCGGCGACCAGCTTGGGGTGGTTGTGGCCCAGCGTGTTGACGGCAATGCCACCGAGCGCGTCCAGGTACTCGCGGCCGTTCACGTCCCAGACTCGGCAGCCCTGGCCATGGCTCAATGCAATGGGCAGGCGGCCATAGGTGTTCATCACGTGGGGTGAAGCGGGAGTGGCGGGTACAGCAGTCATGTAGGGGCTCCGGAATCAAGGAATGGAAGCGGCCCACCCTCTGGCGCCCCAGTTGGGGCATGCGCGATCAGTGTGGGCCGCTGGGTTGCAATTCTAGGCGGTGCCCCGTCGACCATCTTTGACAATTTGGCATCACAGTGATGCGCTGGCGTGTCAGCAAACCGGTGCTCTGGCTCAGATAGAATTCTTGTGCGGTGCAACAGAACTTCCGGTACCGCAGTCCTGTCGCCACCCATACCATGCCGTTCACGTCGTTCAAAGAAATCTATATCCTGGGAGTAACCCGAAGCGGCAAGACGTTTCGCCCCAGCGATTGGGCGGAGCGCCTGGCCGGCGTCATGAGCCAGTTTCGCCCTGGCGGACCGCAGCCGGGCAGCCATTTGGCGTATTCCCCCTGGTGTGTCCCCACATCGATTGGCAATGTGAAGTGCGTAATCGTGCACAGCGATCTGCGCGAATACGACGTCATGGCCTGGGACTTTTGCCTCAATTTCGCCAAAGACAACGAATTGCAAGTCAGCGAAATCCGGCCCGAGGCCGTGGTCCTACCACCCAAACCCTGAGCCGACAGGCTAAGCGCTCAGAACAAAACGGTCCACGCGGCGGGCACCTATGGTCACCGCCATGTCATCCGGCTGGAGCGGGTAGTCTGGCGCCACGTTGAGCTGGTTGACGTGTTGGCGCCGCAGACCAATCGCCACATGCCCCGCTGCAGCGGCGCGGTCGGCAACTTCCTTGAAGCGCTGACCGCTTCCCATCACTATGGGCGTCAGGTACAACTGTTGGCCTTGGCCGTTGCTCAACAGGTCAGCCACGATGTCTTGTGTGCCGGGGTTCAGCAGTTCCTGGCTGACATACAGGGCGTCAAAATGCGCGCTGCACACAATACGGTCACAGCCAGCCTTGGTCAACAGCTCCCGGGTGCCGGGGTCCAAACACTCGACGACGGTGTTGACCTGGCCCGCATGGGATTCAATCGCCAGCGCAATGCTGACATTCAGCAGGTCGGACGCCGGGTCACCCGCATCGCGGGTCAACACAATGGCATGGTGCGCCGCGTTCATACCGGCGCGCTGCAGGGTGTCATCACGGGTCGGGTCACCGCGCACATAACGCACCTGGCGCGCGCCCAATTCGCTGGGTAACTCGTCCAGGTCTTTGTCCACCAACACGACCTGGGCGGAGCGGCCTATGCGCGGATCGTTGGTTAGTTCGTCCAACAACCGAAGCAGCTTGGGCAGGCTGGGGAAGTTGATCAACACCAGGTGCCCGGAAAATGTAACGCTGCTCATACCTTTTAGCTCCTTGGTCTTGGACGCGATCAATGCGGTGGCCACTACGGACAGAATGAATCCCAACAGGCCGATGCCGATCACCATCAGCGGCACGCCCACCAGAAAGCGTCCGCCGGCGGTCTTTGGGAAGAAGTCACCGTAACCCACGGTGGTGAGGGTCACGATTGAGTACCACAGGGCGTCAGTCCAGGCCAGGTCCGGGTTGGCCGGCAACTCGAAATACAAAAAGCCGCTGGTGCCATAGGCCAGGATCGCTGTGAGCAGTACCACCGCCCGTAACTGCATGGGCGGATTGACAACCAGATTGCGCTGGAACATGCGCAGCAACACTTGCATCATGAGCCTTGCCTCGCCCATTCGTTGATCAGGGCCTCGGCCTTGGTGCTGACATCGGGATTGCCCCACAGGCCCAGGCTTTTGGAACGTGCCTGAACCTGTGCTTGCAAATAGACCGGCATCGATGCAAAGGGATACACCGAGTACACCAGCGCATGGCCCTCGCTGATTAGCGCCATGCCAATGTCCTGCTCACCGGCGTATAACGTGGCAATGGTGCGGCCATGGCGGTCACGGGGCGGGGTGTTGAGCAACACACGCAGCGGCCGGTCACCGACCAGGCGTCGCAAGGCATCCTCAGCGGCACGGCCGTAGACCGCGACTTCGTCCTTGCCATGTTTGGACTCCAGTGTCTTGATGCCCAGCAAGCGCACCGTCGCGGTGCCCTGACCGTCTTTGCTGACAACGACGGTATCGCCATCCACCACCTTGAACAACTGAACCAGATCGCCGCTTTCGAGTTTGGCCTCACGCTGCTGCTGCGTGGCCTGTTGTGCATAGATGCCGGTCACAAAAAAGGCGCTGGCGCAGAACAAACCTAGTACCAGGGACCAAAACGCAAGGGTAATGCGGTCCATGCTAGGACTCTATCGAAGTGGAAAAGGGGTGCGTTGGGCCATCGCGCCACTATAGCGTTGGGCGTAGTTTTGTCCAGGCAACAAAAAAGCCGTTCAAAGAACGGCTTTTTTGCTTTGCTGGCAGCGCACCCGGTGCAAACGGCGGTCATCTGAGACTTTGCGGGACAGACCGCAGCGGCAAGGCCGCTAGTTCTGTCCGCAACTAATCAAAGATGAACGTGCGAGTTGCCTAAAAAATTAGGCTGCAGGGTTAGCTGCGAGGGCCAAGGCTTTCACCTTGGTAGACAAGCGGCTCTTGTCGCGTGCTGCCTTGTTTTTGTGGAAGATGCCTTTGTCAGCCACGGTGTCCACCACGGCTTGCATCTTCGCAAACAGTTCAGTGGCCTTGGTCTTGTCACCGGCCAGAACTGCTTTCTCTACGTTCTTGACCGCGGTGCGGTACTTGGAACGCAAAGACGTGTTTGCTGCATTGATTTTGACGTCCTGACGGACGCGCTTACGGCCCGACGCGAGGCGCGGGTTCTTTTTCTTGGGTTTTCCAGATGCCATAGTAATAGTTCCTTGTGTCTGAGGATGATGCCAGCAAAGCCCACGATTGTATCACTTCAGCTGTTTTTTGACGGCACGTTGAATACTCAATGCCTGAACATCTTGAACAGCCAACTCCCTTAACTCCCCACTCCCCCCAGCCCCCTCGCCCCCGTCGGGCGAGGGGGAGCTTTTAAC
>ERZ724516.862-NODE-862-length-18150-cov-4.373363_pt1 | contig 18150 bp, 16 predicted proteins | sample MGYA00376049_ERZ724516 | MGnify/ENA primary metagenome ERZ724516 (study PRJEB28724, sample SAMN07190886) | activated sludge metagenome | isolation source: activated sludge of sewage treatment plant in Hong Hong | place: USA: Christiansburg, Virginia | collected... | reverse complement strand
CCTGATTTTTCTTCCGCTGCGCCATGACCGGCGGCTTTTTCTCCCCCACCCTCGGCCTGCGCCTTTTCGGCGGAAGAGCCGCCCATCATTTTCATCATCGCGAAGGCGCCGCCCAACGCGAGGACCAACACCCCGCCGACAATGATGATGACCATCTTCATGGGAATACCAGCCGGTGCTGCTGGCGCCTTTTCTTCAGCTGCGTCTGACATACAACCCTCCTGCGGACAGTGTTTGCCGGTGCCGGTCAGTTGTGCAATGCATATGCCACGTGAGGGGCCATGCAGGCCTCTCACGTCGAGCGCAACAGGGCCTAGATCCCGTGATAAGACAATGATTTGGAGTCACCGTGTCTCCCGCGCGATGACGTATCGCCGCCACGACCTACGTGTTGTCACGGTTGTGACGCGGGGTCAGTTGGCGCCGACAGAATGTTGACGAGAAGAAGGAGAGGATGGGAACGAGGAGAATGCGCTGAACTAGGTAGAAATTGCCGACTTGAGCCCCGGCGCCGATGCGTGCACCGCGCCGGGGCTTTCATCGATTATCGTTTCAGATTCACGAGCTCCTGCAACATTTCGTCGCTGGTTGTGATTGCCCGAGAATTCGCCTGAAAGGCGCGCTGCGTAATAATCATGTCGACGAACTCTTTGCCGAGGTCCACGTTGGACTGTTCCACCGTTCCTGACAACACTCTGCCCAACCCGTTCACCGTCGGCGCGCCGGCCAGTGCGGCACCGGACTCAACCGTCTCCAGGAAGTGATTATCGCCGACGTTCGCCAATCCATCGGGATTCGTAAAACGGCTCAAGACCACTTGCGCCAGGGCTCTGGTCTGCCCATTGGTAAACTGCGCCATGACCTTGCCTTCCTTGTCCACGCTGATGCGATCGAGCGTGCCTGAGGAATACCCGTTTTGTGTCTGGCTCTGCACGCCGGAGGCCGCTCCGAATTGGGTGAGCGATGCCACATTCACCGTGATGCTTTGTGGCGTGGTTGCGCCATTGGTCAGGGCGGCGGTGATGGTTTGCGTGCCGCCGGCGGTGACCGCGCCGCTCGCGTTGAAGGTCATGTTGGTTTGGGCGGTTGCCGCGCCGCCATCGATTTGCGAATAGACGCCCCAGGCATTCGCGGCAGTTTTCCGGAAATACAACTGCATCTGGTGTGAATTGCCCAAGGAATCATAAAACGTCATGCCAGTGGAGAAGTTGTAGGACGTGGTATCCGTCACGGCGAATGCGGTCGCCGGTGCTGTGGCATTCGCATTCAAGTTACCGAGAATGGTCGCCGTGGTGGTGGATTGCGGCGGAACGGCACTCGAAGTCAACGTAATGCCTCCGATGGTGCTGGTGATGTTGCCCACCGAATCTGCCTGATAGCCCTGCAAGAGGGAGCCGCTTGCATCGACCACCTGCCCGACGCTGTCGACTTTGAATTGCCCGGCCCTGGTATAGAAGCTGGATCCCGATGGATTCCGCACCAGGTAAAACCCATTGCCGTCGACGGCTAAATCGAACGTATTGCCGGTGGTGGTCATCGATCCCTGCGAAAAATTTGTCTGCACATCGTTGAGATACACGCCGAGGCCGATCTGATCGCTACCGGCGCCGCCCGCCATGCTTGAAGAAATCAAATCCGAAAAGGTCGCCCGGCTGGACTTAAACCCCGCCGTGCCGACGTTGGCGATATTGTTACCGATGACACCCATGGCGTTGCCGTATGAACTTAAGCCGGTCACCGCGGTGAACATCGAAGTTAAAATGCCCATGATCTCTCCTCCTTGTTGCCGTACTCTGTCTACTTCACTTTACGTATGCGGTTAGCACTCACGCCGGTCTCGATCAGGCGACCGCCGTCGTATCGGTCTGGGTGGTTTTGTTTTGGGCCGACTCTTGAAGCGCCACGCTTTTCTCCATCAACGTCACCATCTTTGTCATCTGGTCCAGCTGCGAAAATTGCGCCGTCTGTGCAATAAAGGCTTCATTCTCCATCGGCTTCAGCGGATCCTGATGCTGAAGTTGTGTGACGAGCAATTTGAGAAAATCATCCTTGCCGAGTGGTTTCGGTCCATCCGTGGTCGGGGTCGATGGATCTGCCGCCGGTGTCTGGGTAATGACTTTGCTGATATCCATAATTCCTCCAATCAGGCAAAAAAGCTCACGCGTTCGTTTGATCCCTGACCACGCTCTCCCCTCGCTCCACGTTCGTCTTCTCGCGCCGCCGCTTGGGGCAGGTTCGGTGACGAGGGGCGCCCCTGCTGTTGCTGCTGTTGAAACATCCAGGCGTTATCTCCCCGGCCCTGTTGCTGATCGACCGTGACCCGCAACATGCCCATTTCAAGGCCGGTCGTGCGCAGCGATGACTCCAACGATTGTCCCTGTTGCAACAATCCCTGGCCCAACTCCCCGTGCTCCGTTCGAATATGGGCATGCACTGTCTGGTCGCTCATCATCACGCGGACACGCAAGGGCCCCATATCCAATGGGTCCAAATCCAACGTGACGCTTTGCGACACTGGGGCCATCCCTCGAAGCTCGCTCACACGTTCCGATTCGGAAGCCCGGAGCACCGCGGTGGTCTGGCCGGATTCGGTTCGACCGAAGGAACTCTCGCCGACGGACGGCGCCGGTTGGTGAACATCATTCATCCTGTCCATAAACACAGGCCGGACATTCTGCTCGACTGAGGAAGTGTGATTCGGAAGAGAACGATCAGTTCCTCCGTGGGAATCGGACAGGCTCTGTCCATCCTGCTCCAGGAACTGCCCTGTACTGGCTCCTGCTTGCCCTTCGTTCAACGATGTTCCTTGCGCAAGCGCATCAAGAATCGTCGAACGATCTTCGTGACCGATCGGGCTCGGCTCCACCACCTTAGGGTTGTGCTTCGACGCGGTCATGGCCGCAAGGGCAGAATTCAGATGGTCCGCATCCATTCGACTGCCTGCATCGGAATTTGCCCGGTCTGCCGGTTGTCCTTCTGGAGCGGGAGTCTGACCGACGATCGATGCCAGGTCCTTCGCGTCGGTCTGCACCGTCTCCTTCTCTACGGTTGGCTTGCTCGGGGCCGTTTCCTTGCCCGTGGCTGCCGCGGCGCCTGATTCCATTTCGGGAACGCCTTGCATTGCCGCACCATCTACAGGAACAGACGCCGGGGAAGATGTGGTTGGAGTAGTTTCCTGTGATGCATGTGTCGGTGAAATGGCCGCCACCGTCGTGACGGCTGTTTCAGAGTGGTTCTCTCCCGTATCTGCTTGAGGCGACGGCTGTTCAAGCGTAGGTGCCGGAGCGGTGGGCACAATCATCGCGGCGAGCACCATGTCCTGCGGCACGGCGTCTTGAGCATGAGTATCTTTTTTTGTTTCTCGCGTAGCGTCCTTTTCTTTGGAGTCATCCGCCGAGTGTTGGGTCTTGTCCACAGCGCGCTCGCTGCGGTTTGCGGTCCGATCATCAGGCTCAGATACAGCAGATCGATCCGATGATTGGTCTGGTGACTCCTGCGCGGAACGACCGACCTGGCGCGCATGCGAGCCTGTCTTCTCCCCGCTTCGAACGGCTGGGGCGTCCTGTTTTGCCGGCATCTGACGAGCCTCGGCTCGCCCGAGCATGGACTCAAAGTTACGGGATGGGTCCGCGCCTTGAAACGCCGGCTGACGGTCCCGAGCATCCTGGACCGCCGGTGCGTGATGACTGGGAAACACGTTGGAAAGTGCTTGCATATCAGTGGCCATATCATTCCTGTCTGTGACGAACCTATGAATAGACAGTGAGCACTATTACAAAGGGCGTGCCATGAGGGCCGTGATGAAAAATGCCGTCTGACGCGGGGTTTTGCGGTCACGTAGTGAACGGGGGATCGCGAGAAGGAAATTTCTGCAGTCGGGAGACGGCAAAAGCTGCCGTGGGAGGAACGTGAACAAGGACGGGCTAGGGAGTGGTCAGCAATTGTTCGGTCAATCGGGCTGCGCGCTCCGGCTTGACCTCTGCCAGAATGGCGCCGGCAGATTTACCCTTGAGCAGACGGAGGACTTCCAGCGCCTTGCGTTCAGGCATGCGCTCCAACCTGGCCGCGGCTTCTTCCGCCGGCATGGCCTCGTAGATCTTCGCGAGTTGCGCTTGATTGACGTTGACAGTGGGCCCGGCTTTGACCGGCGCCTTCACCTTGTCCGCCTCCCCCGCCCCCTTCGCCTGAGCGGCTTGGCGGCGCTTTTTCTCCGCCTCTACCGCTTGTTCATGGCGCGTGACGATTTGCTCCAACTCCGCCTTGAGTTCCAAGAGATGGGTCTCCGACCCGCGTACGGCCGTCTCACGCTTGTCTAAGAGGCGTTTGCGTTGCTCCAACATCTCGTAGATCTCACGCGGGGCGCTGGTGGCCGGCCCTTGCACGTCTTTTTTCACACTCTCGGGTTTCGGGTCATCTGGCGGGGCCACAGGGGCCGGCTTGGCTTCATCTGCCGCATGGGTAGTCGGGACGACTGCGAGCAAGAATACACCCACAAGCAGCCGTGCGGTCACGCCACCATACCACCCCTGATCAGCGCCGCTCCCGGTCTGCGTCATGCCCGTTCTCCCTTGTGCAGTGGGCTTCGTCTCCAGGCGCGTTCATCGAGCAATTGCTGATCCTGCCGCTCGCGGCGTCGCCGCAAGTCCAGCGCAGCGCGAGCCTCTAGAAGATCCAGTTTCTTGCGGTATTGCATCGCCTCGAGCAGTTCAGCGCGCTTCTGTTCCATCTTCGTTTGTTCCGCCGCCAGGGTCTGTTGCAAACCTTTCCGTGCCGCAATGGCCTGATCCATGGCATCGAGGTGCCCATAGACTTGGTCCACGGTGCTGCCTGCACGGACCTGGAGCAGATACCGATCGGCATCCTCTTTCGCACGCGACTCCAGCATGGCCATTCGACTCACCGTCTGCTGCAGGGCATGACTGAGCTCTGCGAGCTCAAGCTTGGCCACCTCTTCGAGTTGCACCGCATAAGTTCTCAGAACCGTCACGTTCATTGAATCGTCCCTGCCAGTGCCAGGAGCGCGTCGATTGATTGCGGTAATCCGACCGGCTGCTTCGTTTCCTGCCGTAAAAATGCCGTGATCCCGTCATGAGCGGACACGGCTTTATCGAGTTCTTTGCTCGTCCCTGGCTTATACGCGCCCAGCGTGATGAGATCTTCCGATCGCCGATAGAGCGCCGTGCGTTCAAGGACCAGCCGCGCGGCCGCATAGTGTGCGGGCGTCACGATGTCCCGCATCACCCGACTGGTGCTCTGCAGAATGTCGATCGCGGGAAAATGGTTACGCGCGGCGAGTTCCCGCGAGAGCACGATATGTCCGTCAAGGATGGATCGGACGGCGTCTGCGACCGGATCGTTGAGATCATCGCCGTCGACCAGGACGGTGTAGAGGCCGGTAATACTGCCCCCGCTTTGTGCCGGCCCGACCCGCTCCAGGAGTTTCGGTAAGACAGCAAAGACGGATGGCGTATAGCCTTTTGTCGTCGGCGGTTCCCCGATGGCCAAACCGACTTCACGCTGGCTATAGGCCAATCGTGAGAGTGAGTCCATCATGAGGAGGACATGTTTGCCGCAATCGCGAAAATATTCCGCAATCGCGGTCGCAACGAGGGCGCCACGAATCCGAACCAGCGGCGGTTGATCCGATGTCGCCACCACGACAATAGAACGGGCTCTCGCTTCAGGCGTCAGGTCGCGTTCAAGAAATTCTTTGACTTCACGCCCCCGTTCGCCGACCAGCGCGATGACCCGGATATCCGCCTGCGTATACCGGCTGATCATGCCCAGGAGCACGCTTTTTCCTACGCCCGACCCAGCGAACACCCCGATCTTCTGGCCTTGGCCGCAGGTCAGCAAGGCATTGATCGCTCGAATACCAAGATCGACGGGTTGCGTGATTCTGGCCCGATGCAAGGGATTGAGTGGTGCTGCGTACAAGGGAACACGCACGTCGCTGCGCAGCGGCGGCAGTCCGTCCAACGGATGTCCGAGACCGTCAAAAATACGCCCGAGCATCTGAGGGCCCACGGGTACGGACGCGACATGGCCTTTCATCACCACGCGACTGCCCGGCCCGATCCCCTGCATTTCCCCCAATGGCATGAGCAACACGCGATCTTCCCGAAACCCTACGACTTCCGCCATCACGGAGCCGTGGCCACCCTCGCGAGTGATTTCACAGACCTCCCCGACAGAGGTGAAGGGCCCCGACGCTTCAATGACGATACCGACGGCCTGAGCGACCCTGCCCGTGACCGATAAAGGTTCGACCTGTTCCAACCGTTCGCTAAGCTTCACCGGCGTCCCGCTTTCGTAAGGCTTCGCCCAGCCGCAACAACTGCGTGTCCAGGGTCGCATCGATCAACAGGCTCTGCGCTTGAACGAAACATCCTCCAGGACTGACGGCGGCGTCGGTCTCGAACTTTAAGGTCAACATCCCATGAGGCGTCTGGCTGAGTGCCGTTCGTGCCGATTCGAGCACCGCGAGATCCGAGGGATGCACCCGCACGCGCACGAGACCGCTCTCATGCAGATGGGCGAGCGCGGTTCGAACTTGCGCCGCGATCAGGTCGCGTTTTTCGGTGACGGTGTCCCGCACTACCTTCTGTGCGATCATGAAGGAGAGCGAGGCGATTTCCTCTTCGACCGTCTCATGAAGGCTCTGCCAGGTTTCTTCCAGGCGCGTCATCAACGACGTCACGAGGTTCTGCTCCCGCTGTCGAGCGGCAGCCACACGTTCGGTCGAACGTTTTTCACCTTCCGCCACTCCCCGCTCAAACTCGGTCAGATCCTCGGTGCCAAACGGTCGATTGCCACGGCTGAAATCCGCCAGTGGGACCGGACGCAATTGAATGTTGCCGGATCGAATCAATGTGCGGGTGAGCACGGTATTTTCCTGCCGTAGCCGGTAGAGTTCGAGGAGTCTGGAGACCGCCAGCCTGACCAATTCGACTTGAAATGGTTTGGTCAGGAAATCCGCCGCCCCGGATTTCATGGCTCGAACGGCCAGCTCGATATTGCCGTGGCCCGTCATCACGATTCCGAGCAGGCGATTGTCGATGTCGAGTGCCTGCTGCAGGAATGCGATTCCATCAGCACCCCCGAGCTGCACATCGACGATCACGACTGCGACCGAGCGTGTCCGCAAATGACTCAGCGCTTCCTGAACGGAGCCGGCGGTGAGCACAGGATGCCCCGTGGGCTCCAGCATCTCAGCCAGCAGCAGGCAGATGGACGGCTCGTCATCGACGATCAAGACGGCCCGCGGCGCCAACTCCTTCTCTGACTGGGCCGATGCCGCGTTTGAAACGCCCGTGCCCACGGCTGCGGTTCCCATTTACAATAACTCCTCGCCTCCGCCGCCTCCGATGACGATGCGGCCTTCCTCCTCGAGTTTGCGACAGACTTTGAGGATATTCTGCTGCGATTTCTCGACATCCGATACCTTGACCGGCCCGCGTGTCTCCATGTCCTCCTTGAGCATTTCTGCCGCCCGGCTCGACATGTTCTTGAGGAACTTCTCCTTGATTTCAGGCGTGGCGCCCCGTAGCGCGATCGGGAGGTCTTCTTTGCTGATCTCCTTCATAAGCTCTTGCATGCCGCGCGAATCCAGATCCACCAGGTCGTCGAAGACAAACATCAACGCACGGATACTTTCCGCCAAGGCCTGATCGCGTTCAGTAATCTTCGCCATGATGGCGCCCTCGGTATTCTTATCGACGCGGGTGAGAATCTCCGCCATCAGTTCGGCTCCGCCGACCGACATGCTCGACATCCCCATCGAAGCCGACAGAATTTCCTGCAAACTGTCGCTGAGCTCGGCCAGCACTTCCGGCTGCACCTCTTGCATGGTCGCCAGCCGCAGAGAGACGTCGGCATGCAAATGCACCGGCAGGAGAGCCAGAACGGCGCTCGCTTGCTCGGCTTCCATTTGCCCCAGGCACACGGCAATGGTCTGCGGATGTTCGATCTTGAGAATCTGCGCCACCGTACGGGCATCGACCCATTTCAACGCATCAATGCCAGGATAGGTTTTCGTATTCAGGGATTCCATCATCCGCGCCGCTTTTTCCGGGCCCAGCGCTTTTTTGAGGATGGCTTCCATGAACTCCCGTCCTTCGAATTGCACCTCGCCGGTGGAGCTTGCCTGTTCAAACTCCGCAATCACGCTATCTTCCTCCTGCTTCGTGATATTCGCGGTTTCCTTCATGAATTCGCCGAGCTTGCGAATATCTTTCGGGTCGAGCGTTTTCATGACCGCGGCTGCGGCCTCTTCACCGATCGCTCGAAGCAGAATGGCGGCTTTCTGTGCGCCGCTGAGTTCTTTGTTCACAGCCATATCGGTTACGCGTTACTTTTCAACCACTGCTTGACCACGACGGCGGTGTTCGCCGGATTGTTTTTCGCCATGTCGAGAATCTGACCAGGCTGTTTTCCGGAAATGGCGGCCTCGACTTGCCCAACCGAGGCCGGCAGGGCCGGCGTCTCGCCGCCGGTTGCGGCCGGGGCCGATTGGACGAGCATGACCATCAGCGGACGGACCACCATGAAGAGAATCAGGAAGAACAACAGTCCACCCACGGCATAGCGGATATAGGGCATCCAGGCCTTCGTGCTGTCAGCCGCAGCTTCTACACCTGCGCCGACCGGTTCTTCCACTCCCAGCCCGAACTGGATACTGACCACTTCGACCTGATCTTGGCGTTCAGTGGAATAGCCCATGGCTTTCTTGACGATCTCTTCGATGCGCTTCATTTCTTCTTCTGAACGAGGCACGTACTTCTTCGGTTGGTCCGCGGCCCCCTCCCCTGCCTTCCCGCCCTCATACGTCCCATCGACCAGAACGGCGACAGACAGCTTCTTGATGGTGCCGGTCGGCTCGACGATGCGGGAAACGGTCCGGCTGATCTCGTAGTTGACCGTCTCATTCTTCGTTTGATTGTTGTTCGAACTTGTTTGCCCGGCTTCGCCTTCTGCTCCGCCGGGCACATTCGATTCCACTCCCGGTACACCGCCGGACGTCCCGTTGACGCCACTGGACTTTTCCTGTCCGCGCTGCTCGCTGCGGACGACTTGGCCATTCGGGTCATATCGCTCTTCGGTCGTCTCGATTTTCCGGAAGTCGAGCACACTCGACACCCGGACCACGGCCTTGTTGACCCCGACAATGCGTTCCAACATGGTCTGAATGCGTGTCTCGATATCTTTCTCCAGTGTCCGTTGATATTCCATTTGAGTGCCTGACAGGCCGGCCGACTCGTCGCTGGAGGAGTTCGAGAGCAGGTTTCCGTGCCCATCGACCACGGTCACGTCTCGAGCCTGAAGCCCTTCCACACTGCTGGAGACGAGGTGCACCACGCCCTGAATCTGAGCCTTGGATAAATTCTGGTTGGAGCGGAGGGAGACGACCACCGACGCGCGTGCGCGATCCTGCTCTGTGGCGAACAGTCGGCGTTCAGGAATCGCTAAGTGCACACGGGCCCGTTCGACTTCTGGCATCTGGGTGATCGTGCGGGCCAGTTCGCCTTGGAGCGCGCGCCGGTAATTCAACTTCTGCACAAAATCCGACATGCCCATGGTGGTGCGATCGAAAATTTCGTATCCGACTCCGCCGCCATGAGGAAGACCCTGCCCGGCCATTTCCAGTCGCAAGTCATGCACCTGCGCATTAGGCACAAGGATAGTCGTCCCGCCGTTCGTCGTCTCATAGGGCACTTTGGCGTCTTTCAACTTGTCGATGATGCCCGCGGCATCATCGGTAGCCAGATTCGCAAAGAGCACCTGCATGTCCGGCTGTTGAGTCCAGAGCGTCACAGCCACCAGGCCGGCAATGGATCCCGCCAGGGCGAGCAGAATGATGAACCGTTGGTTGATCGTGAACTGGCTGAATTTTGAGAACATATGCGGTGCAATCCTTTATGCGTGAGAGCCGCGCGGAAGACTGTTCGCTAAATCTGCATCCGTTGGATTTCTTCGTAGGCCGTCACGAGTTTGTTTCGCACCTGCATCATGAGCTGAAAGGAGGCATCCGCCTGTTGCAGCGCCACCATGGTTTGGTGAATGTTCGTGTTTTGCCCGGTCACCAACGACTCCACGGCCTGGCTCGCCCCTGTTTGGGCGTCGTTGATATGCCCGATGGCTTCTTTCAATGACCCCAAAAAGTTGGCGCCCCCGGCCTCGCCGGCAGACCCCGCTTGCTGGAGCCCGGGCGCTTCGATCGGCTTGATGAGATTGGCAGCTGCGACGTGCAGATCGGACATGACTACCTCCCGATTTCCAGCGCGCGATTCCACATGGTACGGGTCGCGTTGACGGCTTGCACATTGGCTTCATAAGCCCGAGACGCACCGATCATATTGACCATTTCTTCCATGACGTTCACGTTCGGCATCGTGACGAAGCCTTTCTTGTCAGCGTCTGGATGGCGCGGGTCGTACACCGTCTGACCCGGTTTTTGATCTTCGATGACACGCGCGACTTTCACCCCATCCAAGGCATGCCGGCCGGCCCCTTTAGACACCTGCGTGAACGCCTTCTGAAACGCTGACGATACGGGCGCTGCCTGAAACACGACATCACGGCGACGATACGGCCCTCCGGCGCTGGTTTTGGTGGATTGCGCGTTTGCCAGGTTGCTGGCAATCACATTCAACCGATGGCGTTGTGCATCGAGTGCCGATACGGAGACCGCGAGACTATCTGATAAATCCATCACACACCTCGTTATGGTTCGCCCGTGACCCGACTCATCGCATTAGTGTCTCGTGGAAGCGGCTACCGTCCTTCACGAATGGCATTGAGAAGGCCTTTGAATTTCATACTAATGATGGTTGCCGACGTGTTGTACTGCTGCGCATTGTCCGACATCTTGGCCATTTCCAGTTCGATGTTCACCGAGTTGGCATCTAACGGCAGATCGCCGGCGGGCACTTCTTCGATGCGACCTTGCACTCGTTGAAAACCAGTGCCCTTCGGCCCGATGTGCTGCTGATGGGTTGAGACCAGGGTGATCGGCAGTTTGCCCTGCTGTGCATTCGCCAGGGCTTGACCGAAGTTCAAATCGGTGGCGCGGTACTTTGGCGTTTCTTCGTTGGCAATATTCGCGGCGATGACCTGCTGCCGGGCTCCGCGCAGATCCAATGAACGTTCGAGCAGCTGCATGGTCCTGTCAAAAATTGTCATGGTCCACACTCCGTAGAAAGTTCGGTCCTCAACGGTGCAAGCTATGTACCCCGTACGGATCGAGAGTTCCCTGGCCTCTCCCGCATCTGTTTGCCGATCCCCGTTCAGGCCTCACCAGGCAAATATGTCTCGAGGGGGAAAATTTTGCCCAGTGGCGCGTGATTGGATTCAGGATTTCTCCGCCTCCACTTGATACCCGAGATCACGATATTCCCGTAATTTATTGCGCAACGTGCGGATACTTATCCCTAACTCCTTGGCGGCATGGGTACGATTGTCTTTCACTCGTGCCAGGGTCTTGAAGATCAGGTCTCGTTCCATTTCCCATAACGATCCGTGGGCCGACGGGGCGACCAGTGTTTCCACGGTTTCGATCGGTTGCATGGGAACCGTTCCATCCCCCGGCATCAGGTGATCGACGTCAACGGCGTTTCCAGTTGTCACCAAAATGGCGCGTTCCATGACATTTTCAAGCTCGCGCACATTCCCCTTCCAGGTCCGCTGCTGGAGATCCGCGATGGCACGTTCGGACAGGGTCGGAACGGTCAGGCCGTTGCGCTGCGCCGACGAACGGAGAAAATGCCGTGCAAGGAGTGGAACGTCGCCCGGTCGTTCGCGGAGCGGCGGCACCGTCACCGGAAAGACATTCAAACGGTAAAAGAGATCCTCCCGGAAGCGCCCTTGTGTCACCTCGTGGTAGAGCGAGCGATTCGTCGTTGCGATCACACGGATGTTGACCGGGACCGGTTCGCGGCCCCCGATGCGATCGACCTCACGTTCTTGCAATACCCGCAAGAGTTTCGATTGCAGGCCCAAATTCATTTCGCTGATCTCATCGAGAAACAACGTGCCGGTATGGGCCATTTCAAACTTGCCCAACTTTTTTTGAAGCGCTCCGGTAAACGCGCCCCGCTCATGGCCGAACAACTCGCTCTCCAGCAAACTGTCCGGAAGCGCGGCGCAATTGAGGGCCACAAAGGGACGATGCGCGCGGGGGCTTCTCGCATGAATGTAGCGCGCGAGTAACTCTTTTCCCGTGCCGCTTTCGCCGCTGATCAAAACCGTGGCTTGGCTGGCGGCGACGCCTTCCAATGTCGTGAGTAGCCGAATCATGCCGGGGTCCTGCGTCAGGATCGCGCGCGCTTCCAATGTTGCAGGAGCAGTCTGATCATCCGGCTCTGTGGTGGCTTGTAGATTGACGATCACCCGCTCGAGCAGATCGGTGGAAAAGGGTTTTAAAATATAATCATTCGCGCCATATTTCATCGCCTCCACGGCAGTTTCGACAGTGCCGTACGCAGTCATGAGAATGATGAAGGTGTGGGGCGCTTTCTGTTTGAGCGCTTTGACGAGTTCGAGCCCGTTCAGGCGCGGCATTTTCAAATCGGTCACCACCAACCAGGGTTTCAACCGCTCGACCTGCTCGATCGCATCCGCCCCATCGATGGCACTGCGGACTTGGTACCCCATTCGACGCACCGTTTCCGCCAGCGCCGTCCGCATCGATGGTTCATCATCGACGATCAAGACCATGCGGGCCTCCTCGGCTGCAGCTGAAGGTCCCTGTAAGGCTGGTTGCGCGCTCATTCGTACCTCTTTTCTTCGGTGACACCCGTTATCTCACGTGCACTCTCCGGACGGTCGGACACGGTCACAAGCGGAACAGATGACGAGGCAGTCTGCATAGGGCCTCGCGGCAGGGTGATGAGAAACGAGGTGCCGTGCCCCGGGCTGCTTTCTACATCGATTCGCCCGTGGTGAGCCTCGACCAAGGCATGCACAATGGCGAGGCCCAAACCGGTTCCCTGATCTTTTGTGGTAAAAAACGGATCAAACACTCTCGACTGCAATTCGGCCGGAATGCCTGTCCCGGTGTCGCTTACCGTGATGCGCACGGCTGGCGATTCCGGGGCTTCGGAAGCCGCTGGACAAGCTGTCAGGGTGAGCGCTCCGCCCTTCGGCATGGCCTGAACCGCATTCAAGACCAGATTTAAGAGCACCTGCTTCATTTTCGGGCCATCGCACCACAGCTGCGGCACCAGCGGATGTACCTGGCACCGGACCTCGATCGAGCCCGGGGGGATGGCATGACTGGCCAGTGTCAGCACTTCCCGTATCAGGACTTCCGTCTCATGCCATCCACGTCGCGAACAGTCTGGCCTGGTATAGACGAGCAGGTTGGACAAGAGCTGATCCATGGACTGAACCGCCATGGAGATATGTTCCGCATAACTGCGCAACTGCGGCTGGTCGCGAAGATCCTTGCGCAGCATCGATGCAAACAATTCGACACTGCCTAAGGGATTTCGAATCTCATGCGCGATACTGCCCACCATCTGCCCCATCGCTTCCAACCGGTTGCGCCGCTGCAAACGATCTTCAAGCTGGCGAATACGCGTGACGTCATGAATCAGCACGAGTTTGCCGATCAAGTGGCCGGATTCGTCGGTGAGGTCGGTTTGTGTCAGGGCAATAGTGACGCCGCTAGGGAGCACGAGGGGATACTCTCCATGGTCCTTGCGGATCTCTGCCAATACGGCGCTGGCATGGCGCCCTTGCAGTTGCGCCTGCGGCACGCCCAGCAGTTGCTCGGTGGAATGATTGCACCGCACCACAACATCCTGTGAATCGGCCACGATGACGCCGGTATCCAATGATTCCAGTATCGCCGTCACATGCGCGCGCATCTCCTCGGTTTCACGCAGATGCTCGCGGAGGCTGGCATTGGTTTGCGCGAGTTCAAGATCCATCTGCTGCAGTCGCGTGGTCAATGCGTCGTACGACTGCTGGAGCACGGTTGCAGCTTGATCAAAATCGCGAAACGCGCGCGTCAGCAAGTCATTGTTGGTGGTGTTCCCCTCCTGCTTGATCACGGTTTTTTCCCCCGTTTGTCGACCGGTGGTTCAGGCAATTCATTGTCCAGCATGGCTGCCATGCGGCGAACGAGGCTGTCGGGATTGACACTGAGCGCACGCAGCCCGTTCCGCGCAAAATCCTCACGCTTTGTGTCGCGCGCCAACTGAACCATCTGCAATTGCGCCCACGCCTCCTGCTCTGGCTCGAGTCCGGCGGCGACAGCCTCCTTATACATGGCCAACGCCGGTGCCTGGCGTTTCAACCGAGCCAGCACATCGGCATGTCGCAGCAGGTCTGCGGCGGGCAGTTCCTGCCCGGCTTTGATCAGGCCGTCGTAGATGGCTGCCGCTTCACTGTCTTGTTTTGACTGGGCCAACACCGCCGCGAGTTTGAGCTGTACCATCACGCGGTCGTGGTGCCGTGGATTGTGAGCCAGCCATTGCTTGCCAAGTTTGAGGAGGGCAACAATATTTCCTTCGCCCTCAAACGAGTTCAAAATTCCCCGCAGGGCGTCTCCGGAAAATCGGCCGGTAGGAAATTCGAGTCGGTACCGCTCAAACACCGCTCGCGCGGCCCGCATATCTTTTTGTTCCATGTAGCTGTAAGCCAGCCCCATCAACGCCGTTTCATGGACCTTCTCGGCCTTGGGGTCGCGTACCATGGACTGGAATAACCGGGCAGATTCCACGGGGAACCCCAGGCGACGGTGCGCCTCGGCGACCTTGAGCAGCAGCTCGGTACCGGCGTACAACCGGTCGGCAAATGGCCCATGCCGATGGAACACATTGATCAGCTCAAAATCATCCTCTGCCTTAAGGGCCGCCTCCAGGCGAGGTCGGAGGAACCGGACGAGCTGCGCGCCGCTTTTTTCCGGCCAGGGATCATTTTCAAACTTGCCGCTTCGTAGCACTGCTTGTTCATAGGCACGGAGGGCGTCCTCGAGTTTACCGGCTCTTTCCAGGGCTTCTCCGAGGTGAAACAGCGCCTCACTGCCGACGATTGAACCGTCGTAGTCCTTGGCACTCTGTTCGAACAACCGGCGAGGACTGAGCATCTCCCCCGGCTTCAATGGGACATGTGCGAGGTGTGCCGAGATGGTATGGCGAAGATTGATCTCCTCCCCCTCCGGGTCCAGATGTTCCTGCACGTCGGCATATCGAATGCGGGCCGTCGGGCTCATCGGCGCCTCAGGGTATTGGCTTAATAACGCTGCGTAGAAAATACTCGACTCAGCCCAGCGTCCGGCTTCCTTGTAACTGTCGGCCAGGTACGTCAGCACGAAGGGGGTTTCAGGCCGGCTTGGATACAGATTGTAAAAATGCAGCAACTGCTCGCGCATCACCGGTCCCCGCTTGCCTTCACCAGCGGTATCGGCGTACCGCAAGAGCGCAAAGGCATCGCTTCGAAGTGCTGCCGGCCATCGGCCGGAGATACTTTCGTAGAGCGCATCGGCATCCTTCAACCGGCCCATCCGATAAAGATTGTGGGCTTCGCCTAACGAGGCGGATATCAGGAGCGTGGGGTCCACGGTGCGTTTCAACACATGATCGAAGGTCTGGGTGCTCTCCTTCCAATTCTTGAATCCCCGCTGGACGTAACCCAAACCGAGCATGGCCCGGTTGGCATCAAATGAGTCGATTTCCGAGAGGGAGAGTGCATGCTGATAGGCAATCTGGGCTTCCTGGAACCACCCTTCGACGCGATACACATCGCCGATGCGCCAGGCTGCCCGCTTGGCATTCGTCGATTGGGCATTCTCGCGCATCAGTGTTTTGTACTGGTCGATGATGTCTAATGGCCGGATATCAGGGTCGTGACTCTGTAGCGTGCTTTCCGCGAGAAACGCCTGCATGGATGACTTGAGCGGCGACTCGCGATGTTCTCGAAGCATCGTCGTGAAATGGAGGCGTGCTTCGAGGTACTGCCCATGGTGGTAGAGGGCCATGCCTTGTTCGAACTGCTTCCATTCCGGGAGTTCCGGCCGACGCTCAAATCGAGGTCCTGGATCGGGCAAAGTTCCCCGGACGAGTTCCGATGGCTCCGGCATCATGGCCGGCAGCTCTTGTCGTATCGTGGATAGGCTGCCTGCGGCCATGACAGGGCCTGTTCCTACAAGCCATAGCCAACAGCCAGTCCAAGCGAGGGTGCAGCGGCATGTCGTGAAAAAGAATCGCACAGGCGGCGAATCAGCAAGTCCTGTGCCCCTATGGGAATTCAGTAACTCGCTGCATCGCTTGAGGATTTAGGGAAACGAACGATGGAAATCGGAGGGGGTGTCAAAAATGCCCGCGTCTGCAATCATCATCTGGTCAAAAAAATGACAGATCTGGCGAGGGCGTGGAGAGCAGCTAATTTTGAATGGAGTACCCGTGGCTTTTGGGATCAAATCCCTTCCGCTTTAATTTTTCGACAAGTGTGGTCCGGTTGACCTGGAGCAACTGAGCAGCTCGACTGGTTATGCCATTCGCTTTGCGCAGCGCTTCCCCGATAAGGCGATTCTCGTAATGCTCCAGTTCCTTCGTTAAATTGATGCCATCTTCAGAGAATCGAATGAACTGTTCGGGAGCCTCGACCGTCTTCCCTCCCCCCATTTTTAGCGCGCGCTCCGGAAGATCGGCCAGCGTGATCATCCCCCTCTTCTTCAGTACGCAAAGCCGCTCAATCATATTTTCCAGTTCGCGAATATTTCCCGGCCATTCCTCTTCGGTCATGCGAACCAGTGCGTCCGGCTCCATGCCAAGAATCTCGGTCCGGCGCAATTGGTTAAATTGGGCAATAAAGTGGTTGACCAGGAGCGGGATATCGCTACGACGCTCTCGCAATGGCGGTATGTGAATGGGAATGACATGCAATCGATAATACAAATCCTGCCGGAATCGGCGTTCCTGGACGGCCTGAGCCAAGTCTTGATTGGTGGCGGCAATAATGCGCACATCCACGTTAATGGTCCTGGTTCCACCAACTCGTTCGAAACATCGTTCTTGTAACACGCGCAGCAGCTTCACCTGCAATGGCAGGCTCATCTCCCCGACTTCATCTAAAAAGATGGTGCCGCCATGGGCGAGTTCAAACCGGCCGAGCCGTGTGTGCGCGGCTCCGGTAAACGCTCCCTTTTCATGACCGAACAACTCCGACTCCAGTAACGTTTCAGGGATCGCCCCACAATTGACCGGTACGAGCGGGCGATCTCGTCGCATACTATTAAAATGCAGCATGCGTGCGATCAATTCTTTTCCGGTTCCGCTCTCCCCTTCGATCAATACCGTACTATCGCTATCGGCGACCTTCTCCACGAAATCCAGCACCATGCGCATCGGAGCGCTGGTGCCTACTAAATGCTCAAGGCGGTACTGGTCCCGGACCGCTTTTCGCAGCAGGTGATTTTCCTGTTTAAGTTTGTAGACGTCCAGGGCCTTCCGCACCACGACCGCAACCGTGTCGGGCTCAAATGGTTTGGTAATAAAGTCAAAGGCGCCGGCCTTCATCGCACGCACCGCATAATCAACCGTGCCATAGCCAGTCATGACGATCGCAATCACTTTGGAATCGATCTTCGAAATTCTGTCGATCGTTTCCAGTCCGTCGATCCCGGGCATCTGAAGATCCGTCAAAACGACGTGTACGGGTTGATCCTTCACCGCTTCCACCCCGTCCAATCCGCTTGACATGACCGTGACCTGATGGCCTTCACTCGTGAGTGTTTCCGCTAGGAGTTGGCGGACCGCGGGATCATCGTCGATCACGAGAATGTGTGACTGGCTCATAAGGGAGCACTCCTCTTTATAAAACCGAACCCTGGAACATGGCTTGGGACGAAAGGACTACGAATGGGAATGGACGATGTGGGCCTTACAATACACATGTCTTTATTCAGCTTATTGGGAATTTAGACTTTATTCAAGTAAAAGTAAGGCCTTGCGGGAAAATTGCACTCAGGGCTGGTGACAAGATGGTGTACGGCCCTTGTGCTGGGACGCAGCTTGACAGGCAGCAAGAAGAATTGTAGGGTTCCCGCTCTGCTCGGTAGTCACGGTCTGTGTCGATAGCTCCTCTCGCGGGCTGGCGTAGCTCAATTGGCAGAGCAGCGGTTTTGTAAACCGCCGGTTGGGGGTT
>ERZ724516.855-NODE-855-length-18274-cov-5.437675_pt1 | contig 18274 bp, 15 predicted proteins | sample MGYA00376049_ERZ724516 | MGnify/ENA primary metagenome ERZ724516 (study PRJEB28724, sample SAMN07190886) | activated sludge metagenome | isolation source: activated sludge of sewage treatment plant in Hong Hong | place: USA: Christiansburg, Virginia | collected... | reverse complement strand
AGTATTATGATTGAAGAAAATGTAGTAAGTGCTGCAGGAGCCCCGCATCGTTTTACTTATAAAACTATTCAGGATGCTATTAAAGAAGCAGGATTTGAGCCTCAGTTAAGAAATCAACAGTATGGTGAAAGAGAATTACCAGCAAACATACAAGAACAGGTTGTAAATTATTAAGAGCTATGAATGTTATCATTACAGGAGCAAGCAGAGGAATTGGTTTTGAATTAGTTCAGCAGTTTTTAAATGCTGGTGATACCGTTTTTTGTTTGACAAGAAATTTAGAACCTTTAAAAACTATTTCGCATCCTAATTTAATATCTATATCTACGGATTTGAGTTCTCGAGAAAGTATGGATGAGGCTGTTGCATTTATAAAAAAAGAAGTAATGCAAATGGATTGTATTATTCATAATGCAGGTTCATTAGTAAACAAACCTTACGAGACTATTTCTTATAATGAGTTAGAGGAAGTTTATAAGGTAAATGTATTTGCGCCTTATTATTTAACACAGCAGTTATTGTCATTACTAGGAAAAAAGTCAAAAGCTCACATAGTCAATATTAGTAGCATGGGAGGCTTTCAGGGTAGTTCTAAATTTGCAGGGCTATCAGCGTACAGCTCATCAAAAGCAGCTTTGGTTGGTTTAACTGAGTGTCTAGCTGAAGAATTAAAAGAAAAAAATATCTCCGTTAATTGTTTAGCTATTGGTGCAGTGCAAACAGAAATGTTAGCAGAAGCTTTCCCAGGTTATCAAGCGCCGTTATCTCCAAAACAAATGGCAGAATATATTTTTGATTTTGCTGCAAAAGGACATTTATATTATAACGGTAAAATTTTGCCTGTATCATCTAGCACTCCTTAAACTGTAATTTGTGAAACACATTTTCTTTATAATATCTATTGTTTTCTTTTGTGATATATATTCACAAGAATTAACACAAACTATCCGTGGAACAGTGTTAGATAAGCAAACGCAAAGTCCATTGCCTGGTGCTGTTATCAGTATTTTAAATTCAGAGCCAATAAAAGCAACAACTACTGATGAAAACGGAAAATTTCGTTTTGATAATGTGTTGTTAGGTAGAAAGCAATTAAAAATTTCCTTAATTTCTTATAAAGAAAAATCTCAAACAGTTGTTTTAACTACAGGAAAAGAAACCGTTTTAAATATTGAATTAGAAGAGAGTGCCGTGCAAGGTCAAGAAGTTATCATCTCCGCAGAAATTGATAAAACTAAATCTAATAATAAAATGGCAACGGTTAGTTCTCGTATATTTAGTACCGAGGAAGCAAATCGTTATGCTGGTAGTAGGGGCGACCCAGCGCGTATGGCAGCAAATTTTGCAGGAGTAAGCGGTGCCAACGATAGTCGTAATGATATTATTGTTAGGGGAAATTCTCCTTTAGGAATTTTATGGCGGTTGAATGGTTTGGATATCCCTAATCCTAGTCATTTTGGTAGTATGGGTTCTTCGGGTGGACCAATCAGTATTTTAAATAATAATACCTTAGATAATTCTGATTTTATGACAGGCGCTTTTCCAGCAGATTATGGTAATGCAACAGCAGGCGTGTTTGATTTAAAAATGCGTTCTGGTAACAATGAAAAATATGAATTTTTAGGCATGGTTGGTTTTAATGGATTCGAATTAGGAGCAGAGGGCCCATTTAGCAAGAAGAAGAAAAACGCGTCTTTTATGGTTAATTACCGTTACTCAACACTTTCTGTTTTTAAATACATAGGGTTGGATTTTGGAACTGGTAGTGCCGTGCCGCAATACCAGGATGTAACGTTTAAAATAGATTTACCTTCTAAAAAATTAGGTAAGTTTTCTATTTGGGGCATTGGCGGCTTAAGTTATGCAGAGTTGTTGCAAAGTCAGCAATCAAAAGACAATAACTTATATGGTTATAGCGGGCGAAATATGTTGTTCAGATCAAATGTCGGTGCTGGCGGAATTTCACATACTTATTTAATGAGCAGCAGTTCTTATATCAAAACAAATATTGGCGTATCTGGTCAATACAACTATATTTTAGCTGATAGAGTGGATACAAGTACCACTCCTGAAACCATTAGACCCGAATATCGTAATACATCTTATACAACAAGATATTCTATTAATACTACCTATAATAAGAAATTTAATTCTCGCAATTTCTTAAACGCAGGTATTTATGCCGATTTGTATAATACAACATTTGTAGACAGTATTGATAGTTATGGAACTGGCTTTGTAACATTACGAAACTATAAAGGTCAAACTGCCTTAACTCGTGGATTTATACAATTGAAACATAACTTTAGTGAAAAGTTTTATGCAAACATTGGATTTACGTATCAGTACTTGCTGCTAAATGGCGCTCAATCGCCTGAACCACGCTTAGGCTTAAAGTATGAAATTAATAAAAAACAATCTCTAAGTTTTGGCGCAGGATTACATAGTCAGGTGCAACCTTTGTATGTTTATTTTGCAACAGCTAATTTAGGTAACGGACAAGTAAAAGAAACCAATCGCAATTTAGATTTCACAAAAGCAGCACATGCTGTATTAGCGTATGATGTGAATTTATTTAATAGTGTGCGTATTAAAACAGAACTGTATTATCAATATTTGTATCGAGTGCCAGTTAAAACACGTCAAGATTACTTTAGTACGGCAAATTTGGGCGCAGATTTTAATAGTCCGAATGTTGATAGCTTAGTAAACAATGGAACAGGAGAAAATTATGGGATTGAATTGACCTTAGAGAAATTTTATAGCAAAGGCTATTATTTTTTAGTAACTGCCTCTTTATTCGAAAGTAAATATACAGGTAGCGATGGCGTTTATAGAAACACAGCTTTTAATGGAAACTATGTGTTTAATGCCTTGGCAGGAAAAGAATTTAAAATAAAAGAAAAACATATTTTAGCCTTAGATGTAAAGGTGACTTACGCAGGCGGCAAACGTTATGTGCCAATTGATATTCCTGCCTCTATTGCTTATCAGGATGAAGTAAGAGATGGAACGCAGGCGTACAATCCTCAGTATGACCCCTATTTTAGAATAGATGTAAAACCTTCGTATAAATTAAATACCAAACGTTTTACGCATGAAATAAGTGTGGATATTCAAAACGTTACTAAACACAATAATATATTTCAGCAACAATACGATTTGAATACACAAACCATTAAAACAGATTACCAGTTGAAATTTTTTGTGATACCTCAGTATCGTTTAACCTTCTAAAGGTCTATTTATTCAATTTTTTTTATAAATTCGTTTAGATTATCCATTTTGAAATTTTGAATAAATTATTCAGATATACATTTCTCAAATTTTTACTTGCTCTGATATTTGGTTGTCAGACTTATATTTCTTTATCGCAAACTCCATATTACTATAAAATAAACGAAGAAAATGGGTTGCCTTCCAGCGAAGTGTATCAAATTATTCAGGACGACTTTGGATATATTTGGATAGGTTGTGACGCTGGACTATATAGATACGATGGAATTCGTTTTAAATCTTATAGTTCTAAAAAACAAAATAGCAGAAGTATTTCGGGCTTAAAAATTGATAAAGATAAAAATTTATGGTGCCAAAATTTTTCCGGACAGATATATAGAGTAACTGCGGATTCATTAACTCTTGTGATTGATGCATCTAATAAAATATCTTCTTATTCTCAATATGCGATTGATAAAGAACAACATATTTGGATTGCAAACATTAAAACAATTGAGTGTTATGATTTCATTGGAAAGAAATTGGCCTCATTTTCAAAGTTAAATCATGCAAAAGATACTATATGCTGGCAAGAAGTTGAAGTAAATACTCAAGGAAAAATTTATGTGACATCTCAAAAAAATGGTATCGGAGTAATTTATAAATCAGGCTCGAAATACGATATTTCATTTCTAGATTCAACAACTACGGTTCAGCAGCGCGTTGCGCTTGACTCTTATGGTAATTCATTAATTGCTTTAACTGAAATTAATATTAAAAGGGAGTATATTATTTCTTTAGTTGTTGGTGAATCGGTGATTGAAAAAAACAGATTCTTGCCTTTTACAAAAGATGGTTTGATTTATAAAGTTTATAAAGATAATTTAAATCGTCATTGGTTGTGCACTTCTTCTGGAGTTGTAAAATTAAATAAGGATTTTAGATTAGATGAGGAAAGCAAATTCTTTTTTAACAACGATAAAATTTCCTGTATTTACCAAGATAAGGAAGGAAGTTTATGGATAAGCAGTTTGCAAAATGGAATTTATGTGATTCCTAATTATGAGTTAAGCTTATTCGATGAGCAAAGCTCTAATTTATCCGACCATAATATTACATCTTTATTAAAAACAGCTAAAAACGAATTGCTGGTTGGGACTTACACAGGTTCAATATACAAATTGAACGAGAATAATACATTTGAATTGTTTTCACAACAAAAAGAAATTGCTTATCGTACCGTGAAAAAAATGAAAGAATGGGGAGGTGGATTGTATGTTGCGCATGGACCATTATCGTTTTTTGGTCAAAAAAAGGAAACTGTTTTTGAGGTCTATAATTTCAGAGATTTTTGTTGGATAGGTGATTCCTTGTTTTTTGTGACATCTGGTATGTTTGGAGTTTTTCCAAAATTCCATTCTATTCCAAGTAGTTATATAGATAGGCGAGCTATTGCTTTTCATACTAGAGGTTGTAGAGCATTAACAATTGATAAAAAAACAAATACGATTTATTTTGCTTCAATTGATGGATTATTTAAATATTCGAATGGAAAAACATCCGAAATTAAATTAAGCGGTAAGTCTATTTTTGCTAATAAGTTAATTTTTTTATTTGATCAATTATGGGTAGGATCAGTAAACGAAGGATTGTATGTTTTACAAAAAGAGAAAATTTGGAAACACTACAACCATGAAAATTTGTTACATGGCGATGGTGTTAAAAGTTTTAAAATAGTCGGAGAAACTGTTTTTGTAGCAACGGAGCAAGGGCTGACTAAGATTAATTGTAAAACGCAGCAATCTGAATTTTTTGATTATTCAGATGGAATCGTATCAAAAGAAATAAATGATATTGAATATATAAATGAAACTCTAATTTTGGGAACAAATAAGGGGTTATTGAAATTACCATCTCAAATCACAAAAAATACAGTTTACCCAAATATTGAAATTACATCTGTATTTGTAAATCAATTATTGATTAAGAAAGATGATAAGTTATTGAATTTAAATTATAATGAAAATAATATAGATATTGATTTTAATACTGCCTGTTTGAGGGCAAGAGGGAATTTTAAATACAAGTATCGTTTATTAGGGTTAGATGCAACTTGGCATTATAATTCAGGTATCAATAATCACATACAATATGCTTCTTTACCGAGTGGCGAATTTATTTTTGAAATTAGAGCCGTTAATGAAGATGGTTTAGAAAGTTTAAAAACAGAGCAAGTAAAATTTATCATCAAGAGTCCGTTTTGGCAACGCTGGTGGTTTTACGCTTTAATGGTGCTTTTGGGTTCGGGTGTGGTTGCTATTTTATTCATGATTCGAATCCGTTTTATTACTAGAAGAGCTGAGTTAAGAAACAAAGTCACTGCATCTCAGCTAACGGCTTTAAAATCTCAAATGAATCCACATTTCTTATTTAATACTTTAAATTCTTTACAAGATTTAATATTAAAACACGATATTAAAAATTCTAATTACTATTTAAATAAATTTAGTTTGCTAATGAGGGAGATACTTGATATGTCGGGTAAAGACGAAGTTCCATTGTTTCGTGAAATTAAATTGTTAGATACTTATTTAGAATTAGAAAAGTTACGTTTTGGCGATGAGTTTAAATTTATAATTAAAGTCGACGATGAAATAGATGTTGATCATTTGCTTTTACCTCCTATGATTATTCAGCCTTTTATTGAAAATGCATTAAAACATGGATTGTTGCATAAGAAAGGAAATAAAAATTTATTTATGGAGTTTAAGTTGATGCATGATGTTTTGATTTGTGAAATCACAGATAATGGAGTGGGGAGAAAGAAATCAGAAGAAATAAAGGCAAGGAATAGTAAGACTCATCAATCGTTTGCTACAGAAGCAACCGACAAGCGTATGGATTTATTGAATTCATTTAATGATAAGCATTATAGTTTTGAAATTATTGATTTGTATGAAGATGGGAAACCATTAGGAACAAAAGTCATTATTTCTATTCCTGTTTAACGGTTGATGAATTAATTCATACAGTTCATGCATTCATGCTAATATATGTTTTATATATGACATAGGTTTGTTTCATAATCTATAAAACAAATCTTATGATCAAAATTAAAACATTAGCAACAACGGTATTATGTTTATCTGCTATAATAAATTCCTCAAACATTCATGCTCAAACTTTTGAATGTGAAGGAAAAAAATTGTGGCTGAAGGAAAAAAAATAGTCGATTATAAAGAATCTAGCGGCAAAGGGTTAAGTGCATTTGTAGCAATCCGCCAGGATTCTATTATTTATAAAAGTATCAAAACAAATCCAGACGAATCATTATATATGATTCAAAAATTTCATTTTTTTATTGGCGACGTTTTGTTTACTGATATGATGGTTCAAAGAGCATTTTATCCTAAAAAAGTTGAGGAAAGAACAATTAGCGTTGTTTCCTTGTATGCTTTTGGTAACCAACAATTAGATTGGTATGAGGAAATGCTTTGTGGGTTAAAAAAGTTTGGACTGTACAGAAAACAAGGATTGGAATTGTTTTTTGATAAAGATGCGGATGCTAAAGAATTTTTTACTAAAATCAAAGCAATTTATGCTACTTTGCCTCCTAAAGAAACGACAACTGGCAGCAATAGTGTCAAAAAAACGGATGATAAAAGTGCGACATCTAATTATGTTACTGTGTTTAACGACATGGGAAAAGATATGTATGTTAAAAAAGATATGGACCCAATGGTGTACACTATTGCTCCTAATGCCTCTCACACATTTACATGTAAATTAGGTGAAAAAGTATCTTGGTGCGAAAAAAATTCTACAACATTAAGAGGTACCTTATTTACGATTTCAGATCAAATGATTAAGGACAAAACAATTAAACTTTCTTCAGGTTCAAAAAAATAGTTTAATTTTGTTATAATAGGTGAATACAATTAATGCCATAATTATTGATGATGAAGAAAGAGCCAGAAATACTCTTTCTTCATTGTTATTAAATTATTGCCCCGAAATAAATGTTTTAGCAACTTGCTCTAATGTTCCTGATGGTGTTTTAGCAATTAATAAACATAAGCCAGATGTTGTATTCCTAGATATAGAAATGCCCGATTATAATGGTTTTGAATTATTAGGCTTTTTTAGAGAAATTGATTTCGATATTATTTTTGTAACAGCTTACAGCGAATATGCCATCAAAGCTTTCGAAATTTCGGCCGTTGATTATATTTTGAAACCAATTGATATTGATCAATTAAAAAATTCCGTTGAAAAACTGAAACAAAAAAAACTGCACTCTCAAATGCAGGAGCAAATAGAGTTGCTTAAAGAATCTTATAAGGGTGATGATATTCGTAAAATAGCACTCTCTATGAGCAACGGCCTGACCTTTGTTGAAGTTGCAGATATTGTTTTATTAGAAGCGGATGGTGCTTACACAACCTTTTATTTAAAAGACGGACAAAAGATTTTGGTGAGTAAAAAATTGAAATTTTACGAAGATATTTTATCTAATCGTTCTTTCTTTTTTAGGACACATCGTTCATACTTTATTAATGTCAATTTCATTAAAAAATACAGCCGTAGCGAGAATGCTATCCTCATGGATAATGGAACTTCAATTAATATTTCTCGCGACAGAAAACAAGAGTTTGAAACTCTTTTAAAGGAACTTCGTGTTTCTATCTAATTGCAGTTCATGAAATAAATTTTACGGTTCGTGAACTTCAGATCTTCCAAAATCAATTAATTAGTGATTTTCGTGTAAAATTTAAATTACATGAAAAAACTATTATTATTTATTGCAGTTATTAATTTATTTCAAGCAAAATCGCAATCTGCGCAATTTGCATGGATAAAAGGTTCATCAGCTAATTATCAGTATGGTGTATATGGCACCCAAGGAGTTTCAAATGCAACAAATTTGCCCGGTTTTAGAAGTGATCATGTATCATGGACAAATAATACAGGTTCATTGTGGATGTTCGGTGGAACAGGTTATGCTGTTTCTGGAGCTGCAGGACAATTAAATGATTTATGGAAATACAATGTTAGTCTGAATGAATGGACTTGGATGAAAGGTCCCAGCACAATAAATCAAATTGGAGCATATGGTACTAAAGGTATTAGTTCGGCGACGACTACTCCTGGTTCAAGATATTCAAGTGCTACTTGGATAGATAATTCTGGAAACCTTTGGTTATTTGGTGGGAATGGACGTGCAACAACGGCAACTACTGGTTATTTAAATGATTTGTGGAAGTTTGATGTAACTACAAATGAGTGGACGTGGATGTCTGGTTCGAATGCAATAAATCAAGTTGGTACTTATGGTACGAAAGGTGTTCCTACCGCATCAACTATTCCTGGAGGAAGATATGATGCTGTAACATGGATTGATAATTCTGGAAACTTGTGGTTACATGGAGGAAATGGATTAGCTACGACGGGATCGGGTGGTTTGTTGAACGATTTATGGAAATATAATGTACTAACAAATCAATGGACTTGGGTTTCTGGCGGTAATGCAATTAATAGTGTTGGCACTTATGGTACTAAAGGAACTTCAGGGCCTTCTAATGTACCAGGTGGAAGATCTGGAGCTAAAGGTTTTAAAGATAGTAATGGTGACCTTTGGATATATGGTGGAAATGGTATTCCTGCATCAATTGGTGTAGGAATGTTGTGTGATTTGTGGAAGTATAGTTTTGCAAATAATCAATGGACATGGATGAGTGGAACGAGTTTTGGCGGATCAGTAGGAGTATATGGATCAAAGGGATTTCCTTCTGCATCTAACTACCCCGGTGGTCGAATGAACATGACTAGTTGGGTAGATTCTCAAAATAATTTTTGGTTGTACGGTGGTTATGGCGCTGGTTCTGTAGCTGGTAATGGAGCCTTAAATGATTTATGGATGTATAATGCTTTAAATAATACTTGGGTTTGGACATCTGGTGCTAATTCAATTGGTCAGGTTGCTGTGTACGGAACACAAGGTGTTTCATCGGCAACTAATACTCCTGGTGGCAGATATAAATCAAGTTCATGGACAGATAACGCAGGAGCATTTTGGCTTTATGGTGGATCTGTTGTTGGAGGTGAAAGAAGTGATTTATGGAAAATAGATGTTTGTCTTGCTCCTGCATCTCCATCGGCAGCATCACAAACAATATGTGTTGGAAGTTCAGGAACTTTAACAGCTACTGGAACTGCAAATTTAGGTTGGTATTCTGGAGCTACTGGAGGCACATATTTAGGAAATGGAAGCGTATATGTTACACCTACTTTAACTTCTAGTGTAACTTATTATGTGCAAGATAGTTCATGTGCTCAAAGTTTAAGAACACCTGTAGTAGTTACGGCAACTCAGCCTACGATTACTATTGCAGGAACGAACACAGTATGTTCCAATTCGTCAGCAACCTTAACCGCATCAGGAGCTTCAACTTATACATGGAGTACTTCTCAAGTTACAAACACGATATCTGTGGCACCAACATCTACAACTATATACACGGTTACTGGTACTGATGCATTTGGTTGCATCAGTACTAAAACTAAAACATTAACAACTATTGCATTACCTGCAGTTGCTATTGCCGGTTCGGGTTCAGTCTGCGCTGGTTCAGGATTATTTTTAACTGCATCGGGCGCAAATACTTATACTTGGAATACTGGTTCTACCGCTACTAGTATTTTAGCGGCTCCAGCTTCATCTTTTGTTTATACAGTAACAGGAAGAACAACTTCAACAGGATGTGTGAAAACACAAACAGCTTTAGTAACTGTGCAACAAGTTACTGCAACTATTACTGGTAACTTTTCTGTATGTTTAGGAAGTACTTCAGTGTTAACTGCCAGTGGAGCCAATTCTTATACCTGGACATCAAACGTTATAGGTGCTGCTTACGGACCAACGGTTACTGCTTTCCCAAGCGCTTCTTTTAATTATTCCTTAACAGCTAAAGATTTGCAAGGTTGTACAAAAACACAAACGTTTGTTGTATCACCCCTTGCAAATCCAACCGTTAGTATCATTGTTCCTGCCACTCACTGCGCTGGAACAAATATCACATTAACAGGTGCAGGCGCAAGCACTTATACTTGGCAACCAGGAAACATTGTAGGTACAACAGCGGTGGTTTCTCCAACCACAAATATGTCTTATTCAGTAACGGGTTCGGCTGCTAATACTTGCACAAATTCAACATCTGCATTCATATCTGTAAATGCAAAACCTAATATTAGTATAGTATCTACGCCAAGTGTTATATGTGCTGGCGCTTCGGTAAATTTATCGGGAGCCGGTGGAATTACCAATGGATATACTTGGAGCACTGGAGCTACTACTTTTTCAACTTTAGTATCGCCTTCGGTAACTACTACCTACAGTTTAATCGGAACGGCTGTAAATACTTGCACAAACTCTGCGGTGAAAACAATTACTGTAAATCCGTTACCAACATTAACCGTTACTGGTAATAATGTATTATGCGCAGGTAATTCAACAACTTTAACTGCTAGTGGCGCCAATACTTATACATGGAGCGCAGGATTCTTGGTTCCAACAATTGGTGTTACTCCATTATCGTCTACAAATTACTCTGTTATAGGTAAGGATGCAAATAACTGCACTAATACTACGACTTATTCTGTGACAGTTAATGCTTTGCCTGTTGTAATTGCAAATGCTACAACTTCGTCTGTTTGTATTGGATCTAATGTTACATTAACTGGAGCAGGAGCTTCAACTTATACTTGGACAAATGGGGTTATTGATGGGGTTTCATTTACTCCGTCTACTACTGCTTCTTATACAGTTTCTGGAACAGATTTAAATGGTTGCGTTAATTCTGCACCACTATTAGTTACTGTAAATAATTTACCAATTGTTACAGCTAATAGTACAAGCACTTTAGCTTGTCTTGGCGATAATCTTGTTTTAACTGGCGGAGGTGCATCAACGTATACATGGACAGGGAGTGTTTTAGACGCAACACCATTTATTGCTGCTGCATCAGATTCATATACCGTAACTGGAGTTGATGCTAATGGTTGCATCAATACAGCGACAGTTTCAATTTCAGTTAATATTTGTACAGGAATACAGCAATTAACTGCTAATTCAAATTCAGTGTTAGTATTTCCAAATCCTAATAATGGGGAGTTTACAATTCAATCTCATATAGCAGATGTTATAAATGTAACTAACGAGTTAGGTCAAGTAGTTGAAACGGTTGAATTAACTCAACAAAATAATTTCTCTTATAAAGTCAATCATTTTTCAAATGGTATATATTTCTTAGTTGGTAAAACAATTAAACAAAAAGTAATTGTGAGTAAATAGTATATTATGTTTTTTCCAAAAAAGCCTCTTTGAAAATAAGAGGCTTTTTGTTTTTATAAACTCAAACTGGCCATTAATAAACTCAAATGTGCTATTCGTAAAATGAAATGATAATTTTAGTATTTAAGGTCTAATTTAGTAAAAGACTTATCTGATTTAATAATTTGTATCTAGTTCTGTATTTATGAGTCAGAAAATGATAAATAGCCACATTATAAAGATTTCAAATCCTCTGAATGATAGTTTGAGTTCACCAGGTAAAAAAACGAATGTTTTCTTAACTGATTTAAAAGAGAAGATTGTTATGGAACAACAAAATGTTAGTTGGATCGATATTTCTAATCAACCTAAAGGCTGTTACATTGCTTTTTTAACAGATTTGCAAGGTGGTTTAATTAAGAAAGTTAGAGTCATTAAAGAGTAAATAATAGCACTTTTTTTCATGTAGTGTTATAATTTAAGCCTCTCAATAGTTGAGAGGCTTTTTTTATTAAAAATAGTTCAAATTTGGTTTAACTTTTTAGCGTTTTAATTGTTAAGTTTATATGTTGAATTTATAAAAATATAATTATGGTACAATTAAGCACAGATACAGATTTTGAATCTCTATTAAAAGATAATAATAAAGTGATTGTTAAATATTTTGCCGATTGGTGTGGCTCATGTAAATTATTTGCCCCAAAATACAAACGACATTCAAACGATGAATCTAATTCAGATATTTTATTTTTAGAAGTAAATGCCGAAGAAAATGAAAAAGCACGCAAACTAGGTGGAGTTGATAATCTGCCCTATTTAGCAAGTTTTAAAAATGGCGTTTTATTAGAAGGCACCGCTACTAGTAAGGAAGAGTATTTACAAAAAATGATGGATGATTTAAGAAAGTAATTATGCAAATACCAGTTATCAAAAAATTAGTAGAGCAATATTCCTTAGCTCAACTCCAATCTGCTGAAGAAGCGATGATGGAAGAACAAAAACCAGCAATTGAAGTAGAAGGTAAAGATGAAGGTGAATGTTTAACTCATGTCCTTGCCTCTATTTACATTAAAGAGAAGATGGAACAAGGCACTGCTTTTAACCAAGCATTAAGAGATTTTAGCCAAAGAGTTAGAAAAAGTATTAGTTAGTCTTTTGATTATTTTCACTTCGGGCAAAGTCGAGAAGAAATAATTTTATTTAACCAACTCTAACACTTTTTTCATATCTACATCTTCTCCATTTAATACATCCTCTTTTGTATAGTTTGTTGGATAATCTGACATTAAGCCTCTTCCTTCATTTTTCACATCAATATCATGATACAAATGATATAAGGGAATGTGAACAATAACTTTTGAATTAGGTAGAATTATTTTCCCACTGATAGCGGCGTTGCTGCCAGCAACATTCGCACCTGTTTCTTCGCCTATAATAATTGCGTTGCTTTTGTGTTTCAAGTAAGTAGAAGTGACTCCACTCATCGAAAAAGATCTGCCGTTTGTTAACACATAAATTTGTCCTTTAAATTGTTTTCTACGTTTTGGAAACGCAATAAAATAATGCCTCAATTTTCCATTCTTAAATCTCTCTGGGGGTCGTAACGCAAACATAATTGGAACAGCGCGCATTCCAAAATCCATTTTGTATTTTGGATTAAAAGAGGTTGTGTTTACTTTTTTATCAAAGGGCAATACTATTTTTTTATCTATTAGGTATGATAATAAGTTTAATCCCAAATTTATCTGTCCACCGCCATTATCTCTTAGGTCAATTACTAAATGTTGAATATTTTGATGGTCAATATCTTTAAATGTTTTTCTAAAAAAACTTCGCCAACGTGCTCCTTTAAAGCCGTTAATATCTAAAACTGCAATGGGTTTGCTACTTTTAATAATAGAATAACTGCAGGTTTTAGTTTTTCTTAAAGGAACTAATGAATCTTTTTTTGAAAGAATGAGCGTGTCTTTTAATGATGAAATTGCTCTTAATTTATAATCACTGATGCTATTATTTTGATGTTTTATTTTTACTGTATAATCAAATTTAAAACCGTAACAGAAAGAATAATAGTATTTAAATGAATTATAACGTGTGCTCTGCTTTTTATAAGTTTCGTTATATCCATCAGATGTCGTTATAGAATAAATGTTTTTTAAAATCGTGTTAACAGGTCGTTTGTCGATATGCAATATTTCATCTCCTGGCTTAATAGTTGTGTCAGAAGAAAGGTTGTTCAATACAATTAATTTATTAGAATCTGCTACAAAAACATTAAGTGGTAAAATTGGTCGATTTGTTTTTTTTATCGCTTTAGCATATTTTTTAGATGCCGCTGCGTCGGTATGACCGCAGCCTATTTTGGCGACAATACGTTTAATGTAAAAACGTATTTGCATTTCAGTTAATGGCGTATCAATCTTTGCTTTTTGACTTAAAACAAAGGCATGTAAGCTGTCTTTACTAATATATCTAAATGGATCAGGATGAAATTTAACGAGATATTTTTCGCTATAATCAATATCTTCTAATACTTGTTTAACGGAGTATTTTTTTCTTATATCAAAACCTTTTTTTTGAGATAAACCACTCAAGCAAATTATAAAACATAATATACTTAAGTATACTTTCATTAATCGTTTACTAAAACGCCCATACGTTTTCCTAATCCGCTCATATATTCTCTTAATTCTTTTACGGTAGCTTCATCATTAGTGGCACGCAAATAAGTGTCTGTTAGTGTTGTGATGTTTTGATGGAAAAATTTTTTCATTTCATCCACACTCATATCTTTAGTCCATAAATCAATACGCATGGTGTTGTTCTCTTTTTCGTCCCAAAGGGCTAACATCATACTTTTACAAATACTACCTTCGTTAGCATCTGGTGCTTCCCATTCAATTTTATGTGGCAATTGGTTTTCGTCAACTGTTATCTTAAGTTTTATTTCTGAAGTTGTCATAGTCTATAAATTTACAAAAACTCAAATTTAGTTAAAATATTTACGCTATTTTCTTAAAAACACTCAATAATACGATACATTTGTATCATGATAGAATATCCAAGATTAACCTTACATAATGGCAAAGAGTTGCCTGTATTACGCTTTCACCCATGGATTTTTTCGGGTGCTATTAAAACCCAAGATTCTAACATTAAAGATGGGGATGTAGTAGAGGTTTACTCAGCTAAACAACAGTTTTTGGGGATGGCTCAGTACCAAAAAGGAAGCATTACAGGTCGTATTATCTCTTTTAGTAAACAACAAGTAAACGTTGATTTTTGGGTAAAAAAAATTGAAAAGGCCTTTGCTTATCGCCAGTTTTTGAATTTGGCTAACAATTCTCATACAAATGTATATCGTTTAATATTTGGAGAAGGTGATGGTTGTCCGGGTTTAATTATGGATTTTTATAACGGACATATCGTTTTTCAAGCACACAGCATTGGTATGCACAAATGTAGAATTGACATTACTGAAGCTTTAAAAAATGTGTATGGTTCTAATTTAAAAAGCGTCTATGATAAAAGTTCTGAAACATTACCAAAAGACTATTCGGCTGGTTTAGCTAACGAATTTTTATATGGCTCATGTAACGAAGACTTAATTGTTATTGAAAATGATGTGAAATTTTACATTGATTTTATTAACGGACAAAAAACAGGATTCTTTATTGACCAACGTGAAAATAGAGAATTACTCGGGAATTATAGCAAAGGAAAACGTGTATTAAATACATTTTCATACACGGGTGGTTTTTCCATGTATGCAGCTAAGCATGGTTGCGAGATCATTCACTCTGTTGATTCAAGTGCAAAAGCAATAGAATTATGTAATAAGAATGCGATTTTAAATAATTCAACAAATCACGAAGGTTTTGCGGTAGATACCTTTGATTATTTAAAAGATCATGGTAAAAATTACGACATTATTATTTTAGATCCTCCTGCATTTGCCAAGAGTAGAGATGTATCGCATAATGCCGTCATTGGCTACAAACGTTTAAATCAAATGGCTTTACAAAATATTAAAAAGGGAGGCATTTTATTTACGTTTTCTTGTTCAGGTGTTATTGATAAAAAATTATTTTATAATACCGTTACAGCGGCTGCTATCGAATCTCGTAGAAACATGAAATTATTACATACGCTTTCTCAGCCTGCCGATCATACAATTACGCCTAATTTTCCGGAGGGTGAGTATTTAAAAGGCTTAGCATTTTATGTGGAGTAAAAATTAGTGTTGAACGGAAATTGTTTTTAGTAATAATGAATTAAATTCGTACATCAAATTACACTATGAACCCAATTTTAGAAGTAAAAAATATCAATAAGCAATATGGCAATCATACTGCTTTAAAAGATGTGAGCTTAATTGTTGAACCTCAAAAAATATTCGGTTTACTAGGACCAAATGGCGCAGGCAAAACCTCTTTGATTCGCATCATTAATCAAATTACAGGCCCCGATAGTGGCGAAGTTTTATTTAATGGAGAGAAATTAGCACCTAAACATGTTGATTTTATTGGTTATTTGCCAGAGGAGAGAGGATTGTACAAAAAAATGTCGGTTGGGGAGCAAGTGATGTATTTAGCTCAATTAAAGGGTTTAAAGAAAGCAGATGCCAAAGTTAAATTGAAGGAGTGGTTCATTAAATTTGAAATTGAATCTTGGTGGGATAAAAAAATTGAGGAGTTAAGTAAAGGTATGCAGCAAAAAGTTCAATTTATTGTTACGGTTTTGCATGAGCCTAAATTATTAATATTGGATGAGCCCTTTAGTGGTTTTGACCCCATCAACGCTCAATTGATAAAAAATGAAATTTTAGAATTAAGAGATAAAGGTGCTACTATTATTTTTTCCACACATAATATGGGAAGTGTAGAAGAGTTATGTGATAATATTGCTTTGATTAATAAAGCTGAAAAATTATTGGATGGTTCCGTAAAAGATATTCGTAAACAATACAAGAGTAACACTTATAATATTGGTTTTAAAGGAAACTTGATGGGTTTTACCAATGCTTTATGGGCAGGAGCCGAATTAATTGATAAAAAATCTGAAGAAGATGTACATCATGTGACTGTAAAAATGTTACGTCAAAACAAACCAAACGATTTGTTTCAAGCAGTTATAAATCATGCTGAAATACTATCATTTAATGAAGTAGTTCCTTCAATGAATGATATTTTCATTTCGGTAGTAGAAAACAAAACAACGGTAAATACACAAAGCTCTTTCACAGAATAAATTTATACGATGAACAAATTATTTTTAATCATACAACGCGAATACTTTTCCCGAGTTAAGAAAAAATCTTTTATTGTAATGACCCTACTTGGTCCTTTACTTATTGCAGGATTAATGATTGTGCCTATTTGGTTAGCCATGCGTGATCAAACCGACCATACAATTCTTGTTCTGGATCATAGCGGTTTATTCATAGATAAGCTTCCTGATTCACCGCAGATAAAGTTTCAATATAGTAGTGAGTCGATTCAAAGCGCAAGATCGAGGTTAAAAGAAGGTGGTTTCGATGTAATCATGGAAATTGATGTTAATTCAATAAATGCCCCAAAGGCAACGCCAGTTCTTTACTTTGAGAAGCATCCAGGATTGAATGCGGAAGTTTATATAGCAAATAAAATAGAGAATATTTTGTTTGATTACCGCTTGCAAGGAGATAGCATAGATGTTTCTAGAATTAGAAACGCACGCAGGCCCGTTGAGATAAAGACAATAACTATAAAAGATGGTAAGTTTGAAAAAACAAATACCGATTTGAATATGGGAGTGGGATTTGTATGTGCTATTGCTATTTACTTTATGATATTTCTTTATGGTTCTCAAGTAATGCGAGGAGTTATTGAAGAAAAAACTAGTCGTATTGTAGAAGTAATTGTGTCATCTGTAAAACCATTTCAATTGATGCTTGGTAAAATTATTGGCGTTGCGTTTGTTGGCATTACGCAATTTATTTTGTGGATTGTATTTACGGTTATTATTCAGTTTATGGTTACAAACATATTGTTTAAAGATCAGATTGCTGATACATTAAAGCGTAATTCTCAAATGGAAAGAGTCATGAAGGATGACTTGTCTGCCAATGTCGACCAATTGGAAAAAGTTCAGTCGCCCAATAAAGTTATAGAGTTAATAAATAATGCTAGTAATTTAAATTTCACGAGTATCCTTTCGTGTTTTGCATTTTACTTTTTGTTTGGATATTTACTTTATGCCGCTCTTTTTGCGGCAGTTGGCTCAGCTGTGGATAGTGAAGCCGATACCCAGCAATTTATTCTTCCCGTCACGATTCCATTGATAGGCAGTTTTATTATCGCTCAAAGTATTGTAACTGACCCTTACAGTTCTATGGCACAGTTTTTCTCCATTTTCCCATTAACATCACCTATTGTGATGATGGTACGTTTGCCGTTTGGTGTGCCTGCTTGGGAATTAGCATTATCCATGGTGTTTTTAGTACTAGGTTTCTTGTTTTTTACTTGGTTAGCAGGTAAAATTTACCGTACAGGTATTTTGATGTATGGTAAAAAAACGACTTGGAAAGAACTAGGAAAATGGTTGTTTTACAAGGGGTAGGGTTTTTCGATAAAAAGCCTATTTTTCCCAACCAAAAACTTTGCTATTGATTCAAATTTCCTATATTCGTAGTGTATATTATGCAAAAAGAGGTATTACTAGAGGTTAAAAATTTAGTTACTGAGTTTA
>ERZ724516.853-NODE-853-length-18316-cov-11.481847_pt1 | contig 18316 bp, 15 predicted proteins | sample MGYA00376049_ERZ724516 | MGnify/ENA primary metagenome ERZ724516 (study PRJEB28724, sample SAMN07190886) | activated sludge metagenome | isolation source: activated sludge of sewage treatment plant in Hong Hong | place: USA: Christiansburg, Virginia | collected... | reverse complement strand
GCTGGCAACCAGTTCAATCTCTTCATGCTGCAAGCGCCAGGCGGTAAGCAGGCGCTCCAGAGCAGCTTCGAGGCCACTGCTGGAGGGCGGGCGCAAACGGTGCAGGATGGCTTTGACACCCTCCTGCATTTCGCCAGTTACGGCGACAATACTTTGTGCCGGGCTGTAGAGCGCCGGCTGCTCAGTAGTGCGCTGGGCAATGGCACCGGCCAGGGCGCGCACGGCAGTAATACCTTGCGCCAGTTCATCATGCAGTTCACGGGCAATCAGGCGGCGCTCGTCCTGCAATCGGGCCTGCATGTGCTCGGCAACTTCACGCTCGGTTTCCAGCCGTACATTGTCGTTGACCGCAGCATTCAGGCGGTCAGCCATACCATTGAAAGCACGCGACAAACGCCCAAGCTCAGGCGTGGCAAAGACCGGCAGGCGGGTATCAAAGCGACCGGCTCCGGTACGATCCAGCGCCTGCATCACCTGCGCCAGCGGACGCAACGCACGATCAAGCGCGTGACGGCTGGCAAAGAAGATAACGCCGAGTAATAGCAAGGCCCAGCCGGCCATCGCCAGCAGATCGTCCCAGGCATCAATCACCGAACGCGAGGCATCGGGATAGAGAACCAATTGCAGCTCGCCAATTTGCAGACCGCGCGGGGCAAATTCCGGTGTCACCAGGGCCGCGAACCAGGCCGGCACCAGGCGCCCGGCCTTGTAGCTTGGCGCCGGCGAACGGTAGAGCAGTCGACCGTCGGCAGCGACGACTTCAAGTGCATTGGCGCGGATGCGGCCGAGGGGCTTGACCATCGCCAGCAGACGCTCGGGCAGAATGGCCGGTGGCAGTTGCTGCATTTCCCCGGCCAGCACCTGCAACCATTGCTGTGACACACGGCTGGCAGCTTCGACTTCCTCGTGCGTCGCGTTGCGGGTATCGTACAGCCAGAGGCCGGCCAGCCCTAACAGCAGACTGGCGGCCAGCCCGGTAAACACCAAACCAACACGGGTGTGCAGGCTGAGTTGACGTTTGTTGCGGTCAACCATTAAAAGGCGATGGATTTTTTTCATCATCATTTGCTGTCAAAGGCGTAGCGCAGCCCGACCCAGGCGGCACGCGGTGCGCCAGGAGCGACAAAGGTTTCCCGATGCCAGTCGCTGGAGTTGATCTGGAAGCTGCCGCTGGCAAAGGGGTTTTCGGCGAGGGCAGAGGCAGTGGCGTAATACTTGTCGAAGACGTTGTTGATTTTGCCAAACAACTGCAGGTTGGCACTGAGGTGCACTTCACCATTCAGATTGAGGATGGCGTAGCCGGGGGTCTTGCCAGAACCGTCAAAGCTACGAGTATTGCCAAAAGCATCGGTGGCGGAACCGGACTGGTGCTGGTTGTTTTCGTTGCCGCGCGCGTACTGGCCGGAGAAGGCCTGCACGTCGCCGCCAATACGCAACCAGTTGGCGGCCTTCCACGACAGGCCAAGTTTGGCGCTGTGGCTGGGCAGGCCGGGCAGATGGTTGCCTTTTTTGACCAGAATCTCGTCATCCTGACCACCGGCCGTACATTCTGCCGCCGTCCCGCGCGAGCTGTTGTTGGCCCCCAGCAGGCAGGCATCTGACTGATAGGTCGCCTGCAGATAGCTGTAATTGGCGAACCAGTCCAGACTGCGCTGGCGGCCATTCAAACCCAGTTCCAGCCCCTGGCGCTGGGTCTTGCCAAAGTTGGTGAAATAACCGGCACTGGTCGACGTACCAACGAAGAGAATGTCATCGGTTGAAACGGTACGAAAGACGCCGGCATTCCAGTTGATCTCACCGACCAGTTTGCCGCGCAGGCCAGCTTCCAGGGTTTGGGCCACCACCTGTTTAAGATAGGGATCGGCCGCCATCGAATTGGGCAGCGTGCATGGGTTGGCCGGGTCGGCACAACCGAGCTCGATTGGCGTCGGCACCCGGTTGCCCTGGCTGAAGCCGGCATAGGCATTGACAGCCGGGACGACCTGCCAGGTCAGGCCGAGAGCAGGATTCAACTTGCGATAACTGTGATCGCCATCAAGATTGGGCGGATTGGGATTGAGTTCGTCGTGCGTCGTGACCCGGCTCATGTTGTAGCGCGCCGAAGCGGTCAGGTGCAGGTTCTTGGTCAGCTCATAGGTATCAGTGACGAAGATGCTGGCGGTGCGTGTCGTGCCGCTCAGGGCATTTTCATCCGTGGTGGCGCCGGTCGCCAAAATTCCACGCGTCGCGTCAATGATGCCGAGTTCCTGAGTTTGCGAAAAGTGCATGCGCGCTTCATCGAACGAGGCCCCCACCGCCAGTTGCTGATGCTCGCTGCTGAGGCTCCACTGGCCCGAGACACCACTACCCTGCTGACTGGTACGGGTCCGGTTGTTGGCCCCGGAGTCGTCATTCGAGATGCCGTCGAAAGCGCCGCCCTCGAAGTCATCATTCATGTCGCCATTCAGCGTACGCGTCGTGTTACGCCGGTAATAGACGTTACCGCTCAGGCTTTGCGTGTCGTTGAGCCACAACCGGCCATTGAGGGCGAGCTGGGTGAGGTCGTTACGGGTCTGGTCAGGGTGGGTGAAAATCTGCTCGCGGCGCTCACTCAGCATCGACAGCGGGAGCAGGCCGTTACCAACCAGCGTGGTGACCGCACGACTCAACGTCAGGTCAGCTTCACCAGTGGCACTCTTGTGCGACAACTTGCCGAAGAACTGCTTGGCATCCGACTTGGAATAATCGCGCCAGCCATCTTCCCTGAACCAGTCGGCGGCGACATACCAGCCGATAGTGCCGCTATGGCCACCATGCTCCAGTTCCAGATTGCTGCGCTCGAAGCTGCCACCGGAAAGTTCGACCTTGCTGCCGGAGTGACTGAAACCGCTCTTGGTACGAATGGCTAGCGCGCCACCGAGGGTATTCAGGCCAAACACCGGGTTGGAGCCAGGGATCAGATCAATGCTGGCAATTGCCGAATGGGGCAGCAGATCCCAGTTAACCGTGTCGCCAAAGGGTTCGTTGATACGCACGCCGTCGAGATAGACCGACAAGCCCTGCGCCGTGCCGAGCAGCGGCGAAGCGGTGAAACCGCGATAGTTGAGATCCATCTGGAAGGGGTTGCCCTGAATCTCGTTGAGATTGACACTGGGCAACTGGCGCGCCATGAACTCCGGCAGATTCAGGCTTTCCTGCTCTTCCAGCTGCTGGCTGCTGATCGACTGAACATTAGCCGGCATATGCATACGTGGCACGCCAACGCCGGCGAGCGGCGTGTTACCGATAACTTCAACCGTTTCCACCTCAATAAGCTGATCGGCAGCAGCAGCCTGGGCGAAGAGAGCGGCAAGCGCCAGCGCGATGAACTTACGGGGCGGGCATTGCTTCATGTTGTCTTTTTGAGTTTGTAGTTGATGGGAACAATGACCTGAATTTCGTTGCTGTCGAGCGCCTCGGGCAACGGTGGCAAGCCGGCCAGAGCTTCGAGCATGGCCATGGCGTGCTGGTCGAGCACCTCAAAACCGCTGGAATGATCAAGCTGAACTGCCAGCAGATTGCCCTTGCGCGCCACCCGCAAGCGCAAACGCACTTCGCCTTCCCAGCCGCGCAAGGCGGCGATGCGCGGGTATTCCTGATGGCGCGCCAAGAGCTCACTCAGGCGCTGGCGATAGCCGGCCATAAGCTCCGCTTGCGAGCGCTGCGGCACCGCTTCCGCAGCCGGCACACTGGCGCTGCTTGCCACCACCGGCGCTGCAACACCCGCCACAGCCGGGGTGGCAGGAGCCGCTGAAGCAAGCGGCGTATTGGGCGTAGTGGCCGGCCCGACAGCCGGTGGCACGCGGCGAGATGACATTCCCTCGACGCGCGGCGACGGCTGCCGGACCTTCTGGGGGACCGTTGCGGGCGGCTGCGCACTGGGCGCCGCGGCAACCTGTCCGGATTCAGAAACATTGAGCAGGCGGATCGACGCCAGGATGGGTGGCAGGACGATCGTCCCGTGCTTGCGCTGCCAGCTGGTCAGCGCAAACAGGCTCGCATGCAGGGCCAGCGACAGCCCTAAAATTGCGAGAAACCGACGGTCGACCGCAGCATTCATTACTTCAGCGCCTCCAGCTCGGCGGCCGGAAAGAGATGGCCCACCGAACGCCGGTATTCGCTGTTGGCGACCGGCAGCTCGGCAAATTCCGCCGGCAGGGGCAAGGCCAGCACTTCGTTCATATCCAGACCGGCCCGCGCCGCCTGACGCATGGCGCCTTGCAGCCAGAGCAGCCAGGCACGGGTCTGGCGGATCGGTGCAGCGTCGCGGCTGACGGCGCCATGGCCAGGCACCAGCGCGCTGAAACCGGCCTCGCGAGTCACCGCTTCGAGCCGCTCAAGGGCTGCCAGCCAGTGGGTGATGTCGGCGTGCGGCGTGGTCGGCGCACGCCCGTTGAAAACCAGGTCGCCAGCAAAAAGGACGCCGCTCGTTTCGTCGTAGATAGCAAGGTCAGCACCGGTGTGACCATCTAAGGCGATCAGCCGCAAGCGGCGGCCAGCGACTTCAACCACCCCGGCAGTCAACGCCCGAGCCGGTGCCAGGACTTCCGTCCCCTTCATCCAGTCACGGGTCATGCGGAACAAGTTTTCGGCGAAAGCATTGCCCTCACTGGCAATACCTTCGATGGTGGCAGGTAGCGCGGCAATTGGCGTACCAGCAAAAGCCTGATTACCAAGAAAGTGGTCAGGATGATGGTGAGTATTGATCAGCAACGCCAGCGGCTTTGCATTCAAGGCGGCGATTGCCTGCCGCATTTGCTGGCCATAGCGCAGCGAGGGGCCGCTATCGATGACGACCACACCGTCGGGCGCGACGATAAAACCCGTATTGACAATATTGCCACCGTTCCTCGTCGTGAAATCCTCATTCCGCCCGACGAAGGCATAGACGTTCTCAGCGACCCTCTGCGCCGCCAGATGATAGTCAAAGTCAGCGGCGCTCGCCACCGCGTTAAACCCAACGAGAAAAAGAGTAAACCAGTGTTTCATGGCGCAATAGTGGCCGCGAAATTGTTACCGTTATTGTCGCGGCCACTGGCCTGAACCGGACCACTGACCTGACCACGATTCAGCGTAAACACCGGATTTTCGGCCACTGGCTCATAGGGCTGGATGCGCACCAGAGGCTGCCCGGCAGCATCGTTGATATTGACCTCTTCAAGATGGAAAGCCGGCGTACCGGCAACCAGGCCGGTATCCATCGGGTGCACGATACTCAGGCGGACGCGGCCGCGCTGCGGCCCTTCCGACCACTGCCGGCCGCTCACCATATTGAGTTTTTTCTGCCACTCTTTCGAACCCGCAGCCGCCGAAGGTGCTGTACAACCACCGCCCACCGTGTCCACCCAGGCACCGCCGACATGCCAGACACCGTCCGCAGTGCGCGCCGCCGCCCTAACCGGTGTCGATTGCTGCAATTTAACGCGGAAGCCGAGATAGGCGCCACTACCTTCGGGGTAGAAACGCAGCACCTGAACGATGGGGTTGAAGTCGGCAAAAACAACGACCTCCTGCACCCCTGGCAAAGCCGTGGCGTCAACGGTAACCGGCACCTGCATCGGGTTTTCAGCTATCGAAGGCGCGATGACCTTGACCCGAGGATCAAAGACCATTGGTGCGCCATGCAGCACGCTCTTCTGCATATCCCCCCAGCGCGCCGAAGCCAGCGGGTCGCCACTCTCCTGAAGCACAGCGGCAGCGGCCGGCGACATCAGGGCCGCCAGTGCGATGGCGGCAATGCTCAGTAGCAATTTCATCTCGTCTCTCTCCTCGTGCCCTGTGGGCTGTTTGCAAAGGAGTGCGCAAGGGGCGTGCCAAAGCCGAAAAAGCAAAGGCAAACGCTGAGCACAAGGGCAATTCCGGCTTTTTGGCCCAAATCAGCGGTCGACCGCAACAACACAACTGCGCAACTTTTGAACAGATGTACTCATTTGCAGCACACATTTCCCCCCCTTGGCGCCCCCCTGTCGAACCTGCCAAAATCCTTGCCACGCCGCGCTACACGTGGCAAACAGCGAGTTTTCCTTGCCGTGGCACAGGCCTTGCAATCACCTCAGCTGCCAGAGGGCCATTTCAGGGAATGGAAGGCGGCCCCCCGGCAATTCTTTCCGCAACGCGGCTCGTGCGCCACACCCGCCCCGGAGCAGGAATCAATGCATAACCAAAGGAGACAATCCATGCATAGTCATACCCCCCCCCAGCGGCGCGCGCTCGGCATTGCCCTGCTAGTTGCTGCGGCTTTTGCCGGCTCACCGGCAATGGCCAAGGACGTTACCGATGCCGACATCCTCAATGATGCCAAGACCACTGGCGACGTCGTCAGCTACGGCCTCGGCACCCAGGGTCAGCGTTACAGCCCATCAACCCAGATCGACACCAAGACGGTGAAGAACCTGGTGCCGGTGTGGTCGATGTCCTTCGGCGGCGAGAAACAGCGCGGCCAGGAATCACAGCCGGTAATCAGCGATGGCAAAATGTTTGTCACCGCCTCCTACAGCCGCCTGTTCGCCATTGACGTCAAGACTGGCAAGAAACTGTGGAAGTACGAGCACCGTCTGCCCGACGGCATCATGCCGTGCTGTGACGTGATTAACCGTGGCGCCGCCCTGTACGGCAATCTGGTTATTTTCGCTACGCTGGATGCCAATTTGGTTGCTCTGGACAAGGACAGCGGCAAGGTCGTCTGGAAAGAAAAACTGGGTGACTACGCTGCAGGCTACTCCGCTACAGCCGCCCCGATCATAGCCAAAGGCAAGCTGATCACCGGCATCTCCGGTGGTGAATTCGGCGCTGTTGGCCGTATCGATGCCCGCGACCCGATGACCGGCAAGCTGATCTGGACCCGTCCGACCGTCGAAGGTCACATGGGTTATGCCTACGACAAGGAAGGCAAGCAGATTGAAAACGGCATTTCCGGCACGACCAACGCCACCTGGACTGGCGACCTCTGGCAAACCGGCGGCGCAGCCACCTGGAACGGCGCCACCTACGACCCGGAAACCAACCTGATTTTCGCCGGTACCGGCAATCCGGCTCCGTGGAACAGCCACCTGCGTCCTGGCGACAACCTGTTCTCCTCATCTACCGTGGCCATCAATGCTGACACCGGCAAGATCGCCTGGCACTTCCAAGGCACCCCGCACGACGGCTGGGACTTTGACGGCGTGAACGAATTCGTTTCCTTCGACTTCAAGGATCCGAAGACCGGCAAGATGATCAAGGCCGGCGCCAAGGCTGACCGTAACGGCTTCTTCTTCGTCAATGACCGCACCAACGGCAAGCTGCTCGGTGCCTACCCCTTCGTCAAGAAAATCACCTGGGCTACCGGTTTCAATCTCGAAACCGGCCGTCCGAACTACATCGAAGAAGGCCGTCCGGGCGACCCGACCGCTTCTGCTGATGGCAAGAAGGGCAAGGTTGTCTTCTCGGCGCCGTCCTTCCTCGGCGGCAAGAACCAGCAACAGATGGCCTACAGCCCGCAGACCGGTCTCTTCTACGTGCCGGCCAACGAGTGGTCAATGGACATCTGGAATGAGCCAGTTTCCTATAAGAAGGGTGCGGCCTACCTGGGCGCAGGCTTCACCATCAAGGCGCTGAACGAAGATCATATCGGCGTCCTGCGTGCGATGGATCCGGCGACTGGCAAGATCGTTTGGGAAAACAAGAACTACGCTCCGTTGTGGGGCGGCGTCCTGACCACCGCTGGCGGCCTGGTATTCTATGGCACCCCGGAAGGCTTCCTGAAGGGTGTTGATGCCAAGACCGGCAAGGAACTGTGGTCCTTCCAGACCGGTACTGGTATCGTTGCACCGCCAGTTAGCTGGGAACAGGATGGCGAGCAGATGATCGCTGTTACCACTGGTTGGGGCGGTGCTGTACCATTGTGGGGCGGCGACGTCGCCAAGCGCGTGAACTTCCTCGAACAGGGCGGTTCCGTCTGGGTCTTCAAGCTACACAAGGGCTAAACCCCTGAATCACGACGCCGGGCCATTCGTTTTACCGCCTGGTCCGGCGTTTTAGTTTCAATAAATGAACAAAGGAAAACCGCTATGCTCCGTCCTCACTATCTGGCCACGCTCGTTGCCCTGAGCTTGACTGCTCCCCTCGCCATAGCCGATGCCAAAAACGACACCGAGATGAAAAAGCTGGCCCTCAGCAGCGGCTGCATGACCTGCCACGGCATCGAAACCGGCAAGCCAGGTCCAGACGGCATGAAACCGATTGGTCCAGCCTGGTCCGATGTCGCCAAACAATACAAAGGCAAGCCGGGCGCCTCTGAATTCCTGACCCGTGTTGTCCTCGAAGGTTCGAACCCCTATAGCAGCCACTGGAAGGGTTCGGTCAGCGGACTCTCCATGCCCCCCAATGCGGTCGCGATTACCGAAGGTAATGCCCGCAAATTGGTCAATTGGATTCTGGCACTCTAATCGCTCGATTAGTTGTCCGCTTGTCTAGCCGGTCCGCCAGCCTGATGGCAGGACCGCACCCCAAGCACAATTACTGATAAAAGCGGACCACGGACCCATCTTCTTGTCTTTGGCAAGGTGGATTTACTTCCCCTTGCATGACAAGAAGTTCGTCGCCTGTATTCATTGCGCCCCTGCACCCCATGGAGTCGCACAAACTCCGGCCTGATCAGTGTCGGTTTTTTACGGAATCAACGCTAGCGAACGGATGAAGCAACCGCCCCGGAAATCCGGCTTTATACCCAATCAGCCTGCAACATGACTCCTCTTTCTAGACGGCACCTTGCCCTTTAAGGGCGAGAAATTCGTCAATCAGGCGCACCAAGACTTCTTCCTCGTCGAGATCCGATAGGCCTAGCAAGTCAGCCACCCTCTTCACCTTGCCCGGATTAACCCGCTGACGAGTACTGGGCGTCGGCGGCAACTCCTCCCGCGGAGGGATAGCGGCCGCACCAAGCTTTGAAGCATCCTCGATTGGCTCTGAGTCGTCCTTTTTTCGGCGCCTTCCGCTCTCTTCAGATAACGCCTTATCGACTGTTTTGCGCGCTAGCTTTTCGCCTTGAGGCAACTGTTCAACCTGATTGATCAGTGATTCGGCACGCGCCTCATTTTTTTCGGCAAGCCTTTGCAGTTGAATCGCTGTCCCGGTACTGGCAATTTTCCCCGAGTCGAGCAGTGCGCCAACCTTGGGCGACAGATTGGCCGCAGCAGTTGCCTGACTCAGCCAATTGGAAGTGCGACCAAAGTGTTCAGCAGCCGCCTCCTGGGTCCCCAAATGCCCGGCAATCTGCTGAATGGCATTGGCCATCTCCCGCGGTTCAAGTGCGGCACGCACACCCAGACCGAGGTTCTCAAAAATCCGTACCTCCAGGAGTTCATTCTCGGCACAGGCGCGGATCAAGACTGGCAGAGTTTTTTCGCCGGCAATAGCCGCCGCCCGCCAGCGTCGTTCACCGACAATCAATCTATACCGCCCTGCTGTATCGGCCGGCTGAACGATTAGTGGGTGAATCAGTCCTTTTTTCTGAATGGCGTTGACCAAGCCCCTGAGGCTGGCATCGTCGATATGTTGCCGGGGATGCGCCGGGTCCGGCTCGATCAACGTCAAGTCAAGCATCTGAAACTGGATGGAATTGTCTTTGAAAGTCATGGCCGCCTAAGCTGAGAATAGGAAATCGCTCAATACGCAACCGGTTGTGGTCAGCCTGGCAAATTGGCGAAGGGGCGGCATGTTCGTCGGTATCCTTAATTTTTTCAAGCATGACCTAAAGCTCAACGCCCGCTCTTGTTTGAACTTTTCCTGCACCTTGGCACGACAGGCGTGCACCCACCGCTCCAGCTTTGAGCGATTGCTCCACATTTGACCAACCGGAGCGCAAATGCCAACACTCATCCGCCCCACCAAAAAACCGCCAACAATATGTTTTTTAACGATTATTTTTCAACGGCATCCATCATGCCGGCCTGGCACACGCCATGCGAACTATTTGGTACGAGTCATGGCAGGTGCCGACGACTCTCCTGAACAACCACCTGCTGCTTCTGAATCAACTTTCCGCAACTCAATTCAAAAATCTGGAGACGAACATGCTTTATGCAGCTCCCGGCCAAGCCGGTGCAACAATCGAATACAAGACCAACTACGACAACTTCATCGGCGGCAAGTGGGTTGCTCCGGTCAAGGGCGAATATTTTGATGTAATCACCCCGATCAATGGCAAGGTTTACACCAAAGTCGCACGCTCCAGCGCAGAAGATATCGAGCTGGCTCTGGATGCCGCACACGCTGCCGCCGACGCATGGGGCAAGACTCCTGCTGCCCAGCGCTCCAACATTCTGTTGAAAATTGCCGACCGCCTGGAAGCCAACCTTGAACGGCTCGCTTATGCAGAGACCGTTGATAACGGCAAAGCCATCCGCGAAACACTGAACGCCGACATTCCGCTCACCATCGATCATTTCCGTTACTTCGCTGGCTGCCTGCGCTCCCAGGAAGGCGCAATGAGCGATATCGACGAAAATACCGTCGCCCACCACTTCCACGAGCCGCTCGGTGTCGTTGGTCAGATCATTCCCTGGAATTTCCCGATTCTGATGGCCGCCTGGAAACTGGCTCCCGCCATCGGCGCCGGCAACTGCATTGTGCTGAAGCCCGCTGAATCAACCCCGATTTCCATCCTGATCCTGGCCGAACTGATCGCCGACATTCTGCCACCGGGCGTGCTGAACATCGTCAACGGTTACGGTCGTGAAGCCGGCATGCCGCTCGCCACCAGCAAGCGCATCGCCAAGATCGCCTTCACCGGTTCGACCTCCACCGGCCGCGTTATCGCCCAAGCCGCTGCCAACAACCTGATCCCGGCGACGCTGGAACTGGGTGGCAAGTCGCCGAACATCTTCTTCGCCGACGTCATGGACAAGGATGACGGCTTCCTCGACAAGGCTATCGAAGGCATGGTGCTGTTCGCCTTCAACCAGGGCGAAGTGTGTACCTGCCCTAGCCGTGCGCTGATCCAGGAATCCATCTACGACAAGTTCATGGAACGCGTTCTGAAGCGTGTTGCTGCCATCAAGCAGGGCAGCCCACTCGACACCGAGTGCATGATGGGTGCCCAGGCATCTCAGGAACAGATGAGCAAGATCATCTCCTACATGGATATCGGCAAGCAGGAAGGCGCCGAGTGCCTGATCGGCGGCGCACGTGCCGAACTCGAAGGCGACCTGGCTGGTGGCTACTACATCCAGCCGACCCTGTTCAAGGGTCACAACAAGATGCGCATTTTCCAGGAAGAAATTTTTGGACCAGTGCTTGCGGTCACCACCTTCAAGGATGAAGCCGACGCACTAGCCATCGCCAACGATACCATCTACGGCCTCGGCGCTGGCGTCTGGAGCCGTAACGGCAACGTCGCCTACCGCATGGGTCGCGCCATCAAGGCCGGTCGTGTGTGGACCAACTGCTACCACGCTTACCCGGCACACGCCTCCTTTGGCGGTTACAAGGAATCAGGCATTGGTCGCGAAACCCACAAGGTTATCCTCGACCACTACCAGCAGCTCAAGTGTGTCCTGGTCAGCTACAGCGAAAGCAAGCTAGGCTTCTTCTAACCGAGCAACTCCTCCACTTGCCCATCGTCTAGTGGGTGATTTTAAGGGGGCGGGCAACCGCCCCCCCTTTTCAGGAGAGATTGATGGTCGACCGCGTCATAGCTACCCCGCTTACGCTTGAACTGATCAAGCAACTTCAACAGCAGTATGGACCGGAACTGATGTTCCACCAATCTGGTGGCTGCTGTGACAACAGCGCAGCCAACTGTTACCTGCCAAGCGACTTGACCATCGGCCCATACGACGTACACCTTGGCAGTATTGGTGGCGTGCCTTTTTATATCAGCGCCTCGCAATACGAATACTGGAAGCATACGCAATTGATCATTGATGTGATCGACGGCCACGGTGGCACTTTTTCACTCGAAGGAAATACCGGCAAGGCTTTTCATACCCGTTCACGCCTTTTCACAGACTCTGAATGGGCAGAACTGCAGGCAAGCGGCCTCGTTTAAATAAAGGAGATGTCACATGAACAAGAAACTTACAAACACTCTGCTGCTGCCCTTGCTGGCTGGCGCAATCATCGGCTTTAGCAGCCAGGCCAAGGCCTCGGAAGCCATCGTCAAAAAAGCACGCTGCGTGGCCTGCCACACCGTCGATGCTAAACGTGTCGGCCCGGCCTACAAGGACGTCGCTACGAAGTATCGCGGCGACACCAGCGCCCCGGCCAAACTGTTCGACAAAGTCCGCGCTGGCGGCAGCGGCAACTGGGGCGAAGTTCCCATGCTTGCCCACCCCGCTGACAAGATCAGCGACGAAGACCTAAAAGCAGCAATCAAGTGGATTCTGGCATTAGAGTAGAAAAACATGCGGCCGGAACAAGCCGTTTCTTCTTCCAGCAAGAAAAACCGCTTATCCGGCCCATCCAGCAAACAAGGATTGCAGAACCCAAGCACCCTTGGTCGTCATAGTCCAAACCAGCACACCACAGTTAAGCAGGACCATCAGCCAGAACACCGCCAGAAACGACAGTTTCTGAGACTTGTGGCGTAACAGTTTTTGCGCCATCAGAGCCCCTGGCCAACCACCCAGTAGTGAAATCAGATGCAGGGTGCTTTCCCTGGTTCGCCAGCGATTGTGCTGCGCCGCCGACTTGTCCCATCCATAGACAACAAAAGCGATGAGACTGGCACCAAGATAAAACAGCAAGAGCGTGAGCGGCAGCTTGCCCACAAAGACCAAAGCAGCAAGAAAAGCGACGAAAAAAGGCGCCAAGAGATGCCAAGCTGGACCACCTGCGTGTCTCAAAGCCACTCTCTTGCACTCATTGGCGAAGCCACTTTATCCGTGCGCACCGGGCCTTTAAGGTCAATGGTCAATTTGTAGGTAATGAGATCATTAACCAGGCTCCCAAAAAAAACACCACCCTCAGGTGGCATTTTTTCATAATATTTATGGTTTACCGCAACCAATCATATAACTTTAGTCAGACGAGTTTGCTCCGCCACGAAACACCTGTTCATTTTTTAGACAAGCCACCGGGCAACATGCGCTGCACAGTACCGTCACGTTTTAGAGCGTGTTTGAGCGCACCGGCAATATGCAGGGCGATCAGGACAGCGCCCGCCCAGACAAAGGTGACGTGCAACAGCTTGAAGAGACTGTTGAGCGACTCATCCGGCCAGCCCGCCTTGGGCAGTTCGATACCAAAAAACTTGATAGCGTAAGGGGTAAAGGACGAGGCCAGGTAACCGGCAAGCGGCGCCAGAAACAGGAAGGCGTAGAGCATGTGGTGAGTAGCTGTCGCCAGGCTTGCCTCCCAACCTATGGCCAGTGTCGGCGGCGCTGAATGACCGCGGCGCCAGACCAGGCGGATCACCACTAACAGCAGTGCCAGCAGACCCAGCGATTTATGCAGGCCATAGGCGGCTGTACGCTCGGCCCCCTTGGGCAGATCGATCATAGTCCAGCCCAGCCAAAGCAGCCACAGCACCACAATGGCCTGCACCCAGTGAAGCAGGATGGCAGGCAAGGTGTAGCGCTGGGCACTCATCGAATGCTCACCCCCCACGGCAACTCACCAACCTCGATGTCGCGCAATTTGGTAAAACTGGCCGTATCGACCACCGATACGCTGTTCGAGCGGCCATTGGCAACGTATAGCTTGCTGCCATCCGGCGTCACGGCCATGTTCCACGGTCGTTTACCAACCTCGACCGTCGCCAGCACCGTATTGCTGGCAGTATCGATGGACATCACGCTGCCATCACGGCCATTTGAGATAAAAATACGCGTCCCGTCCGGGTGGACCGCAACACCGTTCGGATACTGCCCGACAGTAATCTCAGCGATGACACGGCGCTCAGCCACGCTGATTGCGTAGACCTTGCCGGCTAACTCGCTGGCGACGTAGGCGCGACTGCCGTCCGGCAGGAAGCCAATGCCGCGCGGCCGCTTGCCGACCGCAATGCTGGCCACCTGCTGACGAGCCGCCACATCAACAACATCAACCTGCTCGGCCTCTTCCGCGCTGACATAGAGCCAGCGGCCATCGGGGCTGAACACGGCATGTTCCGGGTTGCGTCCAAGCACCTTGATGCGCGCCAACTCTTTGCCTTGCGGCGCCGAGAGCAAGACCACGCTATTGTCGTCTTCCACCGCCACGGCGAGTAACTTGCCATCACTCGACAGGCTCACCCCCTCTGGCGAATCACCAACCCGGACGCTGCGGGCCAGCTTGCCGGCAAGCGTATCGACGATCAGCAGACTACCCGTCTTGCCATCGGTCAGGTAGAGATGGTTCGCTCCAGCAGCGATCCCGCGCGGCCTGACGCCGGCTGGAATCTGGCCTCGGTGTTGGTCGTTGGCAGTATCTATGATGCTGATCGTGGCCGATTTTTCGTTCGGCACATAGGCCAGCGGCTCGGCGACTGCCGGCATAGTCATTGAAACCAGCAGTGCCAGAGTGAAGAACTGGAAACGCTTCATTTCACCTCAGCCGGGGAGGTGGGAAATGCCGTGACGCTTGAAGATCGCCGCCACCGTACCATCGCGTTTGAGATCGGCCATTGCGCCACCAATCGCTTCGGCAAGCTCGGCTTCATCAGCCTTGACTGCCATGCCCACGGGCCAGCCGTTAATCTTCAGCTCCCCCAGAGTCGGGACTTCAAGCGCCACTGTGCCAACCCCCTTGAGTGCCGCTTCCAGCTCTGAGCGCGGCGCCAAGACAGCGGCTACAGCGCCATCAACTAACCCCTTGGCTGCATCGGCAACGGTACGGAAATGCACAACGTTGTCGCGCAATCGGCCATTCAGTACGCTGAGTAAAAACGAATCAGCCAATGTCCCGGTTTCGACACCGATTTTTTCCCGCGTAAACACTTCCAAAGCGATTGCAGCGGACCCGGAGAGTGCCTGAACACGCTGCGGGTTGCGCGCTAGCGCAAGTGTTTCACGGTGATAGGCTCCAAAAATTCTGACCTTGTCATTAGCCCGCGCCAAATGTTCATCGACCGGCACATGCATCATCACATCTGCCGGCTGGGTGCCAAGATAATGCCCCTTCCAGACCATATTACGCAGGTCATCGTTCATGTCATCATCGGCAGTAAAGCCAACGATTTCCGGCGCCAGACCGAGTTTCTCGGCAATGGCGCGCCCCAGATCGGCATCGATACCTTTACCCCCGGCCATCGAATAGGGCGGGAAATTGTTATAAACCGCAATGCGCAGGCGACCGCGCTGGCGAATGGCATCAAGGGAATTAGCAGCCGCCGGTAGTGCAGCAATCAGCGGCAGACTGGCAAAGGCCTTGAGCCAGAGACGGCGATCAGTCTTCATGGACGGTTTCCAGCCAGGTGCGAATTGCCCACATGGCTTCCTGGCTCAAAGTACCTTCGAACGGCGGCATGTAAACACGGCCATCGCGCACGGCACCCTTGCGGATACGCTGCATGAACACCTCATCACCTTCGTCACCCTGCGGCAGGAAGCGCAAGTCAGGCGCGATACCGCCGGAGATGGCACCGAGGCCATGACAACGCGCGCAGTTCTGATTAAAGGCTGAATCGCCGATGCGGATCGCGGTCTTGTCTTTACGGTAGGGATTGGCTGGCTTCCAGTCGGCACCCAGATTTTTCAAACCGGTCGTATCAACCGCCTGCGGTACAACGTCGCCGTGGGCAAAAGCCTGGGGGGCGGTGGCAATGGTGATGAGAACGGCGGCGATGGCGCCGAGGTGTCTAAAATGGTGGTTCACGATGTCTCCTTTGTTGATGACGAATCAGCCTCAGTGGGTTGCATTGTGCAAAGCTTGTGCCAGGTACGAAATTAGCAACTAAGTGAACTACGAATCAGTAGTCTGGTCGAAACTGCATAGTGATTTGCTCAGATACCGTATTTGGGAGTGAAATAGGCGTAGTGTCTCAGTATTGTTCTGTTCTTGGCACGTCACTTGCTGTACTGTTTCTGAACAGTGCTAAGCATATTGCTTCCAAAAGGTGCAGATGCTAATTTATGAAACAATAACAAAAAAATCTGAAACGCTGGAGGAGAGATGGGAAAAATTCAAATGCAGGCCGACTCGCACGACCTGCGACTGCAACAAGCCAGGCATATTTTCTTCGACCAGGGAATGGTACCTGAGGGCTTGGTTGCCCAACAGATTGCACGTTCCTGGGAGCGTTGTCGACGCTTTGGTCTAAACGAGAAAAACCCATTCCCTATTGTTGACGGACTGGATCGCTTTGCCCTGAAGACCGAACAGGATCGTAACCGCACCCTGTTACAACAGGGACGTGCGATTATGGAACAGGTCTATGAGCAAATCCGCGAATCAGGCAGCATGGTCATACTGGCTGACGCCAATGGTCTACTGCTGGAAACCGTGGGTGACGCCGATTTTCTCGACCGCGCTGACCGCGTCGCCCTGGCAACCGGTGCCTCATGGGATGAAAACCAGCGTGGCACCAACGCCATCGGCACCGCATTGCTCGAAGAAGCCCCGGTTGCCGTACTGGGCGGCGAACACTTTATGACCTGTAACAATTTCCTGACCTGTTGCGCCAGTCCAATCTTTGGCCCTGATGGCCGCCTGATCGGGGTACTTGATATTTCCGGCGATTACCGCAGCCAGCAGCACCACACGCTAGGTCTGGTCAGGCTATCCTCATTGATTGTCGAAAAACGCCTGTTCGAAGCGGTCCACGGTGGCGACATCATTGTCAATTTTCACAACCGCGCCGACTATCTGGGCAGCACCAAGGAAGGTCTCGCCGCCGTTTCACCGGATGGGCAGGTGCTCGCCATCAACCGCATCGGAACGGAAATCCTCGGCATCCGTCAGGTTGACGCGGTACGCCGCGATTTCTCCATGGTTTTCGAGAGCAATTTGGCGGTACTCATTGACCGCTTGCGTAACCACCCGCAGGCCCATTGCGAAATCAAGGTCAATGGCCGCGCCATCCATCTACAAATGCGCGGGCAGTTGCCGCCACAAACCGCCGCGGGTCGAATTTACAATGATGTCCCTCCGACTCGCGTCACGCGTGGCCCGGATGCGAAAGTCGCTACCGGCCCCACCCTGGACACCTTGAATACCGGCGATGCCCGGTTGCAAACCGCAATCGACCGCGCCCGCCGAATTCTCGGCCGCGACATTCCTATTTTGATTCAAGGTGAATCCGGCGCCGGCAAGGAAATTTTCGCCAAAGCCTTTCACAATAGCGGGCAACGCCATGGCGGCCCCTTCGTGGCGCTGAATTGCGCCTCGATCCCGGAAACGCTGATTGAATCCGAACTCTTCGGCTACCAGGGCGGCGCCTTTACCGGTGCGCGCAAGGAAGGTGCGCCGGGCAAAATCCAGCAGGCACACGGCGGCACCCTCTTCCTCGACGAAATCGGCGACATGCCGCTCAATCTGCAAGCCCGCCTGCTGCGGGTACTGCAGGAGCGCTGCGTGACACCGCTGGGCAGCACGCGGGCGATACAGGTCGATATCTCGCTGGTCTGCGCAACGCACCGCCGCTTGCGTGAAGAGGTCGCGCGCGGTGCTTTCCGTGAAGATCTCTACTACCGCCTGAATGGGCTCTGCGTTACTCTGCCCGCGCTACGCGAACGCACGGATATCCGGCAAATGGTCGCCAAACTGGCCGCCGCCGAAGCCGGCGAGCGAATACCCGTCCGCTTCTCGGAAGGCGCGCTGCAGGCGATGGAAAAATATAACTGGCCGGGTAACATCCGCCAGCTTTTCAACGTTATCCGGGTTGCCATTGCCCTGCTCGACGATGGCGAAACCTTGATCAGCGAAAGCCATTTGCCGGAAGAGCTTTTTGAAACCAGCCCCTTCCCGGGCACCGTCAATCAGGCACACCGCCCTTATGACCCGTGGGCAGCAGCACCTCTCGAAAGTAATCAGGGCAGCCTTGAAGAAATCGGTCGTCAGGCGGCGATGCATGCACTCGACTCGGTCGGTGGCAACATTTCAGCGGCCGCACGTAAACTGGGGATCAGCCGCAATACGCTGTATCGGAAACTCGGTAAATCCTGAGCGGATTTTGGGTGCGGGTGGTGGCACCTCAAGCCGCCATCACCCGCCGTAAGCCGCGCATCAGGGTACCAATCGCCGGCAGTTTCATGTACAGCTCTTCCCCGGTGTCCCAGTAGTCACGGTGAAAATCGACCTTGCCGTCAGTATCAAAACGCAGGTGTGAGACGCCGCGCATGATCTGGGTCTGACTCTTGCCCCACAGCTTGAGCTGAAAATTGAATTCCCAGATCAGCAT